>Ga0208612_1001010_pt1 | contig 11838 bp, 10 predicted proteins | sample AntDryMetagUQ889_FD_188089 | JGI IMG/M metagenome (GOLD analysis project Ga0208612, IMG submission 188089) | Polar desert microbial communities from Antarctic Dry Valleys - UQ889 (SPAdes) | ecosystem: Environmental > Terrestrial > Soil > Desert | place: Antarctic Dry Valleys | collected 2008-12-31 | reverse complement strand
CAGCGCTCGTGGTGTGCCCCGCCAGCATGAAGCTCGTCTGGCGACGGGAGGCGCTGCACTGGCTTCCCAAGCGCAGCGTTACAGTGGTCGATGGGCGCGGGGACGTCGAGCGGGGCGACCCCACCGACATCACGGTCCTCAACTACGACATCCTCGAGGCGCACGCGAACCGGATCGCCGGCCACGGCTTGCGTGCACTGGTGCTCGACGAGTCACACTACGTCAAGAACCCCGGCGCGCAGCGGACCAAGGCCGCAATGGAGCTCGCCGAGCAGCTCCCCGATGACGCACTGCGCCTGGCGCTGACCGGGACGCCGATCCTCAACCGCCCCGAGGAGCTCGTCGCCCAGCTGCGGGTGCTCGGCCGCCTGCGCGACTTCGGCAGCGGGGCACGCCTCACGCGGCGCTTTCGCAACGCCGCCAGCGACGACCGGCTGCACTGGAACCTGCGCGCCCACTGCTACGTACGCCGCACAAAGCAGCAGGTGCTGCCCCAGCTGCCCGCCAAGCGCCACGAGACCGTGCCGGTTCTGCTCTCCAACGAGCGCGACTACCGACTCGCCGAGGCGGACGTGATCGCTTGGCTGCAGACCCTGCCGCTCGACCTGCGAACGATCGACGCCAAGGTCGCCGCAGCGCTGCGGGCCGAGCAGCTGGTTCGCCTCAACGAGCTGCGCCAGCTCGCCGCGCGCGGCAAGCTCCCCACCGCGCTCGCCTGGATCGCCGACTTCCTCGCCTCCGGTGAGCCGCTCGTGGTCTTCGCCGAGCATGTCGCCATCCAGCGCGCCGCGATCGAGCGCTTCCCCGGCGCGGTTCACATCCTCGGCTCGGACTCGGGACAGCGACGCCAGCAGGCGGTCGACACCTTCCAAGCTGCCGATGGGCCCCAGCTGATCGTCTGCTCGATGAAGGCGGCCTCGCAGGGGCTCACGCTGACCCGCGCCTCGAACGTCGCCTTCTTGGAGCTCGACTGGACCCCCGCGCGCCACGACCAGGCCGAGGACCGCCTGCACCGGATCGGGCAGCAGAGCGCCGTGAACGCCTGGTACCTGCTCGCGCCCGAGACGATCGACGAGACGATGGCGGAGCTGCTCGAGCGCAAGCGCACGGTCATCGGCGCGGTGACCGACGGCCAGGTCCGGGACGAAGAGCGGCTTGTCGACGCGGTCATCCGCGAGCTGCGCGGGCTTCCCTTCCGGCACCTGCGGGTGGTGGCCTAGAGAGGGCCTCGGTCGAGGCCTGCTAGCGTTCCAAGGGTCGGGTGGCCACTGTGGCCCCCGAGAGGTTCCGTTCCTAGTGCGCTCCAGAGCGTTTCCGGGGTAGCTGGATCTCCCCCGTCGCTCATAAGGAGTCGCACCTATATGCCTTCGCAGTCCTTCGCCGATCTCGGCGTGTCAAGACCAGTCGTGCGGGCGCTTGCCGCCCGCGGCTTCGAGGAGCCCTTCGCGGTCCAGCGGCTCGTGATAGCCGACGTGCTCGCAGGCCGTGACGTGCTGGCCCAGTCCCCGACCGGGTCGGGCAAGACGCTCGCCTTCGGCGTCCCGATCGTCGACCTGATCGAGGCGAGTGCCCGCCGCCCCGCCGCCCTGATCCTCGCCCCGACCCGCGAGCTCGCGGGCCAGATCGTTGACGAGCTCGGCAGCGTCGCCGCTTCCCGGGCGCTGTCGGTCGCCGTCGTGCACGGGGGCGTGGGCCTGCAGCGCCAGGCCAAGCTGGCGGCGAGGGCTCACATAGTCGTCGCCACCCCTGGTCGCCTGGAGGATCTCCTGCAGCGCCGCGAGCTGACGCTCGAGCACGTCCAGGTGCTCGTGCTCGACGAGGCCGACCGCATGCTCGACATGGGATTCAAGCCGGCCGTCGACCGCATCGTCGCCAAGACTCCCAAGCAGCGGCAGACGCTGTTCTTCTCCGCCACGCTCGAGGGCGCCGTCGGCCACGTGGCGCGGGCCTACACCCGCGACCCCAAGCGCCACGAGCACCGGCCCGCGCGTGAGCGCGCCGCCGCGGTCACGCACCGCTTCGTGCACCTCCAGCACGACGCGAAGGTGGGTGCTCTGGTGCGCGAGCTGCGTGGCGAGAGCCGCGGGCGCACGCTCGTGTTCGTGCGCACCAAGCGCGGCGCGGACCGCCTCGTCAAGCGCCTCGGCGCCCAGGACGTGCCGGCCTTGGCGATGCACGGGAACAAGACGCAGTCGCAGCGCCAGAAGGCGCTCGCGCGCTTCGAATCGGGCGCCGTGAGCACGCTCGTGGCGACCGACGTAGCGGCGCGCGGCCTCGACGTCGAGGGCATCACGCACGTGATCAACTTCGACCCCCCCGGCGACCGCGATGCCTACGTGCACCGGGTCGGACGCACCGCGCGCGCCGGTCGCAGCGGCGCAGGAGTAAACTTCGTGTTGCCCGATCAGGCGCGAGACATGCGCAAGATCGCCGCCGAGCTCGGACTCGCAGCGGAGTTCGACAGTGCGGGTGGCCGACCCGGCGGTGAGGCTCGACCCGGGGGACGTGCGCGCTCCTCACGGCGCCGCCCCCGCTGATCGGCCCTCCTCGCCGGGAAGTACTCGGCATAGGAGGTGGGGGCCACTGGGGCCGATCCGCCGCGAATATCGAGAGGAGGCGCAGGTGGATCAGCACGATCACCTCCGCACGCAGGTTGCAGTTGCCGACAAGCCGTTCGAGATCCGCTTTCCGCGGGCCGAGGCCAACGCCGAGGACTACGACCAGGACGAGGAGTGGTGCGAGGTCCGCATAGACGACGAGCTGCGCCGGATCCGCTTCCACGACTACGGCGAGCTCTACTCGATCCCCGGTCTCTACGAGCAGCTCTTCTACGACGAGCTGAAGTGCGACTCCCCGCGCACCGTATGTGCCCTGCTCGCCGAGCACATCGAGACGTGCGACAGAGACCCTGAGAAGCTGCGCGTGCTCGACGTGGGAGCCGGGAACGGCATCGTCGGTGAGGAGCTCAAGGGGTTGGGCGCGGGCACCGTGGTCGGCGTCGACATCATCGAGGAGGCCGCTGAGGCGGCCCGCCGCGACCGGCCCGAGGTCTACGACGACTACAAGGTCCTCGACTTCACCGAGATGTCAGAAGGCGACCGGCGCGAGCTCACCGAACGCCGCTTCAACTGTCTGACGACGGTCGCCGCGCTGGGCTTTGGGGACATACCTCCCGATGCCTTCGCCGAGGCCTACAACCTCGTGGAGCCGGGGGGGCACATCGCCTTCAACATCAAGGAGGACTTCATGGACGACCGGTACAACACCGGCTTCTCGAGGTTGATCCGCGACGCCCTCGAGGACAGCACGCTCGAGCTCGAGGCCGAGCGTGCCTATCGCCACCGGCTGTCGGTGGCGGGCGATCCGCTCAACTACATCGCGATGGTGGGCGAGAAGCGCCGCGACCTGCCGGTGGAGGCGCCCTAGGTCCTGGCGGATGGGCCCTAGCGGGGGGCCGCGGCGGCCTGATCTACTCGCCGCGGCCCGCCCGGCTCGCTGACCACCTCGGCGCCGAGTCGGCGGCCGAGCGGCGAGCCGCTGACCCCGTGGAGGACGACCGAGGCCATCACGCAGAAGAGCGCCGTCCACATCACCGTGCTCTCCTCGCCGGCGGATAGCACGCCTGCCTCGACGGCGACTGTCGCGAAGTAGAGCGTCGCCACGCCGCGCACGCCGAACCAGGCCAGGAAGGCCCGGCCGCGCAAGCTCAAGGCGCCGGCGCCCGAGAAGCACGCGAAAACGGTCGCCGGGCGGATCAGCAGCAGCAGCGCCGGCGTCAGCAGCCAGCCGCCGAGCCCCGGCTCGTCGAGCACCGCGAGGGTGACCATGCTCCCCAGCAGCAGGATGACCGCCAGCTCGAGGAACTTCTCCACCACCTCGGCGCCGTCGTGCACGCGACGGTTGTACTCGTGGCCGAACTCGTAACGGCGGAAGGCGAGGCCCCCGACGAAGCCCGCAACCAGCCCGTAGCCGCCAAGCGCTTCTGTGGCGCCGTAGAGCAGCAGCGGCGCCGCGAGCGAGACGAAGCCGTCGAAGCGCGGGTCGAGCAGCTCGTGCTGGCGCAGCGGCACGACGAGCGCGGCCAGGCCGTACCCGCCGAGTGCCCCCACCACGGCGCCCACGGGCAGCGCGTAGAGCACGTCGGCGAGCGCCCATTCGAGCAACGAGCCGCCGGAGGCGCCACCGGCCACGAGGATGCCGAGCAGGACGAAGGGCGATGCGAGCCCGTCGTTGATGCCCGCCTCTGCCGAGACCGCGAACTGTGGCTCTTCGGGCTCGTTGCGCTGCTCGCCGGGCGGTCCGATCCCGAGGTCGCCCCCCAGCACCGGGTCGGTGGGTGCCAGCACGGCCCCGAGCACGAACGCCGCGCCCAGCGAGAGCCCCATGACCTGGGTGGCGAAGAGGGCGATCAGCCCGATCGTCGCCGGCATCACCAGCACGATCAGGACGGCCACCGAGCGCCACTCGCGCACCCCCAGCCGGCGCTCGATCTTGAGTCCCGCCGTGAAGACCGCCACGAGCAGCGCGAGCTCGGCGATGTGACCGACGATCGCCGCGTCCGCGATCGGGTCGACGCGCGCCCCCCCCAGCAGGTGGAGGCCGAGACCCGCGACGAGGCCGAGTCCCAGATAGATCACGCTCGCCGAGAACGCCCGCTCGTGCTGGTGGGAGAGCGCGCCGATCGCCGCACAGAGCGCGATCCCGGCGAAGAGGAGGGCGAGCGCGAAGGTGTCGCCGAGCGAGAGGCCGAGCGCGGCTGCCATGCTGAATCCGGGCCGCTGGCGACTCAGCCGCGGGGCGGGACGATACGCAGGATGCGGTCATCCTCGCCGGTGGGGTCGCCGCGGCCGTCCCGGTTGCTCGTGAGGGCATAGAGTGAGCCGTCGGGGGCTTCGACGACGGTTCGCAAGCGACCGAAGCGGCCCTTGAAGAGGACTTGCTGGCCCGACACGCGTCCGCGTCGCGAGATCACGAGCCGGCGGATGTGCTCGCCCACCAGCGTGGCGAACAGGTAGTCGCCGCTCCAGGCCGATCCCGGCCGCGACACGAAGGTGGCGCCGGAGGGAGCGACAGAGGGATCGTAGAGGGCGATCGGCGCGCGGAAGCGCCCGTGGCGGCGACCGGTGACGAGCGGCCAGCCGTAGTTGGCGCCGCGACGGATGACGTTCACCTCGTCGCCCGTGTCGGGACCGTGCTCGGTGGCCACGAGGCGCCCGCTGCCCGGCTGCCAGTCGAAGCCCTGGGGGTTCCGGTGGCCACGGGTCAAGATCTCGGCGCGCCCACCGCGGCCACGGTAGCTTCGCGGCGAGAGGCGCAGGAACTTGCCGTTGCGAGAGCGGCGACGCTGGGCGAGCTCGGGCTCGCCGGCGTCACCCGTGGCCACGTACAGCCTCTCACTCGGTCCGAAGGCGATGCGGCCCGAGTCGTGGATCGGGCCTGCCGCGATCCCGCCGAGGATCCTTCGGTCGCGGTGAAGGCGGTCGCCGCGCAGGCGGTAGCGGGTCAGCTCCATGCCCGACGCCCGCGTGTAGTAGAGGTAGACGAAGCGGTTGCCGCGCCCAAAGCGCGGGTCGAGCGCAAGGCCGAGCAGGCCCCCCTCGCCGTCGGCGGACACGCGGATGCGCGCTGCGGGGCTGCGTCGCAGGCGGCCGGCATTGGTGAGGATCCGGACCCGCCCCGGCCGCTCGGTCACAAGCGCCCGACCGTCGGGCAGGAAGGCGATCTCCCAGGGAACCACGAGGCCACGCGCGACGGTCCGAACGCGCCCGTCGCCGCGGGCCAGGCGCTGTCCGGCCGTTGCCGGTCGTACACTCGCGGCGCCGCCCGCATGCGACTCCGCGGGCCCCGCGGGCGCCGAGCTGTCCCCCGAGGCGACCGCGACCAAGCCGAGAGCACTTGCGGCGGCGAAGATCCTCGCCAGTCGCGTCCTCCCCGACCGCGCGGGGTCCGCAGCCGGCTCGAGACGGTCCAGCCCGTTGATCCGCGCCACCGTCGGCACGCTAGCGGACCGGCAGAGGTTGTCGGCTGCCCACGGCGTAGGGCAATCGGCAGCGCGGCGCGGGGGACGGCGCGCACGCTGGTACGGTGGCTCTCACCGATGCTCGCGCTGAGCGCCAGCCCCGATCCGCCGCACGTCGAGCTGATGGAGGTCGCCGAGCCTGAGCCGGATTCCGGGCAGGCGCTGGTGGCGGTGCGCGCCTTCTCGCTCAACCGCGGCGAGGCGAATCGCCTCCCCCAACGGGATCCCGGCTTCGTGCCGGGTTGGGACGTCGCCGGCGTAGTGGCCCGCGAGGCGGCAGACGGCAGCGGACCGGCCGAGGGCGCGCGTGTGGTGGGGCTCGTCGGCTCCGGCGCGTGGGCCGAGCGGGTGGCGGTACCCACGCGCGAGCTCGCCGAGCTGCGGCAGGAGGTCGGGTTTGCGGCCGCCTCGACCCTGCCGGTGGCGGGGCTGACCGCCCTGCGCGCGCTCGCCGTCGGCGGCCCCTCGCTCGGCCGGCGGGTGCTCGTGACGGGCGCCGCCGGAGGCGTCGGGCGGATGGCCGTGCAGCTCGCCGCGCGCGCGGGCGCACACGTGACCGCGGTCGCCAGTGGCGAGCAGCGTGCCAGGGGCCTGGGAGAGCTCGGAGCCCACGAGGTCGTGCACGCCTTCGACGCCGACGGGCCGGCGTTCGACGTGATCCTCGAATCGGTGGGCGGCGCCTCGCTTGCCGCGGCGCTTCAGCGGGTCGCCCCCGACGGCACCATCGTCTCCTTCGGCGACTCCTCCCGCGAGCCGGTCGAGTTCGCGGCCTCGGACTTCTACGGCCGCGGAACCGGTGCGCGCCTCTACGCCTTCCTGATCTTCCGCGAGCTCGAGCGCGAGGCGTCGGGCAGCCGCGATCTGGCGATGCTCGCGCGCCTCGTGGCAGCCGGCGAGCTCGACCCGCAGATCGCGCTCGACGCGAGCTGGCGCGACCCAGGCCCGGCGCTCGAGGCTCTACTGCAGCGACGCGTGCGGGGAAAGGCCGTCTTGCACGTCGACCCGGAGGGCTTGCCCTAGTCAATGCAAACGCTTCCCGGCAAGCCCGAGTCCCTTTGGGTCGAGACGGCGCCCGCGGTCTCGTTCCCAGCGCTCGACCGCGACGAGACCTTCGACGTCGCCGTGCTCGGAGCGGGGATCACCGGTGTCATCGCCGCGCTGCTGCTCAAGCGCGAAGGCCTGCGCGTGGCGCTCGTCGAGGCCGACCGGGTCGGTCGCGGAGTGTCGGGCTACTCGACAGCCAAGGTCACCTCCCAGCACAGCCTCACCTACTCGAAGCTCGAGGCGAGCTTCGGTAAGACGGGAGCCGCGACCTACGGTGAGGCCAACGAAGCCGGCCTCGCCCTGATCGTTCGCCTGGCACAGGAGCTCGGCATCGACTGCGACCTGCGGCGAAGGCCAGCCTACACCTGGACCGAGTCCGAGGGTGAGCGCGAAACCCTCGAGCAGGAGGCCCGGGCGGCGCGCGCGGCCGGGCTGCCCGCCTCGTTCACCGAGGACAGCGACCTGCCCTGGCCGATCGTCGGGGCCGTGCGCTTCGAGCAGCAGGCCGAGTTCCACCCGGTCAAGTACCTGCTGCCGCTGGCGCAGGCCGTGGCCGGGGAGGGCAGCGAGGTCTTCGAGAGCACTCGCGCCGTGGCGGTGCGAGACGGCGAGCCCTGCCGAGTGAAGAGCGACAGCGGACAGACCCTGAGCGCGCGGCACGTGCTCGTCGCCACCCACCATCCGTTCCTGGATCGCTCCGGGCTCTTCGCCCGCATGCACCCCGAGCGCTCCTACGTGCTCGCGGTGCGCCTGCGCGGCGAGGTGCCCCAGGGGATGTACATCAGCACCCAGGGGCACTCGCTGCGCGCGCAGCCCGACGGCGGCGGTGAGCTGCTGCTGGTGGGCGGCGAGGGTCACAAGGTCGCGCAGGCCGACGAGGGCGAGAGCTACCGCCGGCTCGAGCGTTGGGCGCGCGAGCGCTTCGCCGTCGAGTCGGTCGACTACCGCTGGTCGAGCCAGGACAACGTCTCACTAGACCAGATGCCCTACGTCGGGCGCCTGGCTCCGTTCTCGAAGCGGGTGCTGGTGGCCACCGGCTACCGCAAGTGGGGCTACACCAACGGCGCCGCCGCCGCCCTCATGCTCACCGACGCGGTGCTCGGCCGGACGAACGCGTGGGCATCGACCTTCGACTCCAACCGCTTGGGCCCCGCACGCGGCGCGCTCACGTTCCTGAAGGAGAACGGGAACGTCGCCCGGTGCTTCGCCCAGGATCGGCTGCTGAGCGGCTCGGCCGCGGACCTCGCTCCGGGGGAGGGGAAGATCGTGCGCGACGGGCTCGCTCAGGCCGCCGTCCACCGCGACGAGGCGGGGAAGCTCCACGCCGTCTCGGCGCGCTGCACGCACCTCGGCTGCATAGTCCGGTGGAACACCGCCGAGCGCAGCTGGGACTGTCCCTGCCACGGCTCGCGCTTCGCCCCCGACGGGGGCGTGCTGCACGGACCGGCCGTGGCGCCGCTCGAGCCGCGCTCGATCGACTGACACCGGCGGCTGCCTGGAGACCGCAGTGACCGACGTACGCATTCCCGGCCGGACTAGCCACCGCCACCGCCACCGCCACCGTCGCCGCCCGCAAGCCGCTCGGCCAGCTTGCTCATCCCGAGCTCGCGAGCGGCCGCCGCCCCGCCGGCGCGCTCGGTGGGGGCGTCGGGCGGGCGTTCGAGCTGGACCGCTCGCAGGGTGGCGATCTCGCGGAAGTCCCGCAGCTCATCGGCGAGTGGCGCCAGCGCGTTCACGCCCTCGCCGTCTCGCTCGGCTGAGGCCAGCGCGGCCTCGAGCGAGCCGTGGCGGCGCAGTATGTCCGCGGCGCGCTTCTCGCCGATGCCCTTCGCGCCCGGCAGCCCGTCGGAGGGGTCGCCGCGCAGGGCGATGAAGTCGGGCACCTGCTCCGGCGCAACGCCGTAGCGCGCCTCCACCTCGGCGGGGCCGACCCGCTCGGGCCCGCGCCTACCGCGCCCGCCGAGCAGCAGCACCGTGACCGCAGCGGTCGCGCACTGGAAGAGGTCGCGGTCGCCGGTGAGCACGAGCGCCCGACCACCGGCTTCCTCCTCGACGCCCGCGAGGCCGCCGAGCAGGTCGTCGGCTTCGACCTGGTCGTCCTCGCAGACGTGCCAGCCGAGGGCGCGGTAGAGACCTGGCGCGCGCTCCCACTGGTGGGCGAGGTCCGCGGGCATCGGCGGCCGATGGGCGTGGTATGCGGGGTAGAGCTCGACCCTGTAAGGAGCTGCGTCGGGTCCGAAGCAGGCGACCACCGCGCGGGCTTGCTCCTGCTCGGCCACCGCGAGGATCGTGTTCGTCGAGCCGAGCAGGGCGTTGACCGGTCGTTCGTCGCTTCCCTTGATCGAGTCGGGCAGCCCGAAGAAGGCGCGGTAGAGCAGGTAGGGAGCGTCGACGAGCAGCAGCGGACCGGCCACGGCCGCACCTTATGCCACCTCGCGCGGTCCGCCGCGCGCTGCTACGGTTCGCCGCGGTAAGGCTGGGCCGATAGGTCCGGCGAAGAAGTGCAGGCGCTCGCAGGTCGTTGCTCTCAGCATCCTCCGCGTACGCAGCACGAACAAGGACCGTGGAGGATCTCCATGCCTACTGGAACCGTGAAGTGGTTCAGTGATGAGAAGGGCTTTGGCTTCATCACCCCCGACGACGGGGGCAAGGACCTTTTCGTCCACCACACGGGCATCTCGGGCGACGGATTCAAGTCGCTCACCGAGGGTGCAAAGGTCTCCTTCGAGGCCGAGTCGGGCGACAAGGGCCCGAAGGCCGTCAACGTCTCCCAGGCCTAGTACGCGGGCGCCTGGTCCGGCGTGCCAAGTGCATGCCGGACCGGGCGACCCGATCAGGAGCCGCGGAACCCGATCACGCACGCCCAGTGCCGGGGGTCGACGCGCGTGCGAAAGCCGAGCGCCCGGAGATCTGCCTGGCACTCGTCGACGGTGTAGGGCTCGTGGACCTCGACTGAGATGGTCCGTACGCGGGTCGCCCAGCGCGTGTTCTCGCGCAGGAGCTCGCGCTCCGCGCCCTCCACATCCACCTTGACGAAGTCGACCGGGCGGTCTGACTCCCCCCTGGCAAGCAGCGACGCGGGCGAGATGGCAGTGACCCGAGTGACCGAGGGATCGGCCTCCGGAGGCGCGTCGGTCACGCTGTGCCCGGCGGTGGCCCCGTCCAACCTCACGTAGCGCAGCTCCCCGTCCCACGGCCACGCCGCGGCCTCGATGACCTCGCACCGCTCCGCCCACGGAGCGAGGTTCCCGCGCGCCAGGGCCGCGTTCTCGGCGTCCATCTCCATCCCCACGATCCGGGCGCGTGGGTGGCGCTCGGCGACGTCGGCCATGGTCAGGCCGATGTTCGCCCCCAGGTCCCAGACCAGCGACACCTCTCCGGCCTCGCTCGGAGGCAGGTGGTACTTCCCCGCGAAGGTGCCCCAAACGGTGTCCACGTCCGAGGTGCTTGGCCGCAGGCGGATCGTCCGCCCCGCGAGCGGGCGCAGCCTCATCCTCACAACCCGCCCGCCGGAACCCACGTGGCGGCGGATGCGGCTCAGGCGCACGTAGGTGAGAAAGCTCCGGGGCCCCTGGGTCACGCGCGCCGCTACGTAGACGAGGCGCACCAGCTCCTGGGCGGGGCCCGGCAGGGACGCGAGCAGGCGGGCGCCGCGGTCCCGTCGCACGCCGGGACCCTTCACAGGTCGCTGCCTCCCTGCTTCGGCGGGGGGAGCGGCCTCAATCGGCCTCAGCCAGCAGCGCCTCGAGGTCGAGCGGGTGCGTATAGAGGATCGGATTGCCGTCCGGCTCGCGGGGCCAGTCCTCCCGAGGCAGGTCACGGTAGAGCTCGATGCCGTTGCCGTCGGGGTCGGCGAGGTAGACGGCCTCGCTCGCGCCGTGGTCCGAGGCACCCGCAAGCGCCACGCGCGACTCGAGCACCCTGCGTACGGCCCGCGCGAGCGCCCGGCGGCTGGGGTAGAGGAACGCGACGTGGAAGAGGCCGGTGGCGCCGGCAGGGGGCGGGCTGCCGCCGCGGCTCTGCCAGGTGTTCAGCCCGACGTGGTGGTGATAGCCGCCGGCGGAGAGGAAAGCCGCGTCGCCGCCTAGCTGGGCCTGGAGCTCGAAGCCCAGCACCTCGCGGTAGAAGGCGATCGAGCGCTCGAGCTCAGACACCTTGAGGTGCACATGCCCGACGCTCGCCCGCTCGTCGATCACGAAGTCTATCGCCACCCTTGCCGGAGCACTCTAGAGGCCGGCCGGGTGGCGCACCGCGTACCCCGCCGTGGAGCGGCCGACGTTGGTCCAGCGTGAGCCGGCGATGCTGCGCGCGCTCGTGTCGAAGCGGCGCCCGTCGACGACCATGAACATGTGCCCGGTCTGGGCGTAGATCGTGATGTGCCGACCCGGGCCCGGCTTCCCGTAGGTCATGAAGTCGCCCGAGGCCCTCGGCGAGCGCAGCAGGCCGCCGCCGTGCAGGGCGTAGGAGACAGAGCCCGAGCAGTCGTAGGCCCAGTCGGTGAACGAGCCGTGGCCGCCCCCGTAGCGATAGGGCGCACGGGCGATCCGGTTGCCGGCGGCGACGACCCGCTGGACGATCGAGTACGGGCGGCCATGAGTGCGAGAGCCGCGGCGCCTGGACCGGCGCTTCAGCATGCGGCCAGGCCCCATCCCGAGCGCGCGCCGGGTGGCGGGCCCGACCACGCCGTCGGGGGCCAGCCCGCGCCGGCGCTGGAAGCGGCGCACGGCCTTCTCGGTCTGGGGGCCGAAGATGCCGTCGGCGGGGAGCCCCAGCCG
>Ga0208612_1001009_pt1 | contig 11845 bp, 12 predicted proteins | sample AntDryMetagUQ889_FD_188089 | JGI IMG/M metagenome (GOLD analysis project Ga0208612, IMG submission 188089) | Polar desert microbial communities from Antarctic Dry Valleys - UQ889 (SPAdes) | ecosystem: Environmental > Terrestrial > Soil > Desert | place: Antarctic Dry Valleys | collected 2008-12-31 | reverse complement strand
CGGTGATCGCGACGGCGGCGGTCATCGGGGGGGGCGGGGCCACGCTGGGCGGCGTGGGACCGCTCGCCGTGGGCGGCAAGGCTCGCGTGGCGGTCGAGCGCGCCGCCGCCGCGGAACCCGCCGACGCGAGCCCCGCGGTTAGGGAGGTCCCCGATGCCGGTGGCCGGAGCGCGCCAGGCCCACGCCTCGACCCGCCGGCACCCCCCGAGCGCTCGCGCGCCCCGCGCGCAGAGGAGCGCCGCGGCGCTCCTCGTGGGCCCGCCGGAGAGCTCCGTGGGAGCGCAAAGCGTCCCCGGCACGCGCCAGCCCCGCCCGCCGCGGGAACTCCTCCGACGACGGCACGTCGAGCGCCCACGACCGCGCCTCCCAGTAGCCCATCTGCGGCGGTTCCAGGGGCTACCGGAACGGGGCCCTCGGCGCTGCCCTCGCTCCCTCCCGCAGCTGCGGGCGTGCCCTTGACCCTGCCGGCTCTGCCCCCGGTGCCCGATGTCATCCCCGCGGCCCAGTCGATCGCCGGGACGGCCGCCAGGTCCGCCGAGGCCGCCGCGCGGGCCGCGACTGGGAGCTCCGCAGCGCCGCCAGCCGCCGGCCCCTAGTCACCCGCCGGCCGCGATCGTCCGTTCCGGCGCGGAGCGCCGGGGGGCCTGGGGGTACCCTGAGGTCCGCGATGGCGACGGGCGGGAGCAAGGGGCGAGACGTACCCGCAAAGGACGACTCGTTCCTCGAGTCGCTCATGGACACGAGCCTGTACTCGATGGGTGCGTTCTTCTCGGATGAGCATCCCGACCTGGTGGACGAGGTGATCGCCCAGAGCGAGGCGATCGAGCGGCTGGGCATCCGCGCCTATGCCGAGCAGCACGCCCTGACGGTGGAGGCCTGCTTCGAGAGCCTTCTGACGGGCTTGGCCGTGCGCTACTACAACGCCGTCGCGGCCTGATAGTCGGGCTGCCCAGATTCGAACTGGGGACCTCTCCGACCCGAACGGAGCGCGCTACCAGACTGCGCCACAGCCCGTGGTGAAGCCAAGGGTACTAGCTGCCATCCTCCTCCCCGTGCGAGCACTCACCACTGCCACCGGATGCGCCGCGCTCGCATTCGCCACGGGAGGCGTTGCGCATGCGGATGCCCGGTCGGCCGCGCCCAAGGTGGGCTTGGTGCGCGTGGCCACCTTCTCCCAGCCAACTTTTCTGGCCTCACCCCGCGGCGATCGCCAGCGCCGGTTCGTGACCGAGCGGGCGGGCCGGATCCGGATCTTGCGCGGGGGGCGCAAGCTGCGCAGGCCCTTCCTCGACATCAGCCCACGCGTGCAGACGGGTGGGGAGAGCGGGCTCCTGTCGATGGCCTTCGCCCCCGACTTCGCGCGCAGCCGCCGCTACTTCGTCTACTACGTCGATCGGGGCGGCGCGCTGCGCGTCGATCAATATCGGGCGGCGCGCCGGAGCCCCGACCGCACCCAGCCGGGCTCCGGCAGCTCCGTCATTCGCCAGCCCCACCAGCGCTTCAACCACAAGGGCGGGCAGATCCAGTTCGGTCCCGACGGCAAGCTCTACATCGGCTTCGGCGACGGTGGCGGCGGCGGCGATCCCGACGGCAACGGCCAGAGCTTGTCGACGCTGCTCGGCAAGCTGCTGCGGGTCAGCCCGCGGCCGGGGGGCGGCTACAGCGTCCCCCGCGACAACCCGTTCCGCGACCGGGACGGCGCGCGCGGTGAGATCTTCGCGTACGGGCTGCGCAACCCCTACCGCTTCTCGTTCGACCGGCGCACGGGCGATCTCACCCTGGCCGACGTCGGCCAGGACGCGGCCGAGGAGGTCGACTTCTTGCCGGTGGACCGGCGCCTCGGTCGTCCCAGAGGAGGGGTGAACTTCGGCTGGAACGCGTTCGAGGGCCGCCAGCGTCACTCCTCGAGCTCGGCGCCTGGCCATCTGCCCCCCGTCCTCGAGCGCCTGCATAGTCAGGGCGCTTGCTCGATCACCGGTGGCTACGTGATCCGCGACCGCTCGCTGGGGCGCCTCCAGGGCGCCTACGTCTACGGCGACCTGTGCGATTCACGCCTGCGCGTTGCCCGCCTGCGCTCCGGCCGGGCGGTCGGCGACCGGCCGCTCGGGCTGCGCGTGCCGGCGCTCGTCTCGTTCGGCGAGGACGGCCGCGGGCGCGTGCACGCGACCTCGCTCGACGGGGCAGTCTTCCGCCTCGCCGCGCGCTAGTACGGCGTTCGGGAATGACCGGACGGTGTACTAGGGTCACCTGACATGGGGGCCGCACGCCATCTGGAGGGCGTAAGCGAGCGTCTGCGCGGGCGGCAGGCCTACGCTCCCGACCCGCTGCGCGACTGGCTGCGAATGCTCGGCGGCCTCGCCTTCGCGATCGGAGCCGTGGTGCTCTTCCTGCGCAAGAACGGGGGGGCCGAGGAAGCGGCCGACTGGGCGGCCTTCCCGTTGCTCTTGGTCGTGCTCGTCCCGTGCACTCTGCTCTACGCGCTCGGCGTTCAGGCCGCGCGCATCCAGGCGAGCGGGCAGCCGTGGCAGGCCGTGCTCCTGGTGGCGGCCGTGCTGCTCGCCCCACTCGTCTTGTTCCAGTTCCTAGATGTCGTCGGGGGCAGCGCAGACGACTCGCTGAACCAGGCTTGGATCTTCGCTGCCACCGCCGCCTTCGCCGGCTATGCGGCCTTCCGCCTGGGGGCGAGCTACCAGGCGCTGCTGGGATCGCTCGCACTCGTGTACGCGTGGCTCGCTCTGGGCGACAAGGTGCTCGATTCGCCCTCGACCGGCGCCTTCCGGGTGTTGCTCATCCTCGCGGCCATCGCGCTGGTCGCGGGGTCGGTGCTGCTGCGGGAGCGCGATATGCCCCAGGCGCCCGAGCTCGTCACGGCCGCGGGTATCAGCGCCGTGCTCGCCGGGCTGCTGGGAGCCTTCGAGAGCGCGAGCGAGCTCGCAGGCGGGCTCCTCGGTGGAGAGGTGACTGGTGATGGCCAGAGCGCCTTCTGGGACGTCGTCGTGCTCGCGGTCTCGCTGGTCCTCGTGGGCTACGGGGCGCGGGTGGGCGCGCGCGGGCCGGCATATGTCGGAGCGGTGGGGCTGATCGCCTTCACCTTGTTGGTGGGTCTCGAGCTGAGCGGGCTGATCGAGGGCGACGCCGAGCACAGGCTCGTCGGTTGGCCGCTCCTACTCCTGCTCGCGGGGGCTGCCGCGCTGGCGGCGGGCGTCGGTCTGGGTCCCCGGGAACGAGGCGGGCGGGCTCGAGGCGGGCCGGCGCGATCGGGTGATCCTTCCCCGCAGCCGATGGAAGGAGCGCCGCCGAGTCCTGCGACCGACCCCCCCGCGGGCGAGCGCAGGCGGCCACCCGAGCCGCCGCACCGGGCCCCCTGGTCCTCCGGTTGAGGGATCGAGCCGGCAGCGAAGTTAGAGCGCCGTGGCCGCGAGATACGTAAGGGGCGTGGTGGTCACGTGAAGGCGATCTCGAGCCGTCCGATCGGCCCAAGATCGAGCGCCGCCCGGTCGCCCGGGGCGACATCGACGGGCTCGGTCAGCGAGCCGGCGATGATTCGGTCCCCGGCGTCGAGTGACTCGCCGGCGGCGCGCAGCGTTGCGTCCACGAGCGCGACGATCTCGTGGAGGTCGGTCGCGCCGGCGTCCGCGCTGCCCCTGACATCTCCGTTGAGGCTCAGCGTTGCCTGCACGCCATCGGCCGAGCTGTGCTCGCCCGAGGCACCGATGGCCACCGCACGGTGGAAGATGTTGGTGGCCACTAGCTCGCCGGCGTCGTCGAGCGGGCGGTCCATGTCCGCCACCTCGAGCGCCGCCCCGAGGCCGGCGATGGCGCCGTCTCGCCCCACCACGATCGCCAGCTCGGGCTCCACCACCGGCTTCTCCGCGCCCGCCAGCGAGTGACTCCTATCGGCCCCGATCAGGGTCGCGGTGGTCAGGTGCCCGACGACCGACCGGCTGATGCCGAGGCTCTCCTGCACCGTCGGTGCGTTGAGGCCGATCTTCCAGCCGACCCGCATCGCGCCGCTGCCGAGCGTGGCGCGCCAGTGGTGTAGCTGCTGCTGGTAGGCCTCCTCGAGCTCCATCGCTTGTGGGAAGGTACATGTTGCGTAGCGAGGCAGGCGAGCGAGGAGAGGGCATTCGTGGCGAGCAAGGCAGTCCTTATCACCGGTTGCTCGACCGGCATCGGCCGGGCGACGGCCGAGCGGCTCGCCTCGAGTGGCTACACGGTCTACGCGACGGCGCGCCGGCTCGAGGCGGTCGAGGATCTCGAGGCACGAGGCTGCCGCACGCTCGCCCTCGACGTTACCGACGAGCAGTCGATGCAGGCTGCAGTGGCGGCCGTAGAGGAGGCCGAGGGCGCGGTGGGGGTGCTCGTGAACAACGCGGGCTACAGCCAGTCCGGCGCCGTCGAGTCGGTAGGGCTCGACGAAGTCCGCGCCCAGTTCGAAACCAACGTCTTTGGCCTCGTACGGATGAGCCAGCTCGTGCTTCCAAGCATGCGCGCGCAGAGGTGGGGGCGGGTCGTGAACGTCGGCTCGATGGGAGGCAAGCTGACCTTCCCCGGTGGCGGGATCTATCACGCGACCAAGCACGCGGTCGAGGCGATCAGCGACGCCATGCGCTTCGAGCTGCGCGGCCTCGGAGTCGACGTGGTGCTGATCCAGCCCGGCCTGATCAAGACCGAGTTCGCCGCCTCGGCAGCCATCGCCCTGAACAGGGGCACATCGGATGACGGGCCCTACGGCGAGTTCAACCAGGTCGTGGCCGCCACGACCCTCGGGAGCTATGAGGGGCCGACGGCCAAGCTCGGCGGCGGGCCGGACGCGGTCGCCAAGGTGATCGAGAAGGCGCTCGCGAGCTCGCGGCCCCGCGCGCGCTATCCGGTCACGCCCTCGGCGCGGATCCTGATGGGCCAGCGCGCGCTCTTCAGCGACCGCATGTGGGACGCCTTCATGGGCAGGCAGTATCCCCAGCCGAAGGGCTGAACGCGGCCTTCACGGCACCGGTCGCGCGGGTGGGCGAGGAGATGGCCGCGCGGCGTGAGGCCGCCGAAATCGGAACAATGGCGAGTGCCCCTGAGCGAGAGGGGTGCCGCCGAACCATTGCGAGGAGGACGCGTGCCCTACTTCAAGAGCGCCGACGAGGTCTACGAGTTCATCGGTCGCCTGTTCGAGGACCTCGCGCAGGACGAGGAGCTCGGGCCCAAGTTTCGCCAGGCGAACACGGTCGTCCAGTACCGGTACACGAACCCCGAGTCGCAGATCACGGTGAAGATGATCGAGGGCGAGGACCCTGAGGTGGACCTCGGAGAGACCCGGCTGGAGCCGGAGGTCGTGATGACCATGGAGGCCGACACAGCCCACAGGTTCTGGCTCGGCAAGATCAACGTGACGGTGGCCCTTGCGCGCGGGCAGATGAAGGCCAAGGGACCGGTGGCGAAGATCCTCAAGCTGGTGCCGCTCGTAAAGCCGGTCTTCCCGCGCTACCGGCAGATGCTCGAAGACAGGGGCCGCACGGACCTCGTCGAGGCCTGATGGAGGGCGGACGAGCGGCCGCTGCGGGCCGCTGATGGAGGCCGGCTCTCGGTTCGGCGCCCGTCAGATGGCCGGGTTCAAGGACTTCTACCAGTCGGCCAATGCGACGCGGGTGATCGCCGGGCGCGACCTCCTGTCCAGCACCGGCTTCGAGCTCACAAAGGAAGGCGCGCACCGCGTCCTGCTCGTAACCGACCAGGTGATCCGCGGCACCGGCCTGGTGGACAGGGTGGTGGCGGGTGTCGAGGATGGGGGCCCCGTCGTGGCGGGCGTCTTCGACGACGTGCCCCAGGACTCCTCGACCGAGGTCTGCGAGCGCTGCGCCGAGGAGGCGAGGGCGGCGGGCGCCGACTCCTTCCTCGCGGTCGGAGGCGGCTCGGTGATGGACACGGCCAAGATCGCCGCTGCGCTCTTCACCCACGGCGGCACGGCGGCGGAGTGCGAGGGCTTCTTCCTCATGCCACGTGCCGACGATGGCGTTGGCGCCCCCCTTCCGATCGCGCCGCTGGTGTGCATTCCGACCACCTGCGGCACGGGGTCCGAGGTCTCGATGGGCGCCGTGGTCAAGGACCACGAGCGCAAGGTCAAGCTCGAGATCGCGGACTTCCCGCTCTTCCCGAGGCTCGCGATCCTCGATCCTGAGAGCACCCGCACGCTGCCTGCCCGGATCGCCGCGGCCACCGCCATGGATGCGATGACCCACGCCATCGAGGGCTACGTCTCGGTTGAATGGAATCCCCATCAGGATGGGCGCTCGCTTGTCGCCCTGCGCCTCATCCGCGACAACCTGGAGCGGGCCATCGAACGCCCCGAGGACGAGCAGGCGCGTGGCAACCTGCTGATCGCCGCCTCGCTCGCCATCTCGATCGCGCTCGGCGCGACGCACTCGATGTCCCACCCATGCGGCGCGCACTACGGCGTGCCCCACGGGGTCGCCAACGCGATAAACATGCCGCACGTGATCCGCTTCAACGCGGAGGGTGGCAGCGACATCGCCGACCGCTACCGCGACCTGAACCGGGTCTTCGGCCTCGAGGCGGGCGGGCCGGACGACCAGGTGGGCGACGCGCTCGCGACCTACGTGGAGGCGATGGTGGAGGGATTGGGGCTGCCCACCCGGCTCGCGCACGTCGGCGTGCCCAAGGCGGGGATTCCGGCGCTGGTCGAGGGGGCCATGGGCGATGGCCTGACCCTGCTGAATCCGCGCGAGCTAACCGAAGCGGACTACGAGGAGCTCTACAGGCGAGCACTCTGATCCGCGGCGTCAGGCCCTGCGCTCAGCGGCTCAAGGCTCCCCGGGCGGCGCGTCGGCCGTGCGCGACTCGCAGCCACGCAGGACGTCTGAGCGGTCGGCGAGGACCGTATCGTCTCCGCGGCCGCAGGCCACCCTGTCTCTGCGCCCGTCGAGCACGTCCACGCGGTCGTCGCCGGGGCCGGTGGCGATCGCGTCGATGCCACCGCCGCCGGTGACGTTGTCGCTGCCGGTGCCCGTGCGGATACGGTCCCGGCCATTCCCGCCGAGCGCTGTGATGTCGCCGCCTCCGCCCGCGATCACGTCACTGCCAGCGCCGCCCATGAGCCTCGCGCCGTCGGCCTCGGACGTCAGGCGGTCAGCGCCAGAGCCGCCGTCGGCCACGTCGCCACCGCCCGAGGCGTAGAGCCGGTCCCGGCCCTGGCCTCCGAACAGCCGGTCGGCGCCCGCCTGGCCGAAGAGGGTGTCGGCGCCCGAGCCACCCAGGACGGCGTCTGCTCCCGCACCCGCATAGACGACGTCGTTGCCCGGCCCTGCGTCCAAGCGGTCATCGCCCGTTCCACCGATCGTCAGATCGGCTCCCTGAGCGCCCTCGACGCCGTCCGCACCGGGCCCTGCCTCGAGGTAGTCATCACCACCGCGGCCCTCGAGGGTGTCGTCCCCGTCCTCCCCGTAGAGCTGATCGGGGTCCTCGGTGCCGGTCAGGGTGTTCGGGCCCTCGGTGCCGGTCAGGGTGTCCGCGACGGCGACCGCGGCGAGCAGCGCGAGCAGGGCCGCCGCGAGGGCGGATATGAGTGCGGTGCGTCTCATCATCCTCTGAAACCCGCGCGGGGACCATCCGATGCGGCCTCGCCCGCAAGCAACCGGGAGCCAGGGCGGGCTCTCGGGCTCAAGCGGGCTGAGGGCCGGGTTGGGCCGACGAGGAGCCGGGCTCGGGGTCCGGGTCGATGCCGGCGGCCCGGACCGGCACCGGGGTGAGGGCTGCGGCGAGGATCACGAGCGCGAAGGCCGCTATCCGCAGCGTGAGCAGGAGCGGGTCCTCGGGCAGCGGCTCACCGAAGACGATCGGGCCGGCCGCGATCGCGCAGACGTTGGCGGCGGCGCTCGTCACTGCGATCACCGGCACCGCCTTGCCGATCTGCAGGCTACGTGCGGAGATGGCCAGCCCGACGAGGGAGAGCACGAGGATCACGAGCGCGAGCGGGTGCGTCAGCACCGCCAGGCCCCTGTCGGTGTGATCGCTGAGCGCCTTGATCGACACGTCGGAGGCGCCCCACGTGAGTCCAGCCGAAGCCGCGAGCAGCGTGGCGCCGGTGGGGGTGAAGCGGGCCGCGGCCGCGACCGCCAGGCCCAGGGCGGCGGCGCCTCCTGCGTAGAGGACGAGCGGACTCGCCTGCCAGTCGCTGTGGGCGGAATCCGCGGCCCCGTCGAGGGTCGCCGCGAGGAAGGCAAGCCCGGCGGCGGTGAGCGCCACGCCGATCCATTCCCGCCGCGTAACGGTGAAGCCGAAGAGGCGGTCGGCGATCACCGTCAGCAGCACGAGTCCGCCTGCTATCACCGATTGCACGAGCGAGATCGGAGCGAGCGCGAGCGCGCCGACGTGCAACCCCCAGGAGCCCAGGGCGACCGAGATGCCGAGCACGTACCAGCGCGAGCGGAACAGCGAGAGCGAGCTGCTAAGCGGTCGCCGGGGGTCCACGGGCGGCGACTCGACTGCGCCGCGGTGCTTGTAGAGGAAGCCGACGATGCTCCCCAATGCGGTGCCGAGCGCCAGCAGGAGGCCTAGCTGAACAGAGAGCGTCATCGAGGATGGAGGTTAGATGGAGCCCCGCCCGGCCGGTGATCAGCACCTGCGCCACGCCATCGGCGCATTCGATGCCCACCCGCTAGATTCTCGCCTCGATGAGCGAGACCGCCACAGTTCAGCAGTGGATCTGCATGTCCTGCGGGTTCATCTACGACCCCGAGGACGGCGACCCGGACGGGGGCATTCCGCCCGGCACCGCCTTCGAGGACATCCCCGGCGACTGGTTCTGTCCGGTCTGCGGCGCGCGCAAGAAGGACTTCGAAGTCTACGAGGGGTAGGGCCTCCCCAGCCAGATCGAGGCGCCGTCCGTCGATCGCGGCCCTGCCCGCCGGAGCTCGCTACGCGGGAGCGTGCAGCGGGGCACTGCCCCCGGCAGCCTCCGCGGCAGGCCCGACAGCGTCCGTGGCGGCGGAGCCGATCGCCTCCGCGGTGATCGCCACCAAGCGGCGCAGGTCTGACTCCGCTATAGCCAGAGGCGGCATCAGGATCACGGTGTCCCCGAGCGGCCGCACGATCGCCCCCCGGTGCCGGGCGGCGAGCGTTACGCGGTGGCCCATCCGCCGCGAGACCGGGTACTCGGCGAGCTGGATTCCGACCATGAGACCGCAGCGTCGCACCTCTGCTACGCCCGGCATCCCGGCGATTTCCTCCAGTAGCTCGCCGAGCAGCGCGATCTTCCCTTGCACGTGCTCGAGGGTGTGCTCCTCCTCGAACACCTCGAGCGTTGCGAGCGCGGCGGCGCAAGCCAGCGGATTGCCCGTGTAGGTGTGGCCGTGGAAGAAGGTGCGGAAGTCCTCATGCTCGCCCAGAAACCCGTCGTAGAGCTCCTCCGTGGCGAGTGTGGCGGCCAGCGGCAGGTAGCCGCCCGTGAGGCCCTTTGCCACGCATAGGAGGTCCGGCGCGACGCGCTCGTGCTCGCAGGCGAACATTCGCCCCGTGCGCCCGAAGCCGGTGGCGACCTCGTCGCAGACGAGCAGCGCCCCGTGGCGGTCGCACAGCTCGCGCACTGCGCGGAGGTATCCGGGTGGGTGCACGAGCATCCCTGCCGCGCCCTGCACGAGCGGCTCCATGATCACCGCGGCCACCTCCCCCGGGTGGGCCGCAAGCAGCCGCTCCATGTCGCTCGCATCGCCGGGCTCGGCCTTGAGCGTGTCGAAGAGCAGCGGCCGGTACATGGAGTGGAAGAGGTCGATGCCGCCTACCGAGACCGAGCCGAGGGTGTCGCCGTGGTAGGCGTCGCGGAGCGCGATGAAGCGCGTGCGCCGGGCGTGCTCGCCGCCCCGCTGGCGCCAGTACTGGAAGGCCATCTTGAGCGCAATCTCGGTCGCCGTCGAGCCACTGTCGGAGTAGAAGCAGCGCGTGAGTCCCGGCGGCGCGAGGTCGCTGAGGCGCCGGGCGAGGCGGATCGCCGGCGGGTGGGTGAGGCCGAGCATCGTGGAGTGCGACACACGGTCGAGCTGGTCGCGCACCGCCGCGTCGATGCGTGGATGCCGGTGGCCATGCACGTTGCACCACAGCGACGAGACGCCGTCGATGTAGCGCCTCCCGGCGGTGTCGATCAGCTCCGTGCCTTCGGCGCGCGCGACGATGACGGGCTCCTCGCCGGCCCACCCGCGCTGCTGGGTGAAGGGGTGCCAGACACAGCGACGATCGTCGGCCACGAGCTGAGCGTGCTCGTCGGCAGGGGGCTCGGCCCAGGACTCTGAGCACGATTTCACCGACGCCGACCCTAGCTATCGTCCCGGTCGGAATGCCGCCCCTCCCGCTGCTCGTGTTCGTGGTCGGGACCGGCTCGCTCGGCGCCGAGATCGCGGCGGTCCGCCTGCTTTCCCCGTACTTCGGCGCCTCCACCGTGGTGTGGGCTAACACGATCGGCATCGTGCTCGTCGCGCTGTCGATCGGCTACTGGCTCGGAGGGCGCTTCGCCGACCGCCATCCCCACAAGCAGGGCCTCTGCCTGCTGGCGCTCGTCGCCGCCGGCCTGCTCGCCCTCGTGCCCTTCGCCGCCGACCCGCTGCTCGGGGTGGCGGTGGACGCACTCGATTCGATCTCCGCCGGCGCCTTCCTGGGCTCGCTGGTGGGCGTGCTGGGGCTCGTGGCGGTGCCGGTCCTGCTGCTCGGCGCCGTCTCGCCGTACGCGATCCGCTTGGCGGTGTCGAAGGTCGAGGAGGCGGGTGAGGTCGCTGGCCGGCTGTACGCGCTCTCCACGGCCGGGAGCCTCGTGGGCACGCTGCTCTCGGCGCTCGTGCTGATCCCGCTGATCGGAACCCGTCGCACCTTCCTGGTGTTCGCGCTCGGCATCGCCGTGGTAGCGGTGAGCGGGCTGCGCCCGCTGCGCCGTTACGCGCTGGCCCCCGCTGCGATCATCGCGCTGATCGCACTGCCCGTCGGCGCGCTCAAGGCCGAAACCGACTCGGGCCGCGTGATCTACGAGACCGACACCGAGTACCAGTACGCCCGCGTGGTCGAGCGCCCGGACGGCTCGCGCGGGCTCGAGCTCAACGAGGGCCAGGCACAGCACTCGATCTATCGCCCCGACACGGTGCTCACGGGCGACGTCTGGGACGGCCACCTGGTCCTGCCGTTCACCGCCCTCGACCGGCCTCCCCGTCGTGTCGCGATCCTCGGCAACGCGGCCGGCACGACATCCCGCGCCTACGAGGAGTTCTTCCCGCGCACGCGGGTCGACGGCGTGGAGATCGACGCCGAGCTCTCTGACATCGGGCGCCGCTACTTCGAGATGAGCAATCCCCGGTTGCACCTCTACCACGAGGACGCACGGCCCTACCTGCGTCGCACGGACGCCCGCTACGACGTGATCTCCGTCGACGCCTACCGCCAGCCCTACATTCCCTTCTACTTGGCCACCAAGGAGTTCTTCGAGCTGGTCCACGAGCGGCTCGCGCCGGGCGGGGTACTGGTGGTCAATGCCGGGCATCCGCAGGGCCAGGACGAGCTCGAGCAGGTGCTCACGGCCTCCATCGGCGCGGCTTTTCCGCACGTCGTGCGCGACCCGATCGAGGACACGAACACGCTGATCGTGGCGAGCGCGCGGCCGCTGTCGGCGGCGCGCCTGCGCCGTGCGCTGCCGAGCCTGCCGGCCGGCCTTCGATCGACCGCCCGCGCGTCTGCCGCGCGGATAGCCCCACCGCTCGAGGGCGGCCGCGTCTACACCGACGACAAAGCCCCGGTTGAATGGCTGATCGACAAGTCGATCGTTAACTACGCGGCGGGGGAGGACTGAGCTCGCTCGGCGGTGTGG
>Ga0208612_1001008_pt1 | contig 11865 bp, 12 predicted proteins | sample AntDryMetagUQ889_FD_188089 | JGI IMG/M metagenome (GOLD analysis project Ga0208612, IMG submission 188089) | Polar desert microbial communities from Antarctic Dry Valleys - UQ889 (SPAdes) | ecosystem: Environmental > Terrestrial > Soil > Desert | place: Antarctic Dry Valleys | collected 2008-12-31 | reverse complement strand
GGGCTCGCTCGCGAGTCCTTCGAACCAGGCGACCACCTCCTCCTTCGCCGCTGCTAGCTGCTCGTCGCCGTCGTCGAACTCCGGGAAGGAGTAGATGCGCTCGGAAGTCGCGGGGTCGGGTCCCTGCCACTCGAGGGGATCGGAGAACCCCACGATCTCGAGGCCTTCGACTTCGATGGAGCCGCCTTCGTAGACGCCATCGCTGCCAAGCACCCCGTCCGTCCCCACCACGCTGATGCCGTCCTCGGCGAGCCGCTCCATCAGGAGGCTCGAATCGTGGTTGCCCGACACTGCGACGACCTCGCCGGTCAGCTCAGCGATGCGCGGGCTGATGGCCTCGGCCTCGGCCTCGCTTCCCGAGACACCGAAGTCGCCGGCGAGGACGAAGGGCTCCTGGCCCACAAAGCTCGAGAGCGAAGACAGGATCGGCAGGTTCGAGTGGAGGTCCGAGCCGACGAAGATCGCGCGGCCGGTGCCATCCCCCACCCGAGGCGCCTCGGCGAGGTAGGCGCTGAAGTTGGTGAGCGCGTTGTCAAAGGTCGCGGTGTAGCGGTCGTTGTCCTGCTGGCGCTCGAAGAAGGCGAGAAGCTGGGCGAGCTCCGGGCCGCGACCGTAGTAGGAAGGAGATGAGAACGCCCGCGCGTCGAACGTCGTGATCGCGAGCAGAAGGCACGCCGCCGTGCCGAGGAGGCCGGTGCCCGCGACCCACGCGGAGATCAAGCCGAGACGGAAGCGCGAGCGGAGGAGCCAGAGGACCACTGCGACCAGGAGGGTCGCCGCCAGGCCGAACGCGAAGCCGCGAATCACGGCGCTTTGCGCCGAGCCCTCAAGCGATTCCCGCGTGTCGGTGAGCGCGTCTCGCTCGCCTCCGGCTGCTTCGAGCGCACCGCGCCGGTCAAGCGAGCGGATCTCGACCGCGAGCTCGAACGGGGAGTCGAACGCATCCGCCCGGATTCCCCAGTCCGCGATCGGCACATAGGCACTGACCTCGCCGAACGAGGACGTTGCCGCCACCTCGAACGAGACGCGGCCCAGCGCAGTCTCGGATTCGACCGGTCCCGCCACCCGCCAGCCTGCAACCATGGCCGCCGCCGCGAGCGCGGTGGCGGCAAGGAGCGCGAGCGCCCAGGCGGCGACGCGGCGCGCAGTGCGGGCGCGCCCAGATGTTCTGTCTCGAGGCGCGGTCTCCAAGGTGGGATCTGCCATCGCCCCGAAGTTTGACGCAGTCAAACGCCGGCTAGGAGGCGGATCTCCTTCCCGACTCGCCGCATCGCCGCCATCACGGCGTCTCTTCGGTCCGCGGCCTCAGTCCAGTTGGCGAGGAACGCGTAGGTGACGGCGCCACCCGGGCCTTCGACGAAGCCGGCGTCCGCTCGCACCGTCGTGTTGGTGCCGGTCTTGTTCACGATCGTGATGTCGCGGTCCTCATCCACGTGGGCCAGCGGGTCGAGGTTGAAAGCCGAGGCGACCATGGATAAGTCGCAGCCCGGCCGGAGCCATGCGACGACCCGGTGGGCGGCCGGTTCGCCGCGGCGCGCGTCGTCGCGAAGCCTCCCGAACAGCCCACTCAGCTCTTCCGCTGAGCCGGTCGAGAGCGCGATTGGATCGTCCGGCCCGCGGACATCGCGGACGACGTCGAGAAGCCGGGTGCTCTCGAGGCCCAGTTCCGCGCGGGTCGTCTCGACGAACTCGAAGCCGATCCGCTCGACCAGGACGTTCGTCGCGAGGTTGTCACTGACCGAGCCGACGAGGACGGCGAGGTCGTTCACCTCGAGCCCTGGCTGGGCCAGGTGCTGCCAGAGCCCCGAGTCTGCGACCGGAGCGACGCTCGAGCGGCCGAGTCGCTCAGCGGGATCGATCTCGCCACCCTCGATCAGCCTCGCCAGCGCCAACAGGAGGAGGACCTTGCCCATGCTGGCCGTCCGCAGGGACTCGGATGCGAGGCCGGCAGTCTCAGGGTCAGCGCCTTCGGCGCGAACGCAGACGCCCCAACTAACTCCTCGAAGGGACGCCTCGAGATCTCTGGCCATCACGGCAAGCATCGTGGCGCATAATCCTCGATCGTGAAACCCGTCCGCATCGGCTGCTCAGGCTGGGTCTACAAGGACTGGCGCGGCTCGTTCTACCCCGAGAAGCTGCCACAGCGCCGCTGGCTCGAGCACTACTCGTCCGTCTTTCGGACGGTCGAGATCAACAACACCTTCTACCGCCTGCCCAGCGAGGCGGCCGTCAAAGGCTGGGCCGAGCAGACCCCGGACGACTTCGAGTTCGCGGTCAAGGGCGGTCGCTACACGACCCACATCAAGCGCCTCATCAACTTCGACAAGTACTCGACCCGTTTCTTCAAAGCGCTCGAGCCCCTGGACGAGGCCGGCAAGCTCGGCGCCGTCCTTTGGCAGCTGCCGCCCAACTTCCGCCAGGACCTCGAGCGGCTCGAGCAGGCGCTCGAGGTCCTCGACAAGAGGCCGGGGCGCCACTGCTTCGAGTTCAGGCACGGGACCTGGTTCAAGCCCGACACCTACGACCTCCTTCGCGCGCACGACGCGGCGCTTGTCACCGGCGACGACCCGCGCTTCCCGTTCGTGACGCGCGAGATCACGGCGTCCTGGGCCTATGTGCGCTTTCACCGGGGCGCTCATGGGGTCCGCGGCAGCTACGCGCCGGGCGAGCTCGACACGTGGCGCCGGCGCATCGCCGCCTGGCGGCGGCGCACCGGCGTCTACGCGTACTTCAACAACGACTGGGAGGGATTCGCGCCAGAAAACGCGAGCGGTCTCGCCTCGTCGTTCCGGCGCTGAGCCTCAGAAGCGCCCGCACTGAACGGAGCCTATATCTAAGCGGGCGAGGGGTCGCCGGCGCAGACGACGTCGCGGATTGCCTTCGCACGGTAGAGGCGACGGTCCGCTCTCAGCATGATCGTCTCGCTTGAATCGTCGTCACTTCCTTCCCATCCGGCGACTCCGATCGACATGGTCACGCCACCGATCGCAGCCGCGGTGCCAACACGATCGTGGACCAGGAGGCGGAGCCGGTCGGCAAGCTCGGTCGCGCCAAGCTCGCCTACTGGCGTGAGGATCGCGAACTCGTCTCCGCCGACCCGGGCGACGACGTCCCCTGCGCGCACGTTCTCCTTGAGGACCCCGCCGACGGCCTTCAACACCAGGTCTCCAACCGGATGGCCGAGCTGGTCGTTGACCGCCTTCAGCTGATCGAGGTCGCAGAGCATGACCGAGAATGCGGAGCCGTCACGCCCACTTCTCGCACATTGGTGGGTGAGCTCTTCGTCCCAGGCGCGGCGGTTCGCAAGGCCGGTGAGCGAGTCCTCGCGGCTCTGGCGGTCCAGCTCTGCCACCAGCTCGCGGCTGTGCTCCTGCTCGCTCTCGAGAGCGACGAGCGCCTTGAACTCCCGCCACGCCGTGTTGTGGCGATGCTGCTGGCCGAGAAAGCTGAGGAGCGACGCCGTGGTTAAGTAGAAGAGGACGGTGGCGATGGCGTCCGTCGCGATGGGATCGGAGAGGAGCAGGACGATCGTGAGGCTTCCGAGATTGAGCCCGATCACCGCGGTCATGTAGCGGGGCGCCCAGATGAGTAGGAACGCGCCCGCGTAGATCGTCAGTGACATGCCGAGCGCATACGCCGCGTAGTGCGACTCGACCTGGGCGATCATCAGGGCAATTCCGAGGTCGACCATCGACATGATCCCGAGCACGAAGAGTTCCGGATACGTGTGGCCGTGGCGGCTAAACCGAAGCCCGAGCCAAAGCAACGCGATCGGGACGGCGAAGATCACTCTGAGCCAGAGAAATTCGCCTGCGTTAGAGGGCTCGACGAGGTAGTCGAAGAGGCCCCAGGCCGGGAACCCGACCACCGCGATCGCGCCGGCGCTGATTCCGGTCGCGCGCGTCGCGACCTTGACCCGGCGCTCGAAGCGCGCTTCGACCGTATCGGTGTCAGGCGACTCCGTGCTTGTTCGCTTCCCCACCACACCTACTTGATCGGCTCATGAGAAGCGCGTCTTGAGTGGGCGCGCGCCAGCAGGATAGAAGCGATCGCAGCGCGGGTATGAGGGTCAGCGTGAGCACCGAAGCCGCACCAAAGCTACCGCTGACGGGACGCTGTCTGTGCGGCGCCGTCCGCTTCGCGGTTTCAGAGCCCCTCAAGGCCGCGTGGTACTGCCACTGCACCCGGTGCCAACACCGGACCGGCACATCCTCCTCCGCGGGCGCAGCTACCCGGCCGAGCGCGTTCGAGATCACCGAAGGCGCCGAGCACGTGCGCGAGTGGGCGCCTTCCGACGGCCACGTCAAGTGCTTCTGCGAGGTCTGCGGCGGCCACGTCTGGAGCCGCGATCCCGAGCGCTCGGACGGCGTGGTCGCGATCCGGCTGGGCGCCTTCGACTCCGATCCCGGCGTCCGCCCCCTCGCCCGCCAGTTCACTGACTACGCCGTGCCGTGGGAGCGGATCCCAGACGACGGACTGCCGCGCTGGGGCGAACGCATCCCTGACGACTCGTGGCCGCGCACGGCTGGTGAGTAGCGGCGCCTCAGCGTCGTCGGGCTTCGTACAGCGTGCGGAGCCCCGAGGCGAGCGGCTCGCGGCGAGCGATCTCGAAGCGCTTGAGAAGCTCGCGCTCGAATGACTCGGCGGTGTAGTCGGGGTGAGCGTCATCCTTTTTCCGGGCCAGGAGCCGCTGGACCATCGGGTCGTCGCGGCCCGCGAACTCGATCACGAGGACGCCGCCCAGGCTCGCCAGCCAATCGACGACCTCTGAGAGCGGCACGTTCGCCGCAATCGAGAGATGGTGAACGAGCGCCAGGCACAGGACCAGGTCCGGCGCTCCTCGTTCCTCGAGCCGCGCCCGTTCCAGGCCGCGCCACCCCCGCGCCGGTGACTGGTCGGCCAGATCCATCACCAGCGGCAGAATCCGCTCGTCGCCCTCTTCGCGCAGGTCGCGATATAGCGCCTGGACGGTCGCGTGGTCGCCGTCCACCGCGACCACGTAGGAGGAATGCTCCGCAGCGATGCGCGAGTAGCGCCCGTCGTTGCAACCAAGGTCCCAGGTCAGGCTGGGACCGACTGAGGCGCACGTTTCGCGCACGAAACGGTCCTTGCGCTCGAGCTCCTCAGCGTCGTAATGAGCCCGGTCCGAGTAGTCGGACCATGCGGTCTTCGAGGTGCCCCAGTCGAGCTTTCCTACGAGCTTTGAGAGCCGTGCCACGTTCGCTTCGATCAGTTCCTTTCGAAAGCCCGCCTTGCGCACCTCCGAGCGGGTGTCCCGATCCCCTTCGCGCTGCTCGAGGCGTGCGTGCAGGGCGACGTGGGCAAGCACGCCGGCACGAAGGGTGTGCCGCCCGCGGAGGACCGCCCGCGCCTCGCCCGGCTCGATCCCCTCGAGCGAGCCGCGAAGCCAGGGCTGAAAGGGAAGCCCCGCGTAGGCCTGAAGCATCAACGGATAGAGAAAGAGGCAGCAGAACTGGCGGTACCCGGCCCAAGGCTCGCCTTCTCCGAGCGGCTCGAAGGAGCCGATGTCGATGAAGACGGGGCGAGAGCCGTGCCACTGGACGTTGAACGGCGAGGAATCTTTCAGGATCGTGTCCTCCGCGAGCGCGTCGCGCATGAGCTCGAGCTGGAGGAGAGCCGCGTCGCGAAGCATCGAGAACGGCCACTCGTACGGGTACGAGACGAACGGGACGCGCTCATGGCGAAGCGTTCCCGCCGATTGAAAGCCTTGTCCGGGCGTCGTGCGGTTGTCGAGGGCCTGGGTGCGAACAATCGTTCCGACGTCCTGCGCCCGAGCGAAGAACTCAGTCCCGGCCAGGTGCTCCCAGTCGGATAGCCCACGCTCTGAGAGCGCGCGCAGAATCAGATCGCCGTCGCGGTAGACGCGGCTGTCGGGATCCCGGAACGACCCCGGCTCGGCTGAGAGATCCGGGGGCAAGCTTGGCGCTGGCTCTACGAGGCTTGGGTTCGCTCGGGCTCGTCGCGGACCGGCTCGGATTCAGTGGGCGAGTCGGCCGGGTCCTTGCGGATGCGAAGGATGGTGAGCAGGCGCGCCCACCAGAGCTTGCCGGTGATGGCGATCGCCGCGACGCCGCCGAGTAGGGCCTGCAGCAGGATGCTGCCGCTGCCCGGGTCTAGATAAGCGAGAAGTAGGGTCACGCAGCCTCCATTGGTAACGGGATGTTCACAATAGCCAGCCTGTTCCCGCGCGAATCACTCAGGAAGCGTGCCCTGCACGTCTTTGTCCTCGCCTCGCTCTCGACGGCGCCGATCTTGCTCGTCGCCGATGCCCAGTTCTTCATCGGTCGCGGAGCGAGCGCCGCCGAGGTGGTAGCGGTGGCGCTGGTGGTCACGATCGCCGCTCCGGCTGCGCTGGCGATCGCCGGCCTGCTCGTCTCGGCCGCTAGCGCACGGGTTGGCTGGGCGCTCCACCTCACCATTATCGGGGCGCTGACGGCGCTGATTCTCTCCGAGTGCCTCTACCCGGTCGGCCTGAGGATCGAGCTGCAAGCGCCGATCGTGCTTGCGGCGGGAATCGCCGCGGCGGCGGCCTACGCCCGCCTCGAAGGGGCTCGCTCCGTGGTGTCGGCGCTGGTTCCGCTGCCTGCGATCGTCCTCGCCTTCATCTTCCTGGCCACACCCGTCTCCGCACTGGTCTTCAGCGGAGAAGGGGAGGCCGTCGATCCCCCTCAGCCCGAAGCGGAGGCGCCGGTGGTGATGGTGGTCTTCGATGAGCTGCCGGGTCACGCGCTGATGGACGCGAAGAGGCGGTTGGACGCGAAGCGCTACCCGAACTTCGCCGCGCTCGGCGAGGATGCCACCTGGTTCCGGAACGCGACCACCACCCGGAGCGACACCGAGCTCGCCGTACCGACGCTCGCCACGGGCATCAAAGCTCCCGGTGACAGCCTGCCCACGACATCGGACCACCCTCGCTCGCTCTTCACGCTCCTCGGCGACAGCCACGAGATGCACGTCTCGGAGCCCTGGACGAACATCTGCCCCGACCGCCTATGCGACGGTGTGACCGCGAGCACTGACGAAGGCGGCCTCGGCGCGATCCTCGCGACGATCCCGTCGATCCTCGGATACGTCGCAATGCCGGACGCCGGGCGCCTCGGTGTGCCGAGCCCGCGCGAAAGCGGGGCAATCAACCGCCCGGGCCAGGTCGCGACCTTTATCGAGGAAATCGAGCCGGCCGAGGGCCCGGTCCTCCACTTCCTCCACGTGCTCTTGCCGCACCAGGCGTTCCGCTACCTCCCGTCGGGCGAGCGCTATCCGGACCTGGTGGGACGAGGCGGCGAGCTGGGCGGACAAGAAGAGTGGAGCGACGACGAATGGCCGCCGTTGCAGCATGAACAACGCCTACTCCTGCAGCTGCGATACACCGACAAGCTCTTGGGTGAGCTCCTCGACCAGCTTCGGGCGACCGACCTGTACGAACGCTCGATGATCGTCGTCACCGCCGACCACGGCGTCTCGTTTCGCGCCGACGACCAGCGCCGCGATGCGACCGAGACGAACGCGCCCGACATCCTCTCGGTCCCCCTGCTTGTGAAGATGCCAGAGCAAGGCGGCGGCCGGATCGATGATCGGGCGGCGAACACCGTCGACGTCCTGCCGACTATCGCCGACGCAATCGGCGCCGAGCTTCCCTGGGAGGTAGACGGGGAGTCGCTGCTCGGCAACGCTTTGTCCGATCGGGCCGTCGAGATCGAGAACTTGGCCGGTGGTGGAGTCGAGCTCACCGCGGATGAGTTCGTCGAGGCTCGCGACGAAGCGCTCGAGCGACGGCTCGATTCGCTCGGCGACGGCAGCACCAGCTTGTATGCGATCGGCCCAAATCCCGAGCTTCGCGGCGAAGAGGTCGAGACTTTGCTCGGCGAGGAGGCCGACGCGGAGGCGACGATCGTCGACGGTGTCGCGGTGCGCGCCTACGACTCCGGCTCCGAATTCATCCCGGCCCGGATCGCGGGAGACGCGGAAGGGATCGAGGCCGGACAGGCTCTCGCGGTGGCGCTGAACGGTCGCGTGGTCGCCACCACTTACGGCTATGACGGCGTTCACGTCGTTGAGTTCTCGGCGATGGTGCCGCCAAGCCTCATCGAGCAAGGCGACAACGAGCTGGAGGTGCTGGCGATCGAAGGCGAGGGCGGCGGGGTGGAGCTCCGGCCCCTCGACGTTTCGTACTGAGGCCTGGGGCCGCGCGCAACTTGCTCGTCGCTCGAAATCGCGGGTATACGGATGAGTAGCGGGAGCGTCGCGGCGCCAAGAAACACGACATCCTCCGTCAGCTCACCTAGAGCCTTGGCAGCGCCTTCAAGCCTTCGATCAGCATCGATCTGATCGCACAAATACTCCCAGTTGTCCCGGTCGACGCCGACGGCGGACATGAACACTCGCGCCTTGCCTGCCGTGCTCGTGGTGCCTCCGCCGACGACGACGAGATCGACGACGAGGACGAGAGCAGTCCGCTCGCCTAGGACCCGCGCATGGAGCCTGCGCGCGAGGGAGGCCCGCCGGCCGGCGCCGCCGCCGCATTTGCATGCGGTGGCGGTCCCGCCGTGGGCGGCGGGGCGTGAGCGGCGGGGGCCCCCGCGCCAGGTGGAGGACCGCCTGCCGAGGCGTGCCCCGGAGGACCTGAGCTTGGCGGCGGCGTCGGAGGGTTGGGCGGAGTGGAGCTGCCCGTGCCCGGCGGCTCGGACTGGTCGCCCACCGGGTGAGGGCCCGACCCGATACCCGAGGTGCTCGACGAGGCGTCACCGCTCGACCGATCTGATTGGGCTGATGTCGCACGATCTGGACCGCTCGCCGAGGGACTGCTCTCGCTGCCCGTCCCCCGTGGAGCGCCGTTCAACGTGCCCGGGCCTGCCACGGCGATAAGCGGCGGATCCGATCGGCTCGGGTCGGCGCTGTCGGAGCCAAAGTTGATCTGAGACAAGAGCGCTCCGTCCTTGAACCCTCCAAAGGCGAACTTCGCCATCGACCCGATCATGAACACGCTTGCGCCTGCCAAAAGCCACGCCCGGCTCCTGACGGAAAGAACGCTCGGTGCAGGCCTCAGCCGTGGCCGCATCACGAGCTCCAGACCCTTGGCGGCGGTCAGGAGCAGCGCGAGCACTCCCCCGGTGATCGCGATCGGGGCGAGTGGCAACACGCTCACCCCGCCGCCCGTCGCCGTCGATCCTTCGGCCGCGAAAAGTGAGATTGCCAAGTAGATGCCGCGCAGGGTCAGCTCGACCGCCACGATCATCAGCATGGCGAGCACAAACTGGCGGGCGGTCTGGCGCCGGGTCTCTGGGCTGCTCTGTCCTCGCGCCGCCCGCGCGATCTCGAGGATCGGGCCGAGCAGGGCCGAAACGATGAAGAACAGCCCACCGAGACCGAGACCTGGAAGTCCGGCAGACATCAGTGACCCTTCTCGTATACGAGAAGGGGTCGATGCTGAACGAACTCCCGCCACATCGCGCTCAGCATGTAGACGCCGTTGACGATTCGCAGGACGAAAAAGCTCGGAAAGCTGATGAGGGCGCGACCGACCTCGCGCCGGCCCACGGCTTGCCATAGCACCGGGATCATCACCACGGGTGCATCGACCAGGTAGGCCAGCAGGATGAGAGGGTCCACGGCGATGGCCAGCACCGGCAACACCACGAGATAGGCAATCGAGGCGAGCAGCGCATCCCAGAACGCGATCGCGACTACGGAGCGCAGGTAGCCGAGGCCCAACAGCGACCGCCAGTGCAGGCGGACGTTCTGGACGAACCCATGCGACCAGCGCTTGAGCTGCTTGCCCATGAACTCATGGCTGTGCGGCTCGATCGGGTAGCTCATGGCCTGCGGCAGGAACCTGACCTTCATGCCGTTTTGGTACATCGTCCAGGTGAGATCCATGTCCTCCGCCAGCGTCCGGGTCGACCATCCGCCGAGCCCGCGAAGCTCGGCGGTGCGGTAGATCGAGAAGCAGCCCGAGGAGATCAGGGGCTTTCCATAGTGTTCCTGAACGCGCTTGAAGAAGCTGAACGCGAGCATGTACTCGATGTAGCGACCACGCTCCCAAAGCGTGCGCACCCGGCGGGGCAGAACGAATCCGCAAGCTGACGCCACCTCGGGGTCGTCGAAAGCCCGCGCGAGCACCTCGACCGCATTGGGCTCGAGCACGGTGTCCGCGTCGACGGCCATCACGAACTCCGTGTGGACAAGATCCAGGGCGAAGGTCTGCGCGCCGGCCTTGGAGCCGGTGTTAACTGGCGGCCGCACCACCCGAACGCCGCATGCGCGAGCCACATCGGCGGTGTTGTCCGTCGAGCAATCGTCGATCACGAGGATCTCCGCGGGAAGCACCGTCTGCTCCTGCAGTGAACGCAGGGTGTCCGCGATCGAGTCCGCCTCGTTGTAGGCGGGCACCATTACGGTCAGGCGCTTGTCGAGATTGCTTTCCATGCCTAGTTGGTCGGAGTAGAGCCCGAGCGGACCTGCTTCAGATATCCCTGGCGGCGAATCGTGACGACTGGATCTGCGCCCGATGTTAGCGAATAGTTACTAGATCATTGGCATTTACTAAAGATACGCTGCGCGGGCACGGACGATCATTCGACTCCCACCCGACCCCGCGCGCCCGATGCGTCACCTTTGTCGGCGTTGAGCACGCCGCAGCCCATTCAGCTGCGCCCAGGAGGCCGTCGCGGCTTTCCTCCCCCAAAGCGAAAAGCCCCGTGTTATCGGGGTTTCTCACGAGTAGCGGGGCAGGATTTGAACCTCCCGACCTCCGGGTTATAAGCCGGAGGTCGGATCGCGCTCGGCAAGCAGGTCGCAGAACTGAGCCGGCGTGAGGACGGGAAGGCGGTCGGCGAGGACGAGCAGATGCTTGTCGCCGGATACGAGCGCAACGCGTTGGTCGGCGGCGAGTGCGATCAGATAGTCGTCGCCTGGATCCACCGAGCGCAACCCCGGCGGCAGACCAGGATCGTCGACGAGATCCGCCTCCTCACGAAGCCAGGCTACGAACTCAGCGGCCGCGCTCGAAGGGATCCGTCTCCGGAGTTTGGGATATGCGAGCGCTCGCTCAAGCTCGGCGAGAAGGAGGGTCGAGGCGACGAGCTCGAAGGCGCCATCGCGCCAAGCGCGCATGATTCGCGCCGGGGCACCGTCCGGAGACAGGAGCGCCGAGATGATGACGTTCGGATCGAGAACCGCTCGCACGGCGGGCGTCAGCCGGGGCGTGTCTTGTGCTGCGCCTCGACCGCCAGGTCCACGGATTCAGGCCCGGCAAGGTCGTTCTGCTCCCACATCCGCTCGAGCAACTCAAGCCCGAGATCTCGCCGCACAGCGCTCTCGATCACCTCGCTGTCGCCGCGCCCGCTACGGGCCGCACGAACCTTTACCGCGCGCAGAACGGATTCGTCGATCGTGAGGGTGGTCCTGACCTTTGCCATCTATGCATCATAGCATCGTGATGCGCTCAATCGCCTGAGCTCCTTCGATGTCCGTTTAGTCCGTCGCCGCGAGACATGGGTTTCTCGCGCCGGGATCCGGAGCGTCATCTCGGCGCGAACGATTGCACACGGGAGTCCTGTCGGGTGCGGCCCGGAGCGCGATTGCTGGCCGGGACTAGAGGGATGCGCCACTGCCTGGGGCGCCTCGGTGCCCTGCCCAAAAAGCTCGTCTGGGACCGCGAGGGCGCGATCCATCGCGGTGGCCGTCGCGATGCCGGTGAACTTCGTCGGCAACAAGCGGCCGTCGACCACTGGTTCTACCTCTACATCCCGTGGTTCTGCGGGCTGGTATTCGTCGCGCTTGCGCCTCCCCTGAGCGCCTTTCGTTACCCTGGCTGGGTCGGTGGCTGAGACCACCCAAAAAGGGGAG
>Ga0208612_1001007_pt1 | contig 11872 bp, 13 predicted proteins | sample AntDryMetagUQ889_FD_188089 | JGI IMG/M metagenome (GOLD analysis project Ga0208612, IMG submission 188089) | Polar desert microbial communities from Antarctic Dry Valleys - UQ889 (SPAdes) | ecosystem: Environmental > Terrestrial > Soil > Desert | place: Antarctic Dry Valleys | collected 2008-12-31 | reverse complement strand
TGGAGACTTCTGGGGGATCGAGACGGCGTCCTTGATCGACTGGCCGCCTCAGAACCGTCTGATCGAGCTGATGGACAACTGCGATGGCACGCTTTCGATCTTTGGCACCACGCTCGACAGCGCCGCCCCGGCCACGGCGCCCGAGAGCGGAACGGCGGCCGGCGGGCTTCGGGACGCCGACATCGCCTCGATTTCGCGCACCCTGGCCTACAACGACCCGCAGGCGGGCTTCGGCACGGGCGAGGGAAAGCGCAAGGATCGCAATGTCGAGTTGCTCCTGGACGATCCGCGCCGCGACCCCGCCGCCTGCCGCAAGAAGACCGTCTCAGAGCCGCCAGAGGACGATCCGCCTGGCGACGAAGCGCCCGGAGATGACGGCGGTCCCAGCGCCGGCTCAACGCCGGAAGCCAGCGGCTCCCTTCCCTTCACCGGCCTGGCGCTTGGCGGCCTCTTGCTCGTGGCTCTGGGGCTGCTTGGCGGCGGGTCCTTGAGCGGCTGGCTCGCCCGGCGGTCCGCTTAGTCGCGAGGCGGCAGCGGGCGCGTCTCGGTCTCGGCCGCTCGGGTTTCCTCGCCGCGGCGGACGGGGGGAGGCGTCTGAGCTCGGGATGTCTGGGACGTGTCGTCTCGCGGCGTCACCACGAGCGAGACGCGGTTCAAGGCGAGGAGCGCACCCGCGCACATGATCGCGGCTCCGGCAAGCGCAAGCCAAGCGCCCACCTTGAGCTCGACGTCCAAGCCTTGGACGATCGGAGGTGGGTTGATGACCGAGACGATCACGATGAGGAGGGCGGCCGGGCCGCACGCGGCGCCGATGCTTTCCGGCAGCCGGGCCGTGCCGCGCGCTATCGGCTCCAGCGCGGCGGCGATGGCCGCAAGTGCGAGCACGGCCAAGATGACGTCCACGAGCTCGAAGGCTGTCCAAGCCGTGATCCCGCTGTCGCCGAAGCCGCGCTCGCCGCCGTACCAATCGAGAAAGAGGGCAACCAGGACAAGCACGCCACCAAGCGCGATCACGATCCGTCCGCCGTCGACGCCTCCTGCTGTCGATCTGTGGTTCACGACTCCATCCTTACCCACCGGCGCCGGTTCGTAGACACTGGCACGCTCAAAGCGGGATGTTGCCGTGCTTTCGCTTCGGCTGCTCGACCCGCTTCGTCTGGAGGGTGCGGAGCGCGCGGATGAGCTTCGGGCGGGTCTCGCGCGGCTCGATCACGTCGTCCAGGTAGCCGCGCTCGGCTGCCGAGTACGGGTTGGCAAAGCGGGCCTTGTAGTCGTCCATCAGGCGCGCGCGGCGCTCATCGGGCGTGGGCGAGCTCGCGATGTCCTTGCGGTAGATGATGTTGACGGCGCCCTCTGGACCCATCACGGCGACCTCCGAGGTCGGCCAGGCGAAGTTGAAGTCGGCGAGCATGTGCTTCGAGTTCATGACGTCATACGCGCCGCCGTAGGCCTTGCGAGTCACGACGGTGAGCTTCGGCACAGTCGCCTCGGTGAAGGCGTAGAGGAGCTTTGCGCCGTGGCGAATGATCCCGCCCCATTCCTGCGAGGTGCCGGGCATGAAGCCGGGCACGTCGGTGAAGGTCAGGAGGGGGATGTTGAAGGCGTCGCAGGTGCGAACGAAGCGCGCGGCCTTGCACGAGGAGTCGATGTCGAGGACGCCCGCGAGGTGCTTCGGCTGGTTGCCGACGACGCCGACCGGAAAGCCGTCGAGTCGGGAGAAGCCGCAGACGATGTTCTGCGCCCAGTGCTCGTGGACCTCGAAGAACTCCTCGTCGTCGACGATCCTCGTGATCACGTCGCGCATGTCGTATGGCTTTTGAGGGTCGTCGGGGACGAGCGTGTCGAGCTCGGGGTCCTCGCGGTCGGGGTCGTCGTAGGGCTCGACCCGGGGCGGCATCTCGAGGTTGTTCTGTGGCAGGAAGCCGATCAGGTAGCGCACGTCTTTTAGGCACGCCTCCTCGTCCTCGGAGGCGAAATGAGCTACGCCGGACTTCGAGTTGTGGGTCATGGCGCCGCCGAGCGCCTCGAACTCGACCTCTTCGCCCGTCACGGTCTTGATCACCTCGGGACCGGTGATGAACATGTGCGACGTCTCCTTCACCATGAAGATGAAGTCCGTCATCGCGGGCGAGTAAACGGCGCCGCCCGCGCATGGGCCCATGATCACGCTGATCTGCGGGATCACGCCCGAGCACTGGACGTTGCGGACGAAGACGTCGCCATAGGCCCCCAGTGAGACGACGCCCTCCTGGATCCGTGCGCCGCCCGAGTCGTTGATGCCGATGACGGGCGCCCCGACCTTCGCTGCCAGGTCCATGATCTTCACCATCTTCTCGGCCATGACCTCGCCAAGAGAGCCGCCGAAGACCGTGAAGTCCTGGGAAAAGACGAACACAGGGCGCTCGTCGACCGTGCCGTAGCCAGTGACCACCGCATCGCCCCAGGGCCGGTTCTTGTCCATGTCGAAGTCGGTGGTGCGGTGCCGGACGAAGGTGTCGAGCTCCTCGAACGAGCCTGGGTCGAGGAGCTTTTCGAGCCGCTCGCGTGCTGTCAGCTTGCCCTTGGCGTGCTGCTTGTCCACCGCGGCCTCGGAGGCAGAGTGGATGGCCTGCTCGCGCAGCTCGCGCAGTTGGTTGAGCTTCTCTTCGTGGGTCTGCGGATAGCTCTGGCGCACGGGGCGCGGGAGTCTATTCGCGCTTCCTATTCCGGGGTGCTTGCACGCTCCAGCATCAGCGCTAAGGCGTCTACCATCGCGGCGTCCAGCTCGCCTCCGGCCAGCGCGCGCAGCTCAGCCGGCGCTCCGCCCGCCGAGACGATCTCGTCGCAGCGCTTTGCCGCCCTCACGATCCGCGAGAAGACGGGGATCTCGGCGCCCGAGAGTCCGCCCGGGCCGGTTCCGTCATAATGCTCGGCGACCCCAAGTAGCCACTCGCACACGACCCCCGGCACGCCCGACCCTCGAGCGAGCTGAGCGCCCGCCTCGAAGTGGACGTCCGTGGTGCCATAGATCTTCCCGATATCCGCCAAGCGTGCGGTCTGGCGACAGAGCTCTGCCTGAACCCGCGTGAAGCCGAGGCCGACCGCGGTCGCCAACGCGTAAGCACCGGCCGCGTTCGCACGCTCGATGAATCCAGGCTCGCTCACCTCGAGAGCCTCGAGCAGGGGCTCGCCCCGCTCGCGGACCAGTTCCGAGAGCGCCGGGTCGTCTACCGGCGGATCAGTCGGCTCGGAAGGGTCGTCGGTCGGGTGATCCGAGCTCATCCAGAAGCCTCTCTAGCGCATCGCTCGCGCCAAATCCGGCGCCCTTGTGGCTCGCCTTGATCTCGACCGCGGTCCCGAAGCCGCTCTCGGCAAGCGCGACCTCGATCCGCGCCTCGCCCGCGGCACCGGTTCGCCACGCCAGTGATCGCTCCGGAATGCGTTCGGTGATCTCCACCGCGACCGGCGCCGGAGAGCCAACGAATCCGCCCATCCACGCTTCCAGTCGCGCGATGTCGTCGGTCAGCTCCCAAAGCTCGGGTGCCGACTTTACGAGCGTCCGCTTCGCCTTTATCTCCATCCGACGAGCTTTCGCTCGAAAGGGCCACAATCCTTCGCGATGAAAGGGAGCGTTCTCATCGTCCATGGCCTCGGCGGCTCCGGACCGGGCCACTGGCAGACCTGGCTGGCCGAGTCACTCGCGACCCGTGGGCTCGATGTGCGCGACCCCGATTTGCCAAGCCCTGACAAGCCGTCGCTGGAGGCCTGGCTCGCGACGCTCGAAAGCGAGTTGGAGGGCCTCGACCCCGAGGGGCTCGTTGTTGTGTGCCATTCGCTCGGCTCGGTGACCTGGCTTCATCTCGCCGCCCGCGCCCAGGGCCGCCTCGCCGAGCGCGTGCTGCTGGTGGCCCCGCCGAGCGCGGGAGCCGACGTCCCTGAGATCGCCGAGTTCGTGCCCGCTCAACTGGATGCCGCGGCGACCGAGCGCGCCGCGGCCTCCACGCGGATCGCCTGCGCGGACGACGATCCCTATTGCCCCGAGGGCCCATCGCTCTGGCAACCGCTCGGCGTCCCGATCGACGTAATCGAAGGCGGCGGCCACCTGAACACGGACGCCGGCTACGGCGACTGGCTCGCGGTCGAAGCGTGGTGCCTCGATCCCGCCGCCGTGCCGATCACATTGCGCTAAGTCGAGGGTGTCCTGCGTACCATGTGCTTCATCGTGAGCCCGTCGAAAGCCGGCAAGCCGGATGCAGATCCCGCAAGGCGACGCAGGCTTCGGGCCGACGCCGCCAGACCGATGGAGGCGAACCTGGCAGAAACCATCTCGCTGAGCCAGAAGCTCCTTCGGATCTCGGGCGCCGCACGCAGGACATGACGCCCGAGGTCGCCTTCGACCGCCTACTTGAAGCGTTGGTCGAAGGGAACGTCGACTTCGTCGTTGTCGGCGGGCTCGCGCTTGGAAGCTGGGGCGTGGTCAGGGGCACGAAGGACGTCGACATCGTCGCCGCTGAGGACGAGGAGAATCGAGCAAGGCTCGTGGCGGTGGCCGTGGATCTTGGGGGCCATGTGCAGCGCGCTGACATGCTCGCTTCGTCCGCCTTCTCGATCGGGGCGCTCCTCGCGAGTGAAGAGCGGGTGATGATCGAGACGCCGCTTGGTCCCTTGGACGTCGTCAGAGGCCTCCCAGGAGTCCCCGTCTACGAAGAGCTCGCGTCGCGAGCGACCGAGGTTTCACTCCTTGGAGTCCGGGTTCGGGTGTGCTCTCTCTCAGACCTCCGCGCCATGAAGCGCGCCGCAGGGCGCACGCGGGATCTCGCCGACCTCGAGGATCTGGACGCGGCTCGGAATCCTGAGATCTAAAAGAACGTCCCGCCCTTGTACTCGCCGAAGACCTCTCGCATCGCGCCACAGACCTCGCCGATCGACGCGTCGGCGGCGAGCGCCTCGCGGATGGGGTGGAGGAGGTTGCCCTCGCCTTCGGCGACCCGCTTGAGCTCTGCCAGCTTCGCGTCGACGTCCGCCTGATCCCGGCTTTCCTTGAAGCGTTTCAGGCGCTCGAGCTGGCGTTTCTCGGCCTCCGGGTCGACCTTCAGGATGTCGACGTCGTCGACGGTGTCGGTCACGTACTTGTTCACTCCGACCACGATGTCCTGGCCCGAGCGGTAGCGCTCGTGGTAGGACGCCGCTGACTCCTCGATCTCCTTTTGCATGTAGTCGAGCGCACGGACCGATCCGCCCTGGGATTCGACCTCGTCCATGAGCTCATAGGCGCGCTCCTCGATCTCGTCGGTGAGCGACTCGACGAAGTAGGAGCCCGCGAAGGGATCGACAGTGTCGGCGGCTCCCGACTCGTGGGCGATCACCTGCTGAGTGCGCAGGGCGATTCGCGCCGAGCGCTCGGTTGGGAGGGCGAGCGCCTCGTCGAAGCCGTTGGTATGGAGCGACTGCGTGCCTCCGGCGACCGCAGCGAATCCCTGGAGCGCGACGCGGATGATGTTCACCTCGGGCTGCTGGGCTTGGAGGGTGACGCCGCCCGTCTGGGTGTGGAAGCGGATCATCTGCGAGCGCTCCTTGGAGGCGCCGAACCGCTCGCGCATGATCTTCGCCCACATGCGGCGCGCGGCGCGGAACTTCGCGACCTCCTGAAAGACGTTGTTGTGGCAGTTGAAGAAGAAGGCGAGGCGACCCGCGAAGTCGTCGATCTCGAGCCCGCGATCGAGCGCCGCTTCGGTGTACGCGATGGCGTTCGCGAGCGTGAAGCCCACCTCTTGGACGGCCGAGCAGCCCTTCTCGCGGATGTGATAGCCCGAGATCGAGATCGTGTTCCACTTTGGAACGCGCTCCGCGCAGTACTCGAAGATGTCGGTCGTCAGGCGCATAGTTGCCTCGGGCGGGTAGATGAAGTTGCCTCGCGCGATGTACTCCTTTAGGACGTCGTTCTGGACCGTGCCGCGTAGCTCTTTGGAGTCGACGCCCTGCTCCTCGCCGACGAGTTCGTAAAGAAGCAGGAGCACCGAAGCGGGCGCGTTGATGGTCATCGATGTGGAGACCTGGTCGAGCGGGATCTGGTCGAAGCAGATCCGCATGTCCTCGATCGTGTCGATGGGGACGCCGGTGCGCCCGACCTCGCCCTCGCAGAGCGGGTCGTCGGAGTCGCGGCCTAGCTGGGTCGGCAGGTCGAAGGCCATCGAGAGGCCGGTCGAGCCGTGCTCCAGGAGGTAGCGGTAGCGCCCGTTCGTGTCCTCGGGGCTCGAGAACCCCGCGTACTGGCGCATCGTCCACAGGCGATCGCGGTACATGCCGTCGTGGATGCCGCGGGTGAACGGGTACTCGCCAGGCTCACCGAGGCGGTCGTCCAAGCCTTCGCGCACGTCGCTCTCGTCGTAGAGCTTGTCGATGACGATGCCCGAGTCGGTGAAGACCCGCTCGTCGCCGTCTTCCTTGATCGGAGCGATGTAGCGATGCTCGCCCGCGTCGACTTCGATCGGCTGCTCGTCGGCCATGCGCGTGAGGATATGGCGGGGGACGCTAGGGAGCGATTTATTCAAGGGTGCCGTTAGCGTCCTTGCCTGTGAGGCATCGATTCAAAGCATCCCTATGGGTCGCCGTTCTGTTCATGGCCGGATGCGGGGGCGGAGACCAGCCGGCCGACGCCGATCCGGCATCGATGCAGCTGGCCGGGCCGAGCGCGCCCAACATCGTGGTCGTGATGACCGACGATCAGGCCGTCGACACGATGCACGCGATGCCGAGGACTCGCCGAATCCTCGGGCGGCGCGGAACTACGTTCGAAGCCGCCGTGGCGAGTTTCCCCCTCTGCTGCCCTTCACGCGCGAGCTTTCTGACCGGCCTCTACGCGCACAACCACGGCGTGCTCGACAACAGCGCGCCCGCAGGCGGCCTCGGCAAGCTCTCGCAGCGCGACACCCTGCCGGTGTGGCTCGACCGGGCGGGATACCGCACCGCGTTCATCGGCAAGTACCTGAACGGCTACGGCAAGGAGGATCTGGGAGGCCAGAAGTTCGTGCCGCCCGGCTGGGACTCCTGGTTTGGCCTCACGGCGGATACGAAGAAGGCTGCGTTCCGGTTCGAGGTGAACCGGAACGGTGAGATCAATTCGCTCGATGGCGGCGCCGGTACCTATAAGACCGATGTCCTCTCCAAGATCGGCGCGCGAACGATCGCCAGCCAGGCTGAGCGCCGAGCACCGCTTTTTCTATGGCTGGCGACGAGCGCTCCGCACACCGATTCAAAGTTGGAGGGCTCCGACAGGAACCCCGAGCCGGCCCCGCGGCATCGTGGCCAGTTCGAGGACGAGCGAGCTCCTCGAAGCAGGGCCCGTGACGAGCGCGACGTCTCAGACAAGCCAGACTTCGTCCGGGCGCTTCCGCGCCTGAGCGACACGAGCAAGAAGCGGATCGACCTCACGTATCGAAGCCAGCTCGAGTCGCTTGTGGCCATCGACGAGCTGGTTGCCAACCTCGTCGATGAGCTTCGGCGCTCGGGCGAGCTCGACGACACGCTCTTCGTGTTCACCTCGGACAACGGCTACCTACGGGGTCAGCACAGGATCGAGTCAGGGAAGGCGAAGATGTACGAGGAGTCGATTCTCGTGCCGCTCCTGGTGATGGGCCCCGGATTCGACTCAGGTGAGAAGGTGAAATATCCGGTGGCGAATGTGGACCTTGCGCCTACGATCATGGAGGCCGCCGGGATCGAGCCTCCGCGACGGCTCGACGGAGTCCCTTTGACCCGGCCGGCGCGATCAGGGGGAGCAGGGCGGGACGTCCTGATCGAGGTGTTCTCGCGCAAAGCGGATCAGTTCACAGGTGTTCGTACGCGGCGCTGGAGCTACGCCGAGCGGAGCGGAGACACCGGCGAGCTCTACGACCTGAGGAGGGACCCCCAACAACTCGACAACCTGTTCGGTTCCGAGCGCCTTGCAGGGGTGCGGAAGCGCCTCGGGGAGCGCCTCGAGGCGCTTCGTGACTGCTCGGGGGCCGAGTGTCACTGATCCTCTAGGCGCTCAGAGAGCTCCGCTCGATCGCCAGCTCGACCGCCGCCGCCATCCGCTCGGCCACGGCGGGATAGGCGTGCTCGGCTCGAGCGCCCGGGTCGCTCGGCGAAAGCTCGCCCCGCGCCACGGCCGTGAGCGCCGCCGCGATCTGCGCCACGTCGCCAGCGGGAATGACCGTGCCGCCGAAGCCGGCGACGACGCTGCCGCCCTCGGTTCCCTCGGCAAGGGCCAGAACCGGTGGGCCCGCGTGAAGGTACTCGTACAGCTTGAAGTTCGCGAGCTGCGAGCGCACGGGATGGGCGATGAGGAGAAGGGCGTTCGCGGCGCGCTGGAGGGCCAGGGCCCGGTTTCGGTCGAGCGAGCCGACGACAGCGATCCGCGCGGGACTGACGTCGCGGGCGAAAAGCTCCCGCTCGGCAGCCGTCAGCGGGCCGGCGACCACGAGCTCGAGCTTTGCCGCGTCGTCGGGGTCTTCAGCAGCGAGCGAGGTGAGCGCTTCGACCAGCGCCCGCGGGTCACGCCCGGTCGAGCCGAAGCGGCCGGTGTATACGAGCGAGACTCGCTCCGGATCCAGAACGCCCTCGACCGATGCGGGGTCGGCCGCTGCCAGCAGTTCGGGGTCGGCTCCGTTCCGGACCACGACGGGGTTGGCGATGCCGCGACGGCGCAGGTCCGCGGCGGCGAGCTCGGCGACGCAGACAACGGCGTCGGATGAGCCCAGAGTCCTGCGCTCGAGCCGCTCGTCGAGGCGACGCTGAGCGCGGGTGTGGAACTCCGGCCGAAGCGGCTCGAAGGTCCAGGCGTCGCGGACGTCGGCGACCCAGGCGACGCTCCTTCGCTGAAGCGCACGCCCCACGAAGTGAGCCGACTCGGGAGGTGAGGTCGTGATCACGCAGTCGAAGGCGAGCCGCCGGTTCAAGGCCAGCGCGCGCCGAATCGCGAACGGCGCCCACGCGAGGGTGAGCGGCTCGGGCACAATCACCTTGCTTAGGGGATGAGGGCTGCCCGCGTAGGTGTCGGAGTCGTACATCGAACCCACGTGACCGGCCCCGCGGAGCCGCGCGCGCCAGAGCTGCGCGTCCGTGGTCCGCTCGATCCCTTGTGCGGCGTCGCCCGGGAGCGTTCCGTAGGCAGACGTGGTGAGCACGGTCACGTCGTGGCCGGCGCGCCTCAGGTACTTGGCCATCGAGCTCGGCCGATGGGCACCGGTGTCGGTGCAGGGCGGGTAGAAGTAGGAGACGAGAAGGATCCGTCGGCGGGGCGGAAGTGCTTCGGTCACGCGCCCAACTTCGCCGTGCGGACCTCGATTGCCTCCGAGTAGGCCTCGTCCATCCGGTCGAGGAGGCGCGGCCAGTTCCACTCGGCCTCAGCGCGCGCCCGCCCGGCCGCGCCCATCGCATCGCGGCCCTCGGGACCCATCTCGGCAATCTCTTGCAGTCGCTCGGCGACAGTGGAGACGTCGCCGCGGGGCGCCAAGAGGCCAGTGCCCTCAGCCACCACAGCCCGCACGCCCGGGTAGTCGGTTGCGATTACGGGCAGGCCGCTCGCCATCGCCTCGATCAGGACGATCCCAAACGACTCGGGCGGCTCGGTGGTGAGAAGAAAGAGGTCTGACGCTCTGAGCACGTCCGGCAGCTCGGGGTGGGGAACCGCGCCCAAAAAGTGGACGCGTTCTGTGACCCCGCGTTCGCCTGCGTGCCGGCGGAAGTCTGAGACCAGCCCGCCGCCGCCCGCGACCACGATGTGCATGTCCTGGTTGCCGAGCTCGGCCAGCGCGTCGATCGCCACGTCGAGGCGCTTGAAGTGATGAGCGCGGTCGAGGGTCGCGACGAAGGCGGCGACGATCGCACCGGCCGGGATGCCGAGCCGCTCGCGCAGGCCGCTTTGGTCAGGGCCAGGGCTGAAGCGCTCGGCGTCGACTCCGTTCGGCATCTCGATCAGCTTCGCGGAATTACGCTGGCCCTCGCGCCGCAGGTAGGAGACGGAGTGGGCGTGGTCGGCGCTCAAGACGCAGACGCGGTCCGCAGCCCGGATGAGGGCGGGAGCGACTGTGTGCTCGTAGGCCTTGAAGAGGAGGCCGCGGCGCCCGTCCCCGACGAGGCGGTTCTTGTAGTGAACGAGGAGCGCCTGTGCTCGGCGCCTCTTTGAGAGGCGCGCCAAGAGGGTCAGCTCCGAGCCGAAGATAAACGGATAGTGGACGTGGACGACGTCGAAACCCTCCAGGCGAGCGAGGCGGGGGATGAGGGGCGCGTTGCCGATCGCGAACGCCGGTTCGAGGCGGTGAACGTCGACTCCAGGGGCGGGCGGCGCGTTGCCGGGAGCCGGAGCCGTGAAAACCTCGACATGATGACCCCGCTCAGCCTGGCCGACGGCAAATCGGTGTGCGGTGTTGCCCGCGCCGCCCGGATAAGGGGGGAAAGTGGCGGTTAGATGCGCGATTCGCAGGTTGCGACCCACGGTTTGAGTAGGAGAAGACATCGGGCAATCTCAAGGAATAAAGGCAAAACTGGACGAATATCCGATCACTTGCGCCGTTCTATCTATAAGGAGTCCCAGCGCTTTGACGATTGAAGGTAGGAGGTTCTTGTGAAAGGCATCGTTTTCAACCTGCTCGAAGAGGTGGTCTCAGAAGAGGCCGGCGAGGCTGCGTGGGAACGCGCGATCGCCGAGACCGACGTTTGAGGGGGCGTACACCTCGCTTGGAACGTATTCACATGAAGAGCTCGCCGCCCTCGTCATGAACCTGTGCGCCCAACTCAGCGTTGAGCCCGACGAGGCGGTCATGTGGTTCGGGAAGAACGCGCTGCCAAGGTCCGAAAGCTCTATCCGGGCGCCGACGTGCCCGTCTTCGACTACCGGGTGTCCGAGCGCGACCGGATGCTCATCGGTTACAAGTCGAAGCGGAGCCTCTGCTTCTTCGGGCAGGGCCTGATCGAGGGCGCCGCGGTTCATTACGGCGACGATCTTCGGGTCTCGCAGCCAAGCTGCGAGAAGCGCGGCGACGCGGAGTGCGTCTTCGAAGTGGTCATGGCATCGTGAGCGAGCCCGCCCTCCCGGCTGCGCCCGTGAGCGAAGAGCTGGACGTTTAAACCCTTCGCGCGAAGGTCGAGCGCGAGCGCAAGTCGAGAACCGCCGCAGCCATCAGGCGGGCGACGAGCTCATTCGCAGCCTCTCGAGTCAGCTCAAGGGACGCGTTCGCCGGACCGACATCGTCTCGCGCCTCGGCGGCGACGAGTTTGCGTTGCTCCTCACCGGCACCGGAGCCGAAAACGCGATCGAGCTCGCCGAAGAGCTTCTTGCGATGGTCCGCAGCCACCGGGTCCTCGCGCGGGACAAGCCGGTCAAGGTGACTACCTCGATCGGCATCTCGATGCTCGGCGCCCCGAACCTCTCGGCCGAGCAGCTTCTGATGGAGGCGGACGTGGCGATGTATCGGATCAAGCGCGCTCTTCGCGAAGACATGTTCGCCGTCTACGCCCACCCATCGCAAGTCTGGGGGCCATGGACGCGGACCGCTACGAGCTCCTCATCCGCATGATGGACGAGGCGAGAACGCTCGCCACCCGCATCCGCCGCTGGGGCTGCCGCTTCGCGCTCGACGACTTCGGCGCCGGCTTTGGGTCCTTCTATTACCTCAAGTACCTGCCGGTCGACTATGTGAAGATCGACGGTGAGTTCATCCGCAACCTCGATTCTTCCGAGATCGATCAGCGCATGGTCTCGGCGATGGTCGAGATCGCTCGCGCGCTGGGCCTGCGGACGATCGCCGAGTTCGTCGAGAACGAAGAGATCCTGGACAAGCTCCGCGAGTTCGGCGTCGACTTCGCCCAGGGCTATCACATCGGCAAGCCCGGCCCGGTCGAAGACATCGCG
>Ga0208612_1001006_pt1 | contig 11873 bp, 9 predicted proteins | sample AntDryMetagUQ889_FD_188089 | JGI IMG/M metagenome (GOLD analysis project Ga0208612, IMG submission 188089) | Polar desert microbial communities from Antarctic Dry Valleys - UQ889 (SPAdes) | ecosystem: Environmental > Terrestrial > Soil > Desert | place: Antarctic Dry Valleys | collected 2008-12-31 | reverse complement strand
CCGCCGGTCGCGGCGCTGGCACCGAAGCCCGCACCGCCGGGATCGATCCGCGTCTCGCGCCGCCGTCTCTCGCAGGCGAACGTCTGCCTGGGGATGCCCGGCGTGGCGCGCGACGACCCGGACCGCTGGGCGCTCGACGTGCTGGGCGCCATCCTCGGCGATGGCATGGGCAGCCGCCTCTTCCTGGAGCTCCGCGAGCGCCGCTCGCTGGTGTACGACATCTCCACCTTCAGCTCCTCCTACGCCGATGCCGGCACCTTCGGCGTGCACGCTGGCTTCGACCCGGAGGATGCCCCGCGCGTCATCTGCGCCATCGTGGATGAGCTCGATCGCATCGCGAGTGAGCGGGTCCGCCCGGATGAGCTGGACCGCGCGCGCGCCTACGCGCGAGGACGGCTCGAGCTGCGCATGGAGGAGAGCGGCGCCGTTGCCGGCTGGCTGGGCACCGGCGAGGCGCTCCTGCCGCGGATACTCACCGTCGAGGAGGTGCTCGAGCGCTTCGACGCGGTGAGCGCCGAGGACCTCCTTCGCGTCGCCGCCCGCTACCTGCCGCCCACGGCGCTGCGCATGGTCGCGCTGGGCCCGTTCCGCTCGCGCGAGCCCCTCGCCCGCGCCCTTCACCGATGACCGAGGATCCGCCCGAGCCGACCACGAATCGCGACGTCCACCTCATCGACGTGGTGGTCGACGAGCTCGCGCTCGCGCGCGCCCAGATCGACGCGGGGGTGCCGGGGCTTGCCGAGGGCACGCTGCGCCGACGGATCGCGTGGCTCGAGGCGTCCGGCATCGGCGGGGGAGACGAGACCGACGCCGCTCGCACCTTGCTCGCGGAGGCGCTCTGGCGGCAGGGGCGCCTGCTCGCGGCGCGCGCGGCCCTCGACGGCGTGCGTGCGGGGAGCCCTCAGCGCCGGCTCCCGATCGCGACCATCATCGAGGCGGAGGTCCTCGCCGCGGCCGGAGAGCTCGATCGCGCGGCCGGAGCGGTGGAGCGCGTCGTGGACAACATCGGTGTGGACGAGACGTTTGCGCTGCGCGCCGGGGCGCACGGGCGCGCCACCTGGCCGCTGCCGGCCGAGCTGCTGCCCGAGCCACCACGGCGGGGGCGTCCACCGTGGTCCTCCGATCCTGGGCCGGGCGACCAGCCGGATGAGCTTCCGGACGACGCCCGACGGGCCGCCGCGCGCGGACGGCTGGAGGAGGCGCGGGTGGCGTACGTGGCCGGCGCGGTCGAGCGCGGCGACGTGGAGATGGCGATCGCCGTGCGGCTCGACCCGTCGCTGGCGGGCGATGGAGTGGCCATCCTGGAGCCCACCCTCGGCGGCCAGCCCTCGTCGGACCGTCTGCTACTCTACGGCGACCTGCTGCGTGCCGCGGGACGCGACGTCGAGGCGAACCGGGCGTACGACCGCGGCGCCGACCGGCAGGCCTGACCCCCGCAAGCATCGGAATCGAAAGCGTCCGCGCGCGCGGACGCATCGGCCCTTACACCGCCAGGAGCTCGTCCACATGCAGCGCACCCTCGTTCTCGCGAAGCCCGACGCCGTGCAGCGGGGGCTCATCGGCGAGATCATCGGCCGCTTCGAGCGCAAGGGCCTCAAGGTGGCCGGCCTGCGACTCATGCTCGTGCCGCGCGAGATGGCCGAGACCCACTATGCGGTCCATGCCGAGAAGCACTTCTACGCGGGCCTCGTCGAGTTCATCACCTCGGGGCCGGTGGCGGCCATCGCGCTCGATGGGCCCGACGCCATCGCCACCGTGCGGCGCCTGGTGGGCAAGACGATGCCGAACGAGGCCGAGCCCGGCACCATCCGCGGCGACCTCGGCATCAGCGGGCTGCGGAACCTCATCCACGCGTCCGACGCGCCGGAGACGGCCGCGGCCGAGATCGACCTGTGGTTCGGCTCGGATGCGCTCGTGGACTACGAGCGCGAGGTGGATGCGTGGATCGTTGCCGAGGAGCCGCCGCGCGGTTGAGGCGACTCTAGGGCGCGGCGCCCGCCGGCACCAGCTGTTGCCCGCTGTCAATATCCTCGGTCGCCAGCGAGGGGTACTCGGGGCGCTCGATGAGGCCCACCCGCTCGAGCGGGAAGTAGCGCAGCCAGGCGCGGCCCAGGATCAGGTCCTCGGTGATCGGGCCGAACGCCCGCGAGTCCTGGCTGTCCGGTCGGTTGTCGCCCATCACGAAGTAGGAGCCCTCGGGGACCACCCACTCGTTGACCGGGTCGCCGTTGGTCTGGAGGGTGGCGGCCGGCGATCCGTCCTCCTCACGCACAACGTACGGCTCCTCGATGCGCACGGGGGCCTGGCCGGGCCGCGTGACGAACACGCGACCGTTCTCGAGGGCCACCGTGTCGCCGGGAATGCCGATGATGCGCTTGATGAACGGGATGCCATCGGTGACGAGCCCGGATCCGCCCGGCGGCTCGAAGACGACCACGTCGCCGTGCTGGTACTCGCTGAAGCGCGGCGTGAGCTTGTCGATGAGGATGTACTCGCTCTCGACGATGGTCGGGAACATCGAGCGCTGCTGGACCTCGAACGGCTGCGCCACGAAGTTGTGGATGACGAGGTAGATGACCAGGGTGAGCACCAGCGTCTCGACGATCTCGAACGCGCATCCCAGCGCGCGGCGCGAACCGGCGCGCTCGCCTTGGGCGGGCGCGCCGGAGTCGGCGGTGTCGTCATGGGCGTAGGTCATCGGGTACCGAGCGGGGGTGGGCGGGCCGGCGGCGGGCCGGGCAAGGATAGCGCACCGCGCAGGTAGACTCGCCGCAGCCGATGGGCAGCCTGATCCTCGTTCGCCACGCCACCACGGCCGCATCTGAGAGCGGCCGCAACCTGGGACAGCACAGCGATCCGCCGCTCGCCCCGGGTGGCCGGCAACTGGCCGCGCGCCTCGCCGTCACGTTGGCGGCCGAGCTCGACGAGCTGCCGCACGACGAGCTGCGCGTCCTCAGCAGCCCGGCGCTCCGCTGCCGTCAGACCGCCGCCACGCTCGCGGTCGTCGTGGACGTGGCCCCGGATGCGATCGAGGTGGCGCCGGGTCTCCTGGAGATCGACTACGGGGCGTGGGACGGCCTCACCGCTGACGAGTGTCGCGCGCGTGACCCCGAGCGGCGCGCGGCGTGGGAAGCGGACCCGTACGGCACGCGCTGCCCGGACGGGGAGAGCGGCTCCGACGTGGCCCGACGCGCCTTCGCCGCCCTGGAGCCGATGGAGGCGTGGCTCGCGGCGGATCGGGCCCGCTGCGCCATCGTGGTCGCCCACAATCACGTGAACCGCCTCCGCGTCTGCGCGCTCATGGGATGGCCGATGCGGGAGTACCGCGACCGCCTGGCCCAGGAGCCCGGCGGCTACAACCTCGTGACCTTCGGGGCGGATGCGCCGGTCGTCCGCCGCGTGAACGCCCCGCCGGGCTAGGCCGCGCCGGGCTGGGCACTTCTCGACCTCGAGTCCATCATTCCTATACTCTTCGGCCAAGGGGCGACCAAGCTCACCGCAACGAGGTTCCATGTCGATCGAGGTCAGCCAGCAGCTTCAGCAGGTCATGCATACCAAAGTGACCCCGAAGCAGATCGCGGCGAACTACATCCTCCAGATGAGCTCGGTGCAGCTCCAGGAGGCGATCGCCCAGGAGCTTGACGAGAACCCCGCGCTCGAGATGCAGGAGCTCTCCTCCTGCCCGATCTGCGGCCACCCGGTGACGGGCAACTTCTGCACAGAGTGCATGCCGCGCAAGACGCAGGGCGAGGATGGGGCTCGCCTGCTCACCGCCGACGACCTTCCCGGCGACGGCGCCAACCGCCTGCGCGAGGAGGACGACGAGTTCGACCCGATCGCCCGCGCGGAGGCCGACTTCACGCTGGAGGACCACCTGACCTGGAATCTGCACGCGCTGCTGCCGTCGCGGCTGCACCCGGTCGCGGACCACGTCATCGGCGCACTCGACTCGAATGGATTCCTGACACAGAACGACGTCGACATCGCCTCAGCCACCGGCGTCGAGCCGGAGGACGTCGAGACGGTCCTCATGGCCATGAAGGGCCTGGAGCCGATAGGCATCGGCTCACGCTCCATCACCGAGTCGCTGCTGGCCCAGGTCGAGTACCTTCGCGAGCAGGGCGAGGTCGAGGTCCCGGAGCACGCCGAGGCCGTCATCGGGAAGCACCTCGCCGACCTGGGTGAGCGTCGCTTCCGTGAGGTGGCTGCGGCGATCGGCGCCACGCAGCGCGATGTGATCGGCGTCTGGGAGTTCGTGAAGAGCAACCTCAACCCGTATCCGACGGCCGCCTTCACCGCCGCGGTGAGCGGCGACCACTCGCGCCCGATCATCCGTCCCGATGTGCTCATCCGCGACATCGATGGCGAGCTGACCGTCGAGGTCGTCGAGTCCCGACGCTTCGCGCTCAGCGTCGCGCCGATCTACTCGAGCCTCTCCTCGAAGCTGCGCAGCAGCGAGACGACGGAGGACGAGAAGCAGCACGTGCGCCAGTACGTGGGGCGCGCGAAGTTCTTCATCGACAACATCAATCGTCGGCGCGCCACCATCCAGCGCATCGCCGAGTGCCTGGTCGACCGGCAGCGCGACTACCTCGTCCAGGGGGTGCAGCACCTCGTGTCGCTGACGCGCGCCGAGGTGGGGGAGATCATCGGCATGCACGAGTCGACCGTGAGCCGCGCGACCGCCGAGAAGTACGTGATGATCCCCACCGGTGAGGTGGTGCCGTTCAGCCACTTCTTCACCGCGTCGCTGGGGATCAAGGATCAGATCAAGCGCATGATCGAGACCGAGGATGCGCATCACCCGTACTCGGACCAGGAGATCGCCGATGCCCTGGCCGAGCTGGGGGTCGCGCTGGCCCGGCGGACCGTCGCCAAGTACCGCGACGAGCTCCAGATACTGCCCGCGCGCCTGCGACATCGCTGAACCGGGCGCTTCGCCGTGCGTCTGGTCATCCTCAGAAGCCTCGTCGTCCTGTCGGTCGGTGCCATCGTGCTGGTCGGAGTGCTCTTCGTCGCCAGCACGGTCGACGCGCGGTCGCCGGAGGTGCTTCGCTTCGGGCTGACGCAGGCGCTCCCCGACGAACCCGACACGGCGCTCATCACCACCAGCGTGGAAGTGGACTTCAACGAGCCGGTGCAGGTCGACGAGGGCACCACCGCGCTCACGCTCGTGCCAGGCGTCGAGGGCACCGTCTCGTGGAGCGGGAGCACCATGACCTTCACCCCGCGGGACCGGCTCGCCCTCGAGACGTCGTACACCGCGACCGTCGGCAGCGGCATCCGGGACCTCTCCGGTAACCGCATCGCGACGCCGCCACCGAGCTTCACCTTCGTCACCGCCGGACGGCCCTCGGTTGCCGAGACGATGCCTGCCGACGGCGCGCTCGACGTCGCCGTGGACGAGCCGCTGCTGATCACCTTCTCGACCCTCATGGACACCGGGTCCGTGGAGGGAGCGCTGACCGTGGAGCCGTCCATCGACCTCGAGCTTCGTTGGAGCGGCGAAGTGCTCGAGGCGACGCCCGACGGAGGCTTCGAGCCGGGTCGCGAGTACGTCGTCCGCATCGGCGGCGACGCGGCGGATGTGGCGGGCGTGCCGATCGGTGAGACGACCGTCGTCACCTTCCGGACGGTCGCGGCCGGCCTCGAGCCGATCGCCGTGGTCCCGACCGACGGCGTCGACGGGATCGCGCCGAGCGCACCGATCGCGATCATCTTCGACCGCGCGCTCGATCCCGAGTCGGTGTCCGCGGACCTCATCACCGTCAGCCCGGACGTGGAGGGCGAGCTCGACGTTGTTTCACCGGCCGGCGAGACCGCCGCGGATGCCGAGCCCGGAACGGCGACCATCCTGCGCTTCACCCCATCGGGTCGCCTGCCGCTCAACACCACCTTCGAGGTCACCATCGACGCGGGCCTGCGTGCGCTCGACGGCGGCCGCGTGGCGGAGGGTACGAGCTGGACCTTCACCACGGGGGCTCCCGCCGCCACGCTGTCTAACCAGATCACCTTCATCAGCGACCGAGGCGGCGTCGCCAACGTGTGGGCCATGAACCCCGACGGGTCCGGAGAGCACCAGGTCTCGACGGAGCTTGCCCCCGTCCTGGACTACGCGGTGGCGCCGGACGGCGGCCGCATCGTGGTGGCGGATGGCCGGCGCCTGATCACCGTGCGTGCGGACGGCTCCGGCCGCAGCGTGCTCACCGAGGAGGGGCTGATTGAGTTCGATCCCGAGTTCGCGCCGGACGGCCAGCGGCTCGCGTTCGGGCGCGCCGACGCCGAGACGGAAGATGGCCTCGGGCTCTGGATCAGCACGGCCGACGGCGGCAACGCGATGGAGGTGGAGCTGCCCCCCGAGCTCGGTGCGGCGCCAACGCCGTCTCCGAGCGATGGAGGCGCTGCGGGCCTGCTGCGCGCGCCCCGCTTCTCCCCCGACGGCCAGGCGCTCGCGTTCGTCGACCTCGACGGGTCGGTGGCGATCCTCGAGCTGCCGGCGCAGCGGCTGACCCGGGTCGAGGCCGTGGCGGAGGCGCCGGTTGCGTGGCTCCCGGATTCGGGCGGCATCCTCGTAACGCATCGGGAGGGCGGGGCCAGCGCGCCACTGCTGGCCGCGGACGGGCTCGTTCATCCGCTGGGCGGGCGGCCCTGGGACGCCATCAGTGTCGGGTTCATGAGCCGATCCGGCACCAGCCTCGCCGAGACCGCCATCGGCGCCGGCGCCACCGTCCTCGGCGTGGACCGCAACGGCCGCATCGCCCACCTCGATGTGGATGGTCGGCTCCGGCTCAGCGACGGGCGCGACGACCCGGGGCGGGCGGCGCCGGGCACGTTGGACGTCACGGTCGCGGCGGCCGCGTTCGCGGCCGGCGAGGACGTCATGGTGATCGTGGTGGTGCCACTCGACGACCCGGACGGGTCCTCGGGAGCGTTGGAGCGGCTCGATCTTGATACCGGGCTGCGGACGCTCCTGACGCCGGAGGGAGCTCGCCCGCGGTGGCTGCCGTGATGCTAGAATCGCCCCGCACTCGCTGGCGGGGAATCATTCCTCTGCCGGCGATTCCCTTGTCTCAACCACGGTCGCGCGCGTCCTCGGAGGATTGATGGAGCAGCTGATCACCTGGGTGATCCCGATCGCCGGCGTTGCGGCAATCGCCTTCGCCCTGTACCTCGCGTGGGACGTCCTGCGCGCCGACACCGGCACGCCAGCCATGCAGGAGATCGCCGGCACCATCTTCGAGGGCGCCGTCGCCTTCATCCGCCGGCAGTACCAGACGATCGGCTTCCTGGCCATCGGTGGCGCCATCGTCATCGGCGTCGTCATCGGCGTCGTGGAAGGCCCCGACGTGGCTGATACGAGCATCTTCGGCTTCGACCTCGGCTGGCGCACCGGCCTCGCGTTCCTGGTGGGAGCGGCGTGCTCGATGGCGTCGGGGATCATCGGCATGTACATCAGCGTCAAGGCCAACCTGCGGACGGCGGCGGCCGCGCAGCATAGCCTCGTACGCGCCGTCCAGGTCGCCATGCGTGGCGGCGCGGTATCCGGATTCCTCGTCGTCGCACTGTCGCTCCTGGGCGTGTACGGCATCTTTGCCGCGTTCGGCGGCTTCACGAACCCGGAGGAGGCTCCGTTCCTCATCGTCGGGTTCGGCTTCGGCGCCAGCTTCGTCGCGCTCTTCGCCCAGCTCGGCGGCGGCATCTACACCAAGGCGGCCGACGTCGGCGCCGACCTCGTGGGTAAAGTGGAGGCCGGCATCCCGGAGGACGACCCGCGCAACGCGGCCGTCGTCGCGGACCTGGTGGGGGACAACGTCGGAGACTGCGCCGGCCGTGGGGCGGACCTGTTCGAGTCCACCGCCGCCGAGAACATCGGCGCCATGATCCTGGGCGTCGCCGTCTTCCGTATCGCCGTCGAGCTGAACTGGCCGAACCCCGAGGCGTGGATCTTCTTCCCGCTCGTCATCCGCGCGTTCGGCCTGCTCGCCACCATCGTCGCCATGTTCTTCGTCCGCGGCCGCGAGGACGAGAATCCGATGAACATCCTCAATCGCGGGTACTGGGCCACGACCATCCTGTCCGCCGGGGCGCTGGCATTCGTGAGCTGGCAGATGATGCAGACCGTGGGAGCCATCGGCGCCGACGGCATCCCGTCGTGGATCTGGTTCTTCGGTGCCGGCCTGGTGGGCCTGGCGACCAGCGTGGCCTTCGTCTACATCACCCAGTACTACACCGCCGGCGCGTTCCGGCCGGTGCGCGAGATCGCCGAGGCGAGCAAGACCGGCCCGGCCACGAACATCATCAGCGGCACGGCGGTCGGATTCGAGACCACGGCCGTCACGGCCATCACTATCAGCGTCGCGCTCTTCGCGAGCTACCTGCTCGGCGAGCAGGCGCTCGCCGGGGTGGAGGGCGTCGAGGCCGGCATCGGCGGCATCTTCGGCACCGCCGTCGCCACCATGGGCATGCTCATGACCACGGCCTACATCCTGGCGATGGACACCTTCGGGCCGATCACCGACAACGCCGGCGGCATCGCGCAGTTCAGCAACGCGGATCCGCGCACGCGAGAGATCACCGACCACCTCGACGCGGTGGGCAACACGACCAAGGCGCTCACCAAGGGCTATGCCATCGCATCCGCTTCCCTCGCCGCGTTCCTCCTGTTCAGCGCCTACATCGACAAGGTCAACCTCATCCTCCAGCGCCAGATCGACAACGGCCTGCGCGAGGCGGGGACGCTGCTCGAGTCGGTCGACCTCGCCAACGTGAACGTGTTCATCGCGGCGCTCATCGGCGCCATGCTCGTCTACTTCTTCTCGAGCCTCGCCATTCGCGCGGTCGGCACCGCCGCCCAGGCGATCATCGTCGAGGTCCGCCGGCAGTTCCGCGAGATGCCGGGGATCATGGATTACACCCAGCGCCCCGACTACGCGCGCGTCGTCGACATCACCACCCGCGCGGCGCTGCGCGAGATGATCCTGCCCGGCACGGTCGCCGTGGCGACCCCGATCATCGTCGGCCTGCTGCTCGGCCACGAGGCCGTTGCGGGAATGCTCATGGTCGGCACCATCGCGGGCGTCCTGCTCGCCACCGTCCTGAACAACGGTGGCGGGGCGTGGGACAACGCGAAGAAGTACATCGAGTCGGGCCAGCTCAAGGACGCCGACGGCAACGTCCTGGGCAAGGGCTCGGATGCGCACGCGGCGGCGGTCGTCGGCGATACCGTCGGCGACCCGTTCAAGGACACCGCGGGTCCGTCGCTCCACGTCCTCGTCAAGCTGCTCGCGACGATCACCCTGGTGCTCGCGCCGCTCTTCATCCGGTAAGGCGGCGCCGCGCTGGACGTCGTCATCCAGGCCGCGATCGTCGGCCTGCTGCAGGGCCTGACCGAGTTCATCCCGATCAGCTCCTCGGCGCATCTCGAGCTCCTGCCGTGGATCGCCGGCTGGGAGTCGGACGGTCTCATCGGCAGCCTCGCCTTCGACGTCTTCCTTCATCTGGGGACGCTGGTGGCGCTGCTCGTCTACTTCGCGCGGGACTGGGTCCGCTACGCGCGCGCCTTCGTCGCGAGCATCCGGGAGCGGCGCGTCGGCTCGGACCCGGATCGGCGGATCGCGTGGCTGCTCGTGCTGGCGACGATCCCGGCCGGGCTCATCGGCTTCCTGCTCGAGGACCTCATCGCCGAGACGTTCCACGGCGACAACGACGCGGCGCGGCTGGCGATCGCCGCCTTCCTGGTGATCGGGGCGGTGGCGCTGTGGCTGGCCGACCGGCTCGGCGCCGGTCGTCGCGGGATTGACGAGCTTTCGACGCGCAGCGCACTGGCCATCGGCTTCTCGCAGGCGCTGGCGCTGCTGCCGGGCATCAGCCGCTCGGGGGCCACCATCACCGCCGGCCTGGCGCTCGGCCTCACGCGCGAGTCGGCCGCGAGATTCAGCTTCCTGCTGGCCACACCGATCACCGCCGGCGCGGGGCTGTACGGAAGCCGGCGCCTGCTGACCGAGGGACACACCCAGACCGAGTGGCTCGCCATTGCCGTGGGCTTCGTGGTCGCGGCGCTGTCGGGCCTGGTCGCCATCGGTTTCCTGCTCGCCTGGCTGCGAAGCCGATCCGTCACTATCTTCAGCCTCTACCGGATCGGCCTTGCGGCGGTCGTGGTGGCTCTCGTCGTCATCGGCCGCTAGGAGCTTCGGCGAGCCCGCGATCTTTGACGCGGAGCGGCCCGCGGGCGTACACTTCGGCCCGCCGCCGGCCACCGACCGCGGCAGACCCTGGTCGCGCGGGACGGCCAGCTTCAGGAGACGCCGCGACGGGCGTGGCCTGGAGCGTTTTTTGTTATCGGACACGCCGAATACGGCCACACCGCCACCGCACCAGCGAGGGGGCCCGAGAGATATGAACGCCAAGCCTGTCTACCTGACCGCGGGGGGACTCGAGAAGCTCAAGGTCGAGCTCCACGAGCTGATCACCGTCGAACGTCCGCGGGTCGCCGCGCGCATCCACGAGGCCAAGCTCGACGGCGACCTGTCCGAGAACGCCGAGTACGAGGACGCCAAGCAGGAGCAGTCCTTCCTCGAGGGGCGAATCGCGACGCTCGAGCTCCAGCTGCGCAACGCGGCCGTCATCGAGAAGTCCAATGGCGACAAGGTGGGCATCGGCTCCAAGGTGGTCATCAAGGGTGACGAGGGCGAGGAGTCGCTCATGATCGTGGGCTCGGCCGAGGCGGCCCCGCGCGAGGGACGCATCAGCAACGAGTCGCCGGTGGGCGCCGCGCTGATGGGGCGCAAGAAGGGTGAGAAGGTCGTGGTCCAGGCCCCGCAGGGCCCCATCGAGTTCACGCTCCTCAAGATCGGCTAGGTCCGGAGCCCCGATGTTCTGGGCTGACGAGCTGGCAGCGTCCGTATCCGGGCCGCAGGTCGTTAACGACTCGAAGACGCCCTCCGGCACGATCCACGTCGGCGCCCTGCGCGGCGTCGTGATCCACGACGCGAGCGTCCGCGCCCTCCGCGGCACCGGGCACGAGGTGCGCCTGCTGTACGGGATCGACGACCTCGACCCGATGGACTCCGCCACGCTGGCGACCCAGGAGGGCGTCGGCGAGTTCATGGGCAGGCCGCTGGCCGAGGTGCCCGCTCCCCGTGGCTCGGACCAGCCGTCCTGGGCCCGCCACTTCGCCCAGACCTTCCTCGACACGTTCCACCGCCTCGGCGTGCAGCCGGAGCTCTACTGGGCCAGCGAGCAGTACCGGGCCGGGCTGTTCGACGATTTCATCAGGGAGGCGCTCGCGCGCGCGGGCGACGTGCTGCGCGTCTACCGCGAGGTCGCGCACGTCCGCCACCCCGACGGTTGGCTGCCGGTGATGGTCATCTGCGAGTCGTGCGGGCGGATCGGCACCACGTTCGCCTCCGACTGGGACGGGGAGACGGTTGCCTACCGCTGCCTTCCGGACCTCGTCACCTGGGCGGCCGGCTGCGGCCACTCCGGGCGCGTCTCGCCGTTCGGCGGTCGCGCCAAGCTGCCGTGGAACCTGCACTGGGTGGCGAAGTGGCGGCTGTTCGGCGTCACCATCGAGGCCGCCGGCAAGGACCTGGCCACCGCGGGGGGCTCGCGGGAGCGGTCGGAGGCCCTCGCGCGCGACGTCTTCGGGGTCACGCCGCCGCGCAACCTGCCGTACGAGTTCCTGCTGGTGGGCGGCCGCAAGATGAAGTCATCGCTCGGCACCGGCACGTCGGCCGACGCGGCAGCGAGCCTCCTGCCCCCCGAGCTCGTCCGGTTCCTCATGCTTCGATACCGGCCGCAGGCCACCATCGAGTTCGATCCGGATGGGACCGATGCGATCCCTCGCCTCTTCGACGAGTTCGACCGGGTCGCCG
>Ga0208612_1001005_pt1 | contig 11875 bp, 10 predicted proteins | sample AntDryMetagUQ889_FD_188089 | JGI IMG/M metagenome (GOLD analysis project Ga0208612, IMG submission 188089) | Polar desert microbial communities from Antarctic Dry Valleys - UQ889 (SPAdes) | ecosystem: Environmental > Terrestrial > Soil > Desert | place: Antarctic Dry Valleys | collected 2008-12-31 | reverse complement strand
TCGCGCTCGCGCCGAGGATCCGTGCGACCAGGGAACCCCAGATACTCACAACTCGCGCGTCCGAGCCAAATGCATCGGGCGAAACCGTGATCAAGAAGAGGTTCGCGAACCCGAACAGCACCAGCGCTGAAACCAAGAGGACGTCGCTCAGAAGTTTCCGCTCTCGCAGCCGTCCGTAGATCAGATAGGCACCGGCCAGCGCGATCAAAGCCTCGATGGTGTCGAAGACCACATGAAGCTTCGGGTCCCGATAGGCGAAGTGGAGCGAAGGGAACAGCGCGATCGCGACGCTCACGCCTATGCCCAGAGCCGCAACTGCGGCTGTGAGTGTCCATGGTCTTAGGCGCATCATCCGCATTATGCCGATATGCCGCGAAGTGCGACCTCCGGCTTAGGGCCCGGAGGGAAATAAATGCGACGTTTGGGCGAGCGAAAAGCAAGCTTCGCAAGGCCGCAGGGAGGGTGCGTACCAGAGGTACGTGCCCGACCGAGAACGCCGCGAGGCGCGGTCTTTTCGCCGCTCCAAACGCCGCAGCATATTTCCTGACGGGCCCTTAGGGTGGAGGCTGCTACAGGATGCTGGCTCCCAGCGCGCTCGCGACCAGCTCTACCGCCAGGATGCCGGTTGCGTCGGCCAGGTCCAGAACTGGGTTCACCTCGACGACCTCGATCGATGTCAGAGCGCCGGTCTCCGCGATCAGCTCCATCACGAGATGCGCCTCTCGGTAGGAAAAGCCACCGCGGATCGGCGTCCCGACGCCGGGAGCGATCTCGGGGTCGCACGCGTCCACATCCAGAGACAGGTGCATGAAGGGGCCGCCGCCTGCTGCCTCCACCGCTTCCTGCATGACCGTGGGAAGGCCGCGCCGGTCGATGTCCGACATCGTGAAGACGTGCAGGCCCAGCTCGTTGACCAGCTCCTTCTCGCCCGGGTCCAGAGCGCGGACCCCCACGATCGCGACGCGCTTCGGATCGACCCAGGGCGCCTCGGCCATGCCTTCGAGCGAGAAGCCACAGCGTCCGAGGGCGGCTGCCAGCGGCATGCCGTGCACGTTGCCGCTGGGAGAGTTCTCGGGACTGTTGAGGTCGCCGTGCGCGTCCACCCAGATGACGCCACCGGGCCCATAGACGGAGTGAAGGCCGGCCAGGGTCCCCATCGCGATCGAGTGGTCGCCGCCGAGGACGACGGGGAAGTTGCCCGACTCTGCTATCTGGGCAACCCGGCGCGCGATCTGGGAACACGACGCCAGGATGGCGGGGAGGAACCGGGCGTGCTCGTCGCTTTCGGCGGCGACCTCGGGGATCTCGGCGGTCACGTTCCCGCAGTCGTCGACCTCGAAGCCAAGTCGCTCGAGCCGTTCCTGCAGACCCGAATAACGGATCGCCGAAGGCCCCATGTCGACCCCGCGTCGCGCCGAACCGAGGTCCAGTGGTGCGCCTAGGATCCCGAGCTTTCTCTCCTGCATGCCACGATGGTTGCATGAACGGAACGAAAGCGCAGCGCGTGGCCGTGATCACCGGCGCTTCGAGCGGCATCGGCGCGGCGACCGCGGTGCGTCTGGCGGAGGACGGCTTCGACGTCATCCTGGGGGCGCGACGCCTGGACAAGTTGAAAGAAGTAGCCGAGCGCTCAGGGGGCCGGGCGCTTCAGCTGGATGTGACCGACGCGGATTCCGTGACCGCGCTCGTGGACCAGATCGAGCGTGCGGACCTGCTGGTTAACAACGCCGGGCTCGCCCTGGGCCGCGACAACATCGCCGATCTGTCCGACGAAGACACCGAGGCGATGTGGCAGACCAACGTCATGGGCCTGCTGCGGGTGACGAGGGGTCTGCTGCCGAAGCTCCTGGCCTCCGGGGACGGTCACATAGTCAACCTGGGATCGATCGCCGGCATCGAGCCGTACCCGGCGGGAGGTGGCTACACGGCCTCGAAGCACGCGGTTCACGCGATCAGTCGAACCTTGCGGCTGGAGTTGGTGGGCCAGCCGATACGGATCACGGAGGTCCTACCCGGCCTGGTCGAGACGGAGTTCTCACTGGTCAGGTTCCGCAACGACGCGGACAAGGCGGCCGCGACCTACCAGGGCATCCAAGCGTTAACGGCTGAAGACATCGCAGACTGCATCGCCTGGGCCGCGACCCGGCCCCCCCACGTGAACATCGACGAGATCCTGGTGCGGCCGAGGGCGCAAGCCGCCGCAACGGTCATCGCCAGGGAGCGGGAGCTCTAGGCGAGTCGGCGGTCCTCGTTGTCGTCCTCGTAGGGAGGATCGACATCGTGCTTCGGAGCGATCTTCAGCGATAGCACGATAGTGGCAGCAAGTGTCCCGACGATTATCGCGAGTGACAACCAGATCGGGACGGTCACGTGGTGGTTTTGACAGAACATCGATTCGGTTCCGCACCCGATCGCGGTTCCGAGCATCTTCAGCCCCACGAAGCCCAGGATCACAGCGAGTCCGTACTTCAAGAGATGGAACCGATCCATGAAATCCGCCAGGAGGAAGTAGAGCGCCCGCAGACCCAGGATCGCGAACACATTCGAAGTGAGGACGATGAAGGGGTCCAGAGTGATGGCGAAGATCGCCGGGATCGAGTCGATAGCGAACACGATGTCGGTGAGCTCGATGAACAGCAAGACTATGAACAGCGGCGTCGCAACTCGCTTGCCGTTCTCGATCGTGAATAGCTTCTGGCCGTCGAACTTGGTGGTCGAAGGCACGTGCCGTGTGGCGAAGTTGAGGATCGGATTGTCCTCGGGATGCACCTCTTCGGTCCCCCGCGCGATCTTGATGGCCGTATAGATCAGGAACGCTCCGAATACATAGATGACCCATTCGAATCTCTCGATCAGCGCGACGCCGAGCACGATGAAGATTCCTCGGAAGATCATCGCCCCCAGGATCCCGAAGAACAGGACCTGGTGTTGGTACTTCAGCGGCACCTTGAAATAGCTGAAGATGAGTACGAAGACGAACATGTTGTCGACCGACAACGAGTACTCGATCAGATAGCCCGCGAAGTACTCAGCAGCGGTCGACGACCCTTTCCAGAAGAAGACGATGATCCCGAAAGTGATCGCGAGGCCGACCCAGACGCCCACCCAGATCCCCGACTCGCGCGGGCTCGGGTCGTGTTCTTCCGCGTGGAAGAACTTGAGGTCGACGAGCAACATCGCGATGACGAAACCGATGAAGCCGACGTACAGGTACCAGGGTTCCAAAGTGCCTCCCAGAGAGTCCCCGTCCTCTAAGGTCGCAGCCGAGACCTAGAGGGGGACGTGGATCGGATGCAGCTCGCGAGGATAGTGGCAGCGTTGGCGTTAGTCGCTCTGGCCGCGTGCTCGCAGGGCTTGTCTAAGGAAGAGTTCATCGAGCAGGCCGACGTGATCTGCCGGGAAGCCGACGAGAAGACCCGCGAGATCGAGCCGCCCCGAACCGCCGAGGCGCTGAAGGGGTTCGTGGAGGAAGCCCAGGCGATCACCCGGGATCTGCTGGCCGACCTGCGAGAGCTCGAGGCGCCGGAGGGGGATGCCGACGTCATCGAAGACATGACCGGTCGGATCGAGAACACCATGGAGCTGTTGCCTGAGATACAGGCGGCCGCGGAAGAGCGCAACATCGCCGATATCAACCGCCTAGCCACCGAGCTCAAGGATGAGGCGGCCGAGGCGAACCGCATCGCTCAGGACTACGGACTCGAGGAGTGCGGCCGGGCCGAGCCCGCGCCGGTTCCCTAGGCGGTGGACGGCAGGGTCCTCGCCCCCCGGTCCGACCTGATCGGCATCGGGCTGGCGATCAGCAGCGCGATGGCTTTCGGCACCTTGGCGATCTTCGCCAAGGAGGCCTACGAGGCTGAAGCCGATCCGGTGCCGTTGCTGACGATCCGCTTCGTCGTCACCGCGGTGATCCTGGTCGGCTACCAGGCTCTGCGCAGAGCGACCCTCTCGGTCGGCCGAGACACGATCGTCAAGCTGTTGCTGCTGGGCGCGTTCGGGTACGCGGTGGAGGCATCGTTGTTCTTCCTCGCCCTCGAGCGCGCTCCCGCCTCCGTCGTCGGCCTCGTCTTCTACAGCTATCCGCTGTGGACGACTTTGATCGCGATCGCTTTGAAGATGGAACGGTTCGAGAAGCGGCTGCTGATCGCATTGGCTCTCGGGACGACCGGCGTCGCTTCTATCTTCTCTCTGACCGGCACGCCGCTGGCCGGCCCTCTCTTCGCCCTCGCTGCGGCGGTCATGGTTGCCCTCTTCTACATCGCGGCTCAGGTCCTCACCGCAGGAACATCACCCTCGGCTGCGGCGACCTGGACCGCTATCGGGGCGGCTCTCGCCTTAGGCGTCGTCTACCTCTTCATGGGGGGTGAACTTCCCCCAGGGGCGATCGGGCCCGGCATCGGGCTGGGGGTTGCTACCTCGTTCGCGTTCATCGCTACCTACGCCGCGATCGCGCGGATCGGCTCCTCGCGCACGGCGATCGCCAACATGATGGAACTCGTCACGACGATCGTGCTGGCGATGATCTTCTTGGAGGAGCAACCGACCCTTCGCGTGCTGATCGGAGCGGCGCTGGTTCTCAGCGCGATCCCGATCCTGGCCACTGGCAAGCGCCCGCCGATCCCGGCGGCCGACGGCACTGCGAGCCGCTAGACCAGAGAGTCGATCTCTTCCAGCACCTCTTGGGAGAGCTGGACCGAGCCTGCCCCCGCGTTGTCCTTCACATGCTCCGGGGAACGCGAACCGGCGATCGCGCCCGTCAAGCCTTTCTGGTGGAACACCCAGGCCAACGCGAGTTGCGGAAGGGTGATGCCGAGTCGCCGTGCGACCGGTTTCAGGGCGTCGGCGCGCTCTACATTCGCCTCGAACTTGCCCGGGGCGAAAAGCTGGTCGTAGTAGCTCATCCCGTGGCCACCGCCGCGCCAGTCGTCCTCGGTGAACGTGGTGTCCTTGGTGAAGGTCCCGGTCAGGAGCCCGTAAGCCATCGGGCCGTAGGCGATGATCCCGGTGCGGTTGGTCTCACAGAAAGAGAACAGGTCGTCGCGGCCCTCCTGGTGGAACAGCGAGAAGTGCGGCTGCAGCGAGTCCACGTGACGGATCGCCTCGCAGGTCTGGATGCTCGTGCGGTCGAAGTTGGAGACGCCGATATAGCGGACCAGACCGTCGTCTACCAGCTGGGCCATCGCGCCCCATGTCTCTTCCAGAGGCACGCCCGAAGACGGCCAGTGGATCTGATACAGGTCGATGACGTCGCGCTTCAGGCGTCGCAGGCTGGCCTCGGCCCCCCTGCGAACCCCCGCCGCGTCGTAACCACTGCCGGAGCCTTTCGGAGCAACCTTCGTGAAGACCATGACGTCCGCGCCCCCGATCGCTTTGCCGACCAGCTCTTCCGAGCGGCCGCCGCCGTAGACCTCGGCCGTGTCGATCCAGTTCATGCCCGAGTTGATGCCGGTGCGGATCGCCTCGATCGTTCGCTCGTCGGGGACCTCTGGCCCCCACGCGTTGCCGCCGGCTTCCCAACTGCCGAAACCGATCGCGCTTATCTCCGGCCCCTGAGAGCCAAGCTTGTTCATCTTCATGGGTTGCCTCCAGACGTTGTGATGGTGTCGCGTCCCTTGGCGTGGTTCCACGAGGCGAACGAACCGGCCGAGAGGACGAGGTTCACCCTCTTGGCCGACTGCCGCTTGACGTTGTCCGCAGGACTCTTCCCCCAAGCTATGCCCGTTCGCGGCAAGAAGTACCTCTCGTAGATCTGCTTGCCTAGATCGAAGATCTCGTCGGGGTCCCGCTCGATGCGCGCCTCGCCGGTGACCAGCACCCCCCGCAGATCGACGTATGGCTCACCGTCCTCCACGAGGATCGATGCGCGCGGGTCCCGTTCGACGTTGCGGGCCTTCTGGCTCTTTCCGTAGACCCACATGTGCAGTTCCAGTGGATCGCGGGGGACCGCGACGTAGTAGATGCCGACGGCATGCGGCCAACCCTTGGGCCCGAGCGTGGACAAGACACCCGTGTGCGGTTCGGCCAGCAGCGCGTCGATGTCCGAGCGCGACATCGAAAGATCGGGGGCAGGCGACATCGGGACCAGACTATGGTGCGGTGCTGCGCTGCTAGTTTCCGGCTTTATGTCTCTTCGGATCGTCGCCGCCCTGATCGCGCTCGTGATCGTGGGGGCCGCGGTGTTCTTCGTCACCCGCAGCGATGAGGAACAACCCGCCTCAGAGAAGATCGCCGGGGCGGAGCGCGTGCTCGAGTCCAACGACTGGCTCGAACGAGCTTGCGCTCTTCCCGAAGACGAGCTCGTTCGCCTATGGCGCGGCCACCACCCCGTGCACTCGGAGGACATCACCACCGTTCCCCTCGAGCCGAACTACTCAGGCTCCTTCGCCGTCACCAGTCACTCCGGCCCCTGGGACTACCTCCAGAACGTGCCGCTCGTCTTCTATGGACCTGGCCACATCGACAGCATCGGTCCCGTCGACGATCCCGCGTCGGTCGCGGACATCTATCCGACGGTCGGACAGATAACGGGTGTCCCGCTGCCTGCGCGCGACGGAAAGCCACTGAGGAACGCGATCGAGGGAGACAACGAGAGACCGAAGCTGATCGTCCTCGTTGTTTGGGATGGCGTCGGACGTAACGTCTTGGAGCACTGGGAGGGCAGGTGGCCAAACCTGGCGCGCCTCGAACGCGGCGGCGCCTCCTACCTCGAGGCAAGTGTCGGATCGTCCCCCTCGATCACCCCCGCCACCCACGCCACGATGGGCACGGGGTCGTTCCCGGTCGACCATGGCGTCACCGCGATCGAGTTCCGCGACGAGACCGGCGCGGTGCGCGGCATCTTTCCGGGTCGAGACCCTTCGGACCTGGAGCTGTCGACGTACGCGGACGAGATCGACGTCGCCTTGGGCAACGAGCCGCTGGTTGGGACGCTCGCCTGGAAGTCCTGGCACATGGGGATGATGGGTCACGGCGCGCAGCTTCCGGGCGGTGACGCCGATCACCTGGCCTTGATCGGCTCCGATCAACGACTGACCGGCAACGACGCCTTCTATTCCACGCCCGAGTACCTGGTCGAGTTCCCCGGCTTGGTAGAGCGCGCCGAGGAGCTCGATCGCTCCGACGGTGAGGCAGACGGCAAGTGGCGGGGGCGCGACGTGCTCGAACAGCACGACAACCCGGCTTGGGTGAAGTGGCAGACGGACGCGCTGTTGGCGATGCTCGATCGGGAGGGCTACGGCACAGACGACAGTCCCGATCTCTTCTTCACGAACTACAAGCCCACCGACATCGTCGCCCACCAACACAACATGGATTCGCCGGAGATGGGTGACGCGCTCCAGGCGCAGGATGACGCCCTCGGGGATCTGGTGGACTTCCTCGACGAGAAGGTTGGCGACTACGTCGTCATCGTCACTGCAGATCACGGCAACACACCGCCGCCCCAGCGCTCCGGGGCATGGCCCCTATTGCAAGGTCAACTGGCAGAAGACATCGACGCCCACTTCCAAGTCCCAAACGACACCTCTCTGGTCCGACAGACCAGCGCGGCCGGCCCCTTCATCCGCAGAGACGTAGCGAAGGAACTCGGGGTCACCATGGGTGACATCGCGGAGTTCCTCAACGGCTACACGATCGGCGACAACTATCCCGAGGCGCGGCTTCCCGCCGGTTATGAGGCTCGGGCGGACGAGAACGTCCTGGCGGCTGCGTTCCCCAGCGATCAGATCGGCGCGGTGCTCGAGTGCGCGTTGGGGTCCCGGCGTCCGCCGCGGTCCTTCAGGGCCTAGGGGCCCTCGCGTAGGCGCGAAGTCTCTTGGGTAGGGTTCCCGCCATGAAGCTTGGGCTGGTTCTGGGCGGCGGCGGTCTCGTCGGCATGGGCTACCACGCCGGGGTCCTGCAGGCTCTGGATGACTGGGGGCTCGACGTCGCCGGGGCGGACCTGATGGTCGGCACCAGCGCTGGCTCGATAATGGCGTCGTACATGGCTTCGGGGTGGAAACCCACCCACTTCTTCGAGTACGCGCACGGCCGTCACCCCGACGTGCAGAAAGATCCCGAGGATCCACGCGAGCAGCTGCGCCGGATCTTCACCCCGATGTCGGACTCGGCCGCTGATCGCGTTCGGCGAAGCATCGGCTCCGCCTTCGCCGTCGCCTCCTCGCGGGGCTACTACAGGAGGCTCGGGGGCGGAGAGCCGGGCCGGAACCTACGTAAGGCCTTCCCTGCGGGCATGTACTCGACAGACGAGACCCGGCGCCGCTTCCAGGAGGACCTTCCGGTGAGGTGGCCCGAACGCGACGTCTACATCTGCGCGGTCGACCTGTACTCGGGAGAGCGCATCCCCTTCGGCCACCCGGCCGCTCCCGAGGCGACACTGCCCGAAGCTGTGCTGGCTTCGACCTCGATCCCGGGCGTGTTCCCGCCGGTGAGGATCGGAGACCGCCGCTACGTCGACGGAGGAGTGAGCAGCGCGACCTCTCTGGACCTCGCCACCGACTACGGTTGTGACCTGATCCTGTGCATCGCACCGCTGGGCTATCGCAACGACGGGGTGGTCACGGCTAGAGACCCCAAGATGTGGCCTCCGATGTTGGTGCGCGCGATGTTCGCCCGCTCCCTGCGGCGCGAGGTTCTGTCGGCGCGGGAACGGGGGTGCGAGGTCCTGGTGGTGCGGCCTTGGGTCAGCAACCTGCATCTGCACGGCACCAACTCGATGCGCGAGTTCGATCGCGCCGCTCTGGTTGACAACGCTCGCGAAGGCACCACGAAGCTTCTCGAGGAGAGCTCGGACCACCCCGTCGTCCAGGGCTGGAAGCGCAAGTCGAAGAACAAGAAGGCGGTCTGATGTGAGTGCGCTGACGGATGGTCTGGGGCAACTCAAGGACATGGTCAACCCTCGGGTCATGAAACGACTACGGGAAGCGGGCGCCGTGAGCCCCCGTTCCCCGCTCGCAGTGGCCAAGGCCTTCCCCTGGTTGATCGGACGCGGCCCTTCCATGGGGATCGTCAGTCAGATGAACTCGGTCACGCTGCAGCACAAGATCGCGATCTACGACCGCAATGGTTCTGTCACTTGGACGGAGCTCGACCTGCGCGCGAACAGAGCCGCGAACCTCTTTCGCGAGCTCGGTCTGCGCGGGAACGATCGCGTGGCTTTGCTCCTACGCAATGGGCGCGAGATCGTCGAGGCAACGCTCGGCGCGCAGAAGCTCGGCATCGTCGCCTGCCCCTTGAACACGTGGGCCAAGACCAAGGAGCTCCAAGCGACGCTCGAGAACTCCCGGGCCAAGGTGCTCGTCTACGACACCGCGCACGCGGAACAGGTGGCGTCGTGTGCGACGGAAGGCCTGACCTCCTTCTTCGTCGGCGACCCGAACGATGCGCTCGAGGGTTCTCGTCCTTGGGAGGAGGGCTTGGCCGGAAGCTCGGACGGGCTACCTCCCCCGTTCACGCGGGATCGCGGCTCCGCCAAGATCGTCATCCACACTTCCGGCACGACCGGCACACCGAAGGGCGCGCAGCGCAATGCGTCGGCCGCGGGGATGGGGGCCCTCGCGAACCTGATCACGATCGTTCCCTACCGCCGTGACGACATCGTGTTCTGTCCGGCGCCGATGTTCCACTCCTTCGGCTTGGCTACCTTCGTGGTGTCCGCTGCGTTGGGAACGACGATGGTGCTGCCGGAACGGTTCGATCCCGAAGAGTCCCTGCGACTCATCGAAGAACACGGTGCGACGGCAGCATCTTTCGTGCCGGTGATGATCAAGCGGATCGTGTCGCTTCCCGAGGAGGTTCGTTCGCGCTACGACCTCTCGAGCCTGCGGGTGGTCCTGGCGAGCGGTTCGGCCATCTCGCCCGAGCTACGCGCCGCGGCGATCGGTACCTTCGGGGACGTCCTCTATGACCTCTACGGCTCGACCGAGATCGGCTGGGTGACGATCGCAACGCCCGAGGACATGAAGTCGAAGCCAAAGACCGTTGGTAAGCCCGTCCCCGGGATCGAGATCGCGGTCTTCTCCGAAAGCGGGGAGAAGCTGGGTCCCCGCCAGACCGGCGAGCTCTTCATCAAGAGTGACATCTTGTTCGAGGGCTACACCTCGGGCGAGACCAAGGACGAGCGCGAGGGCTACATGTCGATCGGTGACGTGGGTCACCTCGACGAAGACGGACACCTCTTCATCGAAGGCCGCTCCGACGACATGGTCATCGTCGGCGGCGAGAACATCTATCCGATCGAGATCGAAGCCGTGATCGAGGCCATCGATGGAGTGGACGAGGCCGCTGTGCTCGGGGTCAGCGATGAGGAGTACGGCGAGGTGCTGGCCGCCTTCATCGTCGGTTCGGCCTCGAAGGACGAGGTCGCGAAGATCTGCAAGAGAGAGCTGGCCTCGTTCAAGGTCCCACGGCGGATCGAGAAGGTCCCCGAGCTCCCCCGCACCGGTACGGGAAAGGTCATCAAACGAGAGCTGGTGGCCCGCCTCGAGGGGGCCGAGACGCTCGACGCCTAGGTACCGGCCCAGCGCAACCCGTGGTCGCTCGACCACGCTCGGTTGCGAACCTGGATGAACCGGACTAATCTGCGACCCTGTCTGGCGGCGGGGGGCAGGATTTTCCACTTCCCTGGGGAACCCACGACATAGTCGACGCGCCGCACGTCTTTCTAGGAGGGGTCAGTCTTGATGAAGCGTCTTTTTCCGTTGGCGTTCGCCGTCCTGGCACTGGGGGCCGCTGCCGTCCCAGCCGGTGCCGCTCCCCCTCCCGAGTCCACCTACGCCCTCGAAGGCGAAGCGCGCGGTCTCGAGCTGGGCCTTGGCGATCAGGGGCTCACCCTGGGCGTTGCGTTCGCGCGCGGAGACTCCACACCCTCAGCTCAAGGTGTGGGGGCGGGTCAGTGCTCCGTGTTGGGTCAGAACCCCGATCCTCAAGACCTTCCCTGCAACGAGTCGACCTCGCAGTCATCCGAGGCTCCCGGCGGCAGCGCATCGAACGATGGAGCGCAGACGTGCGCGGGTCCCGCGATCCCCGCACCGCTGGATTCGATCTTGGCGATCGATCTCGCGTGCGGCGCATCAAACTCGTCGATCGCAGGCGGGAAGCCGCAGACGAGCAACCTAGGCAAGATCTCCGAGGCCTCGCTCGAGCTCGACCTGCGCGGTTTGATACCCCAAGCCGAAGATGCGAAGGAACAACTGGTCGATCAACTGCAAAACATCATCGGTGGGGCGCCGGAGCCCATCGCCAACGCGGTGAACCAGTTGCTGGACGTGCTGGACGAGGGTCAGGGGGCTCAGATCATCCTCGGCCCCGCGGCCTCGGACATCACGGCTAAGGGCAACAAGCTGACGGTTACCTCCAGCTCAGACGGTGCTCTGATCGGCGTCGCCGGCATCCCCGACCTTGACGCCGAAGGCGTGCCTATCCCCGGCTCGTCGACCGCCACCGAAGATGGGCTGATCATCGTCGAGGTCGGATCTGCCAACGCTTCCGCTTCGATCGACAAGGTTTCCGCCCAAGCCGGCTCCGACGCAACGGCGGCCTTGGTGACCGTGAAGGTGCGCGACATCACCAAGGTGAAGCCGACGTACATCGAACAGTCGATCGCGCCGGGCCAGACCGTCACCGTGCTCGAAGGAACGCCTGCCGAGTCAACGATCACTGCAGCGGCTGCAACGAAAGAGGAGAAGCCGGGCTCGGCCCTCGCCGCGGCAGACGCCGTTCGTCTCCACCTACTCAAGGGTGTGCAGGGCGGGATCAAGCTCGGTCTCGCACGAGCCACTGCCGCAGCCACCGTCGAAGCGGCTCCAGCGGTACAGCCCAAGACTGAACCGAGAGCGAAAGTGCTCCCACAGACCGGGGCTCGCGATGTCACCTTCAT
>Ga0208612_1001002_pt1 | contig 11879 bp, 4 predicted proteins | sample AntDryMetagUQ889_FD_188089 | JGI IMG/M metagenome (GOLD analysis project Ga0208612, IMG submission 188089) | Polar desert microbial communities from Antarctic Dry Valleys - UQ889 (SPAdes) | ecosystem: Environmental > Terrestrial > Soil > Desert | place: Antarctic Dry Valleys | collected 2008-12-31 | reverse complement strand
GGCCTCTACGGGGTGGGTGTGCTCTTCCTGCCCGCGCACCCGGACCGTCGCGCCGAGCTCGAGCGCGTGATCGAGGAGGCCATCGAGGCCGAGGGCCAGCGTCTGCTCGGCTGGCGCGACGTGCCGGTCGACCCATCGGTCCCGGGCCCGACCGCGCGCTCCGTCGCGCCCGTCATCCGTCACGTCTTCGTCGGCGCCTCCGAGGCGCTCGGCTCCGATCACGACGCCTTCGAGCGCAGGCTCTACGTCATCCGCCGGGTGGTCGAGCGATCGGATCCCGACCACGACCTGGCGATTCCCTCGTTCTCCTCGCGCACCCTCAACTACAAGGGCATGCTGACCTCGCCGCAGCTGCGCCGCTACTTCCTCGACCTGGCCGACGAGCGCATGACCACCGCGCTCGCCCTGGTGCACTCGCGCTTCTCGACCAACACCTTCCCGAGCTGGGAGCTGGCCCACCCCTACCGCTACATCGCCCACAACGGCGAGATCAACACCCTGCGCGGCAACGTCAACTGGATGCGCGCGCGGGAGTCGCAGCTCGAGAGCGAGCTGTTCGGCGACGACCTCGAGAAGATCATGCCGGTCGTCCGCCCCGAAGGCTCGGACTCGGCCACCTTCGACAACGTGCTCGAGCTGCTCACCCTCGCCGGGCGCACGCTGCCGCACGCGCTGATGATGATGATCCCCGAGGCCTGGGAGCGCAATCCCGACATGGGCTCCGAGGAGCGCGACTTCTACGCCTACCACTCGTGCCTCATGGAGCCGTGGGACGGCCCGGCCTCGGTGGTCTTCACCGACGGCGTCCAGCTCGGCGCCACGCTCGACCGCAACGGCCTGCGCCCCGGACGCTGGCAGCTCACCCGCGACGGGATCGTGGTCCTGGCCTCGGAGACCGGCGTGCTCGATGCGCCGCCCGAGGCGATCGTGAACAAGGGCCGCCTCCAGCCGGGGAACATGTTCCTCGTCGACCTCGAGCGCGGGCGGATCGTCGAGGACGAGGAGGTCCGCCACGAGGTGGCCGCCCGCAAGCCCTACGGCGAGTGGCACCGCGAGAACTCCGTTCACCTCGACGACCTGCCGGACCGCGCGCCCCGCCAGCTCGCCACCGCGCCGCTGCGCACCCGCCAACTGCTGTTCGGCTACTCGCAGGAGGATCTGAGGATCACGCTCGCGCGCATGGGCGGCGTCGCCGAGGAGCCGATCGGCTCGATGGGCAACGACTTCGCCCTCGCAGTCCTCTCCGACCGCCAGCCGCCGCTCTACTCCTACTTCAAGCAGCTCTTCGCCCAGGTCACGAACCCGCCGATCGATTCGATCCGCGAGGACATCGTCATGAGCCTGACCACGGGCGTCGGCCCGCAGCGCAACCTGCTGGCCGAGACCCCCGAGCACGCGCACCAGCTCGCCATCGGCCAGCCGGTGCTCACGAGCGGCGAGCTCGAGAAGCTGCGTCAGGTCGACCACCACGTCTTCAACGCCGAGACCCTCGACACGACCTGGGCGGTGAGCGACGGGGTCAGCGGACTGAAGGGGGCGATGGACCGCCTCTGCCGCGAGAGCTCGGAGCACCTGGAGGCGGGGCGCAACATCCTCATCCTCTCCGACCGCGCCGCCGGCTTCGACCGCGTGCCGATACCGGCGCTGCTCGCCGTCGCCGGCGTCCACCATCACCTCGTACGGGAGGGAACTCGCCTTCAAACAGGGCTCGTCGTCGAGTCCGGTGAGCCGCGCGAGATCCACCACATAGCCTGCCTGCTCGGCTACGGCGCCTCCGCGGTCAACCCCTACCTCGCCTTCGAGACCCTCCACGACATGCTCGACTCCGGGCTGCTCCCGGGCGTCGAGGGCGCCGACGTGGCCGAGCGCAACATGGTCAAGGCGGTCGGCAAGGGGTTGCTCAAGACGATCTCCAAGATGGGCATCTCGACCATCGCGAGCTACTCGGGCGCGCAGATCTTCGAGGCCGTCGGGCTCGAGTCCGACCTGATCCGCCTCTACTTCACGGGCACGACCTCGCGCATCGGGGGTATCGGCCTCGACGTGCTCGCCCGCGAGGCCCTCGTGCGCCACGAGCGCGCCTTCCCGCGCAGGGGCCCGGACGCGATCCCCTCCGAGGAGGCGGCGCGCACCGGCCACGCCACGGCGCCGCGGATCGACGTCGAGCCGGGCGCGGCGGAACTGCCGCTCGACACGCCCAACGGGGCTGCCGCGGTGGCGGGCGGGAGCGGCGCGGCGGCGGCACGTGACGGCGGCGCGTCGGCCCCCGGCGGCGCGAGCACCGGCCACAAGGCCGTGGAGGCGGGCCACGAGCTCGAGACCGATGGGCACCCCGGCGGCGTGACCGTCACCGGCGCGCCCGAGACCCCGGGCGGCGCTGCCGCGACCCCGGCCGCGACGCGCCTTCCGGTCGGCGGCCTGCAGGCGTGGCGTCGCGACGGCGAGCGCCACCAGTGGAACCCCGAGACGATCGCCACCGTGCAGCACGCTGTGCGCTACGGCGGCACGCCGGCCTACGAGCAGTTCTCGCGCATGGTCAACGACGAGTCGCAGCGCCGGGCGACCCTGCGCGGGCTGCTCAAGCTCTGCGAGGCGCCGGAGCCGATCCCGCTCGAGGAGGTCGAGGCCGCCTCCGAGATCGTCAAGCGCTTCGCCACCGGGGCGATGTCGCTCGGCTCGCTCTCGGCTGAGGCCCACGAGACGCTGGCCATCGCCATGAACCGCCTCGGCGGCAAGTCGAACACGGGAGAGGGCGGCGAGGACGCGCGCCGCTACACCCGCGACCCCAACGGCGACTCGCGCCGCTCGGCCATCAAGCAGGTCGCCTCCGGGCGCTTCGGCGTGACCATCCACTACCTGGTCAACGCCGACGACCTCCAGATCAAGATGGCCCAGGGCGCGAAGCCCGGCGAGGGCGGTCAGATCCCCGGCCACAAGGTCGATCCCTACATCGCCAAGATCCGCAGCTCGACCCCCGGCGTGGGCCTGATCTCACCGCCGCCGCACCACGACATCTACTCGATCGAGGACCTCAAGCAGCTGATCTTCGACCTGCGCTGCGCGAACCCGGCCGCGCGCGTCAGCGTCAAGCTCGTCTCCGAGGTCGGCGTGGGCACGGTCGCCGCGGGGGTGGCCAAGGCGAACTCCGATCACGTGACCATCGCCGGCCACGACGGCGGCACCGGGGCCTCGCCGGTCTCCTCGATCCAGTCGGCCGGAGTGCCGTGGGAGATCGGGCTGGCCGAGACCCAGCAGACGCTGGTGGAGAACCGCCTGCGCGATCGCATCACCGTCCAGACCGACGGCCAGCTCAAGACCGGCCGCGACGTGATCGTCGCCGCGCTGCTCGGGGCCGAGGAGTTCGGGTTCTCGACGGCCCCGCTGATCACGATGGGCTGCATCATGATGCGCGCCTGCCACCTCAACACGTGCCCGGTCGGCATCGCCACCCAGGACCCCGAGCTGCGAAAGCGCTTCGGGGGGACGCCCGAGAACGTCGTCAACTACTTCTTCTATGTGGCCGAGGAGGCGCGCGGGCTGATGGCGCGGCTCGGCATCCGCCGCTTCGAGGATCTGATCGGCCGCACCGACCTGCTCGCCACCGACGACGCGATCGACCACTGGAAGGCACGCGGTATCGATCTCTCGAACCTGCTCGCCGAGCCGCGGGTCGGGCCCGAGGTCGCGCGCCGGCGGGTACGCGCACAGGACCCCGTCCTCGACGACCACGCCGACCACGCGCTGATCGCCGTGGCCGGTCCGGCGCTCGAGCACCGCGAGCGCGTCGAGACCGAGCTGCGCGTCGAGAACAAGAACCGCACGGTCGGCGGCCTGCTCTCCGGCGAGATCGCCCGCCGTCACGGGGCCGAGGGGCTGCCCGAGGACACGATCTCGATCACGGCGAGGGGATCGGGCGGCCAGAGCTTCGGCGGGTGGCTCGCGCCCGGGGTCACGCTCACCCTCCACGGTGACGCCAACGACTACACCGGCAAGGGCCTCTCCGGGGGCGTTCTCACCGTTCGCCCGCCCGAGGGCACGACTTTCGCGGCCGAGGAGAACGTGATCGTCGGCAACACCGTGCTCTACGGGGCGACGTCGGGCCGCGCCTTCTTCCGCGGCCTCGCCGGCGAGCGCTTCGCCGTGCGCAACTCCGGCGTGCGCACCGTCGTCGAGGGCACGGGCGACCACGGTTGCGAGTACATGACCGGCGGGCGCGTCGTCGTGCTCGGGCCGACCGGGCGCAACTTCGGGGCCGGCATGAGCGGCGGGATCGCCTACGTGCTCGACCCCGAGGGCGCCTTCCCGGACCGCTGCAACCTCGGCCTCGTCGACCTCGAGGAGGCGACCGCGGACGACCTCGCCGAGGTCCGCGAGCTCGTGGCCGAGCACGGCGAGCGCACCGACAGCTCGGTGGCTGCGCGCGTGCTGGCCGACTGGGAAGCACTGCGCGGAGCGTGGGTCAAGGTCATGCCGCGCGACTACAAGCGCGCCCTCGCCGAGGCCTCCGAGCGGGCCACGAAGACCGACGGCGAGTCGAACGGCGTGGCCGCGCGCGGGGTCGAGTCTCCCGACGACGGCGCGGTCGGCGGGGTCTCCCCCGCGGGACCGGGCTCGGAGCCCGTCCACTCCGGTCAGCAGGAGGACATCGCGGAGGCCGCCGAGCGCGAGGGCGAGGAGGCCGAGGACGCCAACCTCGACGACGCGCGCCAGGCCGCCGCCGCGGCCGCCGGCAAGGACCGCGCGGAGCCCTCGCATGGGTGAGCTCGGAGGGTTCCTCAAGATCCACCGCCAAGACGGGCGCAAGCGTCCCGTGGGCGAGCGGAGGCACGACTTCCGCGAGTACACGACGGGGCTGACCGTGCCGGAGCTGCGCGAGCAGGGCGCGCGCTGCATGGAGTGCGGCGTGCCCTTCTGCCACTCGGGCTGCCCGCTCGGCAACCTGATCCCGGACTGGAACGACCTCGTCTACCGCGACCGCTGGCGCGAGGCCCTCGACGCGCTGCACGCCACCAACAACTTCCCGGAGTTCACCGGCCGCATCTGTCCGGCGCCGTGCGAGGCGGCCTGCGTGCTCGACATCAACGACGACGCGGTGACGATCAAGCAGATCGAGGTGTCGATCATCGATCACGCCTTTGAGCAGGGCTGGGTCACCGCGCGCGTGCCCGAATGGCGCAGCGGACGCTCGGTCGCGGTCGTGGGCTCGGGGCCCGCGGGGCTCGCCGCCGCCGCTCAGCTCAACCAGGCCGGGCACGCCGTCACCCTCTACGAGCGCCAGGACCGCATCGGCGGCCTCCTGCGTTACGGCGTGCCGGACTTCAAGCTCGACAAGGGCGTGGTCCAGCGCCGCGTCGACCTCCTGGCCGAGGAGGGCGTCGAGTTCGTGACCGGCGTCGAGGTCGGCCGCGACCTCGACGCGGGGGAGCTGCACGAGCGCTTCGACGCGATCGTGGTCGCCACCGGCTCGACCGTCCCGCGCGAGCTGCCCGTGCCGGGGCGCGAGCTCGACGGCGTGCACTTCGCCATGGAGTACCTCGAGCAGCGCAACCGCTACGTCGCCGGGGACGCCGGTCCCGCCAAGCCGATCTCGGCCGCCGGGCGCCACGTCGTCATCATCGGCGGTGGCGACACCGGCGCCGACTGCCTCGGCAACTCCCACCGCGAGCTGCCCGCGAGCGTGACCCAGATCGAGCTGCTGGCCGAGCCACCGCCCGAGCGGCCCGACGACAGGACGCCTTGGCCCACCTGGCCGCTGATCCTGCGCACCTCGCCCGCGCACGAGGAGGGCGGCGAGCGCCGCTTCGGCGCGATGACCACGGAGTTCAGCGGCGAGGCCGGGCGCGTCTCGCGGCTGCACGGCTACGAGGTCGGGGGCCCGCCCGACTTCGCCAAGATCGAGGGCTCGGACTTCGAGCTCCCGGCCGACCTCGTCCTCCTGGCCATGGGCTTCCTCCACCCCCAGCACGATGGCCTTGTCGAGCAGCTCGGCCTCGAGCGCGACGGGCGCGGAAACGTGCTCGCCGACGAGGAGGCGTGGGAGACCTCGACGGCCGGGGTCTTCGCCTGCGGCGACTCCCGCCGGGGCCAGTCGCTGATCGTCTGGGCCATCGCCGAGGGCCGCAGGTGCGCCGCGGCCGTGGATCTCTACCTGGCCCGGCTCGACACCCGCAGGACCGAGGACGACGGCGAGCTCCTCGCGGCGGCCTCGGCCTGAGCGCCGGTGACGGCGCAGCGTCCGCTCGAGGCGCGGCTCGGCGGCGATCGGGCCGGCGTCCTGCGGGCGCGGGGAGGTCGCGCCGGAGCGCCTTGAAGAAAGGCGCAGACCAGCTCTGCTGAGGTCCGGAACCGGTTATCCTTCGCAGGCCGTCGACCGAATGAGGGAAGGATTCCCGCGAAAGGTCAAGGAGCGATGAGCGCTGAGCAGGGAGGAGGGTCCGAGGGGGGAGGCGGTCTGTCCGCAATGGCGGATCCTGCGCGCGCGCTCGCCGAGATCCCCGTCGACCACGAGCAGCTCTTCGGCGAGGCGGCGCAACGACTTTCGCGGCTCGTCGGCGACCTGTGCGTCATCGCCATGCTCGGCGAGCGGCCGGGGCGCTTCGAGCCGGTGGCGGTGCGCCACCGCAGCTCGAGCACGCGGCGGCTCGTCGAGAAGGCGTTGGCCGCGGCCGACCTCGACCCCGAAACCTGGCCGCTGGCCCGGCGGGCGGTTCAGACCGGCGAGCCTGTGCTGATCGACGACGTCCCCTCCGGCAGCCTGCTCGAGGTCGTGAACCCCGTGCTGCGGCCCTATTTCGGCGAGCACAGCGTCAGCAGCCTGCTCTTCGTCCCGATCCGAGCCCGCGGACGGACGATCGGGCTCGCCGGCCTCGCCCGCGAAGGCGCTGAGCGCTCCTACACCTCCGACGACCAGAGCGTCGTCCAAGCCGTAGCCGATCAGGTCGCGCTGACCCTCGACAACGCTCGCCTGGTCGGGCTCCTGCGACGGCAGGGAGAGCTCGATGCCGCCCTGCTCGCGGCTCAGAGCGACCTCGGCGAGGGCGTCGCCGTGCTCGACCTCGAGACCAGGCGGCTCGCGCACGTGAACGAGGCCTTCGTGGAGATGACCGGCTACGCCGAGGACGAGCTCGAGGCCCTCTCCTCGTTCATGGACCTGCTCCCGGTCGAGGACGTGCCCGTGCGCGAGCAGGAGCTGCGCGAGCGCCGCAGCGCCGGCACGCGGACCGACCCCGACGGCGCCGTCCTCGTGCGCAAGGACGGCACGCGGATCGAGGTCGAGGTCTCGATTAAGCCGCTCGACGGAGACCGCGGCGACCGCGTGGTCGCCCTGGTGCGAGAGGTCACCGACCGCAACCGCAGCGAGCGCAAGGTCGGGCTCCAGGCCGACGTCCTCGACCAGGTCGACGCCGCGGTCAAGCGCTGGGCCCCCGACGGGACGGTCGTCCACTGGAACCGCGGCGCCGAGCGGCTCTACGGCTACTCCGCCGAGGAGACCCTCGGCCGGCCGCTGCGGGACCTGATCTGGCCGCAGGGAGGCGACGAGCGCGCGGCCGAGCTGCGCCGCGAGGTCACCGAGCGGGGGGAGTTCGAGGGCGAGCTCGCGCTGCGCCGCAAGGACGGCAGCACCTTCACCGCCTACAGCCGGATCGTCGGGGTGCGGAACTCCGAGGGAGGGCTCGACGGCTTCGTCGGGATCGCGGTCGACGCCACCGAGCGCCGGCGCGCGCGGGAGGAGCTCGAGCACAGCCGCGAGCGCTTCCGGGCCCAGTACAAGAGTCTGCCCATCCCGACGTACACCTGGAGGAGAGAGGGCGAGGACTTCGTGCTCGTCGACTTCAACGACGCCGCCTACCGGTTCACAGAGGGCCACATCGCCGACCTGCTCGGCGCCCACGCGAGCGAGTTGCACGGGCACGACCCGAAGATCCTCGCCGAGCTCCGCGAGGCGCTCGTCGCGACGGGGTCGCTGAGCCGCGAGATCGACTTCCCGATGCCGTCGATCGGCCAGACCAGGCGCCTGGCCATGACCTACGTCCACGTGCCGCCCAACGTCGTGATGGTCCACGCCGAGGACGTGACCGCGCGACGGCGGACCGAGGTCCGACTGCGCTTCCAGGCCGAGCTGCTTGACCGCGTCGACGCTGCGGTGGTGGCGCTCGACACCGAAGGGACGATCACCCACTGGAACCGCTGCGCGCAGGAGTTCTACGGCTTCTCGGAGGCCGAGGCGGTGGGCGCCTCGATCTCCGACCTGGTGGCGCGTGTCGACGTCGAGGACCGCGAGGCGCTGCTCGAGCGGATCGGGACCGGCGAGGGTCCCTGGGAGGTGGAGTTCAAGCTCCGCCGCGCCGACGGGGAGGTCATCCCCGTCTACGCGCGCAACGCGACGGTGCGGGGCTCCGGCGGAGAGATCATCGGGTACGTCGGCGTCTCGGTGGACATCTCGGAGCGCCAGCGCGTACAGGAGAAGCTCCGCCAGGCCGAGGTTCGCTACCGCACTTTGGTCGAGCGACTGCCGGCCATCACCTTCGTCGCCGGCTTCGGCGAGGCGAGCTGGGTGTACGTCTCCCCCCAGGTCGAGTCGATGCTCGGGTACACGCCCGAGGAGTGGGAGGCCGACCCCGCCCTGTGGCGCAGCCGCCTCCACGCCGAGGACCGTGACCGCGTCTTGGCCGAGACCGCGCGCGCCGAGGCGAGCGGTGGGGCGATCGAGATCGAGTACCGCATCATGGCCAAGAGCGGCGACGTCCGCTGGGTCCGCCACGAAGCGCTGGTGCACGCCGGGACGGACGGCGACCCCGGCCAGACCGAGGGTTTGCTCACCGACATCACCGAGCGCAAGGCGTTCGAGTCGCAACTTCAGTTCCTGGCCGACCACGACGGCCTGACCGGCCTCTTCAACCGCCGGCGCTTCCTCGAGGAGCTGGGCCAGGAGGTCCGGCTCGCCGAGCGTCAGCGCGAGCCCGGCTGCGTGCTCATGATCGACATCGACAACTTCAAGTACATCAACGACTCGCTCGGGCACCAGGCCGGCGACAGCCTCATCCGCAGCGTCGCGGGGATCCTCGAGCGCCGCCTGCGCGGCGGCGACACCCTCTCCCGCCTCGGCGGCGACGAGTTCGCCGTGCTGCTCCACGGCACGCGCTCCGACCGGGCGGTGACCGTGGCCGAGGGCCTGCTCGAGGCCCTCCGCGAGCGCGTGCACCTGCTCTCGGGCGAGCCCGTCCACATCACCGCGAGCGTCGGGATCGCCGAGCTCGAGCCCAGCGCCGCGGCCGAGGGGGCGCTCGCCGCCGCCGACCTCGCGATGTACGAGGCAAAGCGCGCCGGGCGCGACCGCCTAGCGGTCTTCTCGCCGGACATGCACGCGCGCGCCGAGGAGGGGCGCAGCTGGGCCGAGGAGATCCGTACCGCGCTCGACCGCGACCGCTTCCAGCTCTACTGCCAGCCGATCGTGGACCTGCGCACGGGGGCCGTGGCGCAGCACGAGCTCCTGCTGCGGATGCGCGGCCGCGGCGACGAGCTCGTCCCGCCCGCGTCCTTCCTTCCGATGGCCGAGCGCTTCGACCTCGTGCAGGCGATCGACCGGTGGGTGGTGGGCCAGGCCGTCGGCCTGATCGGGGAGCGCCGGCGCGGGGGCAGCCCGATCCGGGTCGCGGTCAACCTGTCCGGGCGGTCGATGGGCGACCCGGCGCTCACGAGCCACCTCCGCAAGGAGCTCGACCGGGGACCGGCGGAGGCCGACGATCTCGTCCTCGAGGTCGCCGAGACCGCGGCGACAGCGAACATGGAGCAGGCGCGCTCCTTCGCCGAGCGCGTCGCGCGGCTCGGCTGCCGGCTCTCGCTCGACAACTTCGGCTCGGGCTTCAGCTCCTTCTACTATCTCAAGTACCTGCCGGTCAACTACCTGAAGATCGACGGCGAGTTCGTGCGCAAGCTGGGGACGGGGCGGATCGACCAGGAGGTCGTCCGCTCGATCGTGCGGCTGGCCGGGAGCGTGGACACGCGGACGATCGCCGAGTTCGTGGGCGACCAGCCGACCTACGAGCTGCTGAGCGACTACGGCGTCGACTACGCGCAGGGCTTTCACGTCGGAGCGCCGCGGCCCGTCGCGGCCATCTAGGCGGCCCCGCGACCACGGCGTTCGACCCCCACATCGGCCGCGCCTGGATCGAGCGCGTCCACGGGCGCGAGCGTGAGCGCCTGCGCGACCAGCTGGCGGTCGAGGAGCCGCTCGAGATCCGCGTCGACGGCGATGCCCTGGCCGTCACCATGCGAACCCCCGGCGAGGACGAGGAGCTCGCCGCCGGGTTCCTGGCCGGCGAAGGCCTGATCTCCGGGCCCGAGGACGTCGCGGCCGTGGGGTTGAGTGAGGACCTGGCCGCGAACGTGATCGAGATAGGCACGCGCGGCGGTCTGCGCCGCGACCCCGCGGGCGAGCGGCGCTTCTACCTCACCTCGTCCTGCGGGGTGTGCGGGAAGGGCGCGCTCGAGTTCGTCCGCCGCCAGACGCCGCCCCAGGCCTCGAGCGCGCTGAGCGTAACGATCGAGCCCGAGGTCGTGCTCGCCGCGCCCGATCGCGCCCGCCGCGAGCAGGCCGCCTTCCGCCACACCGGCGGGCTCCACGCCACCGCGCTCTTCGCCGCGGACGGGGCGCTGCTCGTCCTGCGCGAGGACGTAGGGCGCCATAATGCCATGGACAAGGCGCTCGGGTCGAGGTTGCTCGAGGGCGCCTATCCGCTCCTCGGGGCGAGCATCTACGCCTGCCTCAGCGGCCGGGCGTCGTTCGAGCTCGTGCAGAAAGGTCAACGTGGCCGGCCTCGCGGGCATCGTCGCGGTCGGCGCGCCCTCGACGCTGGCCGTCGAGCTGGCGCGTGAGGAGGGACTGCTGCTGTGCGGCTTTGTGCGCGGTGAGAGCTTCAACGTCTACGCGGGCTCGGACCGGCTCGCCGGCTGAGTGGCGCTCGCAGCGTGGACTAGCATTCGCCCGCGATGAGCGTCTGGGTCTGGATCTTCCTGGTGCCGTGGGTCGTCCTCGGCATCGCCGCCGTCTTCGTGGCCTTCTCCGGCGGTCAGGGCCGGGCCCGCAAGGCCTATCTGACCGGCGGCTCCTTGGTCAAGGTGGGCATCCCCGCCCTCTACGTTCTGCTCGGGCTCGTCGTGCCCGCCGCGGTGATCGCCTCCCAGCAGGGGTCGATCGGCGGGACGGAGTCGCTCGGGAGCACGGGCTCGAGCAAGGAGCTCGAGGAGGGCAAGGAGCTCTTCCGCGAGAACTGCGCGGCCTGCCACAGCCTCGGGGCGATCCAGGCCAAGGGCGTCACCGGGCCGAACCTCGACCGCCTCGGCGCCGTGGACGAGCAGCGCGTGCTCAACGCCATCAAGGACGGCGGCACGGGCAAGCTTCAGATGCCGGCCGGAATCCTCGACGGTGAGAACGCCGAGGCGGTGGCCGCCTACGTGGCTCGCACCGCCGGCCAGTAGGGGCCCGGAGACCTCGCGCCGCCCTTGGCGGCGTGACCCGCCCCGCTGCTCAGACTCCAACGCGCCGGCGCCAGCGCGCGCGGCGCCACGTCCGACGCGGTCGAGCAGCGACAGGCCCGGGAGGGCGAGGCGCGGGAAGCGGTGGAGGAGGCGCAACAGCTCGCCCCGCCAGGCGGGTACCACGGCCCGGGAGCGGCGGCCGTCGAGCAGCGCCATAGCCCGGTCGGCGACGTCGTCGACCGCCAGCGGGGCGGGACCCGCCACAGTATCGCCGCGTCCGGGCTGTCGACCTGGTCGCGCACCATGCGGGTGTCGATCACGTCGGGGCAGAGGGTCCGCACCTCGATCCTCCGGCCGGCCGCGTACAGGTCGGCCGCCAGCGAGGTGCCGAAGGCCAGCAC
>Ga0208612_1001001_pt1 | contig 11894 bp, 12 predicted proteins | sample AntDryMetagUQ889_FD_188089 | JGI IMG/M metagenome (GOLD analysis project Ga0208612, IMG submission 188089) | Polar desert microbial communities from Antarctic Dry Valleys - UQ889 (SPAdes) | ecosystem: Environmental > Terrestrial > Soil > Desert | place: Antarctic Dry Valleys | collected 2008-12-31 | reverse complement strand
GCAGGCCGTACTCCGCGGCGACGAGCACCGTCGCTTCGAGCGCGGGGATCTCGGGACTCGCGCTCACTGCCGCCTCCTCAGAGATCGCTGCGAGCGCGCCCAGGAGCCGCCGAACGAGGAAAGTATCGCTCGGACGATGCGGAAGATCGCCGCGAGCGGACGGAGCTTCTCAGGGCCGCGAGGCCCCTCTAATGGTGGAGGATCGCCGCCTTGTCGGGCAGGTGCGCCTGGCGAGCGAGCGCGGTGCCGCGCGGGACGACGACCGCGGCGACGGGAGATACCGCGGGAACGCGGCTGCGATCTGCGGTCGATCGGGCGACGTGGGAATGGCGACCGGGATGTGGGCGACCGGGATGTGGATCGCCGGGAAGCGTTGAGGAATGCTCTGGCGTCCGCGATGCCGACCCTCGCGTAATGCGCTGCGGTCTGCTCCGGAGTGACGAAACCCGGAGGGGACGAGTCCGACGACTCCGCGGCGTCGAAGAGGTCCGCAGCGATCCTCGACCGGTCGATCAGAAATGTCTCGACGGCCGTTTGGGCGGCCTCCGGATCGTCATAAAGTGCCCGCAGTCGCGCGACCACCTCCGCCTGGCTCGCGCAGTTCTCGACGACGATATCGTCGACGCTCGGAGCGCGCGGGTCTTCGTTCACAGCCCGACCGTATTCCCCGAGGCGGACGGCATCAGAACTGGGTCCCGTACCCGAGCGATGGGCTAATCCGCCCGCTTTGGTCAAAAACCCCGTCGCGCGTTCCGGCGAGCGCGGCGGCGAGAGGAACGCTGCCGTCGTCTCCGAAGCTCGCGTCCAGGTCGCCCCCGGACCCATGCCGGTCGTGCTCGAAGATCGAGAGCGCGAGTGCCTGCGCATGATCGCAGTGTCCGCGGCCGATCCGTGGGAGGACGACGTTCGAGCGGCCGGCCGCGTAGCGGGTGCGGATCGCTCGCAGCTCGCGTACGAGCTCGGGATGCTCGTAGAGCTCGATCGAGCCTTCGTTCAGTCGACCGCGGAGAAAGCCGAAGGCGGCGTCCTTCGTCGGAGCGGTCATTGGCTCCGAGCGGACGCTGACCCCGAGCCGTTGCAGGCGATCGACGACGCCCGCGGATTTGTACTGGTCCGTTACGGCTCGCGCGCCGAAGAGACGAACGACCTGCGCGACCTCGGCGAGCACGGTGTCCTCGATCTCGCGACCCTCGTCGAGTGATGCCGCCTTCCGCCGAGGCGGCGACCACGAGCGCACCAGCCCCACGAGAAGGCGGCGATGATCGTCGAGGGCGCGGCCGACGAGGCACACCGCAAACGGGTCCTGCGCGAAGCCCGGATCGAGCCCCGCCAGCCAGGCGACGCCGTCCTCGGAGCGAAGCTCGCCCGGGAGTGTGACCGCAGCCGCGATGTTGTCCGCCTCGAAGAAGGCCGCGCCGCCGCCGATGAACTCCGCGTTGTATTCCGAGCGAAAGCTCTCCGGATCGCGGGCCTCCTCGGACGCGAGGAACTTCGCGTCGATCGTCGGATTCGCCTCGCTCGTCGTCGCATGGTGCGCCTCGGCATCCGCCAGCTCACCCGATGACGCCTGCTGGAACAGGCTCGCGAACAGGCCGTCCGAGCCCCACGGGGTACTCGACACCAGCACCCGGGAGTCCGCGCCGAACTGCGCGACGGAGGGCGTCAGCGCGCGCCAGACGGACTCGGCCGCGCTGTTTCCATCGGTGTCAACGAAGTGGCCGATCTCGTCCATCGCGAGACACGAGATCGGCCAGCCGCGTCCGCCTCGTGAAGTGCAGGGGAAGGCGGCGACGGTCGCCCCGGTCGTGAACGCGATCTCGTCATCGGTGACGTTCGCGACCAGTCCTGCGAGGAGCGGCGAGCGTTCCACGATCGAGAGCGCAGCCCGGAGGATCAGTCGAGCCTGACGGAGGTTGGTCGCCACCGCGACCGCGTAACGCCGCTCACCGGGCCGGAGCCGCTCGGCCAAGTGGGGGCGGAGAAGCGCGTCCCATAAACAGACGGTCGCGAGCATCGTCGTCTTTCCGCTCCGTCGCCCGAGCGCCCACACTTGAAGTCGCGGTCCCGTCTCGACCGAGCGGAGGAGCTTTCGCTGCGTCGGCCAGAGATCGAGACCGAAGAGGCGCGGATCGTCGCAGGCGGCGACGAGCCCGTCACGACGCCGCGGCATCGTCCTCGGCGGAGAGGTAGTCAGCGAGGACGGACGCGTGATCGCGCTTACTCGCCCGTAGGTGCTCGTTCAGCCGGACAACTGCGAGTCGCGCCGAGTTGACGGCGACAAAGTAGAGCCTTGTGGCGGGTTGCGGATCGCCGCCCTCGTCGAGGAACCCGTGCGCGGCGAAGTAGCGGTCGAGTAGCTCGACCTTCCCCTGTGCCCGCGCCCAGTTGTCGAGTAGGGCGCGGCCAACGCCGTCCAAGTCGCCCGCGGCGAGTCCGATCTGGCGCAAAAGGCGGCGTTTCTGGGCGCGAGCTATGGGCACGATTTGGGCCTCACTGGTCGCGCCGTGGCGGAGCGCGTTCGTGTTCCCCTCGCGACTACTCACGAGGTGCCTCCCGCCCGCGCCATGCCCGCAGGACCGCGTCCGCGGTCAGCCGCCGAGGAAAGAGGGAGGGGGCGCCGCGCACACGAACGCCCCCACGCTTCGGCGACGCGGCCACGGCGTCACAGCGCGTCGCCGAGTCGGGGGAAGGGCTGGCCGGGCCGCAGTCCATCGCCGAAGACGTCGTGGGGATCGACACGGTCCGGGTGTTCGCGGAGCCGCTCGCGCTCCTCGTCGCGACGCGCGGCCTCCTCGGTCCGGATCTCCGGGACGCGCTGGCGCAGGTGGACAGGAATGCGGTCGTCCTCGTGCGGGTTCCGCGCGTACCAACGCGCTAGCTCCTCATCCTGCGCGGCCCGCGCGTCTGCCTCGATCGCGACCTCGGGGGCGAACGCCGCGGCCGCGTCGAGCGCCTGCCGACGGCAGACCTCCACCCGTTCGGTCGCGAGGGAATGCTCGCCGCGAAGCTTCACGAGTGTCGTCTCCGTCTCCCCGATCGCGGTCGCGAGCCGACCGACGTCGGCTTCCGCCGCTTCGATCCGCTCCCGCTCGGAAGCCTCCGCCGCTGCGGTCGCGAGCGGTCGGAGCGCCTCGACGACCTCTGCCGACGTTGCGCGAGCTGCGCGGGCTTCCTCGGCGCGGCGCTCGCTGTCGCGCTTCCGTTTCTCGTACTCGGCGGCGGTCAACTCTCCTAGTCCGAGCGCCGCCGCAGCCTCCGCGATCTCCTCCGCGACTTCGGTCTCGATCGAACGGACACGTTCCTCCCGCTCGCGAAGCTCGCCCTCGGCGGCCGTGAATGCGTCGGCGAGCTTCGTCGCCTCGCGCTCGGTTGAAGACCTCCGTTTCATCCGCGAGAGATCCACTCGTACAACGCTTCCTCGAAGTGCCGCTCCGTCGCGAAGCCCCAGCGGGAGACCTCTGCGTAGGTGTTGTTGATCGACTCGTACAGGTCGCGCGGGACGACCCAAACACCGCGTTCAGCGTCGTGGAACGCGACGCCGAGCAACTCGGCGAGCTGGGCAGAGGTCACCCCCTCGTCCCCGTCGTCCTCCGCGTACCCCCGCGCCGCGGACTCGATCGGAGCCGTGCCCATCATGGACGAGAGTTGCCGGTACGCCGTCTCCTCAGCCTCCGAGAACTCGCGCTCCTCGGCGTTGTCGGTCGGCTCGCCGTAGCAGCCCTCTATGAAGTCGTCGAGGGTTCCTTCGCCGTCGAGGAGGAATCGGAGACACCGCTCCGCCCCTGGGTCGCTCGGCTCGATCCGCGTCGCGCCGGTCATCTCCGACAGCTCCTCGTAAAGCCTATGCTCCGAGGGCGTCACGCGGCCGCTTTCCGATGCTCGATCAACGCTTCAACGTCGGCAACCTCGAACCGGAGCCGCGCCTTCGGCCCGCGTGACAGGCGGACCGGGCGGAGATCGCCCTGCTGGATGAGCCGAAAGACACCCTTTCGATCGATGCCGAGAACCTCAGCCACTTGGCGCGTGGTCCAGAGCCTCCGCTGGACGTCTTCCCTTTCCCTCGTCTGACCCATCTCGACCCTAGTATCGGGCGGAGCCGCCGCGACCCGGCCAAAGTCGTCTCGACGTTCGCGAGGCCGTCAGAGTCGCGCGACAACTTGGCGCGGAATCACGCAACCGCATCCGGGGGGACGGGATCGATCTTCACGACCGGGGGATCGCCGTCCACGCGATACCACGGCCGGAAGTAGCCGGTCAGGAGGAGGATCGTCGAGACCGGATCGTCGAGATCGGCCCGGTAGAAGGGACCGGTCGGAGTCGCTCGGACGGAGTGCCCGTCGATCTCGGCGAGGATCGCGCGCTCGATGATCTCCTCGTCCCCGACGAGCCCGCGCCGGTTCTCCGGAGCGTCGCGTCGAGCGAGTCCTGGCTCGTACCAGGAGACCGAGACCCCCTCGCGGCCGTCGTCGGTCACGCCTCGGACTGTGAACACCGCCGCCTCCTCTCCCGCCTCGTATCCCTGAACCGTCGGCGCGTGGCCCCCTGAGTGGCCCCATTGCCTCTCAGCGGGTCTCGCAGCGAAGACGAAACACATTCTGAGCAGGGATTCTCAGTGATGGCCCCGGGAGGAGTCGAACCTCCGCGCACAGATTCGAAGTCTGTCGCTCTATCCACTGAGCTACGGGGCCGGTCGAGGCACGGTAGCGGGTAGCTACGCAGAGCGACGCTCGACGCGGAGCCCGTCTCGCACATGCGCCGCGAGCACCGAGACCACGGCAGGGTCGAACTGCGTTCCGGCAACGCGCTCGAGCTCGGCGAGCGCATCTTCCGTGGTGAGCGGGGTGCGATACGGACGGGCGGAGGTCATCGCCGTGAACGCGTCACAAGCGGAGATGATCCGCGACGCGACGGGGATCTCGTGCCCTGTGAGACCGTCCGGATAGCCGGAGCCGTCCCAGCGCTCGTGGGTCGAGCGGACGATAGTCGCCACGTTTCTGAAGGCGGGAGAGGCACGGAGAATGCGCTCGCCGACGAGCGGGTGCTGCCGCACGAATGCCCACTCGCGTTCGTCGAGCGGCGCCGCCTTGTGCAGGATCTCGTCCGGGACGGCGAGCTTGCCGAGGTCGTGGAGCTGCGCGGCGCGCACGAGCTCGTCGAGCTCGTCCCGACGCAACCCGAGCTTGAGCCCGGTCTCCACGGCCAGCGATCCGACGGTGTCCAGATGCATCGGGAGATCGGGCTCACGCAGCGAGAGCGCCTCGAGCAGCGCGTCCATCGTGTGGTCGGTCTCCATGCGCCTCGAGTGCTTCTGCGCGTACAGCCGCTCATCGGCCACGTGCAACGCCTGACTTGCGTCAGTCGCCTCCTCGGGCAGGAGCACCGCGCCGAAGGAGCTGCCGATCTCGAACCCGACGCCACGTTCCGAAAGTGCCGTGCACGCCTGGTCGATGATCGGCTCGGCTTCCCCTTCGGCGACGGGGACGATCAGGCAGAACTCATCGCCGCCCAGCCGGTATGCCTCTCCTTGGGCCGTCGGCACGGCGGCGAGCTTCGAGCCGAGGCGGGCGAGCAGCGCATCTCCAGCCGGATGGCCGAACGTGTCGTTGTATCCCTTGAAGCCGTCGAGGTCGAAGATCATCAGCAGGTTTCGGGCTTCCTCGAACTCACCGGAACCTTCGAGGAGGCGATCGAGATCCGCAAGGAGCCGTCGGCGATTACCGAGACCGGTAAGCGCGTCCGTGACCGACTCGTGCCGGGTCAGCTCGAAGAGCCTGCGGTTCTCGCGGAAGGTCACGGCGAGCCGGACGACGACAGCGAGCAACGTCGCCGTTGCCAGGCCGACGGCGAGCAGATTGACCTGGTGGAAGTGGTCGTAGACCAGCACGCCGATGGCCAGGAGGGCGCACGCGGACGGAACCGTCAACAGCGGCTTGCCCTCGATCTCGGCACGACTTCGGTCGGGCGCCCATGCCGACGCCGCGATCAAGAGAAGCGCGGTGGGCCAGAGAATGTCGATCCAGGATCCCTCCACGTATGTCTCGGCGGCGCTCTGAAACAGGAAGATCGAGTCGGCGAAGGCGGTTGCGAGCACGCCGAGTCCGAGCAGAAGCCAACGCTGCCCCGGACGCCAGCGGGCGAGCGAGAAGACACCGAAGACCGCCGAGAGCAGGAGCAGGTCGCCGAGCGGATACGCGAGGTTCGTCGCGACGGTGGAGACCGATCCATCGGTCGACTCGAGCACGAGCTCGACGAGCACAGCCGCCCCGAGGGCAGCGGCAGCCAGCGAGGCTGTCAGTCCGTCCAGCCAGAGCGTTCCGACGATCGACCGTGCGCGTGAACGAACGAGCGCGACGATGCCGAGATAGACGAGGGGATAGAAGCCGAGGTAGCCGACGTCGGCCAGCGACGGGTACGACACGGGATGCACCACGGCGAACCAGATCTCCGCAAATGTCCAGCTGGCGAGAGCTGCGCTGAAAGCGATCCAGGCCGTGCGCTCACGCGGAACGAGCAACGCCCGAGATCCGACGATGACGCACGCCAGCACCATCATGCCGTTGTAGAACCACGCGTTGAAGAAGGACTCGACCTCGCCTCTCGCGGGAGCAAGGACGATGACGAGCGCGTAGGTGGCAAGCGCCGCAATCGACGCCGCTCGGATGACGGAAGTCCAGCCGCGATAGGACATTCCCGAGAGAAATCGGCGTCTGGGTCGCGACGCTTGAGCGTGCGGCGCGGAAAGCAGGTTCTCGGGCGCTCTGACACATCGCCAACGCGCCCCCGCGCTTGCTCTGTCCCGGCCCAATCCGACAAGGCCCTAGAGTCAGGGTCTGACCCCGGACACGTCCAAAACAGACCTTGCAAGAGGTCACAAATGCGTGCCGATTTGCTCACAGGCGGGGATGTCCACACTGGGCAGGTTCCAGTCCGTCCGGTGCAGGTCCTACCCTCTCGCCATGGCACTTGGAATCGTGGTGTTCGGCGCCGCATTCCTCGTCGGGCTCGGGCTCGGCACTTACACTCGCCGGCCTCTCTCGACCGCCTTCCTCGTCCTCGGCAGCTTCGCGGCGTTGCTCGTGCTGTCGGCGACCGGTGAGGTGCTCGGCGCCGCCGCCCTTCTGACGATCGTGGTGCTGCTCGGGCTCGTCGTGGAGACCATGCGCGAGACTGTCGGCCTACTCGTCGGCCGCTAGATGGTTGATGCGACGAGATCGCCTGCTCCGGGGCGCGAGCTGGCCCCGACGCGCCAGATCGCGCATCCGGACGCGCGAGGTCGTGGCATCAACCATCTAGTGAAGACGGCTGCGGGGACAAGAAGCGCCCGGCCGGGAAGCGGCCGCTCCAAGGATTTTTGTGCGACGGAGTCTGCGCGAGCAGATCCCGGTCTTGCGCAAAGCGAGGGCGAGGCAAGCCTCTCCCTACACTGCGCCCTACACTGGAGACCCTCCGCGGGCGTGGCGGAACTGGCAGACGCGGCGGGTTTAGGTCCCGTTGGGCCGTGAGGTCCTTGGAGGTTCGAGTCCTCCCGCCCGCATTGTGCGCAAGATCGAAATCCGCTAGCGCGGATTTCCGATCGCGCGAAGAGCCAAGACCCTTCGTCGGGGTGTGAAGTCGCTTGCGCAGATACTTCTGATGCGGGCTCGCTGACCTTAGAAGCGCGAGGACCGGAGGAACTCGATGTCGTGCCGCGTCTCGCCGTCGAGCGCGAGGTCGGCCAGGATCTCGCCGACGACCGAGCAGAACTCGTTGTGCGCGAGATCGAAATCCGCTAGCGCGGATCTCGATCGCGCGAAGAGCGTAAGACCCCTTCATGTGGAGCCCGAGACGCGGAATCGTCGGGGTGTGAAGTCGATCGCGCAATAGCTTGACGCTGGCCGCTGATTTTAGAAGCGCCCGAAGCGCAGGAACTCGATGTCGTGCCGCGTCTCGCCCTCGAGCGCGAGATCGGCCAGGATCTCGCCGACGACCGAGCAAAACTTGAAGCCGTGGCCGGAGAAGCCTGCGCCGACGACGGCAAGCTCGCTCTCTGGGTGGCGATCGATCAGGAAGTGCTCGTCGGGGGACAGCTCGAAGAGACAGGTCTTGAGCGTCATGGTCGGTCCCGCACCGTCGGGGAAGTACCGCTCGGCGAATCTTCGCAGCGGCGCTTCGTCCTCGGGCGTCGGCTCGCGCGAGATCGTGTCGGGATCGCCGCGCTCGCTCTCGTGGTCGTAGCGTCCGAGCTTGAACCCGGGGATCCCGAAGGCGGGGAAGCCGTAGAAGTGATCTCCCCCGAGCTGGAGGTTGAACACCGGAAAATGCTCAGGCGCGAAGAGCTCGGGCCGCACGGGTTGGAGCCAGGCCAGAGCCTGGCGCGCAGCAACGACCGATCCGGCCGGCAGGCGAGCAACCTCCTGCGAAAAGGCCCCCGCGGTGAGAACGAGGCGCTCGGTTTCGACGACCCCAGCGTCGGTGACGACGCGAACCCCGTTCTCGCCGACTGTCCACTCGTGCACCCGCTCCCGGGCTCGTACGACGGCGCCATGTGCGAGCGCGCCCGAGACGTGCGCGACGATGGAGCGCTCGGGGAGAAGAAAGCCGCCGTCCGGCTGGAAGAGAACCTGGAGGTCGGCGGGCAGCCGGTACCCAGGGAAGCGTCGTGCAACCTCGGCGCCGTCGAGCTCCTCGTGCGGGAGGTCGTGCTCGTGGCAGGAGCGCAGCGCTCCCTCGAAGATCCTGGGCCCGCCCTCGACCGCGCCGGTCACATGCAGCAGCTGCTCCCCCGCCTCGGTCTCGAGCTCTCGCCAGAGCTCGTAGGCCCGTCGCACCAGAGGCACGTACGCGGAGTGCTCGAAGTAGGCGAGTCGGATGATCCTTGTGATCCCGTGCGAGGAGCCGAGCTCATTGGGGATGTCGAAACGCTCGAGGCCGAGCACGCGCTTCCCGCGACGGGCGAGGTGATAGAGCGCCGCGCTCCCCATGCCGCCGATCCCCACGACGACGACGTCATATCGCTCCATCCCGCGTGACCCTAGCCCAGGCTGGTTGAATGGCTCCGTGTCCACTCAGGTGCAAGAGGTCGGCGAGAACCGCGTCCGCCTGACCGTCGAGGTATCCCCCGACCAGGTCAAGCATGCGGTAGAGCACGCGTTGTCCGACCTGGCCGAGAGCGTGAAGATCCCGGGCTTCCGCTCGGGGAAGATCCCGCAGCAGGTTCTCGTCTCGCGCCTCGGCAAGGACCGGATCTACCGCGAGGCGGTGGACAGCCACATCGGCGGCTGGTTCTGGAGTGCCGCCTCCCGCAACCGAGTGCGTCCCATCGCCGAGCCCGAGTACGAGTTCGAGCTTCCGGGGACGGCTGATGACGGCTGGAGCTTTGCGGCGACGGTCGAGGTGCAGGCGCTCCCCGAGATCGGCGACTGGACGCAGCTGCAGGTTCCGCGGATGGAGCTTGACGTGCCGCAGGAAGCCATCGCTGCCGAGCTCGAGGCGCTGCAGGAATCGGTCGCCGAGCTCGCTCCCGCGAACGGCCGGGCCGCCCGCGAGGGCGACACGCTGGTGGTCGATCTCGTCGATCCCGCGGGAGAAGCGCAGCGCGACACGGTCGTCGAGCTCGGGGCGGGCCGGCTCACGGGCGAGCTCGAGGCCGCGCTCCTCGGAGCCTCGGCCGGCGAGACGAAGGACGTCTCCTTCGAACGGGGCGATGGCACCAGCGGGACGGTCGAGGTCACCGTCCGCGAGGTGCAGGAGAAGATCCTGCCGCCGCTCGACGACGAGCTCGCACGCGCCGCAAGCGAGTTCGACACGCTGAACGAGCTCAAGGAGAGCATCGAGAGCACGCTGCGCGCCCAGCTCGACGAGGAGATCGACGCCGCCTATCGCGTTGCCGCGGTCGACGCGCTCGTGGAGGAGTCGAAGGTGCAGCCCGCTCCTCCGCTCGTGTCGTCGCGTGCAGCTGATCTGCTGACCGGATTCGTTCGCTCGCTCGAGCGGCGCGGAGTCTCCCTCGAGACCTACCTGGCCGCGAGCGGGGCAAACCCGCAGGAGATCCAGCGCCAGTTCGTGCTCGAAGCCGCGATTTCCATCGCGCGAGAGCTCGCCCTCGAGGCGCTCGCCGAGCGGGCGGGAATCGAGGTCTCGGATGACGAGCTCAAGGCGTACCTGCGCGAAGAGGCGAAGGAGGCAGGCGAGGACTCAGAGGCGCTCGTCGAGGACGTCTGGGAACATGGACAACAGGAATCGATTCGCGAGGATCTGCGCCTCCGCGCCGCCCTCGACCGGTTGGCTGCGGACGTGACCCCGATCGCGCCCGACCTCGCCGAGGCGAGAGACAAGCTGTGGACCCCCGGCAAGGAAAAGCCCGAGGGTGAGACGAAGTTGTGGATCCCCGGCAGCAAGGAGCCTGAATGAGCATCGTTCGCCTTCAGCAAACGATCGCCAGTGAAAGAGTGACGGAAACCATGTTTCCCCCGCGGCGATCCCCCTTCTTCTCGAGAACGTGGGGAACCTCCCGGTTCCCCACACCCCTCCACGCTCATAGGCCGGGGACCGACCTATGAGTCCTCTGATTCCGATGGTCATCGAGCAGACCTCGCGCGGCGAGCGCTCGTTCGACATCTACTCCCGTCTGCTCAACGAAAGGATCATTTTTCTCGGCACGCCGATCGACGATCAGATCGCGAATCTCGTCGTCGCCCAGCTCCTCCACCTCGAGTCGGAGGATCCTGACAAAGACATCTCGATGTACATCAACTCGCCCGGCGGAATCGTGTACGCGGGGTTGGCGATCTACGACACGATGCGCTACATCAAGTGCGAGGTGCAGACGACCTGCGTCGGCATGGCGATGTCCATGGGAGCGACCATCCTCGCCGGCGGCACGCCCGGGAAGCGGAGCGCGCTGCCGCACTCGAAGATCCTCATCCACCAGGGCTCGGCGGGCTTCCACGGCCAGCCGACCGAGATCGAGATCCAGGCGCGGGAGGTAATCAGCCTCAAGCGGCTAATGGAGGAGATCATGTCGAGGGACACCGGTCAGGAGATCGAGAAGGTCTCCAAAGACATGGACCGCGACTTCTACATGACGGCCCAGGAGGCCAAGGAATACGGCGTCATCGACCGCGTGATCGAGCACCACTGACGCGTATGGAGACGACCATTCCTAGAGCCGACGCAGCCGCCGCGAAGCGGCCGCCTTCAGGGATTTTCGCGCGACCGGAACCTGCGCTAGCAGGTTCTGGTCTTGCGCCCAAGGCGTAACGGGAGTAAAAGGAGATACGGGATGGCGCGGGCGAGTGAGGGCAACGAACAGCTCCTGTGCAGCTTCTGCGGCAAGAGCCAACGACAGGTCAAAAAGCTGATTGCTGGACCTGGCGTCTACATCTGCGATGAATGCATCGATCTCTGCAACGAGATCATCGACGAGGAGCTCACGGCGCCGACCCAGCTCGATCTCGACAATCTCCCGAAGCCGCTCGACATCTACTCCGTCCTGAACGACTACGTCGTCTCGCAAGAGGAGTCCAAGCGCACCCTCGCCGTCGCGGTCTACAACCACTACAAGCGTGTGCGCATGGGCCTCGAGGACGCGGAGGTGGAGCTCCAGAAGTCGAACATCCTCTTGCTCGGTCCGACCGGCTGCGGCAAGACGCTTCTTGCGCAGACCCTCGCTCGGATCCTGAACGTCCCCTTCGCGATCGCCGACGCTACGGCCCTCACCGAGGCCGGGTATGTCGGGGAAGACGTCGAGAACATCCTCCTGAAGCTGATCCAGGCCGCGGACTTCGACATCAAGAAGGCCGAGACCGGGATCATCTACATCGACGAGGTGGACAAGATCGCGCGTAAGGCAGACAACCCGTCGATCACGCGCGACGTGTCCGGTGAGGGAGTCCAGCAGGCGCTCCTCAAGATTC
>Ga0208612_1001000_pt1 | contig 11896 bp, 11 predicted proteins | sample AntDryMetagUQ889_FD_188089 | JGI IMG/M metagenome (GOLD analysis project Ga0208612, IMG submission 188089) | Polar desert microbial communities from Antarctic Dry Valleys - UQ889 (SPAdes) | ecosystem: Environmental > Terrestrial > Soil > Desert | place: Antarctic Dry Valleys | collected 2008-12-31 | reverse complement strand
CTCGAGGCGCCGGCCGATCACGTTCTCGGCGCGCGCCTCCTGCGGCGGGACGCGCGTGATGCCGACGGTCCCGTTGTCTCGCAGCGACCCGCCGAAGTGCGCGCCGACGGTCACCACGAGCCCGACCGCCCGGCCCGAGCCGCGACGGGTCACGGGGCCGCCCGAGTCCCCCGGCGCCACGATGCCCTTCGCAAACACGTGGTCGCGGTCCGGCATGCCGTTAGCGAGGAACGTCCGCGCGGGGGTGAGGTTCCCGGTCACGATGCCCTGACCGTAGTGCTGCAGCGTGACCGTACGCCGCGGGCGCGTGGCATCGACGCCCGTCGGGCCGCCGAAGTGGCACATCCTCGCCTTCGCCCGGTTGCTGCCGCTCTCGTTCAGCTTGATCAGCGCGAAGTCCTTCTCGCCGCGCAGGACCGCGTAGCGGAAGCGACCGATCGCTCGTCCCTGCCCGTCCTTCGCGATCGGGCCGGCGCCCGGGTTCCACTTGCGCTCGCCGTTGTTGTTGAGGATGCAGTGGCCGGCGGTGCCGATGTAGCGGTCGCCGCTCCCGTCGCGGAAGAGGAAGTTCATCGTGCAGAATGCGGGGCGCGAGCCCAGACGCGTCTCGAGCAGCGCGCCCGGCCGCACACCGGGACAGCGGCCGACGCCGATCGGCGCCGCAGTGGGCACCTCGATCAGGTTGCACTTCTTGCCGCCGAGCGAGAGCGTGGGCCCTCCGTCGCCGGCGGCCGCCTGTCCGGGCAGCACCACGCAGAGCGCGACCGCCACGAGGACGGTCAGCAGTGTCGTACGCCTTCTCATGCTTCGGAAAGAGCCTCCCTGGAACGCCGCCGAGAGCTGAAGGGTAGCCGCTCGACGCCCCATCGACCAGCGGATGGCGACCACCGGACCGCGGAAGCCCGAAGCTATCGTTCAACGTCCCCACCGACCGCGAGGAGAAGAACCCACAGATGCCCGACACCGTGATCCTCGGCACCGCCCGCACCCCCTTCGCCAAGCTCGGCGGCGCCCTCTCGTCAGTCGATGCGACCGAGCTCGGCGGCCACGCGATCTCGGCCGCGCTCGAGCGCGCCGACGTGGCCGCCGACCAGGTCGAGCATGTGGTGTTCGGCCAGGTGCTCCAGGCCGGTCAGGGCCAGATCCCGTCGAGGCAGGCCCAGATCAACGCCGGTATCCCGCGCGAGGTGCCGTCGGAGACGATCAACAAAGTCTGTGCGTCGGGAATGCGCTCGGCCGGAGTCGTCGACCAGGCGATTCGGGTCGGCGACCTCGAGGTGGGGGTCGCCGGGGGGATGGAGTCGATGTCGCGTGCCCCGTACCTCCTCGACAACGCGCGCTTCGGCTTTCGCATGGGCGATGCGAAGGCGCTCGACTCGATGGTGCACGACGGTCTGACCAATCCCTTCAGCGAAAAGCACATGGGCCAGGAGGCGAACGAGGTGGCCGACGAGCTCGAGGTCACGCGCCCGGACATGGACCGTTTCGCGGTGCGCAGCCACCAGCTCGCGATCCGGGCCACCGACGAGGGACGCCTCCCCGAGGAGATCACGCCTGTGACGGTCAAGTCGAAGAAGGGCGAGGACACCGTCGAGGTGGACGAGGCGCCGCGGCGCGAGGCGTCGCTCGAGTCGCTCGCGAAGCTCCCGGGCGCGTTCGGCAAGGAGGGCTCGCACACCGCCGGCAACGCGCCCGGCGTGAACGACGGCGCCGGCGCGCTCGTGCTCGCGTCCAACGAGTGGGCAAAGAGCAACGGCAAGCAGCCGCTCGCGCGGATCGTGGCGCAGGCGGCGGTGGCCGACGACTTCTCGTACCTCGCCCGCACCCCCGCGAACGCGACCAGGCTCGCCCTCGAGAAGGCTGGCCTCGACGTGAACGAGATTGACCTTTTCGAGATCAACGAGGCCTTCGCGTCGGTCGCGCTCAACTCGATGCGGATGCTCGAGATCGACGAGGACAAGGTCAACGTCAACGGCGGCGCGATCGCGCTCGGACACCCGATCGGAGCTAGCGGCGCGCGCATCGTCGGTTCACTGATCCACGAGCTTCGCCGTCGCGGTGGCGGACTGGGTGTGGCCGCGATCTGCTCGGGCGGTGGCCAGGGCGACGCGATGATCCTCGAGGTGAACGGCTAGGCCGCGCTGCGGCCCGCACCGCGCGGGCGCAAGAATGACGGCGATGGCTACTGCGCGCGCGGCGGCGTTCTTCGATCTCGACAAGACCCTGATGGAGGGGGCCAGCGGCCTCCATTTCGCGCGCGCCGCCTACCGTGCGGGTCTCGTCAGTCGCCGCCGCCTGGCGCGGGACGTCTGGGCGAACGTCCGCTTTCGGCTCGAGGGCTCGACCGACGAGAAGGCTGACGCCGTCCGCGAGCGGGTGCTCGGGGCGATGACCGGCGTGTCGCGCATCCGGCTGTCGCGGCTCGGGCCCGAGGTGCTCGCCGGCATCCTGCCGGCCGTGTACCCGGAGATGCTGCGCGTCGCCTGGCAGCACCAGGACGCGGGACGGCCCGCCTACATCGTCACCGCTGCGTCACAGGAGCTCGCCGCGATGCTCGCGCGCGTGCTGGTGCTGGACGGCGGGGTCGGAACGCCGTACGAAGTCGAGGACGGTCACTACACGGGCCGCCTGGCCGGCCCGTTCACCTACCGCGAGGGCAAGGCCGAGGCGCTGCGCCTGCTCGCGAAGGAGGAGGCGCTCGACCTGTCCGCCTCCTACGCGTACTCGGACTCCGAGTCGGATCTGCCGATGCTGCGGGCGGTGGGGCACCCGGTCGCGGTCAACCCGGACACCGAGCTCGAGCGCCTCGCGCGCGCCGAGGGCTGGGAGATCCTGCGCTTCGACCGGCTGAGGCGGCGGATCCGGATCGCCTACGGCGCGGCGGCGGTCGCGCTCGTCGGCGGCGGCGGCGGTTACCTGGCGGGCAGGCTGAGAGCGAGCAATCGCCGACTCCGTCCGGGACGCCTGACTGGCCGCGCCGCGCGCGTCCCGCTCCTCGGCTGAACTGCCCGACCGTCCCCTCGATTCGGGGTTTTCACATCCGCGGCGGCGTCGGCGACGACCGCCTCTTTGGCGGGCGCGGCGCGGACATCGTGAAGGGCGGCGCCGGCCGCGACTTCATCCGTGGCGGCAAGGGCGCCGACGGCGTCAGCGGCGGCAGAGGCCGCGACGACGTCAGGCTGTAGCCCCGGCTTCGACGCCCGTCAGAGCGCCGGCCCCGCGTCCGGAGCTCCCTCGAGCTCGACGTACACTTCCGCGCATGCCCGCAGCCGTGCGCGCGATGCCCTCGGTCGTCTAGCCGGCGTCGACCGATGCGCCTCTGGATCATGCTCGGGATCGCCGGCGTCCTCGCCGTTGGGGCGGCCTTCGTCGGCATCGGCTTCGCCTGCAGCTCGCTGATCGGCGGAGCGTCGGACCAGATCGGCCGCGGCCTTGAGATCGCCCAGGACGAGCTCGAGCGCGAGCAGCGCCAGAGCTCGATCACCCAGCGCGAGTTCGAGTCGGCGCGGCTGGGAACTCCACGGTCGATGGTCGAGAACCAGCTGGGTCCTCCGGCGCAGCTCAACGGCAGCGAGCCCGAGGCCGCCGGGCGCGGCCAGGTGCCGCCGGGAGCGTCGTGTACCTACTACAACGAGCGCGGCCAGCCGCTGCTCGCCGGACCGACGTACCGCCTCTGCTTCCAGCGCGGGCGGCTGACCAGCAAGGACGTCCTCTAGGGCCCCGGATAGAGTCGACCCCGTGGAAGCGGGCACCGCCAACGGCCCCACCGGCTCCGGGAGCGGTCGCAAGATCCGGGTGGTGGTGGCGAAGCCGGGCCTCGACGGACACGACCGCGGCGCCAAGATCATCGCGCGCGCGCTGCGGGACGCCGGGATGGAGGTGATTTACACGGGCCTGCACCAGACGCCCGAGCAGATCGCGGCGACGGTGATCCAGGAGGACGCCGACGCCGTCGGTCTCTCGATCCTCTCCGGCGCGCACATGACCCTCGTGCCGCGGATCGCAGAGCTGCTCTCCGAGCAGGGGATCGACGACGTCGTGCTGACCGTGGGCGGCACGATCCCGGCCGAGGACATCCCGGAGCTCAAGAAGCTCGGGGTCGCGGAGGTCTTCACTCCGGGCTCCTCGACCCAGGAGATCATCGACTTCATCAGCAGCGCGGTCACGCGGTAGGCGTTCTCGCTCCGGCGGAGCCCGCGCCGAGCGGGTAGGCGGCGCTTCGGGCCCGAGCCCCAAGCCGTGCCTGTGCTCGGCCGGGCGGATCGCCGACCGTGAGCCTGGGGGTGCCGCCGTCCGTACCTCTCTCAACGCGACTGACTCGTCAGTCAACGGTCACGGCTAGCCGGTAACATGGCCCGCCGCGCGCATGGGAGCGCACGTCGAGTGCGCAATTGGGCACGATGAGAAGGAGATCCACTTGAAGATTTGCGTCCTCGTCAAAGAGGTCCCGGACGCCGCCGTCACCAAGCACATGGACCCCGGCACGAAGCGCCTCGACCGTACCGGCGAGAAGAACCTCAACCCCTTCGACACTCACGCGATTGAGGCCGCGATGCAGATCAAGGAGGGCGGCGTCGTGGACATCGAGGAGGTCGTCGCCGTGACCATGGGGCCCGAGAGCGCCGTCCGCGCGCTCCACAAGGCGGTCTCGCTCGGCGCGGACCGCTCCGTGCACCTGACCGACTCGGTGCTCGAGGACTCCGACGTCTGCGCGACCGGCTACGCGCTCGCGAAGGTCCTGCAGACTGAGTCGCCCGACCTCGTCCTGCTCGGCCAGCAGTCGGACGACGGCGAGTGCTACACGATCGGCGCGGTCGTGGCGGACCACCTGCGGATGCCATCGCTCACCCAAGTCATCAAGATCGACGTGAGCGAGGGGACGCTCACCTGCGAGCGTCAGGCCGAGTACGGATACGACACCGTCGAGGTCGACTTGCCGGCCGTCATCTCGGTCGGCGACGCGATCAACGAGCCACGCTATCCGTCGCTCAAGGCGATCATGGGAGCGAAGAAGAAGCAACTCGACACCAAGGCCGCCGTCGACGTCGAGATCGAGCCGCAGAGCGTCGGCTCCGACGGCTCGCGGACCGCCGTGCTCGGCATCAACCCGCCGCCCGAGAAGCAGGCCGGCGAGATGATCGAGGACGAGGACACGAACGAGACGGTCGAGAAGATCGTCGCCTGGCTCGATGAAAGGAAGCTCCTCGCATGAGCGGAATCCTGACCTACGCCCTGCACTACGAGGGGTCCTTCAACAAGAACTCGCTCGGCGCCGTCTCCGAGGCCGCGAGGCTCGCCGGCGAGCTCGGCCAGGAGGCGCACGCGGTCGTGGTCGGCGGCGACGATCTCACCGACGACCTGTGCGCGTCGCTCGGCGCCTACGGGGCGTCGAAGGTCTTCCGGGCCAAGGCGCCGGAGGGCCTCGCACAGCCGGTGGTGGACGTGATGGCCAAGGTCATCGGCGAAGGCGGCCACTCGTACGCGCTGTTCGGCGGCGGGCTGCTCGGCTTCGAGATCGGCGCCGGCCTCACGGCACGGCTGAACGGCGGCGTGACGATGGAGGTCACCGAGGTCAAGGTCTCAGAAGGCAAGCTCGTCGCCGTGCGGCCGATCCTCCAGGATTCCGCGGTCGTCGACGTGGACTACGTCGGTGAGCCCGGGATCATCATCGGGCGGTTGAACGCGTTCGATGCCCGCGAGTCGGGCGACGGCGCCTCGGCCACGGTCGAGGACGTCGAGGTCGAGCTGTCCGACTGGTCCACCAAGGCGCGGATGGTCAACCGCGGCGAGCAGCGCGGCGCCGACGTGAACATCGAGGACGCCGACATCCTCGTCGCGGGCGGTCGCGGCCTGGGAAAGGCGGAGGGCTTCGAGATGTGCGAGGAGCTCGCCGGCGCCCTCGGCGGGGCGGTGGCCGCAACCCGCGCCGTGGTCGACGCCGGCTGGTACTCGTACTCGGCCCAGATCGGGCAGACCGGCAAGACGGTCGCCCCGAAGCTCTATCTCGCGGCCGGCATCTCGGGCGCGATCCAGCACAAGGTCGGCATGCAGAGCTCGGAGAACATCGTCGCGATCAACAAGGACCCGAACGCGCCGATCTTCGAGTTCTCTGACCTCGGGGTCGTGGGCGATCTCAACAAGATCGTGCCCAAGCTCACCGAGGCGGTCAAGAGCAAGAGGGGCAGCTAGCCGCACTGCTCGGCTCGCTGAGCGAGCCTCCCCTCATGCCCGTAACCCCGTTCGACTACGCGCCCGACCTCAGGTCGGACCAGGAGTTCGTCACCGAGCCGAGCGATCCCGAGGACGAGCGGATCGAGGTCGGCGTGGTCATCGTCGGCGGCGGCCCGGCCGGGCTCGCGTGTGCGATCCGGCTGATGCAGTTGCTCGAGGAGGAGCCGCAGCTTCAGGAGTCGCTCGGCGAAGTCCCCGTGGCGCTCGTCGAGAAGGGCAAGGCCACCGGCTCGCACCTCCTCTCCGGCGCGATGATGGAGCCGTCGGCGATGCGCAAGTTGTTCCCCGACGTGGATGAGTCGGAGTGGCCCACGTTCGGCACGGTGGAGAAGGACTCCGTCTACTTCATGACCAAGCGCCGCGCGGTGCCGCTGCGGCCCACGCCGCCGCCGTTTCGCAACCACGGCAACCACGTGACCTCGGTCGCCCAGCTTGGGCGCTGGATGGGGGAGAAGGCCGAGGAGGCGGGCGTCTACGTGCTGCCCGAGACGGCGGCCGCGTCGCTGCTCGTCGAGGAGGGCGTGGTGCGCGGCGTGCGCACCGGCGACAAGGGCCGCGGCCGCGACGGGCAGGAGCTGTCGAATTTCGAGCCCGGATCGGACCTGATCGGCCGCGCGACCGTGCTGGCCGAGGGCACTCAGGGGCACCTAGCCGGCGCGGCGATCGGCCACTTCGACATGGCGAGCGACGAGCCGCCCCAGTGGGAGCTGGGCGTCAAGGAGGTGTGGGACGTCGAGAGGCCGCTCGATCGCGTGATCCACACGCTCGGGTGGCCGCTTCGCTTCGGCGCCAAGTACCGCGAGTTCGGCGGGAGCTTCATCTACCCGATGGGCGAGGACAGGGTCTCGATGGGACTGGTGACCGGGCTCGACTATCGCGACGCCACCTTCTCCGTCCACGATGTGCTCCAGGAGTTCAAGACCCACCCGATGATCCGCAAGATCCTCGCCGGCGGAAAGCGGGTCGCGTGGGGCGCGAAGACGATCCCCTCGGGCGGCTACTGGGCGATGCCCGAGCGCCTGTCGGCGCCCGGACTGTGCATCGCCGGCGACTCGGCGAGCATGGTCAACATCCCCAAGCTCAAGGGCGTCCACCTGGCGATGCACGCGGGGATGTTCGCGGCCGAGACGATCTTCGCCGCGCTCAAGCGCGGGGACACGACCGACCTCTCGGCCTACGACGAGATGGTGCGCGACTCGGTGATCGACCGCGACATCCACCGCTCGCGCAACATGCGCCAGCCGTTCGCCAAGGGGTTCCTCGTGGGCGGCGCCGTGGCGAACATGATGGAGATCTCGGGCGGCCGCTTCCCCGGCGGCCGCTGGCACACCCACGACGACGCCGCGGTGGACGTCTTCGTCGGCGACCGGGACAAGAGCTACCCGAAGCCGGACGGCAAGTACACGTTCGACAAGCTCTCGAGCGTCTTCGCGACCGGCAACGCCACGCGCGACGACGCCCCCAACCACATCCGCATCCAGAAGGACGTGCCGCTGGAGCTCGCGCTGATGTGGCAGAACATGTGCCCGGCGCAGGTCTACGAGGTGCCGGAGGAGGCGCTCGAGGAGGGCAACGGGAAGCTCGACGCCGAGCGCAAGGTCGAGCTCCAGATCACGCCGTCGAACTGCGTGCAGTGCGGCGCGATCACCGCCAAGGGCGGCCGGCTGACTCCCCCCGAGGGTGGCGACGGCCCCAACTACCAGGTCACCTGACGGCTGCAAAGCGTCGCCTGGCGACGTCATCGGGCCTCGCCGTGCAAAGCACTTGCTCGGCCCTGCTTCCTCGCCAGGCTCGCTTTTCGCCGTCAGGGTGACCTGGCCAGCCAGGTCACCCTGACATCGCCTCAACGGCGGCCCGCGGCGGCGTCGGCTAGCGTGCTGGCATGGCCCGCTTTGCGTCCCTGTCTCGCCGCGCTGAGCCGCGGCGCGCCAGCGTCGTGGGCGCGGGCTCGTTCGGCACGGCCGTGGCGATCCTGCTCGAGCGCGCCGGCCTTCGAACCACGCTGCTCTGCCGAACGTCTGAGCAGGTCGAGCGAATCCTGACGGCGGGGGAGAACGAGCACTACCTTCCCGGCTTCCCGCTCCCTGAGGCGGTCAAGGTGCGCGCGCTCGGAAACCGCGACGACCAGTTCCACCGGGCGGACATGGTGTTTCTGGCGGTCCCGTCCTCCGGAATCGCCGGGGCGCTGAGCGAGGTGGTCCGCCAGGGGGTGACGCGCCGCGCCGACGTGATCTCGCTTGCCAAGGGACTCGTCCCGCCCGACGGGACGCCTCCGACCGTCGCGCTCCTGCGTGAGTTCGGCTCGGAGCGCGTCGCCTGCGTCGGCGGCCCCTCGCACGCAAGGGAGATGGTCGAGTACGGCGCCGGGCTCGTGGCGGCTTCGCAGTCGGTGCGGCTCGCCGACCGGCTGGTCACCGTGTTCCGGAAGGCTGGACTCGTGTGCGAGGCGTCGTCGGATCCGGTGGGGGTCGAGCTCGCCGGCTGCGCGAAGAACGCCGCCGCCCTCGCGGCCGGGGCGACCGAGGCCCAGGGGCTCAACGCGGCCGGGATGGCCGCGGCCGACATCTTCACCGAGGTGCTCGCCCTCGCGGCCCGCGAGGGCGGTGAGGCGGCGACGTTCGTCGGGCGGGCGGGGACCGGCGACCTCGTGGCCACGGCGCTCGCGCCGCGCTCCCGCAACCGCAGCGCCGGTGAGCTCCTGGCACAGGGGCTTCCGGCCGCGGAGATCCCCATTCGCCTGGGACAAGCGTGCGAGGCGCTCGAGACGGTGCCGCTCCTGGCCCGCGCCGCCCGGCGCGACGGCGTCGCCGCGCCCACGCTGTCGGCACTCTCGCGACTGATCGACGGCTCGCTGCCGCTCGACGACTGGGTCGCGCTCGTGCGAGTCCGTCAGCCCGAGCCGACGCGTCCGGCCGGGCGGCTCGGCACCTGGTTCGACCGTTTCCGCCACCGCCTCGCGAGCGCCATCCGCGGGAAGCCGGGGCGGCGACCGCGAAGGGCGGCCCTAGCGCGGCGCGCCGGAGAGCCCGCCGTCGGGCCCGGCGCCGCGGGGCCTCAGGCCGGAAGCGTCAGCGAGTAGAGCGGCGACGGGACCTCGATGTCGTCCGCGTCGCATACGAGCAACACGTGGATCAGCTCGTCGGCGACCATGGCGTCGATCCCCTCGATCTTCGCCGAGCTCGGGTCGAGCAGCTCGAGGCGCTCGACCGAGCCGTCGGTGGCGATGACGCCCACCGCGGAGCCGGCCGTCGCGCGCTCGTCGGAGTCGTCGTCCGGCTCGGCGGTGGCCGAGAAGACGAGGCGGCCGTCGGGCAGCGCGTCGGCGTCCGTGAAGTGAAGGTCGACGCCGTCGACGTCGCCCAGGTCGTGGTCGCGAACCTCCTCGAGCTCGGACGGCTCGATCGCGAAGTCGTCGGTCAGGGTGTCGATGACCTCGTCGCGGGAGAGGTAGAAGACCTGGCTGCGACCGCCCTCGGAGTTGCCGCGCTGGAACAGCGCCACGTGGTCGCCGGCCACCGCGAGACCCTCGACGTTCATCTCGCCGGCGACGTGCTGCTCGAGGAACTTGTACAGCGGGGCGAGGTCGATCGGCCGCGGAAAGCCGCGCAGCGAGCCGTCGCCGTCGAGCGACCACACGAACCCACGGTCGCGGCTCTCGCCGCTACCCGAGCCGAAGGCGAGCAGGGCGCCGTTGGGGTGGAACCGGAAGGGGGGCATCACGGTCAGCGCCTCGAGGTCGGGCTTCGCCTCGGCGCGCTGGCGCCCACCCGCGGGCAGCTCACCCTCGAACAGCGGGACGAGCTGGCCCGGCTTTCCGCTCGCCAGCGAGAAGACGCCGAGGTCGTGCTCGTCGTCGCCGATGACGTAAACGTAGTCGCCCCGGCGCACCAGCCCCGAGCCCGCGGAGAGGTGGTTGGGCCGCCCCTCATCGGTCGACTCGAGCGTGAGGTCGCGAAGCTTTTCGAGCTCGATCAAGACGCCGCGGACCGTACCAGCGGATGTCGCGGGGCGGCGCGGCGAGCGCGGACGGCGACGCTAGAATCGAGCCGATGAAGCAGGATCTTCACCCCGAGTACGTGGAGGCTCACGTCCGCTGCACGTGCGGAAACGAGTTCACGACACGCTCCACGAAGCCCGACCTCCACGTCGAGATCTGCTCGGCGTGCCACCCCTTCTACACGGGCCGTCAGAAGCTCGTGGACACGGGCGGCCGGGTCGAGCGGTTCAAGCGCCGCGCGGCGCGGCGGCGCGGCGAGTAGCCGGTCGGCACCGCCTTCCCGCGGGTAGCATCACGCCAGTGAGCGAGGCGGGGACCGGACATACCAACGCGGACGCCGCGCCTTCGACAGCGGAGCCTCGCGACGGCGCGCTGAGCGGGACGCGCGACGCCCCCCTGGGTGGGCAGGCCGTGCTCGAGGGCGTGATGATGCGCGGCGTCTCCACCTGGGCGGTGGCGGTGCGACAGCCCGCTTCCGACCAACCGCGCGACGACGACGGCCGGATCGACCCAACCGAGGCGGCGCAGGGCGAGATCGAGGTTCGCGCGGAGCCGCTCGTCTCCTGGACCAAGCGCCACCACGCGCTCCGCCTGCCGGTGATCCGCGGCGTCGTGGCGCTCGCAGAGTCGCTCAAGATCGGCTTCAAGGCGCTCGGCATCTCGGCGAACGCCCAGCTCGCCGAGGACGAGGGGGAAATCACCGAGCGCGCCTGGGGGCTCACGGTCGTGTTCGCGATGCTGTTCGCGATCGGGCTCTTCTTCCTGCTGCCGGCGGGCATCACGAGCCTGTTCGGCGACGCGCTGCCGAACTCGGTCGTGTTCGTGATCGTGGAGAAGCTGATCCGGATCTCGATCTTCCTCGGCTATATCTGGCTGATCTCGCGCATGCGCGACCTCCAGCGCGTGTTCGAGTACCACGGCGCGGAGCACAAGACGATCCACTGCTACGAGGCGGGCATGCCGCTCACGCCCGAGAACGCCCAACGCTTCTCGCGTCTTCACCCGCGCTGCGGAACCAGCTTCCTGCTGATCGTGATGATCGTGGCGATCTTCGTCTTCGCCCCGCTCGGACAGCCGGACTGGTACCTCCTGTTCGCCTCGCGGGTCGTCGGGATCCCGCTGATTGCGGGCCTGTCGTTCGAGGTGCTCAAGTGGTTCGGGCGCAACCGCCGCAGGCGCTGGGCGCGAGTCCTGATGGCCCCCGGAATGCAGCTTCAGAAGCTCACCACGCGCGAGCCCGACCTCGCCCAGCTCGCCGTGGCGATCGCGGCGCTCCAGGCGGTGCTCTCGGTCGAGAGTCCCGAGGCGGCCTCCGACGAGGATCGCGTCGGGATGGAGGTCGTGGCCTGACGGCCTAGCCTCCGGGGCATGGTCGAGAAGCTCGTGGAGCAGATCGAGAGCCGCTTCGCCGAGCTCTCGGAGCAGATGTCGGATCCCAAGGTGATCGCCGATCGCGCGCGCTACGCGGAGGTCGGCCGTGCGTACCACCAGCTCGAGCCGGCTCGTGCCTTGGCGAGCGAGTACCGGCGCGTGGCCGACGACCTGGCGGGCGCGCGCGAGCTGCTGTCCGAGGACGGCGACGACCCCGAGCTGCGCGACATGCTCGCCAGCTCGGAGGCGCGCCTCGGGACGCTCGAGGAGGAGATCCGCCTCGCGATGGTCGAGCGC
>Ga0208612_1000999_pt1 | contig 11900 bp, 13 predicted proteins | sample AntDryMetagUQ889_FD_188089 | JGI IMG/M metagenome (GOLD analysis project Ga0208612, IMG submission 188089) | Polar desert microbial communities from Antarctic Dry Valleys - UQ889 (SPAdes) | ecosystem: Environmental > Terrestrial > Soil > Desert | place: Antarctic Dry Valleys | collected 2008-12-31 | reverse complement strand
TACGAGATGAAGGCTGGCGACGACTACGTCGTGCGCCTCTCCTCAAACGGCGGTTCGGGCGAGGTCGTCGCCGACGCTGTCGCGCTCGTCAGGGGTGTCGCCTCCCCGCCGCCCGGGGACCTTGCGCCGGCCGAAGGCGGCGCGACCAACGGCGGGACCACCGCGGGTTCCGGCGAGAACGTTTACAACGCCTCGAGCACCCTCAGGGAGCGCTGGGCCGTCGTACGGCAAGGCAGGAAGCACATCGGCACCCCCTACCGCCTCTCTCCGCCCGCCCCCTGCTGGGCTTACCGCAAGGAAGACTGCTCTTGCTTTACAAAGCTCGTCTTCAGGCACTTCGGCAAGAGGTTGCCGGATCATCCGGCCAAATTGTATTGGCACAAGAACCGCAAGTGGGTAGCCAGGGCCAACCTCAAGCGTGGTGACCTGGTCTTCTTCAAGGAGCGCGGTTGGAACCGCCCCATAACCCACGTGGCGATATACAGCGGAAACGGATACGTGCTGCACGCCTCCAGCTATTATGGCAAGGTCGTCAACTCGAAGATGAAGTACCTCAAGGGATACTACGGCGCCAGGCGTGTCCGCCACCTCAATTAGCACTCAGCTATCAGCATTCAGCTCCTTGTTTGCTGAATGCTGATAGCTGACAGGCTGATGGCTCATTGCGGGATCAGACTCCGGGCAGGTAGAGGTAGTAAGGCTTCGGTTCCAGATTCAGGCCAGCGGCCTCCATGATCTGCTGGGCCTGCGGCTCTTGCGGGGCCAGGCGCGCCAGCAGAGTCTCGGTCAGGGTCGGCTCCTGGACGTAGCGGATCACGGTCGTGTCTCTCTCGCCGGCGAGCCTGCCAGCGGTGGCGGACGCTTCGTCGAGGTTGCCGAAGGAGTCGACGAGACCGAGATCTCTAGCCTGGATGCCGGAGTATATGCGGCCGTCGGCGATCTCACGCACCCTATCCTCTGGAATTTCACGGCCCTCTGAGATCACATCCACGAACTCGGAGTAGTCTTGCTCCACGATCGACTGGAAGATCTCACGCTCGTCCGGCGTCATCTCGCGGAAGGCGCTTCCCATGTCCTTGTACTTACCGCTCTTTATGACCACCTGCTTTATGCCGTACTTGTCAGCAGCTTCTGCGTAGTTGTTGAGCGGGATAATGACGCCCAATGAGCCCGTCAGGGTCGTCTCGTTGGCGACGATGCGGTCGGCTGCTGTCGCGATGTAGTAGCCGCCCGAGGCTGCGGTATCTCCCATTGAGACGACTACAGGCTTACCAGTGTTCTCCCTGAAGTCCAGGATGCTCTGGTGCATCTCGTCGCTCGCCGTCACCCCACCACCAGGAGAGTTGACTTCTATTACCACGGCGACGACGCTCGTGTCCTGCCCGGCCTGACGCAGGGCGTCAGCGAGACCTTCCGGTGTGGTAGTCGGCTGTATACCGCCCACGGTGTTATCTGCAGGAGCTATCGTACCCTCGACGGGCACGACGGCTATTCTGGACGCTCCATCGCCGGCCACGTACTCCTCAGCGTAGACGGCAGGGGCCGTCGGGCCGCCCGACGCCAGGATCAGGACTACCGCCACGATGGCCAGGCCGATCAGACCGAGTGCCATGAGACCCCCTACTACTACAAAGGGCCACCTGCGCCGTCTCCTGGGCTCCCCTGCAGGCCTCTCGGGTGGCCGGGAAGGCCCGTCGGCAAAAGTGTCCATAGTGCTCCCTTCACTGCTGTGTGCTTACTTTCTTTGCGTTGAGGTCGCGGACCTGACTGGCACGCCCCCCAAATCGATAGAGAGGATTATAAGGCCGGTGCGACCGACGCACGAGCCGGCGTAGCTCGATCGTCCTCAGTGGTAGGCCCTGGCTCAGGATCGTCGGCGCCGGCGGGGGACGTTCTTCAGGATATCGTCCTTGGCCGCCTGCGGAGAGATCTTCTCGTCGCGCGCCTCCAGCGCCAGGCGCTCGCGATGGTAGACGATCCAGAGGTAAAGATCGAGCTCCGTGCGTTCGGGGAATGCGTCGAGGATACGATCCTCCCTGATCATCTCCGATATCGGACGGTAACCGTATTCGTACCAGTCTCTCAGGACCTCTTCGGGTGAGACGTAGCGCTTCCAGAGCTGAGTGACTCTGAAGCCGTGCGCCTCGATGTAGGTCGCGAGCCTCCTGTAGTCGGCGACATCGGAGAACTCCACTTTGATCTCGGGTAGCACGCGGTCGATGGGTAGGCGCTCCAGAAGGTGACGATGCTCGAGCTTGTGGAGCAGGTCGCGGGCCGTCAGCGCCGAGTCCACGGGCACCCTGCTGCGGAGCTCTATGACCTCGGCGTCGATCATCTCGACGCCCTGCTGAAGGGCTACCGACACCCTGTGGTTGCCGTCCTGGACGAAGTAGGCGTCCCCGATCTTGTACAGGCTGACGGGGGGCAACTCTTCGGCCCTGTGCATGATCTCGTCTATCCGCCTCCAGCGGGTACCCAGGTCGGGCTTCGAAGGCAGGAAGGCCCTGTCGAAGTCCCTGTGGCGTCCGACGCTGCCGACGATCTTGGAGACGGGCACCTCGCGCAACCCGAGGTAGACCTGCGAAACGGCCCCCAGAGCTCCCTTGACCTCGTCGAAAGAGAGCAACTGGTTGGAGCCTGGGTCTCTACGCAGGTACGCGCCGACCTTTCGCAAGAAGGCCTTTCTGCGGGCGCGTGAAAAGTCTCTGTCGGATTGCTCGTGGGGATCCATTAATGGACCAATCTACAGTCCCAGGGCTCCGCCAACAAGGGCGCGGAGCGCGGAAAGTTACAGGTCGAGGATTCGGTGGCCGTAGACGTTGACTATCTTGGTCTGTCCCTTGTGCAGGACCCGTTCCTGATCCGGCCCGTAAAGGTGTACGTGTCCGTGCAGCCACAGGGGAGGTTCGTGCCTGTCGATCAAGTCAACGAAGGACTCGAAGCCAACGTGGGCCACATCCTCTTCGTCCCCGAGGCCGAAAGGCGGGGAGTGGGTCGCGAAGATCCTGGGCTTCGGACGGCCGACGAGGCCCCGGCAGCGAATCCTGACCGAGAGCGCCCGCGCCCGGCTGCGCATTTGTCGCTCGGTGTACTGGTTGGGACCTCCCGAGTAGAGAGGGGAACCGGAGAGCCCGGCGAGTACCACTCCGCCCTCCACCTCCACGACCCGTCCGTCGAGCGGCGTGCAGCCCCCGGGGTACTCGGGGCCATCGGGGCCGGGATCGTGGTTTCCGAGCACGTAGTAGACAGGGACGCCGAGGAAGGTGACGATGTACTCGAGATAATCGAAGGGCAGGTCCCCGCAGGAGATCACCGCCTCTACGCCCCTGGCATAGGAGGCCAGGTTCGGGCCGTACAGCATAGACTCCACCCTGTCGCTGATGCAGAGTATCTTCACGCGTGAATACCTGTCACTCCGCAGAGCATACCCTCTTTCGCAGGAGATGCCCGGCCTTCGACCATCATCGCATCATCTCCGACGCGATCGTGTAGGTTTCAGGATGGGTGGCTGGCCAGGGCTTCCATGAGGCCGGCGAGTACTCGTCGTTCGTCGAGGTCCGAGACTACGGTCACTTCCCGACCTGGCTGCGTGAAATCGTGCGCGCTCGCCGCGTCCAGGGTCGGGACGGCTTGTGGTCCGGCCTTTACGGATTCAGGATCGGCTACGGCGGCGACGCAGGCCAGGTCCCAGAGTTCCTTCTCACTTTCGGACTGGGCGCCGTACTCGGTGGCCCAGAGCTGCAGGATCTCGGCCAGGTAAGTGGCGACGGGCCGGCCGAGCGAGCGCAACTCCTCTGCGAATGGGGCCGGATCTACCAGTATCTTCGCCGGAGCGGGCCACGTGGGAATGTGCACTAGGTTCACGGGCTCTTCCAGCAACGTGCGCCAGGCCGCGATGTCGGCCCTGCCGTTGAGCTCTCCCATCCTGTTATGCCAGACTCTGTAGCTGGCTTCGTCGCCGAACCCTCCGAGCCAGACGACGCGCACGTTCTCCCGCGACTCCGGCGCCGCCAGGAGCAGTGAGGCTGCGTCCGTCGCCGGTCCCGTGGCGATGATGGTCAGCGGGCCCCGGCGCGCTTCTTCGATGAGGAACTCGAGGCCCGCGCTCGGCACACGATCATCCCTGCTCTCCATCGGGCGCTCCGCGCCTGGGATACAGGGCACGTCACTCCCGCACAGGGCGACTACCCGCTCGGCCTCCTCCTGGTACATGTCGCGCGAGCCAGGGCCGTGGGCCGTCGTGTTGTGCAAGGAGATCACACCCCGCACATCCAGCGTCCCTTGAGTCACCCCGAGCGCGTTGGCTATGGCGAACTGGTCGTCTACCTCGTTCGCGGTGTCGCAGTCGAGTACTACGCGTGTCGGGTCCATAATCTCCTGTCCGATTCGATGGTCACGGTCGTATTGTAGGCCGGTGGAAGGCCGCGGGTTGGTTCCGCGTTTGCGACGGTGGTGTAAACTTATGTCAGGAGGCACGAGACTTGGATTGGGAGATCATTTTCTGGGTTGCGCTGGCGGCGCTTGCCTTCGTCGGTGAGCTTCTCACCATCTCTTTCTTCCTGCTCTTCTTCTCGCTCGGCGCTGTTGTCGGGCTCGTGGCCGCCCTGCTCGGATTCGGCGTCACGGTCCAGGCCGTAGGGTTCCTCGCGGCCTCGGTTCTCAGCATGGTTATCCTGCGTCCCGCATTCTTGAACAGGCTCGCTCTTGGGGGTGGGGAGGGGTACCTCGGACACCGTGGGGTCACGGGCAAGAGCGCCGTGGTGACGGAGGAGATAGAGGCTGGAGGCAAGGGGATGGTGCGAGTAGGCAGCGGGGAGTTCTGGACGGCCCGCTCGTTGCATCCCGACGAAAAGATAGAGCGAGGCACCAGAGTGAGGGTGCTTGACACAGACGGGCTTACCGCCCTGGTCGATATCGTGGAGACGAAGGAGGACAAATCATGACCGGCCTTATAGGATTGGCGGTGCTCGCGCTCGTGGTCTTTCTGGTGGCGGCGCGGAGCATCAGGATCATCCCGCAGAGCAGGGTGGCCATAGTGCAGCGTCTCGGACGCTACCACCGCACCGCCGAGAGCGGGCTTACCTTTGTCGTCCCTGTTGTCGATCGCATGTTGCCCAAAACGGACCTCAGGGAACAGGTCATCGCGTTCCAGCCCCAGGCGGTCATAACGAGCGACAACGTAGGGATGCAGATCTCGACGGTCGTCTACTACCAGGTCGTGGACGCCAGAGCATCCGAGTACGAGGTCGCGAACTTCCACCTGGCGCTGGAGCAGATCACCCAGACTACCCTGAGGAACGTCATCGGCAACCTCATCCTCGACAAGACCCTGACCTCCCGCGACGAGATCAACGCGAAACTCCGCACGGTCCTCGACGAGGTGACGGAGAAGTGGGGCATCAGGGTGACGAGGGTGGAGCTAAAGGAGATCATACCCCCCAGGGACATCCAGCAGGCGATGGAGAAGCAGATGCAGGCCGAGCGGACCCGCCGCGCTTCGATCCTGACCGCCGAAGGCGACAAACGGTCCGCGATCCTGAAGGCCGAGGGAGAGAAGGAATCCACCATCCTACGCGCTGAGGGCGAGCAGAAGTCGGCCGTGCTGCGCGCCGAGGGCGAGGCCGAGGCCTACCGCAACGTCCAGGCGGCCCAGATAGAGATGACAGGCAAGCTCTTCGAGCGGCTCGAAAGCTCTGACCTCTCGCCCGAATCACTCCGCTACCTCTACCTGAAAGCGCTCCCCGAGATGGCGAAAGGACCCGCGAGCAAGCTCTTCGTCGTTCCTTCCGAGATACAGGATCTCGCAGGAACGCTCGGAGCCCTCGCCGGCGGAGCCTCCCTCGCCAGCGAAGACGGCCCGCAGGGCGAAGGTGAGCAACGCCGGCTGAAGGCTCGAGGCGCAGACCCGAACGGCGAGCTTCCGGCCAGGCAGGAGAACCCGCTGTAGAGCAGGTCTGCGGCGCGGGAGGCGCCCGACTTCAGCCTCTCTACCGTTTGTGGTTCTGTCCGAAGAAACGCACCATCTCGGCGGAGGCATCGGGACCTCTGGGATCGGTGTACGAGCCAGGGTAGCTCCCGCCGGACCAGGCGTGCCCTAGCCCGTGCACGCTCCATCGCTCCACGAGATCCCGCCCCTCAGCGTCTTGGTAGGTGAACCGGGTGTACTCATAACCACCCTGCACCCTACCCCGGCGCGTTGTTACGCGTGGCGACGAACCGTTTTTGCCACCCTCCAGATGGGCCAGAAGACGGTCACCGTTGCGCGGATGAACGGTGGTATCACCGTCCCCGTGGAATATTATCGTCGGTAGGACCTCCCGATATCCTCCGTCAGGAACGTCCCTGCGCGCGACGACCGGTCCGCCCTGTCGCATGGCGGTGAACGCGGAGGAGAGGTCGGTGGCGGCGCCAGGGGCGAGGCCCGAGTGGACGCCGACGGCGGCGTAGAGATCGGGATAGGTCGCGCCCAGGATCGCGGCCATCGCTCCTCCTGCCGACATCCCGGCCACGTACACTCTGCCTTCGGCGACGTCGTACTCGCTAGCTATCTGCTTCGTTATGCCCGCGATGATGGACGGTTCACCCCGGCCACGCTGCTGGTCGACAGCCTGGAACCAGTTCCAGCACTTTTGCATGTTGGCGTTCCCTGCCTGCGCGGGATAGGCGACGAGGAAGGTGCGCTCCTCAGCGATCTCGTTCATGCGGGTGCCTGTGGCGAAATCGTCCGGATTCTGGGTGCACCCGTGGAGCATGACGATCAGTGGAACGGCCTGTCCGGTGTAGCCGCTCGGGATGTACAGTTTGTAGGAGCGGGTACCTGCGCTGTTGGTGTAAGACCGCTCGACGAAACGCCCTCCCTCGGGTACGCCCGCAGACGCCGCTCTTCCCACCGTCGTACCTGACGGTTTCCCTACCCCCCGGGTGAGCAGTGTCGGCCCACGACCGCCCGTGTGCCTCCCCGCCGGGCCCTTGGGGGTCTGTTTGACGAGGCGGGAGGTAACGTCTATCGGTACATCCGTGTCTCCAGGGCCCCCCGGTGACGAAGCAGGGAAGAACTTACCTCCAAGGGTGCGCTGGATAGCGGCGGTCGCCTCCTCCAGATGGCCCTGCCGCGTGAGGCGCGTGGCTTCGGCCATGCCTCTGTGCATCTGTTCGTTCACGTCATACCTTCCTTCCTTTAAGGGGATTGGATCCTGTCCTTCAGCGCCGACTTTACGGCCCGGCTCGCCCTGAGGGCTCCGAGCACGATCACGGAGTCTATGGTCTCGAGGGCCAACTCGGGATCTACGTCGTCGGCGATGCTCGCCAGGCCTAGAACTTTGATCTCCAGCGTCTCGCCAGCCTCGCGCACCGCCTCGAGGTCGCGGCGGGTGTAGTGCTGCAGCCCGAGCACCAGCGTCTTGCGCGCAACCGTCTGCCTGACCTCCTCGGCGTGCGTCGTGAGCTGGTTGCGGATGGCCGTCCGGATGAAGTCCGTCCGGTTGGAGTAGAAACCCTCCTGTACAAGCAGGTCTATCTGCCCCAGATCCACAAGCCCAAGGTTGATCGTGATCTTCTCCGTCTCACTCATGCCCGCGCCTCATCTGTAGTACATCTACCCAACATCCATGTACCATCCACGTGGATGGTAACACAAGGAACTGAGGTTCGACAAGGTTCGCCTCACTTACCTGTTGTGCTGGTGGGGCGTGAGAGTCGTGGGAGAGCTCATACGGTTCAGGAGGGCCTGGGACGTTACCATGTGAACAATGAGGAGACATTAGCGTTTGGAGGAAGAGAATGAATATACTCGTGAGTGGGGGGACGGGGCTTATCGGGTCGGCTTTGATCCCCGAGCTGGAGGCGGGAGGTCACGGGGTCAAGCGTCTGACGCGCAAGCCACGTTCGGGCGAAGATATTCGCTGGGACCATGATGCTGGCACGATCGAAGGAGATCTGGCAGGGTTCGACGCCGTGGTCCATCTCGGGGGAGAGAGCATCGCCGAGGGACGCTGGACGCCTGAGAAGAAGCGGCGCATCCTGGAGAGCAGGCAGAAGGGGACCCGCTTGCTGGCCGAGAAGGTCGCGGCGTTGCCGGAGCCGCCATCAGTGATGGTCTCGGCCTCGGCGGTCGGGTACTACGGAGACAGGGGCAACGAGTTGCTCACCGAGGAGAGCGAGCCTGGCACCATGTTCCTCTCTGAGGTCTGCCGGGAGTGGGAGGCCGCGGCTGGGCCGGCGCGCGAGGCCGGGGTGCGGGTAGTGCACCCGAGGTTCGGCATCGTGCTCAGTACCGAAGGTGGGGCGCTCGGGACTACGTTACCCATCTTCAAGCTCGGCGGAGGGGGCAAGATCGGGTCAGGGAGACAGTACTGGTCCTGGGTCTCGCTCGGCGACGTGGTCGGCACCATCGTTCATGCCATAAATACGGATACCCTGAGTGGTCCTATGAATGTGGTTGCCCCTGACCCGCCGACCAACGCGGAGTACACGATGGTGTTAGGCCACGTCCTTGGTCGTCCGACCTTCTTCGCCGTGCCTGCCCCCGCGGCCCGCGTCGCGCTTGGTGGGATGGCAGACAACCTGCTTCTGGCCAGTGCCCGCGTCGAGCCTGCGAAGCTCGAAGAGACAGGATACGTATATCGTTATCCCGAGCTCGAAGGCGCACTGCGGCACCTTCTGGAGAAGTAGTGGCTGGGCGGTCAGGGGAAGAGGCATCCACGGGCGATCTCTGGCAGGGGTTGAAGATCCGGATGGACGACCGGCAGGCGACTTACCGTCGAAGTTGGCTGCGGTCGAAGCCGGGAGAGCCAGCCCGTACGCTCGGAGGGAAGGAACTCGCTTCCGACCTGAGCCTGGCGTGCCGGCTGTATCTGCGGGGCGAGGAGACCCTGCGACGCGAGATAAGGGACGCCTTCAGCGAATGGACGGCCGTGCGGGGACGCATGCTCGCCAAGACGTGGACCTTCGCCGAGGAGCTCGCCGACACCTGCGACGACCGCTGGCTGCGCCTCGGGTTGGCCGCGATCTCCATAGACGATAACGGCACCGACTTCAGGGACACTTACGTGGCGCTCGGGGACCTCTACCTCTGCGCTGTCCGGTGCGGCATGGAACCTGTGCCTTACTTCGAAGAAGCAGCGGAGATCTCCTCCGGCGTCTCGAACCTCGAACAAACCTTGCTCGGGTTCGAACGATCAGCATACTTCGGGGAGGCTGTCGCGCCCAGGCTACGGTGAGCGCAGCGAGGTGGGGTCTTCTAGCCCTGAAGCTCCGCCGTGAAACCCGCGATCCGAAGTAGCTCCCTGGCTTGTTGAGCTGCTTCGGCGTCTAGCGTCAGAACCAGTGCGGCCCTTTCGGTGTTCGAGTGCCTCACGTAGAGGTCGAGGATGTTGATGTTATTCGAGCCCAGAAGTGTCGTTACCTCGGCGAAGACGCCTGGGCGGTTCTCGACGGGAATCGCCACGTCCACGTTCGCGCCGTCCCTCTCGACGAGGATGCCGCCGAGGGCGTCGTAGGCCTCGCGGGCCTGCTGAAAGCGGCCCTCCATGATCTCGCGGTCTTTGATCTCAGAACCCAGCTGCGCCATCGCCCCTGCGAAGGCCGCGAGTGCCTCACCGAGCGCGGGGGCGTTCTCAGCCAGGATGTCCGACCACAGCTCCGGGTTGGAAGCGCCCACCCTGGTCAGATCCCTGAAGGAGGGGCCGGCGAAGGAGAGTGCCTCGGGAGAGATGTCCGAGGCGACCTTCAGGAGCGCGGCCGCCATGAGGTGCGGCAGGTGCGAGAGGGCCGCCATAAGCAGGTCGTGCTTCTCGGGGTCGACGGCGGTGGGGACGGCGCCGAGTTGCCTGACGAAGCCTGCGACCTCGCGGTAGTCTTCGGGATCGGTGCGGCCCGTTGGGGTGAGGAAGTAGCGGGCGCCATCGAAGAGATTGGAGCTGGCGTTGGCGACGCCCGAGAGCTGGCTGCCCGCCATCGGGTGTCCGCCGACGAAGCGTAGTCCAAGATTCTCCGCCCTGCGCACTATGGCGCCCTTGGCGCTCGCGACGTCGGTTATGAGGGCGTCGGTCGGGGTGAGGTCTCCGACCAGATCCGTCACCTTCGATATGGGTGCCGCGAGTACAACGAGGTCCGCTTCGCGTACCTCCTTCAGCGTGGAGGCGCGGTCGATAGCGCCGCTCTGTGCCGCTGCATCCAGAACATCCTCGCTGTCTACGCCGACGACGTTCCATCCCGAGTCGCTGGCGGCGAGGCCGACGGAGCCCCCGATCAGGCCAACCCCGACGATCCCGAGCGTGCGGCTCACGCTCCTCCGAGCGCCTGTATAACCCGGTCGTTCTCACCCGAGTCACCGACCGTAACCCGGCTCCAGCCGGGGTAGCCGAGAGGATCTCCTTCACGTACCAGGACGCGGCCCCGCTCGAAGATCTCAGGCCCTGTCTGTACCAGTACGAAGTTGCCCTGAGAAGGGATGTAGTTCAGTTTGGCTTCCCTGAAGGCGTCCTGGGTCCTGTCGCGCTCCCCCATCACGAAACGGGCGCGGGCCTCGATCTCGTCCCTGGCGCGCATCGATGCGGAGGCGGCGACCTGGGCGGCGAGGTTGACGGAGAAAGGGAAGCGGACCCGCTCGACGTAATCGGCCACCCTCTGCCCGGCTATCCCGTACCCGACCCTGAAGCCGGCGAGGCCGTGCGCCTTGGAGAACGTGCGGACGCAGACCACGTTCTCGCGCTCCAGCGCAAGCTCGTGCGAGCCGCTGTAGGCAGGATCGGAGACGAACTCCTGGTAGGCCTCGTCCAGGATCAGGAGCACGTTCTCGGGGAGGGCTTCGGCGAGAGCGCGCACCTCATCCAAGGTGAGGTAGGTGCCTGTCGGGTTGTTCGGGTTCGAGACGATGAGGGCGCGAGTATCGTCCGTAACGGCGGAGAGCAGGGCCTCGGGTTTGATCTCATGGTCATCCGTCAGGGGAACCTTCGTGGTCTTCAGCCCCAATGTGATCCCGATAGAAGCATAAAGGCCGAAAGAGGGCCAGGGGAAGATCACCTCTGCCGGGCGCTCGACGAGCTGGAGGAGGTTGAGCAGGATCTCACTCGACCCGTTGCCAACCAGGATGTTCTCGAAGGCACTGCCAGGGTTGGCGGCGACCACCTCCTCGCGCAGGGAGGCTACGTAGCGGTCGGGGTAGCGGTTGGCGCGGGGTAGCGCCTCTGCGAGGGCCGCTTCTGCCTCGGGCAGAGGGCCGAAAGAGAGCTCGTTCGATGTCAGCTTGACGTAGCCTTCAGCGCCGCGCTCCGCGGCCGCCTCATTCGCCGCCCGCGGCGGCCGATACGGGGAGAGTGGGTCCAGTTCGGATCGGAATTTCAAAGGGGCTTCGCTCCTTGTAGCTGGTCAGCCAGTCAGCACGCATCGGCCTGCGGCCTCCGCTTGTCAGCACTTCAGCCTGTCAGGTCTTCGCCAGTCAACGTCGCTAAAGACTATTCCTCTTTGTTTGTGCTTTCAACGGGCGTTGGTGCAAGTGGACAAGTTTCGGATCTTGCTTCTAGCTGACTAGCTAATAGGCTGACATGCTGACTAGCTACTTGGTACAATTCCAGATCCTATGGCGGATACCGAGATACAGGAGAGAGTCAGGGAGCTCAGGGAGCGGGTGGACGAGGTCGACCGCGAGCTCATCATTGCGTTGAGCGAGCGGGCGCGCATCGTGCAGGAGATCATGGATCTCAAGGCAGAAGTGGGTGCCCCCATCTACGACCCCAGGCGTGAGGAAGAAATCCTGCGTAGGGTGGTCGATCGCAACCCAGGTCCGATCTACGACTCCTCGATGAGGGATATCTTCGAGTTCATCCTGCATCGCATCCGCGACCTTGAGATCCAACGCGGGGAGTTTCCCAGGTAACATGGACGTTTCGGCAAGCGTAAAG
>Ga0208612_1000998_pt1 | contig 11904 bp, 14 predicted proteins | sample AntDryMetagUQ889_FD_188089 | JGI IMG/M metagenome (GOLD analysis project Ga0208612, IMG submission 188089) | Polar desert microbial communities from Antarctic Dry Valleys - UQ889 (SPAdes) | ecosystem: Environmental > Terrestrial > Soil > Desert | place: Antarctic Dry Valleys | collected 2008-12-31 | reverse complement strand
GATGCGCTCGAGCGCGTTCTCGCACGTGAGCGCGACGAGGAGCTCGCCATCGCCGTCTGACGGATCATCGGATACGCATTCGTTGCAGATCCGTATGCCTCTCGTGATAGGTTGATGCGTATTCTGGGATGATCAAACGAACCTCGCTCAACCTCGACCTCGACCTCGTCGCGCAGGCCCGCGACGTCCTCGAGACGCGCACGACGACGGAAACCATCCACCGCGCCTTGGGCGAAGTCGTGCGGCGAGAGGAGCTCCGGAAGCTCGCGGAATGGCGTCCGGAGCTGACGCCTGAAGAGCTCGAGCGAATGCGGCAGCCACGCTTTCCATCATTCGAGTGGCCGAGCTAGCGGCCACCAGCGCTTGGGTTTGGTCGGACCGGGACGATCTACTCCGCGAGAGGTTCGACAGCGCACTCGAGGCGCGCGAGATCGCGACGTGCGACGCGGTCAAGCTCGAACTGCTGCATGGAGCGCGTAACGCCGAAGAGTTCTCGGTCGTCCGGACGCGCCTCGACATGCTCCGGCAATGCCTCATCGGACCTCGGGAGTGGCGGCAAGCGCTGCACGTCTACGAGGTCCTGGCGCACCAAGGCGGGCTCCACCATCGACGGGTGAAGCACTTGGATCTGCTCATCGCGGCAGCGGCAGAGTCCGCCGGTCTGTCGGTGCTGCATTACGACGCCGACTTCGAGGCGATCGCGGCAGTGACCGGCCAGCCGACAAGCTGGCTCGCGCCGCGCGGGTCGCTCTGAGGCGACTCCGTCTGCGCCTACCCGAGGTGTGAGAGCTCTGTCTCCACGCGACGACGAAACGAGGGCGGGTCGACCGCCGGGAAACGATAGAGCTCGGGCTCGATCTCGTCGAAATACGCAAGCAGCCGCGTAGGCTCGACCAGCTCTCTCGCGAGCATCGCGCGCACATCTTCGAGGTCTTGCCGATGGGCGCGCTCGAGCTTGGAGAGAGCCTGGGAGTAGAGATCGAAGTGGTAGAAGCTGAGTTGTCCCTCGCGTCCCACGAACGGACTACGGTCTTCCCACCCCGCCGGCAGGGGAATGAAGTGGGACGGGGAGGCGAGCTCGACGTTGATCTGGAGCTGGTTCTTGAGACGTGGGAGGGCGCGCAGGAGCGCCTCGGTGTCCGGCGCTAGCTCGATGTCGACGTCGATGGTCGTCTCGCGCCAGCCGAGGAGGACAGCCGTGGCTCCGCCCGCGAAGAAGCACGCGCCGTCGGCGTCGGCGGCCAAACCGAGCTCGCGCATGAAGCGGCGGATCCGCTCCGCGTCGGCTAGCTGGCGCATTCAGCCGCGCGCTCGTAGCTGACGAGGCGGCGGATGAGCGCGTTGTATCGCGAGTGGGCCGCGTCCGCGTCCTCGGCGGCGAGCCTGCTGTACAGCCGGTGCTCGGGCGACGGGATGGGCGTGGCCAGGGTGTAGCCGATCGCCTCGAGTCGCGGCGCTCCGATCGAGGCAAGCAGGGATTCGGTGGATTCTTCGCCGCGCGCGAGGTCGCCGATGCCCCGCTCGACGAGCTCAGCTCCCGGAAGGCTCCCCCTGATGTTCACGCGCTGAGGATAGACCGCAGGCGTGCGGGTCTACGAAACGGCGAGCGCGGTCAACTTGCCGCGGAGGTAGCGCAGGTACGGCTGTGGGTCGATCGGCCCTCCGACGACCCGCTCGATCGTCTCCGCAGGCGTGAACTTGCTGCCGAGCGAGTACAGGTTCTCGCGAAGCCAGGTGTGCAGCTCCGTGAACTCGCCCCGCTCGATCTGCTCCAAGACGTCGGGGAGGGCTTCGCGGGCTTTCTCCCAGATCTGCACCGAGAGAACGCTGCCCAACAGGTACGTCGGGAAGTACCCGAAGAGACCGCTCGCCCAGTGGGTGTCCTGGAGGACCCCGACGGTGTCGTTCGGCACCTCGAGGCCGATCAGCTCCGTGAAGCGCGCGTTCCACGCGTCCGGAAGATCTCGCACTGCGAGCCGTCCAGAAAGGAGCTCCTGCTCGAGCTCGAAGCGGAGGATGACATGCAGTCCGTAGCTCGTCTCGTCGGCATCCACGCGGATGAACCCACGCCGTGGGCGGTTGACCGCACGATGGAAGCGCTCGAGCGACACGTTTGCGAGGGTGTCCGGAAAGGCCGCCTGCACGCGAGGGTAGTACCAGCGCCAGAACGGGAGCGAGCGGCCGACGACGTTCTCCCAGAGCCGGCTCTGGGACTCGTGCAACGCGGACGAGCGCCCGCCTTGCAGCGGGGTGCGCTCGAGGGACGGCGACGAGCCCCATTCGTAGAGGCCGTGACCGCATTCGTGCATCGCGGTGAAGAGCGAATTCAGGTCGTTCTCGTCGTAGCGGGTCGTGAGCCGGATGTCGCGAAGACCGACTGCTGCGGCGAAAGGATGGACAGCGAGGTCGAGCCGGAACGCGTCCCAGGTCGCGCCGAAGCGCTCGATCAGCTCACGGGAGAACGCCTCCTGCGGGGGTATCGGGAACCGCCCGCGGAGGAACTCATCCTCGTCCGGCTCGCTCGCGTGCTCGGCCACGAGCGCGGTGATCTCGGGCTGGAGCGCGGCAAAGACCGCGCGCACGTCCTCGGTCTTCGTTCCTTCTTCGTAGTCGTCGAGCACGACGTCGTAGGGATCGTCGTAGGGCGCGAAGCACTCGATCAATCGACGCTGGAGCTCGAGCATTCGCTCGAGGGACGGACGGAAGCCTGCGAAATTCTCCTCCTCGCGTGCCTTCACCCAGGCCTGGTACGACTCGACCTGCGCTCCCGCGATCTCGACCGCGAGGCCGGTCGGAATCCGCCGGTTCTTCTCCCAAAGACGGCGAGCCACGCGAACGAGACAGGCGTCGTCGGCGTCAGGCGGGAGGGTGGCCGTATACGGCTCCAAGTTTTCGAGCAGGTCGCCGATCTCGTCGTCGATCTGCCGGTCGTGGACGATCGCCTCGAGGGTCGCGAGCTGCGCCCCGCGCGAACTCTCCCCCGAGGGGGGCATCCAGACCTCGGTATCCCACGCAAGCAGGAGTTGCGTCCGCTGGAGATCATCGATCTCCGCGAGGCGCTGTTTGAGATCCGCAAGTGACGCTTCCATTGAGCCGCACCGGGACTGTAGTGCTCTCTACGTCCGCGCGAACGTTCGGCGACCCACCTCGAGCAGCGCCTGTCCGTCCCAGGCATAGGTCCTCGCTGTGAGCGACTCGGCGTCGGCCTCGTACACGTTCAGGCCTCGCGCCTCGTCCCGCCGCTTCGGCCGGGGACGGCCGAGGCCGGGCGCCGTCGCGAGGACGAGGGCCCGGCGTGGCCCTTCCTCGAGGACCTTGAACTCCCGTCGCTCGGCGATTCCGCCCTGATGCACATGTCCCCCCACGACCAGCTCGGCCCCGGCCGCGACCAGCGTGCGGAGGACGTCGTTGCGATGGCTCAACGGTCTCTTGCGCGCGGCGCGCCACGGGGGCGCCGCCAGATGGTGATGCAAAGCGACCATTCTCAGGGCCTCTGGAGACCCTTCCTGGAGCCGCGCCATCCCGTGTGTCAGGCGGTCGTCCGCGACAGCCCCGCCCTGCTGTCGCCACGGGCGAACCGAGTTGAGACCGACGACGACAAGCCCGTCGGATGTGTGCACCGGCTCCGTCGTTCCGAAGACACCTTCCCATTCCGTGAACGTTCGGCTGAAACGTGCCGGGAGGGTGAAGGGAATGTCGTGGTTTCCCGGTACTGCCAGGAAGGGCAACCCGAGTCCTCGAAGGAGCGTCGCGGCCGTCTCGAGCTCCGTTCGCCGACCACGGTGGGCCATGTCTCCCGTCGCAACCAGGAGCTCGGGTTGCAGATCGGCGATGAGCTGACCGAGCGCAGCGAGCGGCTCCCATGCCTCTCCGTGGCCCATGTGCAAATCGGAGAGGTGGAGAACGCGCACGGTCACCGCCGAGGGAGGCTATACGCTGAACCTTGCGCAAGAACGAGATCGGCTAGCGCCGATTTCGTTCGCGCAAAACCTGAAAGGACCTGAAGCGCGGCGGCTTTGCGGCCGCGGTCGCAGCGTCGTCACCCGATCCCGCTAGACTCGAAGGGTGGCCAACGAGTCGCCGGAGCTCTTCGACGACGTCTATCTCGGCCTTCGGGCCGGAGGCGCGGTGCGGAAGCAGCGCCGCGGCGAGCCGCTCTCGGCCGAGGACCAAGAGGCGATCGGCCACTGGCGGCGGCTCTCCCTCTGGCGGAAGTTCATCGCCATCGGCGCGTTCGCGCTCGGGACTTTCGGCCTTGGCCTCACCGTCGGCGGCTTGATCTTCGGCCGCTGGCGGAAAGCCTAGCTGGGGCAAGATCAGAATCCGCGTGCGCGGATTCTGACCGCGCGAGAATCCTAAAGGCGTCCGCTTCGCGGCCGCAATCTCCAAGAGGTCCGCTTGGGGTTCACCCGGGCCGGTAGTGGGTAGAAAGGCGACGTGAAGGACACCGGAATCCAGGGCACGGCGAAGACCGCGCACGCGGCGTCGCAAGAGGCTGCCGACAGCACATGGGTCGAAGGGCTGGCGCGCGTCGGTCTCGTCGCCAAAGGCTTCTCCTACGGCCTCGTTGGCGTTCTCGCCGGAGCGCTGGCGGTCACGGGCGCAGGTAAGGCGACGGACCGCGAGGGCGCGCTCGAGGTGTTCGCCGACGAGAGCTACGGAACGGCCCTCCTTGTTGCGCTGGGGCTCGGCTTCGCCGCCTACGCGCTCTGGCGCCTCGTGCAGGGGATCTTCGACCGCGACGACGAGGGAACGAGCGCCAAGGGCGTCGCCAAGCGCATCGGCTTTCTCGGTCGCGCGGCTCTCTACGGCGCCCTCACATTCGGGACGTTCGCGCTCCTCGACGGAACGGGCGATAAAGGCACGGAAACCGGGCAGGCGAGGGAGGCGACGGCCCGGGTGTTCGACTGGCCCGCTGGGAGATGGCTCGTCGGGATCGCCGGGCTGATCCTGGTCGGCGTCGGCGTCTTCAATGCCTATCGCGCGTTCACGCAGAAGTTCGAAGACAACTGGAACACCGGGGAGATGAGCGCAGCCGAGCGGAAGTGGGGCGCTCGTTTGAGCTCGATCGGGCTGCTGGCGCGATTCGTCGTCTTCTCGCTCATCGGGGGCTTCCTGGTGAAGGCGGCGTACGAGTACGACGCGCAAGAGGCGATCGGTCTCGACGGCGCTCTTCGGAAGGTCGCGCAGGCGAGCTACGGACCCGTGCTGCTCGGCATCGTCGCGGTCGGCCTCCTCTGTTACGCGCTCTTCTGCTTCGTCGAAGCGCGCTACAGGCGGGTCTAGCTTGGGGGGTGTTCTCTTCGTCAACCCGAGCTCGGGCAAAGGCGGCCCGAGCGTGGAGGAGCTGGCATCCGCCGCACAGGCGCTTGGTGTGCGCGTGCATGTGCTCGAGGAAGACGACGATCTCGTCGAGCTCGCGCGGCAAGCGGATGAGGAGGTGCTCGGCATGGCCGGCGGCGACGGCTCGCTGGGCGCGGTCGCGCAGGTCGCCATCGACCGCGATCTGCCGTTCGTCTGCGTACCGTGGGGCACGCGAAACCATTTCGCGATCGACGTCGGGCTCGATGCCGATGACCCGTTATCGACGCTTGCGGCGTTCGGGGACGGCGTCGAACGGCGTATCGACGTAGGACGTGTCGGCGAGCAGCTGTTCCTGAACAACGTCTCGCTGGGCGTCTATGCGCGGCTTGTCCACCGGCGCGAGCGCCGACTGCAACGGGGGGAGACATTCGCGCGGCTGCGCGCGCTGCTCATCTCTCTGAAAGACCGTCGCCGGACCGAGCGGTTCGTCGTCGACGGGCAGCCTCTGCGGGCCAGCGCCGTGCTCGTGGCCAACAACGAGTACCGCGTCGATCTCTTCTCCATCGGAGCGCGCGAGAGGGTAGACGAGGGCGTGCTCACGATCTACGCGGCGCACGGCCTCCGCCGACTGCGTTGGACGGAGCGCAAGACGGCGTCGGTGAAGATCGAGACGCGACGCGATCCCACCCATGCCGCCATCGACGGCGAGCCCGCCCTCCTCGATTCGCCGCTCGAGCTACGGATCGAGCCGGGAGCGTTGCGGCTGTTGGTCCCCCGTGGAGAAGAGGGTGAGTCGGAAGCGGAGGCCGCCTCGGTCGAGAACGAGTAAGAGCGCGCTGAGAAGGGCGATGCCGCCGACGATCCCTGCGAGGACGTCGAGTGCGTAGTGCCGTCCGAGTATCAACCGGCTCGCTCCGATCACGAAGATCAGCACGCCCGCGCCGACGAGCAGCACGACCCGCGTACGCCTTGTCACGGCGACTGAAGCGAGGATGAGTGCGAGTGCGCCATAGGTCGCTGTTGCACCGAACGCATGACCGCTCGGGAAGGCGTAGGTCGTAAGTTGTACGAGTGGATCCTCGAGCTCGGGGCGTCCCCGTTGGAAGAGCGCCTTGAGTGCTTGGCTCGCGAACTGACTGCCCGCGAAGGCCGCGATGACAAAGACCGTCGCGCCGGACAGGCCGCGCCAAATGAGGAGTGCGCCGATGAGGATCACCAGCGGACCAAGCACGACAGCGCTTCCCGCGTACGTGACGACCTGCATCACCTCGACGAGACCGTCCGGAACCGTCCTCTGTACCCAGTTCACGGCGCGGACGTCGAGCCGGTCAGCCTGCTCCCAGAAGAGCACGGCAGCCGCGAGCGCGGCGAAAGTGGCAGCTGAGACGGCGAGCGCGACGGCGTACACGCGTCCGGGGTCTCGGTGTGTCACGTCCGCACTATTGCAACGGCCAGCCGAAACGTAGGGGCGAGGCTTGCCTCGCCCCTCTTCCGAGCCTCGGCCTACAGGCAGTCGTCGGCGGAGAAGCCCTGGTGCCCGCGGTTCGGCTGGCAGCGCTGTTCCCGGAGCGCGGTCGTCAGTCGGTACGTCTCGCCATCCTGTTCGAAGGCGAGGCTCCAGCGTTCGGCGCGGATCGAGTCGTCCGCGAGCCCGTCGAGCGTGACGGTCACGGTCTGCGGCCCCATGCCCTCCGCGGAGGCCTTGCCCTCGATCGTCGTCCTGGTGGCAGTGCGTTCGTCGAGGCGAAGAAACTCGGCCGCCGCCATCGCCGCCGAGCGCTCCCAGTGCTCGTCGACGTGCTCCTGATATGCCGCGAATCCGTCCGTGGAGACGATCCCAGCCGAGTTCTGATCGGGAGGCCCGCCCCAGACGAGCTCGACATCGACGTCATTACCGCACGCGGTGAGGCTCGCGGCGGCGAGGAGCAAGGCGGCGTACCCGAGCACGCGCACGCCACCTTTGTACCTCACGCAATCGAGGAAGCGGGCGCCTTCAGGGATCTTATGCAGACGAATGCGCGAAACCAGCGTTGTATCCAGCAGCCGCCTTCACACCCCGAGACTTCCAATCCCGCCCCGACATGAAGGGGTCTTGGGTCGCGCGACCGGAATCCGCGCTAGCGGATTTCGGTCTGCGTAACAATGCAGCCGACTTCACACCCCGAGACTTCCAATCCCGCCCCGACATGAAGGGGTCTTGCTCGCGCGACCGGAATCCGCGCCAGCGGATTCCGGTCTTGCGCTAAGCAACTCTTGCGCTAAGCAGCCCTAAGCGATTGCGCCGATCTGCTCCGTGTAGAACGCCATCTGGCTCTGGAGCCGCTCGTTCATGTCAGCGGCGACGACGCCGAACTTGTCGACGCAGAGCGACGCCTTGATGGTGAGCTGCGTGAACTCCTCGCTTACGCGCAGAGCGGACAGCTTCTCCGCATCTCCACGAATGAGGATAAAGCCGCCGAGGTCGCCGCCGTGCGGCTCGAGGAAGACGGGCTCGAAGCTCTCGATCTCACCCTCTTCCTGCAGGCGGCTGTAGTAGCCGATCGTCTCGTTGAAGAGCGCGATGGCCTGGCTCTCACGCCCGCGTACCGGATCGCCGAAGCCAACGAAGAGGCCGGCATCTGCCATTTCCTAACCTCCTTTTGCAAGGGACGCCTCGAGGATCCCACTTCCGGCGCTCCAGCGCTATCGAACGTCTGTTCGACTCGGTAGAATGACCGGCCGATGGCACCGGTAGAGGAACTCGTCGTTCACGGCGCGCGCGAGCACAACCTGAAGAATGTCACCGTCCGCATCCCGCGCGGCGCTCTCGTCTGCGTCACCGGGCTCTCGGGATCGGGAAAGTCGTCGCTCGCGTTCGACACGATCTACGCGGAGGGGCAGCGCCGCTACGTCGAGTCGCTCTCCGCCTACGCACGCCAGTTCCTGCAGATGATGGAGAAGCCGGACGTCGACTCGATCGACGGGCTCTCGCCTGCAATCTCGATCGACCAGAAGACGACCTCGCGCAATCCGCGCTCGACGGTCGGCACCGTCACCGAGATCTATGACTACCTGCGGCTCTTGTACGCGCGGATCGGGCGACCGCATTGCCCGATCTGTGGGCGGCCCATCACCGGCCAGTCCCTCGACCAGATCGTCGAGCAGGTGCTGCGCCTCCCCGAAGGCACGAAGTTCACGGTCAACGCGCCGGTCGCGCGCGATCGCAAGGGGGAGTTCAAGGACGTTCTCGAGGAGCTCCGCCGCGACGGCTTCACCCGGGTAAAGGTCGACGGCGAGCAGCGGCTGCTCGAGGAGGAGATCGAGCTCGACAAGAAGTACAAGCACACGATCGAGGTCGTCGTCGACCGGCTGGCGATGAAACCCGAGCTGCGGCAGCGGCTGACCCAGTCCGTCGAGACCGCGACCTCGCTCGCAGAAGGTCTCGTGGTCGTGGATGTCATCGACGGGGAGGCGCTGACGTTCTCGGAGAACCTCGCCTGCCCCGAGCACGGCGTCTCGCTTCCGGAGCTCGAGCCGCGCGCCTTCTCCTTCAACTCGCCGCACGGCGCCTGCCCACGCTGCACGGGGCTCGGGGCGCAGCTCGAGATCGACCCGGATCTGCTCGTCCCCGACAGTTCCTCCTCCATCAACGAGGGCGCGCTCGTGCCGTGGACGATCGGCAGCCAGAGCTTCTACGACAGCGTCATCGAGGCGATCGCCGAGCGCTACGAGATCTCGCTCGACACGCCCTGGCGTGACCTCGAGCGGGAGCAGCAGGACAAGTTCCTGTACGGCACGGACGGCGACAAGATCTTCGTCACGTACCGGAACCGCATGGGTCGCCGGCGCCAGTACACGATGGCGTTCGAGGGGCTCGTGAACAACCTCCAGCGGCGCTACCGCGAGACCGACTCCTCGCAGCAGCGGGACCGGATCGAGGAGTACATGAGCTTTCGGCCGTGCCCGGAGTGCGGCGGCGCCCGGCTGAAGCCCGAGATCCTGGCGGTCACGATCGGCGACAGGTCGATCCATGCCTTCACGCAGATGTCGGTGACGCGGGCGCTCGCCTTCCTCGACGAGCTCGCGCTGACGAAGACGGAGGAGCTGATCGGGCAGCGGATCGTGAAAGAGGTGCGAGAGCGGCTGACGTTTCTCGACAACGTCGGCGTCGGGTACCTCCAGCTCGACCGCGCGGCGAAGACGCTCTCGGGTGGTGAGGCGCAGCGGCTGCGGCTGGCGACGCAGATCGGCTCGCAGCTGGTCGGCGTGCTCTACATCTTGGACGAGCCCTCGATCGGGCTCCATCAGCGGGACAACGGCAAGCTCATCGCGACGCTCGAGAGGCTCCGCGACCTCGGAAACACCGTGCTCGTCGTCGAGCACGACGAGCAGATGATGCGGGCGGCGGACTGGATCGTCGATCTCGGGCCGGGGGCGGGGGAGCACGGCGGCGAGATAGTCGGCGAGGGCACAGCGGACATGATCGCGGCCACCGAGGGCTCGATTACCGGCCAGTTTCTGAGCGGTGAGCGGCGAATCGCCGTCCCGTTCCGGCGGGAGGAGAACGGCCGCGGCTGGTTCTCGATCCGGGGCGCGTCGATGCACAACCTGAAGGGCATCGACGTCGACTTCCCGGTCGGGCGCTTCGTGGCCGTTACGGGCGTGTCTGGCTCCGGCAAGTCGACGCTCGTCAACGAGATCCTGTACAAGGCCCTCGCGAACCGGCTCAACCGCATGCGCGCGAAGCCAGGCGACCACGAGAGCGTCGAGGGCATCGACGTCTTCGACAAGGTCATCGACATCGACCAGACGCCGATCGGTCGCACGCCGCGCTCCAACCCCGCGACCTACACCGACCTCTTCACGCACGTGCGCGAGCTGTACTCGCTCACCCCCGAGGCCAAGGTGCGGGGGTACAAGCCGGGTCGCTTCTCCTTCAACGTCAAGGGTGGGCGTTGCGAGACCTGCAAGGGCGACGGGACGATCAAGATCGAGATGCACTTCCTGCCGGACGTGTACGTCCCCTGCGAGACCTGCCACGGCCGCCGCTACAACCGGGAGACCCTCGAGGTCCGCTTCAAGGGGAAGTCGATCTCGGACATCCTCGAGATGTCGGTCGAGGAGGCGCTCGACTTCTTCGCCAAGATCCCGAAGATCCGCCGCCGCTTGCAGACGTTGCATGACGTAGGGCTCGACTACGTGAAGCTCGGCCAGCCCGCGACGACGCTCTCCGGCGGCGAGGCGCAGCGGGTGAAGCTCGCCGCTGAGCTCTCCAAGGTGGCGACCGGCAAGACGCTCTACATCCTCGACGAGCCGACCACGGGCCTCCATTTCGCCGACATCGAGAAGCTGCTCGAGGTGCTGCAGCGGCTCGTGGACTCGGGAAACACCGTGCTCGTCATCGAGCACAACCTGGATGTGATCAAGCAGGCCGACTGGATCGTCGACCTCGGACCCGAGGGCGGCGAGGCTGGGGGAGAGGTGATCGCGGTGGGGACGCCGGAAGAGATCGCCGAGGTCGAGGACTCCTCGACCGGGCAGTTCCTCCGCGGCGTCCTCGCGGAACCAGCCGCGGCGGCCGCGTAGCTTGTAGGCGGTGGCATACTGAAAGGTATGCCGAAGATAACGATCGCCGTCGTTCTCGGTGCGCTGGCCGTTGTAGGTTCCGCTGGAGCCGTGACACAGGCAGACCAGCGTCCCTCACTGGCCGTCATGGACACTCGCCCCCTCGAGGTGCGTGGTGTCGGTTTCGAGCCACGCGAGCGAGTACAGCTCCTCCTCGCCCTGAACGGAAGCCAGCGCTGGCAAAGCACCGTCGCGAGCCGCGCCGGAGCGTTCACCGTGGAGTTCCGCGTTTCTCTCGGCATCTGCTCGCGCTTCACGATGCAGGCGCTCGGGTCGAAGGGCAGCCGCGCACGTGTCCTGCCGCGCGGGGCGCAGATCGACTGCGTTTCACCGGGCTAGCTGGCGCAGACGTCGGGGTCAGGCTTCAGCCTGACCCGGTGTGAGGTCGAGACGTAGGAACCCTCGAACCGAGGTCGGGCTAAGGGCCTGTCCGGAAACTGGCTCAGAGCGCCTGACAGGCGGGACGCGCCACGATGCGGCGTCCTCGGTCAGGCCAATATGCCTGCATATTGGCACTCCCTGCGTCCTTGCCTCGCGACGCGTCCCGCGTGTCATCCACCGCGACCAGTTTCCGGACAGGCCTAAAGCCTGACCCCTACCCGACATCGCGCGGGTGAGAAAGGCCCTCGGCGCCGAAGCGCCGAGGGCCTTTGTCCAGCTAGTTGGAGCTCGGGTTACGACCCGGGCCGAACGTCGACCAGCTCGGCTTCGGCCTCACCGCTCTTGTTGTCGTTCACGATCACCATCAGGCCGCGAGCGGGAGTCGAATTCCACTCGGTGCGGTTGATGGTGACGTCGGTGGTATCCGAGGCACCCGGTGCGACCGTCAGGAAGTCGAACTCGTTGTCCGTGAAGATCGCGGGAGTCCACGGGTTGAACCTCGCCGAGAGAGGCATATCGTCCTCTTCCTCCTCAACGAGGTCGAACCCGACCGCGTGGTACGTGAAGCGCGGATTCGCCTGGTTGAGACACGGCTCACCCGTCCTGCAGAACTGC
>Ga0208612_1000997_pt1 | contig 11909 bp, 12 predicted proteins | sample AntDryMetagUQ889_FD_188089 | JGI IMG/M metagenome (GOLD analysis project Ga0208612, IMG submission 188089) | Polar desert microbial communities from Antarctic Dry Valleys - UQ889 (SPAdes) | ecosystem: Environmental > Terrestrial > Soil > Desert | place: Antarctic Dry Valleys | collected 2008-12-31 | reverse complement strand
CGGCGGCACGTCCACGACGTTGACCAGCATCGCCCGCCGCTCGGCCTCCTCGTAGACGGAGATGTTCGCGTCGGTGTCGGCGGTCGCGGCGATCGCGATGAACGTCCGGTCGAGGTCGGCGGGACGCCACGGGCGCGGCTCCCAGGCGATCGAGCCCTCGTCCGCGAGCTCCCGCAGCGGGTCGACGGCCTCGGGCGCCACGAGCGTGACGCGGCCGCCGCAGGCGAGCAGGCCCTCCACCTTCTCGAGCCCGACCTCGCCGCCACCGACCACCAGGCAGCGCCGGCCCTCCAGCCGCAGGCAGGCGATGTAGAACGGAACGTCGAGCATTCCGCGCACGCAGCTCTGGTCGCAGACTCCTCTGCGGAGCTGGCAAACGCACTCCTTACCTGCGTAGGCCTGCGCGGGCATCACCAGGGATTCTAGGTCGCCGCCGTTTCGGCAGAGCGGCGTTGCGGTAAACAGACGGTGCAACCAATTGACAGGAGAGGAGAGCCGTGGCGGACACCGATACAGCTTCGAGCAAGGAGGTCACGACGCGCGGAGGCGCCCCCGGCCCGCTCCAGTCCGAGCGCGGCACGACCACGATCGCCGACGCCGTGGTGGAGAAGGTCGCCGGTATCGCGACCCGCGAGGTCGCGGGCGTCCACGACCTCGGCGGCGGGGCCGCCCGCGCGGTGGGCGCGATGACCCAGCGCGTCGGCATCGGCGACGAGCGCACCCAGGGCGTGTCGGTCGAGGTCGGCGAGCGCGAGGCGGCAATCGACGTCGTCGTCGTGATCGAGTACGGCGAGTCGATACCCAAGGTTTCCGATTCGATCCGCGAGAACGTGATCAAGCGGCTCGAGGGGATCACCGGCCTCCAGGCCGCGGAGGTCAACATCACCGTCAACGACCTCTACTTCCCGGGCGACGAGGAACAGCAGGAGTAACCTGCGCGTCCCCTACCGGGTCGATGGCCTCCAGGCCGGGGGAGCCCCCCGCCGCCGCGGTGCCCGCGAAGCCGCCGTCGAGAGCGGCGGCGATCGCGCGCCTTGCGCTCGATGCCGCGTGCGCGTTCCAGGGCGTCCTCGGGGGCACGAGCGGACGTGGCGCGCGCTGGAAGACGCCCGATCGCGACGGGGCGGTGCTCGGCGCGATCGCGGTCGCGAGGGCCGACGGCCGCTTCGACGTCGAGCTCCACCTGATCGCCCGTCCGGTGCCGCTGCACCCGCTCGGCGAGCGGATCCGCGACCGTATCGACAGGGACGCGCGCAAGGCCGGCGTCTCCGAGCTGGTCGGCCCGATCCACATCGCGTTCGAGGACATCGAGGAGAAGCCCCGGTCATCAGCGAGCGCGGGGAGGGCCTCCTGATGCTGCTGCTCCAAGGCCTCGCCAGGCTCGTGACGCTCCTGCTGCTGAGCGCGCTGGCGCTCGCCGGACTCGCGCTCGCGGTATTTTCGATTGGGAGCGGCGAGGCGACCGTCAGCCTCCCGGGTTTGGCCGAGCTGATCGGCCTGCACGTGCTGCGCGACCGCGTCGGCGAGCTGCTCGCGATGGTCGAGGATGGCGGGTCGGTCGAAGCCGTCCCGGCGCTCGCCGGGGTCGGCGCCGTCGCCCTCGGCTGCCTGCTGCTCGTCGGCGCGTTCGGGTCCCGCCGCGAGCGGCTCGTGACTTTGCCGCACGAGGGCGACGGCGCGCTCGGCGCCCGCCGCCGGGCGCTCGGCCACATGGCCGTCGCACTCGCCGACCAGGCGCGCGACGTCACGCCGACGAAGGTCAAGGTGCGCCCCAGCCGCCGAGGGCCCGGCGGGCGGGTGGAGGTCGCTGTCGACCACCCCAAGACCGCCGAGGGGGTCGCCGACCGCACGGTCGGCTCGCTCGAGCCGCTCACCAAGCCGTTCCAGCTGCGCGCGCGGGTGCAGGCGAGGGCGGCCTCGAGGGTGAGGTAGCGACCATGCTCCGACAGCGCCTGAAGGTGGCCGGCTCTCCGCTCGCATTGCTCGGGCGCGCGGTGCTCGTGGTCTTCGCCCTCGCGCTGATCTGGTACGGGCTGATGCTCGTCCTCCTCGTTTTCGGGGTCTCGCCCGAGGCGGTGAACGACGTCTCGGGGTACCGCACCGCTTACGACTACCTCGCCGGGCTCACGCCAGGAGACATCACCGACACCACGCGACTGATCGTCGGCCTCGCCGGGCTCGGGGCCTTCCTGCTGTTCGGCTACCTCGCCGCCAGGGAACTCCCGCGCCCGTACCTCGCGCGTAGCGGGCTGCGGATCGCCGAAGACGAGCGCGGGAGCGTGGAGGTCGGGGCGCGGGCGGTCGAGCGGGTGGCGGAGGTCGCGGCGGTCGAGCATCCCGCCGTGAACGCGGTGGCCGGCCGTCTCGAGGACGAGGAGGTGACCGTCAACGTGACGGTCACGAGCCCGCGCGGGGTCGACGAGACGCTGGCCGACGTCCATCGCCGCGTGCGCGAGGCGCTCACCAGGCACGACCTTGGAGACAGGACGGTGAACGTGACCGTGACCGGCTTCGACAGACAACGACGAAGGGAGCTCTCATGACCGACTCGAAGCGCTTTGCCACCCTGCTGGGCTTCGCGTTCGCCGCCGCGTGGATCGGCTTCGGCTTCGGCGACGCGGTCCTCTGCATGCTCGGAGCGGGGGCGTTCTACGCCGTCGCCTCGTACCTCGAGGGCGACTTAGACCTGGCCGAGCTACAGGACCGCTTCGGCGGCGGAGGCGGAGGCGAGTCGCAGGCCCCCGCTCAGACGCAGCGCCGTAGAAGCGCGCCCAGGGTGCGCTGACGCTCGCTGAGCTCGTTGCCCGGGGCCGCGTATCGAGGGAGATGACGAGCTACTTCACCGACGACTCGATGCTCCGGCGCGTCCACCGCGAGCGCGCCATCGCCCTCTCCGGGCCGCGGGCGCTCCTGATGCAGGCGGCCCATCCGCTGGCGGTCTCGGGCCTCCTCGCGCACTCCAGCTCGCTCGAGGACCCCTACGAGCGGCTGGCGCGGACGGCCGAGGTCATGAGCACGATCGGCTTCGGCACACGGTCGGAGGCCGACCGTGTGACCCGCGAGGTGCGCGCGATGCACCGCCGCGTCCGCGGCACGCTCAAGAACGACGTGGGCCCCTACCCCGCCGGCACGCCCTACCGCGCCGACGATCCGAAGTTGCTCCTGTGGGTCCTGTTCACGCTCGTGGACAGCGGGATCGTGGTCTATGAGAAGTACGTCGGCCGGGTGTCGGAGGAGGAGCGCGCGGCGTACTGGGACGACTACCGCGTCGTTGGCGAGCTGTTCGGCCTGCGCCGCGGCGACATGCCCGCGACGCTGGCGGACCTGCGCGACTACCGCCGCGAGATGCTGACCGGGGACCGGCTGCTCGTCACCGACTGGGCGCGCACGCGCGCGCGCCGGATCGTGCTCGAGCCCCCGGTCCCGCTCTACCTGCGCCCGCTGGTCGAAACCGCGAACTTCGTCACGGTCGCGTTGCTCCCGGCGGAGATCCGGCGCCAGTACGGGTTCAGCCCGCTGCCGCCCACGGCCATGCGCCGCGCGCTTGTCGCCGGGGGCGCGGAGTACGTCAAGCGCGCCGTGATCCCGCTCCTGCCCGAGCGGCTGAGGCTCGTGCCGGCCGCGAGGGCGGCATGATGCCGCCCTCGCTTCGAGCCCGTTCGAGCTAGGCGGGCGCCGGCTCCAGCTGGAGCGGCACGCCGATCGCCTTCAGCCGCCGCGACAGCGACTTGAACGCGAACTCGTTGACCTCCGCCGAGCTGTACCCGAGGATCTCGTACTCCTCGCCGAGCTCGTAACCCGGAGGGACGAGTACGCCGGCGGCGATCGGGATCAGCTCCGCGAGCTTCGCCTGCATCCGCCGCCCGAGCGCCTCGTCCTGGCCGGCCGACTCGGCCAGGAACCAGGTGCCGTAGGCGACGTGGCGGTGCTCGTCGCGGGCGATGTTCCCGAACCCCTCGACGAAGCCCGGGAGGATGCCCTCGTTCTCCATGTACTCGGTGATGTAGTGCTGGCCGGTGAGCGCCAGCGCTCCCTCGATGACCATGTGGTACGCGGTCACGAAGTCCACCTTCGCCCCGACGTCGCGCGGGTCGTCGATCAGCGCCTGGCCGGCCTGGACGAGCGACTCGTCGAAGAGCGTCACGAAGGCGTCGTTGAGGTGCTCGCGCACGCGCTCGAGGCGCCGCTTCATCTCGGGGTCGTCGTAGCCGACGACCTCGCGGTAGAAGCGGTCGAAGAACTGCATGTGGCGCGCCTCGTCGACCTGCTGGCTCGCGAGGAACGCCTCCTCCTGCTCGTCGTCGTAGGCCATCACGAGGCCCGAGAACTGCGTCGTCACGCGCTCCTCGCCGATGAAGAACGACGAGAGGTTCCAGAGCAGGTGGTGGCGCTGCTCGTCCGACAGCGCGGCGAAGTCGCGCTGGTCCTGCTCGAGATCGACGTCCTGGGAGAGCCACTGCTGGCGCTCCCACAGCTCGTAGAGCTCCTGCGGCGTCTTGAGCTTGATCTTGCGCGCCTGCTCCTCGTGTTCGAGCGTCCCCGGGTCCCCCTGCAGGGCGAGCTCTTCAAGCGTGGCCACGGCGGGCCTCCTTCGATCGACTCCAGCTGGCTGCCCACCACCTTACCCGATTCCTCGACACTGTGTCAAACGATATGTTGAACGCGCCGTCAGGGTTGCTATGGTCGCGGACGATGGCCACGGCAGCAGCCAGCCGCACCGAGCGGCGCCAGCGACGCGAGGACGTCCGAGCCAAGCTCGTCGAGGCGATCGGCGAGCTCGCTGCGGAGTCGGCGTTCCGCGACCTCACGGTCGACGTCATCGCCCGCCGCGCGGGCCTGTCGCGCAGCGCGTTCTACTTCTACTTCCGCGACAAGCACGACCTCCTGATCGCGGCCGCGGCCGAGGTGGCCGACGACCTCTACGTCGAGGCCGACTGCTGGTGGCACGGGCAGGGCGAGCCGGGCGCGCTGGTGCGGGAGGCGCTGACCGGGGTCGCCTCGGTCTACGCGCGCCACGGGCGGCTGCTCGGCCTCGCCGTGGAGGTGTCAACGTACGACCCGGACGTGAGGGCCTTCTGGCGCTCGCTCGTCGAGCGGTTCGTCGACGCGACCGCCGAGCACCTCGAGCGCGAGCGGGTTGCCGGGCGCGTCGGGTCGCTCGACCCGCGCGGCACGGCCGAGTCGCTCGTGTGGATGGCCGAGCGCTGCTTCTGGCTCTTTCTGGCGTCGTCGGAGCGCTCGGTCGCGGAGGTGGTTGACCAGCTCGCCGCGGTGTGGATGGCGGCGATCTACGCGGAGCGCGCCGGCGACGGCGCATAGACTGCCGCCGCCGTGGCGCAGCCGCTCGCCTTTCTGACGGGGTTCCCCGGGTTCATCGGGCGCCGGCTGGTGCGCGCGCTCGTGGAGGCGGAGCCGGACGCGCGGGTCACGTGCCTCGTCGAGCCGCGGATGGAGTCGCAGGCGTGGGAGGCGGCCGCCGCGATCGACTCGGGGCGCGTCGAGGTCCTCCTCGGCGACATAGCCGATCGCCGCCTCGGGCTGGCGCCGGACGACTACGAGCGCCTCCTCGCCGAGGTAACCACGGCCCATCATCTGGCGGCCATCTACGACCTGGCCGTGCCGCTCGAGATCGCCCAGCGGGTGAACGTCGAGGGGACCGGCAACGTTCTCGAGCTGTGCTCGCGCTGCGAGCGGCTCGAGCGCCTCGTCTACGCGAGCACGGCGTATGTCGCGGGCACGCGGCAGGGGGTGGTCTACGAGCACGAGCTGACGCTCGGCCAGAGCTTCAAGAACCACTACGAGTCGACCAAGTTCCAGGCCGAGGTGTGGGTCCGGGCGGCCATGGGGCGCGTGCCCACGACCGTGATCCGCCCGGCGATCGTGGTCGGCGACTCACTCAGCGGAGAGACGCAGAAGTTCGACGGGCCCTACTACATGCTCAGAGTGGTCCAGGCGTCGGAGCGAAGCGGTGGGCCGATTCCCCAGTTCGGGCGATCGCGCGCGCCGTTCAACGTCGTGCCGGTGGACTTCGTGGTGGACGCGATGGCGGCGGCGGCGCAGGACGCGGAGGCGGTCGGCGGGACGCTCCACCTGGTGGACCCCGAGCCGGTGTCGGCGAGCGACGTCCTGCGGCTGCTCGCCCACGAGTACGCCGGCCGCGCGCCGGGCCTGCGGGTGCCGCCGCGGCTGGTGACCGCCTCGCTGAAGCTTCCGCCCGTGCGTCGCCTCTACGCCGACGCGCCCGCCGAGAGCCTGCGCTACCTCAACCACCCGGTCCGCTTCGACACCCGCCAGGCGGGCGACATGCTCGCGCGGCACGGGCTTCGCTGCCCGCGTTTCGAGGAGTACGTGGGCCCGATGGTCCGCTTCTTTCGCGAGCACGAGAGCGACCCGGCGTACGTGCCGGCGCACGCCTGAGTTCGCGCTTCGGCTAGCGCCTGGAGCGCACGTGCCGGCACGGCGTGCGGCTCGTGACCGTCTGGGTCACGCCGTCGCGGTAGCCGAAGCGGAAGGCGCTGACCCACCGTTCGCTGCCGGGGCAGCTGTGCGGCGTGCGCACGTAGGCGCGCCGCTCGCCGTCGATCCTTCGCGGAGCCGTCCTCCCCCGACGATGCTGCGGTCGGGGCACGCGCCGGCCCCCTGCGCCATTAGCTGCGCGTCCGACGCGCTGCAGCGGGCGGCCACTCTCCTCGACTCCCGATTCGTGAACCGGCCGCTACCCACTGCCCAGCGTAGCGACCGCCTGCCCGCGAGACGCTAGCGCCGCCGACGCGCCCCGCGGAGCATCTTGCTGCCGACTCGGGCGAGCGGGAGTGCGCCCGTGCGCAGCGCCCCGAGCTTGTCCTCGTCGCGTCCGTAGAGAAGCTGAGCCGATGAGCGCATCGCCTTGCGCAGCGAGTCGTCGTAGGGGTGCCACCAGAACTGCGGCAGGCGCGACGGCTCCCATGCCACGTGCTTGACGTTCACGCACTCGTAGAAGCCGAACTTGGAATGGGAGCGGCCGAGTCCGGAGTCCTTGACGCCGCCCCACGAGCACTGGCAGGCCCCGTGCGAGTAGGAGTGGTCGTTGATCCACACGCTGCCCGCCTCGATCCGGCGGGCGATCCGCTCGCCCTTGGCGCGGTCGAGCGTCCAGATCGAAGCGCTGAGCCCGAAGTCGGAATCGTTCGCCAGGCGGATCGCCTCGTCCTCGGACTCGACCGTTATCACCGGCAGCACCGGTCCGAAGATCTCCTCGCGCATGATCCGCATCTCGTGGGTAACGCCGGTGAGCACGGCCGGCGCGAAGAACGGGCCCTCGAGGCCGGGCACCTCGGTGGGACCACCGCACCGCAGCTCGGCCCCGCTTTGCACGGCGTCGTCCACGAGCTCGCGGACGAGGTCGAACTGCTCGCGCGAGACCATCGGCCCGATCTCGGTTTCGCCCGCGAGCGGGTCGCCCACGCGGAGGCGGCGGGCGCTCGCCACGATTCCCTCCACGAAGCGGTCCGCCACCTCGCTCACCACGTACACGCGCTCGATCCCGGAGCACGTCTGGCCGGCGTTGGCGAAGCCGCCCCACGCGCAGCCGGCGATCGCCGTGTCGAGGTTGGCGTCCGCGAGCAGGAGCGCCGGGTCCTTTCCGCCGAGCTCGAGCACGGAGCCCTTCATGCGCTCGGCGCAGGCGACGCCTACGCCGCGGCCGACGTCTACGGAGCCGGTGAAGAAGATCTTGGCGGCGCTCGACTCGACGAGCGCCCGGCCGACGCCGCCGCCGCCGTGCACCGCGCGGACGAGTCCCTGCGGGAGCCCGGCGCGCTCGAACGCCCACTGGATCCGCTGCCCGATGAGCGGCGTGAGCGACGCCGGCTTCACGACCACGCCGTTGCCGCACATGAGCGCGATCGCCACCTCGCCGAACGGAATCGACCACGGGTAGTTCCACGGGGCGATCACGCCGACCACGCCGAGCGGGTCGTACGCGAAGTGTGACTTCTTCTGCTTGAAGAAGATCTGCGGGTAGGAGATCTTCTCGTCGGCGAGGATCTCCGGCCCGGCGCCCGCGATCCAGTGCAGCGCGTCGATCGTCGGGAGCAGCTCCATCGTGTAGCACTCGCTGATCGGCTTGCCCTGCTCGCGCGCCATCAGCGTCGCAAGCTCGTCGAGGTTGTCGATCACGACCTGGGCCGTGCGCCGCATGTAGCGGGCGCGATCTGAGAGCGGCAGGGCAGCCCAGAACGGCTGGACGTCCGCCACCTCGTCGACGACCGCCTGCACCTGCTCGGGGCGTAGCGTGGGCACCGAGCCGACCCGCTCGCCGGTCGCCGGGCTGAACGACTCGAGCCCGCCTTCGGTGCCGGCCGGGGGCGCTGTCTCGGTGGCTGTGGCTGCCTGCATTCGCGTTCCTTTCGGCTGCTCGAGGACCGGGCCGGGCGACCCGAAGTCAGTCTATGGCGAGGCGCCGGAGCGTCGCGGGGGCGTCAGGCCGCCGCCGGGCGCCGCAGCGCCGGCAGCTTCGTGTAGGCGGTCGAGACGCCGCCTTCGGCGGTTTGCACGGTCGGCCCCAGCCGCTGCATGAGCCGCAGCATGGCGACGTTGCGATCGAGCATCTCGGCCTTGAGGTGAGTGGCGCCGCGCTGCACGGCCAGCCACGCGATCGCCTCCGACAGCGCCCGGCCCACTCCCTCGCCCTGGTGCGCCTCGTCCACCAGCAGGCCGATCTCGGCGAGCCCGGTGGCGAGCAGTGCCACGTCGGCGAGCCCGACGACCTCCTCGGCGCCGCCGATCAGCGCGGTGGCCGCGACGATCAGCGTCGTGCGCGGGTCGTAGTAGGTGAAGTGGCGGACGGTGCCGTCGGAGATGCGTGGCATCGCGGTGAAGAAGCGGCGCGAGAGCGTCTCCGCCGACTGCCGCTCGAGGAGGGCGCGCACCTGCACCGCGTCGGTCGGCCGCGCGAGTCGCAGGCGAACCGTGAGCCCGGACGGGAGCTCGTGTGCGTTCGCGAGCATCGCACCGGGGTCGACGAACCCGTGCGACTGACGCGGCGGCTCCGCGGAACGCTGGCGGCGTCGGGTGCGTTGGGCGGCGCGCGTAGAGGCCATCGGATCCAGGGTGGCAGACGACCCCCGATTGAGGCCAATGCCGCTTGGCGTCCTGCAGCGCCGCTTGCGCCTGTGAGCGGCGCGGGCGCAGCGGGAGTGAGCGATGTCACAGTCGCGACCGGGGCGGCCGCGGCCGCCCCGGCTCTCAGGCGTTCTCCCCGCGAGCTCGACGACCCGTGCGGATCAGCTCGAGTCGCCGGCGCAGCTCGGCCTCGGCGCCATTCTCGGAGAGCTCGAGGAAGCGCTCCCCGACCGCCTCGGACGGCATCAGCTCCTGCCCCGAGAGCGCGTCCGCACGATCGTGGGGGTAGTCGTAGCCCTGGCCGCGGCCGAGCGCCCCGGCCCCCGGATACGCGGCGCTCTGCAGATGCGGCGGCGGGTCGGGGGCGCCGTGCTCGCGCACCCACGCGCGCGCGGCGCCGAGCGCCTTGTACGAGGCGTTCGACTTCGGCGCCAGCGCGAGGTGGACCGCCGCCTGGGCGAGGTTGTGGGCGCACTCCGGCAGGCCGACGTGCTCGACCGCGTGCGCCGCGGCCACCGCCACGAGCAGCGCCGTCGGGTCGGCGTTGCCGACGTCCTCGCTCGCGAGGATCACCATTCGCCGCGCGATGAAGCGCGGGTCCTCGCCGCCCTCGAGCATCACGGCCAGATAGAGGAGCGACGCGTCGGGGTCGGAGCCGCGCGTCGCCTTGATCCAGGCGGAGATCGTGTCGTAGTGGCGGTCGCCCTCGCGGTCGTAGCGGATGGCCCGCCGCTGGAGCGCGTCCTCGGCCCGCTCGAGCGTGACGGGGTCGCCATCCGCGCCGGCGCACGCGAGCTCGAGTGCCTGGAGCGCAGTCCGCGCGTCCCCGCCCGAGCGCGCTGCCAGGAACTCGAGCGCGTCGTCGGCGACCTGCGGCGGATCGGGGATGCCGCGCTCGTCACCCAGCGCCCGCCTCAGGAGGGCCTCGACGAGACCCGGCTCGAGCGGCCTCAGCTCGTAGACCTGGCAGCGCGAAAGCAGCGCCGAGTTAACCTCGAAGTACGGGTTCTCGGTGGTGGCGCCGACGAGCACCACCAGCCCCTCCTCGACGGCCGGCAGGAGCGCGTCCTGCTGCGCCTTGTTGAAGCGATGGATCTCGTCGAGGAAGAAGATCGTTGCCTCGCCGCCGGTCTGCCGCCGGTGCTCGGCGCGCGCGATCACCTCGCGGACCTCCTGGCGCCCGGCGCTGACCGCGGAGGCTTCCTCGAAGGCGGCGCTGGCGCCCGCCGCGAGCAGCCGGGCGAGCGTCGTCTTGCCGGTGCCCGGCGGCCCGTAGAGGATCATCGAGTGCGGTCGACCGTCCTCGATCGCGCTCCGCAGCGTGGACCCCGGAGCGAGCAGGTGCTCCTGCCCCACGACCTCGTCGAGGCTCGCCGGTCGCATCCGCACCGACGCCGGCTGCTCGGCGGGCGGTACCGCGGTCCGGTGACCGGGCCGCCGAGGGTCGGGCGTGGCGTCGCTCTCGAACAGGCGCTCCAAGGGCCTCGATTGTCGCGCAGGACGGCGCACGGCACGCGAGGGGGATCTCGGGCCGGGACAGCGCGGCCGCCGTGGCTCGACGGACGCTGCCTCGCAACGCGTGTCTGCCTAACGGTGCAGACGCGCCGCTCGCGCTGGCCGACTCGCGACGTGGGCACCGTCGGTGCCCATATGGAGCCGTCTGGGTGACCACGTCGAGCGCGGCGCCGGTCGGCGTCACGTGCGTTACACGCCGCAGACGGCCGACGCGCCGGCCGCCCGCGCGAGGCCGTTCCTATACTCGGCCGCGGTGCCGGAGCCGCAGGAACTCGAGCGCAGGACGACCGAGCTTCTGCGCGAGTTGATCCGCTTTAACACCGTCAACCCGCCCGGCAACGAGGCGCCCGTCCAGGAGTACCTGCGCGAGTTGCTCGAGCGAGCCGGCTTCGAGTGCGAGCTGCTGTCCGCTGTGGAGGGACGCCCGAACCAGGTGGCGCGCCTTCGCGGGCGCTCGGACGGCCCGCGGCTCGCCTACCTCGGCCACGTGGACACCGTGCTCGCCGATCCCGACGACTGGAGCGTCGACCCCTGGTCCGGCGACCTCAAGGATGGCTGCGTGTGGGGCCGCGGCGCGCTCGACATGAAGAGCCAGGTCGCGGCCGAGGTGGCGGCGGCGACCGCCCTCGCCGAGGAGGGCTGGCGCCCGGAGTCGGGTGAGCTGATGCTCGTCCTCACCGCCGACGAGGAGGCCGGCGCGACGCACGGGGCGAAATGGCTCTGCGAACAGGTTCCCGACAAGGTGCGCTGCGACCTCGTGGTGAACGAGGGCGGCGGCGACCACATCGAGCTCGGCGGGCGGCGCGTGTACGGGGTCTGCGTGGCCGAGAAGGGCGTCTTCCGCTTCACGCTTACGACCGAGGGCCGGGCCGGCCACGCTTCGATCCCTCGGATCGGCGACAACGCGCTGACCAAGATGGCGCCGATCCTCCAGGCGATGGCCGAGCGCCAGCCGTCGCTCGAGCTCACCCCGGAGCCGGAGGCGTTCCTCGAGGCGCTCGGGTTCGCGGTGGACGGCGACCTGGGTGCGGCGCTCGAGCGCGTGGCGAGCAAGGACCCGCGTGTCGCGGTCCTCCTCGAGCCGATGCTCGGTGTCACTCTCACCCCCACGCGCATCCGCGCCTCCGAGAAGATCAACGTGATCCCGGCGCGCGCCGAGCTCCAGGTCGACTGCCGCGTTCCCCCGGAGCTGGACGAGGACCACGCCCGGCGGCGCATCGCCGAGGTGATCGGCGACGATGGATACCGGCTCGAGTTCTCCGAGACGGTGATCGGCAACCGGTCCCCGGTCG
>Ga0208612_1000996_pt1 | contig 11930 bp, 9 predicted proteins | sample AntDryMetagUQ889_FD_188089 | JGI IMG/M metagenome (GOLD analysis project Ga0208612, IMG submission 188089) | Polar desert microbial communities from Antarctic Dry Valleys - UQ889 (SPAdes) | ecosystem: Environmental > Terrestrial > Soil > Desert | place: Antarctic Dry Valleys | collected 2008-12-31 | reverse complement strand
GAGCGCGGCGCGGTCCGAGGCTGGGCCGAGGCTGGCGGAGCGGGTCGTCCGCGAGCTGCGTGACCTCGCGATGGAGGATGCGTCGTTCGAGGTGCGTCTAGAGCCGAGGGGCGAGATCGGAACTTCCGGCGCCGAGCGGATCGAGTTGTTGATCGCACCCAACCCCGGAGTGCGTCTCGCGCCGCTGCGCGAGACCGCGTCCGGCGGCGAGCTTTCGCGCGCGATGCTCGCGCTGATGAGCGTGGCGAGCCCCTCGTCGGACAGCGGGCCCCGGACGCTCGTCTTCGACGAGGTGGACGCCGGGGTCGGCGGCCAGACGGCGCGGGCGGTGGGAGAGCGCCTGCGGCGGCTCGCGGGAGGCCGTCAGGTCGTGTGCATCACGCATCTTCCCCAGATCGCGTCGCTCGCCGAGCACCATTTTCGGATCGAGAAGACGGTCGCCCGCGGGGCCACGAGCGCGACCGTCGAGCACCTCGACGAGGCCGCCGTCGTGGGCGAGCTCTGCCGGATGCTCGGCGCGGACACCGAGGACGCCGGCGCCCGCCGTCACGCCGAGGAGCTTCTCGCCGCGGCCTGAGCTGCCCGTTCGGCGACCGCCGACCGTGCAGATACACTCGCCCCGCGGACCGTCCCATGCGTGAGCCCCAGCCCTCGACCAGGTTCATCTTCATAACGGGGGGCGTCGTCTCGGCGCTCGGCAAGGGCATCGCCGCGGCGTCAATCGGTCGCCTGCTCGTCTCCCGCGGCCAGCGGGTCGCGATCCAGAAGTTCGACCCCTACATCAACGTCGATCCGGGCACGATGAGCCCGTTCCAGCACGGCGAGGTGTTCGTGACCGAGGACGGCGCCGAGGCCGACCTCGACCTCGGCCACTACGAGCGCTTCACGGACGCCAACACCACCCGCAGCTCGAACGTCACTACGGGTGCGATCTACCACAAGGTGATCAACCGCGAGCGTCACGGCGACTACCTCGGCGGGACCGTGCAGGTCATCCCGCACATCACCGACGAGATCAAGCAGCGGATCAGGCTGCTCGCGGAGGCGCAGGACGTCGACTTCGTGATCACCGAGATCGGCGGCACGGTCGGGGACATCGAGTCGCTGCCGTTCCTCGAGGCGCTGCGCCAGTTCCAGGTCGACCACGGCCGCGACCGCTGCATGTTCGTGCACGTCACGCTGGTGCCCTACCTGGGCCATGCGGGCGAGCTCAAGACCAAGCCCACCCAGCATTCGGTCCAGGAGCTGCGGCGAATCGGCATCCAGCCGGACATGGTCATGTGCCGCTCGGAGGGCGCGCTCTCTCGGGACATCCGGCAGAAAATCGCGCTGTTCGCGAACCTGCCCGTCGAGGCCACCGTCTCTGCGCGCGACGCCGACTCGATCTACAAGGTCCCGCTGTACCTGCGCGCCGAGGGGGTGGACGACGTCATCCTCGATCACTTCCGGATCGAGGCCGGGCCCTCGGACCTCGGGCAGTGGGAGGCGCTCGCGCGCCGGGCGGACGAGGCCACCGAGCCGGTCCGCATTGGGGTCGTCGGGAAGTACGTCCAGCTCGAGGACGCCTATCTGTCGGTGATCGAGGCGCTCAACCACTCCGGCTTTCACCACGGCGCGCGCGTGGAAGTGCGCTGGGTCGACGCCGAGGCGCTCGACCGCGACGAGGCGCAGCGCGAGCTCGAGTCGTGCGACGGCATCCTGATCCCGGGCGGCTTCGGCGAGCGCGGAATCGAGGGAAAGATCCGCGCGGCGCGGTTCGCGCGTGAGCGCGAGGTGCCGTACCTGGGTATCTGCCTCGGCATGCAGATCGCGGTGTCCGAGTTCGCGCGGCACGTCGCCGGCATGGACGGCGCCAACTCGACCGAGTTCGATCCCGAGACGCCGTATCCCGTGATCGACCTGCTGCCCGAGCAGAAGGAGGTTCGCGACCTCGGGGGGACGATGCGCCTCGGCGCCGACCCGGTGAAGCTCCACCAGGGCACCCGCGCGCGAGAGATCTACGCCGAGCCGGTGGTCTACGAGCGCCACCGCCACCGCTACGAGGTGAACAACCACCTGCGCGCGCGGCTCGAGCGATGCGGACTCGTCTACTCCGGGACCTCGCCGGACGACCGGCTCGTCGAAATTGTCGAACTGCCCGAGCACCCGTTTTTCGTCGCGTCGCAGTTCCACCCGGAATTCAAGTCGCGCCCTCTGCGAGCTCAGCCCCTCTTCCGCGACTTCGTCGGTGCGGCGCTCGAGCGGGCCCGCCAGCGCGTTTCGGACGCGGAGCCGCACGTGTCGGCGCCCGGCCGGGCGGCCCGCGCTTCGGCGGAGTGACGCCGGCGGCTGCAAACCTTCGCCCGACTTTGTCATCGGACCTCGCCTTGCCAGAGCAAGGCTTCGGCCCTGCTTCCGCGTCGGACTCGGTTTTCGCTCGCCGGCACGCGCTCCCCTGGGGACCTTGAACCGAGCTTCGCCCGACGAGCGCCGGCGGCTCGCCGAGGAGTTCGTGACGCTATGCGAGGTCGAGAGCCCGTCCTGCAGCGAGCGGGAGGTGGCGGATTACGTCGCGGGCGAGCTGCGCGCCCTCGGGCTCGAGGTCGCAGAAGACGAGAGCGGAGCGGCCACCGGGTCCGACGCCGGCAATCTGCTGGCCCGGGTCCCCGGCCCGGAGGGCTCGCGCGTCGTCCTGCTCTGCGCCCACCTCGACACCGTGCCGCTCGAGGCGCCGGTGCAGGTAGTGGAGCGAAACGGCGGCTTCGAGAACGCGAACCCGGCGATCCTCGGCGCCGACAACAAGGCCGCCGTCGCTGTGATGCTCGCGGCGACTCGTCGCCTCGTCCGCGACGGCTCGCCGGTTGGCGTCGAGCTCCTCTTCACGACCTGCGAGGAGCGCGCGCTCGCCGGCGCCAAGTCGTTCGCCCGCGACCGTCTGCGGTCCGAGTGGGGCTTCGTCTTCGACCACGCGACCCCGATCGGCGAGCTGATGCTCGCGGCGCCGACGTTCTTCCGGATCGAGGCGCGCTTTCTAGGGCACGCGGCGCACGCCGGGATCAGGCCCGAGGAGGGACGCAACGCGATCGCCGCCGCTGCGCGGGCGATCGAGGCGCTCGAGCTCGGCCGCCTCGACGATGAGACGACGGCGAACGTCGGTCGCATCGAGGGCGGAACGGCGACGAACGTGGTGGCCGAGCGCTGCGACGTGGAGCTGGAGGCCCGCAGCCTCGATCACGGGCGCGCGACAGCCGTTGCCCACGCGATGGTCGACGCGATCACCGAGGCCGCGGCCGACGCCGAATGCGACGTCGAGACGCTCGTCGAAGAGCAGTTTCGCGGCTACCGGACGGCCCGCTCCGCGCCGCACGTCCAGGCTGCGGCCGCGGCGCTCGGGGCGCTCGGCATCGCCCCGAGCTACGTCGCGAGCGGCGGTGGCTCGGACGCCAACGTGTTCGAGGCGGCCGGCCTTCCGTGCCTCAACGTCGCGAACGGCACGGAGCGCAATCACGAGAACGGCGAGCGCGTGACACGCGAGGCGCTCGAGACGACACTCGACCTGGCGCTCGCGATCATCGCCGCGAGCGCGTGAGCCGCTGATGGCGGCACCCGACGAGAGGAGGTCGATGACGAATGGCGTTCGAGTCGCTCGGCGGTGAAGAGGCCTGGAGCGGGAAGATGATCAGCGTCCGCGTCGAGCGGTTTCGCCACGACGACGGAAGCGAGGTGACCCGCGAGGTCGCGGTCCACCCAGGAGCGGCGGTGATCGTGGCCCACGACGATAAGAGCGTCTACATGGTCTTGCAGCCGCGCGAGGCGGTCGGCGAGCAGTCGCTGCTCGAGCTTCCGGCGGGAAAACTCGACCAGGGCGAGGAGCCGCTCGCGACGGCCCGCCGCGAGCTCGGCGAGGAGATCGGGAAGGCGGCCGATTCCTGGGAGCTGCTGAAGCGCTGCTACTCGTCACCCGGCTTCAGCGACGAGACCTATCACGTGTACCTCGCGACGGACCTGAGCGACGCTCGCTCCGAGGCCGAGGAGGAGGAGCGGATCCGAATCGAGCCGGTCCCGCTCGCGCGCATCGGCGACGCCATCGAGCGCTGCAAGGACGCCAAGAGCCTGGTCGGCCTGTTGCTGCTTGACGCACGCCTCCGCGGCGCCTGACGACTGCGAACCCGTTGCTGACGGCGCGCTTGCACGGCAAGGGTTGGTCGCCACGCGCCCGAAACAGCGCCTGTTATGGCAACTGTCGAGCGCCCAGCGGAGGCCCGCCGTTTCGAGCACCTCGTGCTCGACTTCCTCGCCTACCTCGAGTTCGAGCGCGGCCTGTCGCGGAACACCCTCGATGCTTACCGCTCGGACCTGCTCCAGTTCGGTCGCTTCCTCGAGAAGCGCGAGCTGTCGGCGATCGACGCCTCGGGCGGCGACGTCTCCGACTTTCTGTCGGAGCTGGCGGGCGGGAGCGGTACCGGCGGCGCGAGCGGCCGTGGCGCGGCCTCGCCCGCAACGGTCCACCGCAAGACCGCGTGCCTGCGCTCTTTCTACCGGCACCTGCGCCGCGAGGGCGTGCGCGATTCGGACCCCACGGCGGCGCTGACCGCTCCTCGCCGCGGCCAACGCCTGCCGCAGGTCCTCACGCGCGGCGAGGTGAGAACCCTGCTCGAGCAGCCGAAGGGCACCGAGCCCGCGGCGCTCCGCGACCGCGCGCTGCTCGAGGTGATGTACGCCTGCGGCCTACGCGCGTCCGAGGCGATCGGGATCGAGCTCGCGGACATCGACCTGGACGCCCAGGTCGTCAGGGCGCGGGGGAAGGGTTCGAAGGAGCGGCTCGTGCCGGTCGGCCGGGCGGCCACGCGCGCGGCGCGCGACTACCTCGAGCGCGGCCGTCCGGGGCTCGTGAGCGACCCGGCCGAGCCCCACCTGTTCGTCAACTTCCGCGGCGGGGCCCTCACGCGCCAGGGGCTTTACAAGATCGTCCAGCGCCACGCGCGCGGCGCGGGCCTCGCCGACCGCATGAGCCCGCACACGCTGCGCCACACGTTCGCCACCCATCTCCTCGCCGGCGGCTGCGATCTGCGCTCGGTGCAGGAGATGCTCGGGCACGCCGATGTGGCGACGACCCAGGTCTACACCCACCTCTCGAGCGAGCGCCTGAAGGACGTCTACTTCAGGGCCCACCCGCGCGCGATCGCCTGAGCTCGGCTCGTCTCCGGCACCTCGCGGGCGCCTCCTAAGCTGGACGCTGACCGTGCCCGAGCTCCCCGAGGTCGAGACCATCCGCCGGCAACTGGCCCCTCATGTCGAAGGGCGGACGCTCGAGCGACTGGAGGTGCTGGACCCGCGTTGGTGCGATCCGGCCCCACCGGCCGAGCTCGACGCCGCGGTGAGCGGCTGCCGGGTCGAGCGACTCGACCGGCGCGGCAAGTACCTCGTGCTCGGGCTCGCGGACGAGGCGTTCCTCGTGATGCACCTGCGGATGACCGGCAACCTGCTGCTCGTGCCGGCAGGCGAGGCGCCGGCGCGGCCGTACCTGCGGGCGCGAATGGCGTTCGACACGGGCGCCCACGTCCTCTTCTGCGACGCGCGCCGGTTCGGGACCGGCCTGGTGCTGCTCGGGGAGGAGGCGCTCGAGCGCTACTTCGCCACCAGGCTCGGCGTCGAGCCGCTCGGCCCCGAGTTCACGACCGCGGCGCTACGAGCGCTGGCGGCGGGCCGGCGCGCGCCGGTCAAGGCGTTCCTCCTGTCGCAGGAGCGGATCGCCGGCGTGGGGAACATCTACGCGGACGAGGCTCTGTTTCGGGCCAGGATCCACCCGCTGCGGCCGGTCGGCGCGCTTCGGCCGAGGCAGATCGAGGAGCTCCGCGAGGGGGTTGTGGCCTCGCTCGAGGCCGGGATCGACGCCCGCGGCGCGACGATCGACGACTTCCGCGACGTGGACGGGGCACGCGGCTCGTTCCAGGACCGCTTCCTCGTCCACCGCCGCGAGGGCGAGCCGTGCCCGCGCTGCGGGCGCGCGATCAAGAAGATGCGGGCGGCCGGCCGGGGCACCTACGTGTGCGAGCGCTGCCAGCCGCGGCCGAGGGCGCCCCGGCGTCAGGCGGTGAGCAGCTCGCCGAGCATCCCGTCGCGGTCCGCCTCGACGAGCTCGCGGAAACCGCCCACCGAGCGCTCTCCGACCACGACCTGAGGGAACGTCATCTGCCCGGTCAGCGCGACGAGCGCCTCGCGGCCGGTCGGGTCGCGGACCAGATTGACCTCCTCGTAGGAAACGCCCCGGCTCTCCAGCAGCGCCTTCGCCTGGCGGCAGAATCCGCAGGGCTCGGTGGTGTAGACGATTACCGATCCGTTGTCCGCCATCGACGCCAAAGTGTAGAAAGTGGCTGGCTCTTTCAAGACCGAGGCGGTGGTGCTGCGCTCGATCCGCTTCGGCGAGGGGCATCGGGTCCTTCACCTCTACACGGAGGATCGCGGGCGGCTCGGCGCGGTGGCGAAGGGCGTGCGAAAGGTCCGCTCGCGCTTCGGCGGTCGGCTCGAACCGCTCGGTCGGGTGGCGCTCGTGCTCCACGAGGGGCGCGGCGAGCTCGCCACGATCACCTCGGCGGAGACGGTGAACGCGCACGCCGGGCTGCGCGAGCGCCGCGCCTCGCTCGAGCGCGCGACCCAAGCGTGCGACGCCGTGCTGCGCCTGTTCGACGCAGCGGAGCCCAACCGGCCCGCCTACAACCTCCTCTGTCAGGAGCTCCTGCTGCTGGACGCGGATCCGGCGTCGGCCACGCGCGCGCAGGCACTCGCTTTTCGGCTCAAGCTGCTGCTGGCCGCGGGCTTCGTGCCGGAGCTCGGATCGTGCGCGGCGTGCGGCGAGCGAGGGGACACCGAGCTCGCCGCGTTCTCCGCGGCGGCCGGCGGAGTGGTGTGCGCCTCGTGCGAGGCGTCGGCGTTCCCGCTCGACAGGCAGGCCTACGAATTCCTCGTCACAGCTCTCGCGCGGCCGCTGTCGGAGGCGCCCGCCGCGCCCGACGGGGCGCTGCGCCAGGCCGACCGCGCGATCGCGGAGACGCTCGAGTACCACGCGCATGTGAGGCTCCGGCGCGTGGCCGCGTAGAATCGCGTCCCGCCTTGGCCGTCGCCGCCGGCACCAAGCTCGTCTACGACTTCTCCGAAGGCTCGCGTGACATGCGCGAGCTGCTCGGAGGAAAGGGCGCCGGAGTCGCGGAGATGACGAGGATCCTCGGTCCCGAGCGCGTACCGGCCGGGTTCACGATCACTACCGAAGCGTGCGTCGCGTACATGAAGGCGGGGCGGGAGGAGCCCGAGGGGCTCGAGGAGCAGGTGGCCGAGGCGCTCGGGCGACTCGAGGAGCTGGCGGGCAAGCGACTCGGCGACCCCAACGACCCGCTGCTCGTCTCGGTCCGCTCCGGCGCGCGCGAGTCGATGCCGGGGATGCTCGACACCGTCCTCAACCTGGGGCTGAACGACGTCACCGTGGCCGCGCTCGCCACGCGCACCGCCGACGAGCGCTTCGCCTGGGACTGCTACCGGCGCTTCGTCCAGATGTTCGCCAACGTCTGCCGCGGCGTGCCCGGCGACGAGCTGGAGGCGGCGATCACGGAGCGCAGGCGATCGGCCGGCGTCGAGCTCGACAGCGAGCTGGAGGCGGAGGACCTGCGCGCGCTCACGGCGTCGTTCGAGGACCTCTACCGCGCGCGAACCGGCGAGGAGTTCCCGGCCGACCCGATGGCCCAGCTTCGTCAGGCGATCCGGGCGGTGTTCGACTCGTGGATGGGCGAGCGCGCCGTGAGCTACCGGCGGATCAACCGGATACCGGAGGAGTGGGGCACCGCGGTCAACGTCCAGCAGATGGTCTTCGGCAACCGCGGCGAGCGTTCGTGCTCCGGCGTCGCCTTCTCGCGCGACGAGATCACGGGGGCCCCGGAGCCGTCCGGCGACTTCCTGATGGGCGCCCAGGGCGAGGACGTGGTGGCGGGCACGAGGACGCCCACCGACCTGGCAGAGATGGCGACGGTCATGCCGGCCGTACATGCCGAGCTGCTCGACATCCTGCGGACGCTCGAGTCGCACTACCGCGACATGCAGGACACCGAGTTCACGGTCGAGGAGGGGCGCCTGTACATGCTCCAGACGCGGACCGCCAAGCGCCCCGCGCAGGCGGCCGTCCGCTTCGCGGTGGACGCCTCGACCGAGGGCCTTCTCTCGCGTGAGGAGGCGCTCGCGACGATCGACCCGGGGTCCCTCGACGCGCTTCTGCACCCGACGATCGCGCGCGACGCGGAGTTCGACGTGCTCGCGCGCGGCGTCAACGCCTCTCCGGGCGCCGCGAAGGGCGCGATCGTGTTCACGGCCCGCGACGCGCTGGCCGCCGCCGACGAGGGTCGCGACGTCATCCTGGTGCGGCCATACACCGAGGCGGACGACGTGGCCGGCTTCCACGCGGCCCGCGGCATCCTGACCTCGCAGGGCGGCAAGGCGAGCCACGCGGCGCTCGTTGCGCGCGGGATGGGCAAGCCGTGCGTGTGCGGCGCCTCGGCGCTCGAGATCGATTCGGCCGCCGGCGAGGTGCGCGTGGACGGGACGGTGCTGCACGCGGGCGACCTGGTCACGATCGACGGGACGGGCGGAGTGGTGACGACGGACGACGTGTGCCTCGTCGAGCCGGAGCTCGACCCCAACTTCGAGCGCGTGCTCGAGTGGGCGGACGAGGCCCGACGGCTCGGGGTGCGGGCGAATGCGGACACCCCCGACGAGGCGGCGAAGGCACGCGGCTTCGGCGCCGAGGGGATCGGACTGTGCCGTACCGAGCACATGTTCCGCGAGGGCGACCGCGCTCCGAAGATGCGCGCGATGATCATGGCCGACAGCGAGGAGGACCGCCGCGCCGCCCTGTCCGAGCTGTTGCCGCTCCAGCAGCGCGACTTCGAGGGCCTGTTCCGGGAGATGGCGGGATTGCCTGTGACGATCAGGCTGCTCGACCCGCCGCTGCACGAGTTCCTCCCGGACCCCGAGGAGCTCGCCGAGAAGGTCGAGCGCGCCCGTGGCGAAGGCTCGGACGATCTCGCGAGCCTCGAGCGGACGCTCGACCGCGTCCACGCGCTCGCCGAGGAGAACCCGATGCTCGGCACACGCGGGTGCCGCCTCGGGGTCGTCCATCCGGAGATCTACGAGATGCAGGTCCGCGCCGTCCTTCGCGCCGCCCGCGCGGTGCGAGGGGCGACCGGGGCCCCGTCGCAGATCGAGATCATGGTGCCGCTCGTGGCGTACGAGCAGGAGCTGCAGCTCATGCGCGACCTGGTGGACCGCGTCGTCGGCGAGGAGCGCGACGGCGGCGAGGATCCCGAGCTGAGCGTGGGCACGATGATCGAGCTGCCTCGGGCATGCTTCGTCGCCGACCGGATCGCGCGCGTCGCCGATTTCTTCTCGTTCGGAACCAACGATCTGACCCAGACCGCGCTCGGCTTCTCCCGCGACGACGTGGAGAGCAAGTTCCTGGCGCGCTACATCGACGAGAAGCTGGTGGACCGAAGCCCGTTCGAGACCATCGACGAGCCGGGCGTGGGTTGGCTCGTGCGGCTCGCGGCTTGGGTCGGCCGAGAGGCAAAGCCCGAGCTCACGCTCGGCATCTGTGGAGAGCACGGCGGGGATCCTGACTCCGTCGGCTTCTTCCACGACGCGGGTCTCGACTACGTGAGCTGCTCGCCGTACCGGATTCCAATCGCGCGCGTGGCGGCGGCGCAGGCGGCGATCGCCGGTCGCTGAGCGGCGCCCGGTGGCGATCGAGTACGAGGCCGGCTCACTGCCGGTCCCGTAGCCACCGACGCCGCGCGCGGTGGGACAATCGTCGCGTGGCCGAGACGATCGAGGACCCCCGCGCCGGATCCGCCGCCGGGCTCGCGACGCGTCCGCTTCGCGAGCGCGTCGAGGCTCGCGAGCGTGAGGAACTGGCGCCTTTGGCCGAGCGCTCCTACCCGGCGCGGCGCTCGACTCCAGAGGACGACTCCCCGCTTCGCACGCCGTTCCAGCGCGACCGCGACCGGATCGTCCACTCGAAGGCCTTCCGGCGGCTCAAGCACAAGACGCAGGTCTTCATCGCCCCTGAGGGCGACCACTACCGGACGCGCTTGACTCACACGCTCGAGACCTGCGGCATCGCCCGCACGGTCGCGCGGGCGCTCGGGCTGAACGAGGACCTGACCGAGGCAATCGGCCTCGGGCACGACCTCGGCCACCCGCCGTTCGGCCACATCGGCGAGTCCGTGCTCGACGCGTGCCTTCGCGAGCGCTACGGCGTGGGTTTTCGCCACAACCATCATTCGCTGCGGGTGGTCGAGCGCCTCGAGCGCGAGGGGAAGGGCCTGAACCTGACCGAGCAGGTCCGCTACGGGATCCTCCGGCACACCGGCCCCGAGCCGCCCGCCTCACTCGAGGGCCAGATCGTGCGCCTGGTGGATCGGTTCGCCTACATCAACCACGACATCGACGACGCCGTGCGCGCCGGCATCCTGGCTCAGGACGAGCTGCCCGTCGAGGACCTGGCGGTGCTCGGCGCTGGAGGGTCCGAGCGGATCGACACGCTGGTCCGCGACCTGGTGGAGCGCTCCGCGGCAGCCGGGCGGATCGAGCAGGGGGAGTCCGTCGGCGAGGCGATGATGCGCCTGCGCGAGTTCATGTTCGATCGGGTCTACCTCGGCTCTTCGGTCCGCAGTGAGCATGTGCGGATCGAGCAAACGCTGCGCGGGCTGTTCGAGCATCTGGCGGCCGATCCCCCGCCGAGCGCCGCGGCGGGCGCGAGCGACGCCGAGCGCGTCACCGACTACCTCGCCGGGATGACGGACCGCTTCGCCACGCGGGCGTTCGAGCGCGTGGACGCCTAGCCCGGGGTCGGACTTAGGGTGGCGCTCTACACGAAGGACTCAGTCGAGGCGCTGAAGGAGGCGCTCGACATCGTCGAGGTGGTCAGCGCGCGCACGGACCTGCGGCGCGTCGGCCAGCGCCACACCGGGCTGTGCCCCTTCCACGACGAGCGGACGCCGTCGTTCTCGGTGAGCGCAGACCTCGGCCTCTACCACTGCTTCGGCTGCGGCGAGTCCGGCGACGCGATCCGCTTCGTCCAGCAGACCGAGGGGCTCGACTTCCGCCAGGCGATCGAGCTCCTCGCCGACCGCTACGGGGTCGAGCTGAAGGCCGAGCGCGAGGACCCGCGCGCCGAGGAGCGCCGGCGCAGGCGCGAGCGTTTGATGAGGCTCGTCGAGCGCGCCGCCACGTACTACGCGCGTTACTTGTGGGAGTCGAGCGAGGCGGGCCGTGCGCGCGCCTATCTCGCCGGGCGCGGGCTCGGCGAGGAGGTGCTGCGGGAGTTTCGCATCGGCTACGCGCCGAGCGCCTGGGACAAGGTGCTCACGCGCGCGCAGCGCGACGGCTACGCGGTCGAGGAGATCGCCGCCGCCGGGCTCGGGCAGCGCGGCTCGCAGGGCGGCCTCTACGACCGCTTCCGCGCGCGCATCATGTTCCCGCTCGCCGACCCGCGCGGGCGAGTGCTCGGGTTCGGCGCGCGCGCCGCGCGCGAAGAGCAGCAGCCGAAGTACCTCAACACCTCGGAGAACGAGCTCTACCACAAGGGGCGCCAGCTGTTCGGGATCGATCGCGCCAGGGCGGCCGCGGCGAAGGCGGGGATGGTGGTGGCGGTGGAGGGCTACACCGACGTGCTCGCCCTGCACCAGGCCGGAGTCCCGGAGTCGGTGGCGATCATGGGCACCGCGCTGACCCAGGAGCAGCTCGCCGAGCTGCACCGCGCCGCGGGCACGGTCTGCCTCGCGCTCGACGCGGACCGCTCCGGTCGCGAGGCGATGCTGCGCGCCGGACGCGCCGCCCAGAGTCGAGGCCTCGACCTGCGCGTGGTCGGCCTTCCCGAGGGGCGCGACCCCGCGGACCTCGTGGCGGACGAG
>Ga0208612_1000995_pt1 | contig 11932 bp, 8 predicted proteins | sample AntDryMetagUQ889_FD_188089 | JGI IMG/M metagenome (GOLD analysis project Ga0208612, IMG submission 188089) | Polar desert microbial communities from Antarctic Dry Valleys - UQ889 (SPAdes) | ecosystem: Environmental > Terrestrial > Soil > Desert | place: Antarctic Dry Valleys | collected 2008-12-31 | reverse complement strand
CAGGTCGTCATCCTCGTAGTAGGCGAAGAAGTCGTCGTCGAACACACCGATCTCGGCCAACATCGCCATTCGGTAGAGACTCGCTCCTCCGCTGGCGCCGAAGACCAAGGCGCGCTCGTCGTACTGGCCCGCGTCCAGCTCGCCCCTACCCCGGGGAAAGGGATGACCCCAAACGGAGTAGTGGTTCCCGGCACTGTCGAAGTGGCGACCGTCGGTCATCAAGACCTTGGAGGTGGCGATGCCGACCTCGGAATGCTCCTCGACCGCCGCCAGCAGCCGTTCCAGCCAGGACACGTCGGCTCGGGCGTCGTTGTTGAGCAGGGCCACGAAGTCGGCGCCGTCCTCCCCGGCCAGCTCTATGCCCCGGTTCACCGCGCCAGTGAACCCGTGGTTGCGATCCAGCTCGAGGAGGCGAGCTCCCGGGTAGCGCGACCGGACCAGGGAGCCGGAGCCGTCCACCGAGCCGTTGTCCACCACGATGACCTGGGCCGGAACGCTCTGGGACATGAGCGAGTCGAGGCAATCCTCCAGGAGATGGCGGCCGTTCCAATTGGGGACGACCACCGCGACGCGGACACCGCTGCCGCTGCTCATCGGCCGGCGGTAAAGGCGCGCCACAACCTGGACCCGACCTTTGCGGCCAGGCGGCGGGGATCGCCGGCGCGCACGTAGGCCACGGCATTGTGGGCATCACGCCCCCAACCCGGCCACAGCGCCGGCGGGATGCCCCGAGGCCGGCGCCGTGGGGACACAAACCCCGGTTCGGCCAGGTCAGGGGCACGGCGTGGCCGGCGACAGAAGTCGAGGAGGGGTCGGAGCGCCTCGGTCCAGGCGAGGGCCGGCCGCAGCGCCAACGAGTGGTCGCGGCACGAGCTTCGCAACGCGCCATCGGACAACAGGAGGAACAGCGCCTCCTCCAACGCTCGGGTGTCGCCGGGGGGAACGACGAGGCCGAGACCCTCGCGGGAGACGAGATCGGCGAGGGCGTCGCCCTCGGTGGTGACTACGGGCAGCGAGGCCCAGATGTAGTCGAGGATGCGGGTCCGGAACGAGAACGCCGTCTCCAGGTGATCGAGGTGGGTACTCACCCCCAGGTCGGCCTCCAGGAGATAGCTCTGACGCCTGTCGTAGGGAACCCACCCCTCGTTGAAGAACACGTGGCTGCCCACCAGACCGAGCTCGTGGGCCAGGCGCCGGGCCTCGTTGGCCATGCGCATGCTCGGCACCTGGGGGTTGGGATGGGCCAGGCCAAGGAAGAACAGGCGAACGGCAGGGCGGCGGCGGCGGAGCAGGTCGACGGCCCGGATCAGGGTGAGAGGGTCGAACCAGTTGTAGATCCCCCCACCCCAGAGGATGACCTCGTCCTCGAGGCCGATGCCGGGAACCACCCCCTTGAGGACCGCCTCGGTGTGCGTGGGTGCCTGGGCGGGCAGTCCGAAGGGAGCCACGTCGATGAGCGAGGTCAGCGTCTCGTCCTCGTCGTAGGTGCGCGGGTTCAGGCGGCCGACGGCGGCCAACTGACCCAACCAGAAGTGACGCTGCTTGGCGCTGGCGCACAGGAAGAAGTCGCCGCGGGTGAGCTGGGCGTTCAGCTGTGCGGTGGCGCTGCTGACCGACGCCCACCGCTCGGCCGCGTCCTTCTCCCGGAACAGCTCGAGCTGCTCGAGGTGAAAGGGGTCGTAGAGATCCACCACCACGACCTTGTCGGTGGATCGGAGCACGTGATGGCCGCCCATCACGGCCCCTTGGACGACGAGCACATCGGCCCACGACTCGAGCTCCTTCACCGCCTGCCTGGTGCCCTGGTGCACCTCGAAGCTCGTCGAGGAGAGCTCGCAGAGACTCGAGGTGGTGAGCAGTCGTGCGTCGTGATCGACAGCCAGCGCGCCGGCGATCTCCCATGCCCGGATCGCAGGTCCGGCCATCCTTTCCGTCAAGGAGTCGTCTGTGATCACGCCGATGCGATGGCGCACGCGGTCCCGTCCGTTCCCTCCACCGGGCGGGGGTCGGTGGAGGGGGCCAGCGTATGATGCCGCGGCCATGAGCTACGCGGACATAACCGTGAACGACCGCAGCCGCGTCAAGCGAACCCTCCAGCGCCGTCGCCTCGATGATGCGTTGCGCCGGACCGCCGGGCGCCTCGGCCCGGGCGTGAAGGTGATCGATATCGGTGGGGGAGACGGGAACCTCCTGGAGCGCGTGCTGGCCCTCGCCCCCGAGGTCGAGGTCGTCTGCTACGAGCCGGCTGCCAGCATGAGGGCCCAGGCCGAGGAAGCTCTTCGGGGCTTTCCCTCCGCCCGCGTCGTCACCGTCCTGGAGGACGACGGGCGCTACGACGTGGCCTTCTGCTGCGAGGTGTTCGAGCACCTTCCCGCCCAGCAGACCAAGGCCTTGATCACGTTCATCGCCAGGGTGGTGGCGCCCGGCGGTGTGGCCGTCAGCGGCGTGCCCAACGAGATCCACCTCATGGGCCTGCTGAAGGAGCTCTTCCGGATGGCCCGGCGCTACGGCGAGCACGATGCCGTCCCACGACGCGTCCTGGCCGCGGGCTGCCCTGGGTCGCCCGAAGAGGACCGGTGGGAGCGAGCCCTGGACGAAGAGCCCTACATCTTCGAGCACGGGGGCTTCGACCACCGCCGGCTTCGGGCCGCGCTGGAGGAGCACCTGGTGGTGACCGAGGTCTACGCCAGCCCCTTCCCCTTCCTCCCCCTGGCGCTCGGCTCGGAGATCTACTTCGTGTGTGAGCCCCGGTCCTAGGCCAACGGCGATGCGAGCAATGGTCACCGGTGGTTCCGGCTTCGTGGGGTCTTGGCTGCGGGCTCATCTGGCGGAGATGGGCGACGAGGTGCTCACGCCCGGCGACGAGCTCGACGTCACCGATCCCGCCACCGTGGAACGGGCGTTGACCGGTTCCCGAGCCGATGCTGTGTACCACTTGGCCGGGCTGGCCCACGTGGGCCGCTCTTGGGACGAGCCGGCGGCGTTCTTCGAGACCAACGCGTTGGGGACGCTGCACGTGCTCGACGCCGCTCGGCGCTGCCAACCGATCCCGCGCGTGCTGGTGGTGAGCTCGGCCGAGGTGTACGGAGCGGTGCAGCCGCCCGAGCTTCCGCTCGCCGAGGACGCGCCCCTGCGCCCGGTCTCCCCCTATGCCGTCAGCAAGGCGGCGGCGGAGATGGTGGGGTTGCAGGCGCACCTCGGATGGGGGGTGCCCGTGATCCGGGCCCGGCCCTTCAACCACCTGGGCCCGGGCCAGTCGCCCACGTTCGCCGTGCCCGCCCTGGCGGGGCGCATCCTCGAGGCCCTCCGGACGGGCAGCGATGTGCTCCGCACGGGGAACCTCTCGGCTCGGCGTGACTTCACCGACGTGCGGGACGTGGTGCGCGCCTACCGCCTGCTCGTCGAGCGGGGCGAGCCCGGCGAGGTCTACAACGTGTGCTCGGGGCGGGACGTGTCCATCGAATCCGTGGTGACGGACCTCATGGCCTACTCGGGATCCGCTCTTCGGATGGAGGTCGACCCCGACCTCATGCGGCCGGTCGACGTGCCTGTCCTTCGAGGTGACGCCTCACGGCTGGAGGCTGCCACCGGCTGGGCGCCCACGGTGCCGCTGGAGGAGAGCCTGCGGGCCGTGCTCGAGTCACTTCGAGGCTCCGGCTAGCGGTTCTCCGGGTCTAGAGGTTCTCCGGTGACGGGCTCTTCGGCGGCTGTGGGCCCTTGGGCGGCGCCGGGCGGGTCACGCCGCACCCAAAGCTGTTCCTGGGTGTCCTTGGCCGCCTTTCGCATCTGGGTCCAGACGCCCCTGGCCTGCTCGGGCAGGCGGGACTCGATCCCGTCCAGGACGGGTTCGGCCCGCTGGCTCAGGTCGATCACCACCGGCTCCAGCCGCTGCTCGACCTGGCGGGCCAGCTCCGTCAACTGGCTGCGCGTCTCGGCCAGCTGGGCCTCGAGGTCGGGCCGCTGGTCCTGGAGCTGCCTGGTCAAGGCCCGGCGGCGTACCTGGGCCTCCTGGAACCCGAGCACGCCGAACCCGACGGCCACGTAGGCGGCTTCCTTCACGGTCTTGGTTACATCGTCCACGGTGGTCACGGGGCGAGTCCTCCAGGTGCGAGCGTGCCTCCAAGGTACCCGACCCACTGGTGGGGTCAGGCCGAACCTCGCCGCCCTGTTGCCGGCACTGGGCTCCGGAACCAGTGACCAGTGCCTGTCGCGAGTATGCCGCTGGGGAGGGATGCCCCCCGGCTAGCCTCGGCTCGACATGGACTCGCCGTTGCAGGCGCCGGCGGTCGTCGCCGTGGTCGTCACGTGTGACTCGGGGTCCTGGCTGGAAGAGGCGCTCGAAGCGCTCGCAGCGCAGGACTATCCGAATCTCTCGGTCCTGGTGATCGACGCCAACAGCGCCGAGGACCCCACCCCTCGCGTGGCGCGCATCCTCCCGGATGCGTTCGTGCGCCGCCTTCCCGCCAACCGCGGCTACGCAGCGTCGGCCAACGAGGCGCTCAAGCTGGTGGACGGCGCCTCGCTCTACCTCCTCTGCCACGACGACATCGTCCCCGCCCCCGACGTGGTGCGGGTGATGGTGGAGGAGGCCTTCCGCTCCAACGCCGGGATCGTGACCCCCAAGCTTCTCGACTGGCACGAGCCGGCTCGCCTCCTCCAGGTGGGCATGAGTGCCGACCGCGGAGGTTCGCCGGTGGCTCTCGCCGAGCGCGGAGAGCTCGACCAGGCCCAGCACGACAACGTGCGCGACGTCTTCTTCGCCCCCGGTGGCTGCGTGCTGGTGCGAGCCGACCTGTTCGCCTCGCTCGACGGTTTCGACCCCCTCATGGGCCTTTACGGCGAGGATCTCGACTTCTCGTGGCGTGCCCACATCGCCGGCGCCAGGGTGGTGGTGGCCCCCGCCGCCCGGGTGCGCCACCTGGAGGCCATGTCGTCCGGCCGCCGGGCTCCTGGTGGTGGGCCGCTGCCGAAGGACGCCGAGGCCGTCCGTCGCCGGGTCCGGCCCCTCCAGCTGCGCCACCGCCTCCGAGCCGTGCTCAAGGCCTACGGCCCGTGGCACCTGGCTCGGGTCCTTCCCCAGGCGGGGGTGATCTCCCTGCTCGAGATCGTGGGCGACATCCTCACCGGTCGCGCCGGAGCGGCGCGGGACACCATGCGAGCCTGGTCGTGGAACCTGCGCCACATCGCCCAGCTACGGTCCGCTCGCCGCGAGGTCCGGAGCCACCGCCGCATGAGCGACGGCGACATACGTGATCTCCAGGCCAGGGATGTGGTCCGTTTCGTCAACTTCGTGCGTACCCAGGTCCTGGGGGAGAACCTCCGACCTCGTGCCGTCGCCGGACGCATCGCCGCCTCGGCCGAGAGCCGGGACCTCCGCCTGCCGTTGCTCGTGGGCACGACGGCGATTGTGCTGCTGCTGATCGGCAGCCGGCAGCTGCTCAGCAGCGGTATCCCGGCCGTCAACGAGCTGGCGCCCGTCTCCCAAAGCGCCATCGGCCTCCTACGAGATTTCCTGTCGAGTTGGCGGGAGGTGGGTCTGGGTGACCAGGGCCCCGCCCCTCCGGCCTTCCTGATCCTCGGCCTGGGCGGTCTGCTCATGGGCGGGTCCACCGCCTTGTTCCAGACGCTGCTGGTGGTGGCGGCGCTGCCGCTCGGAGCCGTGGGCGCCTATCGGGTGGCCCGGCCGTTCGGTTCGCAGCGAGCGTCGCTGGCCGCCCTCGTCGTGTACGCCGCCGTACCCGTGCCGTACAACGCCCTCGCGGGCGGCCGCCTGAGCGGGCTGGTGGCCTATGCCACGGCGCCATGGGTGTTGAGTCGCCTGCTCCGCGTCACGGGGATCGAGCCCTTCGACGACCCCGAGCCGGGTCGGGAGATGACCCGGGAGATCCTCACCCTCGGGTTGCTGCTGGCCGCGGCCGGTGCGCTGGCGCCATCGGTGATCCTCATGGCCGTCCTCATGTCCCTCGGCATCGTGGCCGGAGCGGCGCTCGGCGGGGGCGTAGGGCCGGCTCGGCGGGCACTCGTGGCCGGGCTGGGCGGCGTCGGGGTGAGTGCCGTGCTCCTGTTCCCGTGGACCCTCACCTTCTTCCGTCCAGGCGCCCAGCTCTCGGCTCTGCTCGGCGAGACGACGGCGCCGCCCGGAGGTTACGGGTGGGGGAGCCTGCTCCGTTTCCAGATCGGCTCGGAGGGGGTGTCCCTCGGCGATGCGCCCATCGGCTGGGCGTTCGTCGTCGCCGCTGTGCTTCCGCTGCTCCTGGCGCGTGAATGGCGACTGTCGTGGGCGGCCCGGCTCTGGGGGCTGGCCTTGGTGTGCTGGGCGGCGGCGTGGCTCGGCGGCCGCGGATGGCTACCTCTCCCGCTGCCTCGGGCGGACGTGGCGCTGGCCCCGGCGGCCCTCGCGCTGGCCCTCGCCGTCGCGCTGGGCATGCGGGCCTACGAGGTCGATCTCCGCGGCTACCGCTTCGGATGGCGCCAGCTCGCCCTCTCCACCGCACTCGTGGTCACCCTCGCCGGCCTTCTCCCGGTGGTGGCCACCGCCCTGGGAGGAAGGTGGGGACTTCCCCGACAGGACTTCGCCGAGCTCCTGTCATGGATGCCCGAGCAGCGGGCGCAGGGGCCGTTCCGCGTGCTCTGGCTGGGAGACCCCGATGCGCTCCCGTTGGGCGCATGGCGACTGGAGGACGGGCTGAGCTACGCCACGTCCCGCGGCGGGCCGCCCGACGCCACCGTCACCTGGGCGGGCGGCTCACCGGGTCACGCCGACGGCCTGGCCGACGCCGTCACGGCGGCGAGGGCACGCGGCACGACCCGCCTCGGACGTCTGCTGGCCCCCGCCGCCGTCCGCTACGTGGTGGTTCCCAACCGTGCTGCACCGATTCAGACGAAGGCGCCGCTGCTCCCGCCACCGGCTGACCTGCCGGCCACCCTCGATGCCCAGGTCGACCTGAAGCAACTGAAGACGGACGGGGCGGTGCGGGTATACGAGAACGTGGCCTGGGCGCCGGGCCGAGCCCTGCTGCGCCCTGATCAGGCGCAGGCGGCCAAGGGGGAGGGCTTGGCCTCGGTGGCCGCCGTCGACCTGGCAGGCTCGCCTTTGGCCCTCCCGAGGGAGCGCTCGCGCGGCCGCTACCAGGGACCCGTGCAGCAGGGTGACGTGGTGTTCCTGTCCGAGGCCGCATCCCGGGGTTGGGAGCTTCGTGTCGCCGGCCGGGTGGCGCCCCGCACCGAGGCCTTCGGCTGGGCCAACGCCTTCACCGCCCCGGCCGGCGGTCCCGCCACCCTCCGGTACCACACGTCTCCATGGCGTTACGGTGCGGTGCTCGTCGAGTTGACGCTGTGGCTGGCGGTGCTGCAGCGCATCCTCACTCGCCGCCGCTCCACGTGAAGTTGGGCAGGGGACCGCTCATCGGCATCGTTGCCGGCCTGCTCCTCGTCGGCGCCCTGGTGGACCGAACGCAGCCAGGACCGGCGGCGCCGTCCGGGGCGGCAGAGGAGGCGTCGGCGATGCCCACAGCCGCGCCTGCCTCGGCGCTGTCGTCCACCTTCTACTGCGCCGGAGCCACCGTCACCGCTGCCGGCACCACCGCCGGCTCGGTGGTGGTGGCCAACCCCCGCAGCCAGGAGGCTCGGGGCAGTGTCACCGTCATCACCACCAACCTGGCGCCCCGGGTCGTGCCCCTCGTCGTGGCGCCATTCTCTGTCTCCGAGGTGAGCTTGGGCCAGCTCGGCCCAGGGATCGCAGCCGCGGCGGTGGTGGACCTGCAGTCGGGCCAGGTTGCAGCGGAGCTATCGGTGTCCGGACCTCAGGCGGACGGCGACGTGACCCCGTGCGCCTCATCAGGATCCGGGCAGTGGTACTTCGCCGATGCGTCGACAGCACGGGATGCGAGCCTGCTCCTGTCGCTCTTCAACCCCTTCCCCGAGGACGCCATCGCCGACCTGTCCTTCAGCTCCGAGCAGGGTCGGGCCGCGCCCGGCGACCTACAGGGAGTGGTCGTCCCGGCCCGAACGCTGCTGGTACTCGACATCGGCGAGCAGGTTCGCCGGCGGGAGTCCATCGCTACCGCGTTGACGGTGCGAACCGGCCGGCTGGTGGCAACCCAGACGCTGGGTCGCACGGCGCCCGGGCGGGGCGGGGTTTCGGTGACGCTCGGCGCTCCCTCGCTGGCGCCTCTCTGGTACTTCCCCGACGGGCTGGCGGTCAACGGCATCGTTGAGCGCTACTCGCTGTACAACCCGGGCACACGCGAGGCCGAGGTGGCGGTCGAGGTCAACCTGGACGAGGGGGTGGCCGAGCCCTTCGAGATGCGAATCCCGGCGGGGGACCGAGTGACGGTCACCTTCAACGACGAGGCACGGATACCGAAGGGCGTGGGCCACTCCACCACCGTGCGCTCCGCCAACGGGGTGCCGATTGCCGCCACCCGTACCGTCGAGGCAGCCCTTCCCACCCGCTCCGGCCGGGCCGACACGCTGGGCGCCCGGCGGGCGTCGAAGCGCTGGCTCTTTCCGTCCGGCGGCACCAGCCAGGTACTGGATGAGCTCGTCGTGGTGCAGAACCCGGGCACGACACCCGCCTCGGTGTCGCTGGCAGGCCTGGCCGACGGCCGGGAGGTCGCCTTCCCCCAGTTCCAGGGAATCACCATCGAGCCCGGCCGCCGCCAGGCCTTCCGGATCGGCGACGCCCTGCGCCGGGCTCCGCTGCCGGTCGTGGTGAATGCCAGCTCCGAGGTGGTGGCCGAGCGCGCCGTCTACATGACCACCCGTCCGGGGGGGCTGTCTGCCGTCGTGGGCATCCCCCTGGAGTGACCGGGCCGTCTTGGTGCTCGTCCCCAGTTTGATCACTCCACCGGGATCTGTGTGCGGGCAGTTGTGCAAACTGCCGGGCCAGCGGGCAGGTTCAGGGAGCGGGCGTTGGAGCGCCTGATCGTCGCCGCCGCCCTGATCACGGTCGCCGCCGCCGCGGCCTTCCTCCTCCGGCGCCGGCGCCCGGCTCCGCCCACCCAGCCCCGCTGGGCCGTGCCCACCCAGCTCGACCGCGCCGACTTCGAGGGCAGCGCGCAGGCCTGGCTGGTGGCGGTGTTCACCTCGTCGGCCTGCCAGTCCTGCCAGCGGGCCACGGAGAAGTCAGCCGTTCTGGCCAGTTCCCAGGTCGCCTACCAGGAGATCGCCTACCAGGACGCCAAGGAGCTCCACGAGCGATACGGGATCGACGCCGTGCCGACGATCGTCATGGCAGACGCCGAGGGCGTGGTGCGCAAGTCGTTCGTGGGCGTCCCGAGCGCAACGGACCTGTGGGCCGCCCTTGCCGAAGCCAGGGCTCCAGGGACCGGCCCCGAGCCCGACCTGGGCAAACCCAAGACCTGAGCCGCCGGAGTCGGGCGCAGGCCGCACGTGTCGAACGTGCTCCCCGGGTGATGGCGAGGCCACTGCCGTGTGTTGCTCTGGGGACACCTACCGACACCTGCCGACCTTCATGTTCCCCAGACTGAGTCGTCGACCGGTCCGTGGTCCGGCCCGCTCGCCTCAGAGCTCGCCGGGCAGGCTGTGCTTGCTGGGTGAGACGGGGATCGCCTCGGGGTCGGGGCGACCATTGGGGACGGGCTCGGAGAACTGGGGCACAGCGTCGCCGTCGGGGTAGTCCCGGACCTCCTGGCCGAAGGCTCCGTCCACCAGGCGCTTCACCTCGCCACCGTCGATGGTCTCGGACTCGAGCAGGGCGGCGGCCACGGCGTCGAGACCCTTGCGGTGCTTGGTGAGCTCCTCGTGGGCCCGCTGCTCCTGGACGCGGAGGATGCGCTCGACCTCCTCGTCGATGACACGGGAGGTCTCGTCGCTGTAGTCGCGGGTCTGCATGAGGTCGTCGCCCAGGAAGACGGCGCCCTGCGAGCTCCAGGCCATGGGGCCCACCCGGTCGCTCATGCCCCACTCCCGGACCATCTTTCGGGCCAGCTCGGTGTTGCCCACCAGGTCGTTGTTGGCGCCCGTGGACAGGTCGTTGTACACCAGCAACTCGGCCACCCGGCCGCCCATGCGCACGGCCAGGCTGTCCTCGATGTAGTCGCGGGGGTAGATGTGGCGCTCCTCCATGGGGAGCTGTTGGGTCACGCCGAGGGCCATGCCCGCCGGCAGGATCGTCACCTTGTGCACCGGGTCGGCGTGGCGCAGGACGTAGGCCAGAACGGCGTGGCCGCCCTCGTGGTAGGCGATCCGCTCCTTCTCGTCGTCGGAGAGGGCCAGCGTCTCCCGGCGTTGACCCATGATCACGCGGTCCCTGGCCGCTTCGAAGTCCTCCATGTGCACGGCCTCGGCGTTGCGGCGCACGGCGTGGAGGGCGGCCTCGTTGACCAGGTTGCTGAGGTCGGCGCCGCTCATGCCCGGCGTGCCCCTGGCCACGAGCGCCAGGTCCACGTCGTCGTCCATGCGCTTGTCCTTGGAGTGCACCTTCAGGATCGGGAGACGCTCTTCGAGGTCCGGCAGGGGAACCACGATCTGGCGGTCGAAGCGGCCGGGGCGAAGGAGGGCGGGGTCGAGGATGTCGGGCCGGTTGGTGGCGGCCATCATCACGATGCCCTCGGTTGTCTCGAAGCCGTCCATCTCAGAGAGCATCTGGTTGAGGGTCTGCTCCCGCTCGTCGTGACCGCCGCCGAGCCCGGCTCCCCGCTTGCGCCCGATGGAGTCCACCTCGTCCACGAAGATGATGGCCGGAGCCTGCTTGCGGGCGGTCTGGAACAGGTCCCTCACCCGGCTGGCGCCCACGCCCACGAACATCTCCATGAAGTCGGATCCGGTGACGGACAGGAAGGGCACCCCCGCCTCTCCGGCCACGGCCCGGGCCAGCAGGGTCTTGCCCGTCCCGGGGGGTCCGACCAGGAGGACCCCCTTCGGGATTCGGGCGCCGATCTCCTTGAAACGGTCCTTGGCCTTGAGGAAGTCGACGACCTCGTTGATCTCCTGCTTCACGCCCTCGTAGCCGGCCACGTCGCCGAAGGTGGTCTTGGGCCGCTCCGTCGTGTACACCTTGGCCTTCGACCGCCCGATGGACATGAGCCCGCTCATCTGGCCCTGGGCCCGGCGGTTCATCCACAGGAAGAACCCCATCAGCAGGGCCACGGGCAGCAGGAACGGGATCAGGGCGGCGATGAGGTTGGGCTGGGTGTTCGAGAAGCGGAGGTCGCGCACCTTCTCGCGGAGGAGGGCGTTGTCGGGATCGGGCAACGGGCGGGGTCCGTCGACGGTGAACAGCTCGCCGCCGGTGAACTCGCCGTCAACGCGACCGGTGTCGTTGTTGACCTCGGCTTTGGCCACCTTGCCCTCGCCGGCCCGGCGGGTGAAGTCGCCATAGCTCACCTCGGTGCGGTTCTTGCCACCGAACAGCGGGGGGAGTATCAGCACCGCCACCACCAGGGCGAACAGGGCGATCATGGCCCACCGGAAGGTGGGCTCCTGGCTCGAGCCCATGCCGAGCGGCCGGTTCGAACGCGAGCGGCCGGACGGGCGCGAAGAAGGATCGTCTGGCGGAGGACTCATCGATGTCCTCCAGAGGCCGTCCCGGCGGGGATGGGGCCCGGAGCACAGGCTCCGGGAGGAATGGGCATGACCCAATGGTATGCGGCATGGAGGTTCTCCGGCCTACACCCCCGGTACGCTCGGGCGGCCATGACCGACGAGCCGGCGACCGAAGACCGGGCGTCCACCGAGGGCCCGGTGCGCTGGGGATTGGGCGAGGCCATTGCCGGTTACCTCGGGGCCTTCGTGCTGCTCAACCTGGTGGCGGGCATCTGGTACGGCGCCACCGGCCAGGAGGATCCCACCCTGGGGTCGATCGTGGCCACGCTCCTTGCCCTCTGGGCCGGCCTGGTGGCAGCCGCCGTGCTCACCAGCCGGCTGAAGGGCCGCGGCTCGCTCCGGGAGGACTACGGCCTGCGGATCG
>Ga0208612_1000994_pt1 | contig 11934 bp, 10 predicted proteins | sample AntDryMetagUQ889_FD_188089 | JGI IMG/M metagenome (GOLD analysis project Ga0208612, IMG submission 188089) | Polar desert microbial communities from Antarctic Dry Valleys - UQ889 (SPAdes) | ecosystem: Environmental > Terrestrial > Soil > Desert | place: Antarctic Dry Valleys | collected 2008-12-31 | reverse complement strand
GCCGACCAGGACTCCGGTGGTGGCGGCGACCGGGAGGCTTCCCAGGACTCCCCGATGTCGGGACTGAGCGTGCAGACCGAGCAGACGAAGGAGGTCACCCAGTGAGACCCGGGGGGCAGCGGAACCCAGTACACCAAGCTGATCCAGGAAGGTAACGTCGACATCCATGGCGGCTCGAAGTCGGTTGCCGCCGAGCGGCCTCCAAGTCTTGCTGGACGGCACGCTCCAGCGCGTCCTCTCGCCCGGTTCCCGCCCATACCTGTTCGGTCGCGGCAGCCAGTGCGACTTGCGGATCGGGCACCACGGCGCCGGTGGCGGCGACCGCAACATCTCGCGGACCGCCGGCTCGATCCGCTGGGAGGACGGGTTGTGGCTGGTCCACAACGACAGCGACAGCCGACCGTTCGACATCATCGTCCGTGACTTCGTGATCCCGCTGCCACCGCAGTTCGTGCTGGACGCCCCGTCGGTCTGGGCGATCGGTCCACCCGGGGTGGAGGTGCGGATCGTGACGCCGACCAGCGCATTCCTGCTGGGCATCGTGCTGGGCCGGCCCGGTCAGGTGGTACCACCGGATGAGTCGAGCGAGACCGGACCCAGCACCTTCTCGTTAGACGAGCCCAGCCAGCACGACCGGCAGCTGCTCGCCGCGAAGTTCCTGACCCAGCCGCGTCCGGGCGACGCGGTGGGCAACATGGAGGCCGCCTACCGGGTCAACCAGGCGCGGTCCCCGAACGACCGGATCGTGACCGACAAGGCGGTCGAGGACTCCGTGAGCCGCTGGAAGGAGAAACTGCGACAGCTTGGCGTCGACGGCATCGACGGCCGGGAGAACGTCAACCATCTGGGCCGCCAGCTGCTGGCGTACGGCTTCCTACGGCAGGAGGACCGCGAGCTGTTTCGACCGACCGGCCCGTCCGATCCGGGAACCGCATGACACGCACCTGTTGACCAGCGGTTGAGGGCTGCCCTCTGGTCACAGCAGACCGATCGCGGTTGAGTTGGTCGCGTGACCAGGACCGACCGCAGCACAGCGGTGCAGCCACCGGTTGACCCGCACGTCACCCCGCTCCGTGGCTGGGTCGCGGTGCTTCCCGACGTTGTGCGTCGGTGGCGCGCCGCGGCGCCTGACGACGAGACACGGCGCTCGACGCCGACGGTGCTGCGGGCACTCCGAGTGGTCACGGCGCTCGTGTTGGCGGTGGCAGGCCTGGTCGGCGTCCTCGCCGCCAACACGCGAAGTTCGGCGACCGAAGAGATCGCGACCCGCATCGAGGCACTCAACGCCGACGCGACGACCGTCTATCGATCGCTCGCCGATGCCGACGCCACGGTCACCAGCGGATTCCTCGCCAGCGGGCTGGAGCCGGCGGTTGACAACCGAGACCGCTACGACGCCGACATCGCAGCGACGGCCGCCAGCCTGGCGAGGGCGGACAACCAGGCGACCGACGAGGCCACCGCCGAACGCATCGCCAACATCGGAACGCAGCTGCCGGTCTACACCGGGCTGATCGAGCAGGCCAGGGCGAACAACCGCCAGGGGCTGCCGGTCGGGGCGTCCTACCTGCGCCGCGCGTCGGAGCTGATGCAGACCTCGATGCTCCCCACCGCGGAGGCGCTCCAGCAGCGCCAGGCGCAGCGGCTGGACGAGACCTACCAGCGGGCCGGGTCGGTCCCGGTGGGAGCGCTGACGGTCGCACTGCTCGCGCTCGCCGGACTCCTGCTGACGCAGGTGTGGCTCGCGTTCCAGTTCCGGCGGGTGCTCACCCTCGGCACGGTCGTCGCCACCGTTGCGCTGCTGCTCGGACTGCTGTGGTGGACGGTCGCCGGGATGGTGTCCGGCGGGTACCTGGACCGGTCGCAGACGCACAGCGAGGCCATCAGCGAGGGGCTCGGGCCCTCGCAGGTTGCGGCGTTGCAGGCCCGGGCCACCGAGAGCCTCGCCCTGGTGGCGCGCGACGGTGGCAGCAGCGAGCAGGACTTCGACGATCGGATGCAGGTGCTGGCCCGCGACGACGGGGCCGGCGGGGCGCTGGGCGCGTCCGGACAGAAGGTGTCCGACCCGCAGGGCCGGGCCGGCGTGCAGGCGGCGGTGGCCGAGGTGATCGCCTACCGGGAGGCGCACGACCGGGTCCGGACGGCCGACTCCGAGGGCGACTACGCGGACGCGGTCAGGCTCGCGGTGTCGGCCGACCCGGGCAGCGCCGCGACCGCGTTCGGACGGCTCGACGCCGCGCTCGCAGCTACGGTCCGCCACGAGCGGGCCTCGTTCAATGCCGAGATCGCTCGAGCGCGGGACTGGCGCACCGGCCTCGTCCCGGGCACCGGGCTACTGGCGCTGGTCGCAATCGTTGGCGCCCTCGTCGGCCTCGGACAGCGGCTGGAGGAGTACCGATGAACACCCGTCGCACGCTCGCCGCGGCCCTCGCGGCCGCCGCGGTGCTGACCGTCGTCCTGCTCGACGCCGGGGAGCCGATGCCGGCCGAGGCGAACCAGGGGGCGACGAACCCGAACCGGGTGACGACGGCCGTCGGCCCAGCACCGGCCGAGTCGACGACGGCCGCCGTGGTGCAACAGCCGCCCGCGGCGTGCGATCCGCGCGCCAGCCTGCGCCCGGCCGCGCCGCTGCCGGTGCCCGGTCAGATGCCAGCCGACTCGACGATGGCCCGCATTGCCGAGCGCGGGCGGCTGATCGCCGGGGTGGACCAGAACACCTACCTGTTCGGCTTCCGCGACCCGGATACCGGTCGTCTCGACGGTTTCGACATCGAGATCGTCCGCGACATCGCCGGCGCGATCTTCGACGACCGGGAGCGGGTCGAGTTCCGCCCGGTGAACATCGTCGACCGGATCCCGATCGTCGAGCGGGCCGACGTCGACGTCGTTGTCAGCACGCTCACCATCAGCTGCGAACGACGGGCCCGCGTCGAGTTCAGTGGGGTGTACCTGGAGGCCGGGCAGCGGGTCCTGGTGAACCGGGGGACTTCGGTCACTGGCCTGGACGGGCTGGGCGGCAAGCGAGTCTGCGCCGCCCGCGGCTCCACGTCGCTTCGGAACATCCTCATCGCGCCGTCCGAGCCGGAGCCCGTCGGAGTCCCCAACGCGACGGACTGCCTCGTGCTCCTGCAGCTCGGCGAGGTAGACGCGGTATCCACCGACGACACGCTCCTCGCCGGTCTGGCCGCCCAGGATCCGCGCACCGAGATCGTCGGGCCGCGCTTCACCGAGGAGCCGTACGGCGTGGCGGTCAACCGGGAAGACCCGGATCTGGTGCGCTTCGTGAATGCGGTGCTGGAGCGCCGCGTCGCCGACGGCACCTGGCTGGCGAGCTACCAACGCTGGCTGACCCCGCTCGGGCCGGCACCCGCTCCTCCGGCGCTGCGGTACCGGGACTGATCGCCATGATGATCGACTCCGTCTCCGCGGCCGACGCTGCGATCAAGCGCCTGGGCGACGAGAACCAGGGCCTGTTCGACGGGCTGATGCAGCTGGAGAACCACACCGGGTGCAAGCTGCTGGACGGCGGCGTCCTGCAGGGGATCACGCTGGGGCGCTGGCAGACCACCCGTGAGGGCTACGCGGTGCTGTGGACGCTCTACGACCTGCACCGGGACGCGTTGGATGCCGTCCGCGAGATCCGGGAGCGCCGGGGCTGGCGGTCGCCGTACGACCTCGACGACATCGAGCACCTCCTGACCGGCGCGGACGCGGTCACCGTGCCGAAACTGCCCGGGTGCCGGGCCGGACGGATGAGCGTGACTGACCTCGTCGCCGAGATCCTCGCGGTCGGCGGTGAGATCCGCGAGGTGGTCACCGCCGTCGACCGGGTCTGGGGCGAGCTGAGCCCGGTCATCAACCGGTGCGAGGAGATCCTGACCGTGGCCACCGCAGCCGGCACCGAGCTCGGTCTGCCACCGGACGCCGACCCGTCCGCGGCACTGCACTTCCGGCTGGCTGACTTGCGCGAGGTGGCCCTGACCGACCCGCTGTCCCGCTGGACCGGCAGCGCCGTGGACCGGTCCGAAGCGGACGGCCTGGTCGCGGCGTGCGAGCAGGCCGGTGCCGAGCTGGTGGCGCTCGACGACGTGCGCCGCGGCGCCGCCGCCCGGCTGGATCAGGTCGGCGCCGTGCTGGCCGAGATCGACGAGCTGGCGCGGCAGGTCGTGCTGGCACGGGCCGAGGTCGCGATCAAGATCGCTGAGGTACCGCCGGCGGCCGCCGAAGCTGGCGTCGCGGCAGCCGTGCGCACCGGGCTGGCCGACGCCAGGGAGCTGTGCGCCACCAGTCGGTGGCGGGAGGTCGCCGCCGAGGTGGGCGCGCTCGAGGCCCGATCGCAGGCGGCTCACGCGGCCGCCGTGGCGGCGGTGGACGCGGGGCGGCAGCCGCTGCGGGTCCGAGCCGAGCTGCGCAGCCGCCTCGACCTGTACCGGGCGAAGGCTGCGGGCCGTGGTCGCAGCGAGGACCTCGACCTCGAGCGGGCCTACCGGGCGGTGCACGACCTGCTGTGGAGCGCGCCGTGTGACCTGGTCGCCGCCGCCGCTGCTGTTCAGGACTACCAACACCGGATCAACCGGACGCCGACCGACCTGGTGGCAGGGGGTGAGTCGACGTGACGACGTGTAACGAGCAGGACTGCGACGGGCCGATCGACGGCACCGAATACTGCGGCAGGTGCGGCACCAAGTACCAGCCGCCCCAGCTGCGGACGCCGGACCCACCCACCGCGCCGGAGCCCGACGGGGCCGACCGGTCCCGGGGTCGGCGATCGTTGCCGCCGCTCGAGGGGACCGACCCCAGGGACGCAGTGCTCGCCGACGCGGTGGTCCCCGAGCGGAAGAGGTTCTGTCGCAACCCCAAGTGCCGCCAACCGGTCGGCCGCGCGAAGGGCGACAGGCCCGGCCGGGCCGAGGGGTTCTGCCAGGACTGCGGGTGGGGGTTCTCGTTCCGGCCGCCGCTGGATCCGAGGACCACAGTCTCGGGGCGGTACGAGGTGGAGGGACCCATCGGTCGCGGCGGACTGGGCTGGGTGTACCTGGCGGTCGACCGGAAGGTCGACCGGTTCGTCGTGCTCAAGGGCCTGGTCGATCCCGACGACCCGACGGGCAGGCAGGTGGCGCTGGACGAGCTGCGAGCGCTTGGTCAGGCGAACCATCCGAACATCGTGGGGGTGTACGACGCGGTGCAGCACCCGTACCAGCTACCTGGTCCGGGCCACGCGATGCTCCCCATCGACTACATCGTCATGGAGCACATCCAGGGTCGGTCACTGATGCAGCTCTACCGGGAGCACCGGGACCGTGACGAGTACCTGCCGGTCGACGAGGTCTGCGGATACATCCTGCAGGCGCTCGCGGCGCTCTCCCACCTGCACCACCGGCGGCTGCTGTACAACGACTTCTCCCCCGACAATGTGATCTCCGCCGAGGACGGCCGGGTCCGGCTCATCGACCTCGGCGGCGTCTCGGTCGAGAACGACCTGCAGGGCGGCACCTGGGGCAAGGAGGGCTACCGGGACACCCGGAACCCACCCTCGGTGCAGACCGACCTCCACGCGGTCGCGCGGACGATGGCGGTGTTGACCTTCAGGGTGCCGGGGTTCGCCGACCCGGCGAAGGGGTTCCCTGACCCGGCTACGGAGCCGCTGCTCGCCCGGCACGAGTCGTACCGCCTGTTTCTGCTGCGCGCGACCGATCCGGATCCGGAGCACCGGTTCGGGTCCGCCGAGGAGATGGCCGGCCAGCTCGAGGCGGTCCAGCGGGAGGTCCGGGCGTGCGACGAGGAGCAACCGCACCCCGGCCTCTCCGACGTGTTCGGGCCCGAGCTACGCGTGGTCGGAGCCGATCCCGACCTTTTCCCAGCCGGACCGGTGGACCGGGTGGCCGCGGCGCTCGCGTTGCCCGACCCGCAGGTCGACCCCGCCGACCCGCAGGCCCGCAGGCTCACCAGCCTCAGTGCGGAGAACCCGCAGGAGCTGCTGGAGGCGCTGGCGGGTCTGCAGGAGATGTCGCTGGAGACGCGGCTGCGCGCTGTACGGGCGCGGGTCGAGCTGGCCGCAGCGGGCTCGACCAACGGCGAGCTCGACACGCTGACGCGAGAGCTGGCCGGGCTCCGCGCCGAGAAGCCCGACGACGTGCGGGTGGCTTGGTTCCGTGGACTCGCCGCGCTGGTCGACGGCTCGCTGTCGGCGGCGCGGGCCGAGTTCACCACGGTGCTGCACGCCCTGCCGGGCGAGGTGGCGCCGAAGTTGGCGCTTGCGCTGTGTGCGGAGCTGCTGGCCGAGCACGCCATCGCCGAGCGTTTCTATGCGACGGTGTGGCGCACCGACGAGTCGTACGTGAGCGCCGCCTTCGGGCTCGCGCGGACCCGGATCGCGCTCGGCAATCGAGCCGGTGCGGCCGACGCGCTCGGCCGGGTCCCGACCAGCTCGCGCTACGCGGTTGCGGCCACCCTGTGCGCCCTGGTGGCGGCAGAGCCGGGGCACGGCTCGGAGCGGGATCTGGCGCCCGGCTTCTTCACGACGGCGGAGCGGCTGCGCGAGGCGCACCCCGAATCTCTGGAGGTGGACGACCGACGCCGCTACCTGGCGTTCGCTGCCGTGCTGACCGCCGCCTCGACGTGGGTGCGCCGTGGCCGTCCGTGGCCCGCCGACCCGACCACCCCGGAACCGTCCACCCTTCTCGGTTTCCCGTTGGACGAGCGGGGCCTGCAGGACGGGCTGGAGTGGACCTACCGACAGCTCGCGGCGAAGAGTGCCACCACGCCCGCGGAGAAGATCAAGTATGTGGACCGAGCCAACCGGGAACGCAACTGGAGCCTGCGATGATGACCAAGCCGAGGCCGACCGTGGCCGTGGCGATGCTGCTCGCCGCGCTGATGCTGCTCGCCACCGGCTGCACCGGAAGCGAGACCTCGGGCTCGGTGCGGGAGCTGGTGTGGGCCGCCGGGGGAATCACCGAAGACAGTGCGACGTATGTCGCCGACGCGTGGAACCAGCAGCACCCGCAGGGGCCGCGGGTGCGGGTGGAGGCGCTGCCCCAGTCGGCGGACGACCAGCGTCAGCTCCTCGCGCTGGAGCTGAACGCCGGGATCGACCACTTCGACATCCTCGACCTGGACGCCATCTGGACCGCCGAGTTCGCCGAGGAGGGCTGGCTGCTCGACCTGGACGACATGCGCTCGGAGATCGAGGAGGTGACGCTGCCGGGCCCGGTGCGCACCGCGATCTGGGACGACATCCTCTGGGCGGCCCCGTTCACCACCGACGCCGGGCTGCTCTACTACCGCACCGACCTGGTATCCGAGCCGCCGACCAGCTGGCAGGAGCTGGTCGACGACGGCTCCCGGATCGGTTCCGTGCAGGGCATCGCGCCCTTCGTCGCCGACGGCGCGCCGTACGAGGGCCTCGTGGTGCAGTACCTGGAGTACCTCTGGGCGTTCGGTGGCGACCTGATCATCGACGGGACGGACGTGACGTTCGACGAGACGCGGGCGACAGACGCGGCCGAGTTCATGCGCACCAGCTACCGCACCGGTTTGTACGCACCCGGGTTCGAGACGATGACGCTGGAGGATGCGCGGGACACCTTCCAGTCCGGGCAGGCGGTCTTCCTCCGGTCGTGGCCCTACGCCTACCGGCCGATGAACGACCAGGACCCGACCAGCCAGGTCGCGGGCAAGGTCGGGATCGCGCCGCTGCCGACGTTCGACGGCAGCGGCGCGGTGGCCGCGCTGGGCGGGCACAACCTGGCCGTCAGCCGGTTCTCCTCCGACGTGTCGGCCGCGCAGGAGTTCGTCCGCTTCGCCACCACGTCCCGGGACGTGCAGCGCAGGCTCGCCGAAGAGTACTCGTTGGCGCCCACGCTGCGGGCGGCATATGACGACCTCGCCGCCGACCCGTTGATGGCGCTGCTGGACAGGGTGCTGCCGACGGCCCGCCCCCGACCGGCGACCCCGGAGTGGGCGGCGATCAGCGAGGAGATCCAGCAACAGGTCCTGGCCGCGTACACCGGCGATGTCGAACCGGCGGCGGCGGTGGCCGCGCTGCGCCGCTCCGTCCGCGCCACGGTGCAGCGACGGTGAGCGCGCAGCCGCTGCCCGCCTGCTCGCGCTGCGACGAGCTGGTCGGGCCGCATGACCGGTTCTGCGAGGCGTGCGGGATGCGGCGGCCCGACCCACGGGACCATGTCGAGGTCGACGCGCCGGGGGCGGCCGCGGTCAGCGACCGGGGGCACCGCCACCAGCACAACGAGGACGCCGTCGCGGTGCGGGTGCTCGAGCAGGGCCGGGGCGTCGCGGCCGTGCTCGCGGTGGTCTGCGACGGGGTGTCCCATGGCCCGCGACCGGACCTGGCCTCCCATGTCGCCGCCGAGGCCGGCGCCGACGCGCTGGTGACGTTGCTGCGCGGGCCGGGTGAGCCCGAGGCTGCGACCCGCGGTGCCGTCCGGGCGGCGGCCGATGCGGTTGCGGCGCTGGCCGACCGGCCGAACACACCGGGGTCACCGGCCTGCACGTTCGTCTCCGCCGTCCTCGCCGGCCGAGCGCTCACGGTCGGCTGGGTCGGAGACAGCCGGGCGTACTGGATCCCGAGCGAGCCGGCCACACCCGGAGTCCAGCTCACCGAGGACGACTCCTGGCTCGCCGCGACGGTCGCCGCGGGCACCATGAGCTACGGGCAGGCCGCCGCTGACCGGCGCGCCCACGCGATCACTGCCTGGCTCGGTGCCGATGCCGGGCAGGTTCGGCCGCGGGTGACGACGGTTCACCCGGGCGGACCGGGAGCGGTTCTCGTCTGCACCGACGGCCTGTGGAACTACCTGGACAGTCCCGCGCAGCTGGCCGCGGCCCTGCCCCCGGACGCCGCACACGCCCCGCTGCGCGCGGCGCGCCAGCTCGTCCGCACCGCGCTGCGCCGCGGCGGTCGCGACAACGTCACCGTCGCGGTGCTGCCGGTGGCAGGACCACCCGAGACACTCGAGGAGGACACCCATGGGCTCCGCACCTGAGCTCCACGGTGAGGTGCACCAGAACCTCTACCTGAACGACGGCGATCGGGAGGTCCAGGCGCTGGTCACCGTGGACGCGGTCGGTGAGCCGTCCCAGGCGGCCCGCGCGGACGCAGCCGAGGTCATCGTGATCGACAAATCCGGTTCGATGGGGTACCCGGACGAGAAGGCCGTGAAGGCAGTGGAGGCCGCCGGGGTGGCCATCGACGAGATTCGCGACGGGGTCTGGTTCGCGGTAGTCGCCGGCTCCGACCAGGCGCAGCTGCTCTGGCCGAGGGAACCCGTGCTGGTCCGGGCGGACGACCGGACCCGTGCTGAGGCGAAGGTCGCGCTGCGCGGCATGCAGGTCGGCGGCGGCACGAAGATCGGCCAATGGCTGACGCTCGCGAACCGGTTGCTCGGCCAGCACCCCGACGCGATCCGGCACGCGATCCTGCTCACCGACGGGCACAACCGGCACGAGTCGACCGAGGAACTGGCGGCTGCCGTCGCGGCCTGCGAGGGCACCTTCACCTGTGACTGCCGTGGGGTCGGCGCGGACTGGTCGGTCGGCGAGCTGCGGCAGATCGCCAGGGCACTGCTCGGGTCGGTGGACGTGGTCGCCAAGCCGGCCGGACTGGCCGAGGACTTCCGGGCGATGATGGCGGCCTCGATGCGCAAGGAGGTCGCCGAGGTCGGCTTGCAGCTGTGGACACCGGTCGGCGCCACCGTTCGACTGGTCAAGCAGACCGCGCCGGACCCGGTGGATCTCACGGCGCGGCGCGTGCCGATCAGCGACCAGGTGGGGCACTACCCGACCGGTTCGTGGGGCACCGAGCAACGGGACTTCCACGTGAGCGTGGCAGTGTCGCCCGGCGCGCTGGGCCAGGAGAAGCTGGCCTGTGGGGTGTCGTTCGTCCAGCTACTCGCGGATGGCGGTCACCAGCCGCTGGAGCAGCGTTTCCTGCGCACCCGGGCGAACGGCGCCCAGGAGACCCACTCCGAGGCGATGGTCTGCGCGATCTGGACCGACGACGTCGCGAAGAGCACCGTGATGAACCCCTACGTCGCGGCGGCGACCGGGCAGGCAGAGGTCGAGGAGGCCGTGCGCAACGGTATGGAGGCCTACCGCGCGGGTGACAACGCCGCCGCCGCCGGGTTCCTGGAGGCCGCGCGCCGGTGGGCCGACCGGGCCGGCAACGTCGACATGGTGGCGCGGCTCGACGACATCGTCGATCCGGAGACCGGCACGTTCCAGCTGGACCGGCTGACCCCCGAACGTGAGATCGAGATCGAGATCGAGTCCACCCGGCAGGCTCCGCAGCGCGGCGCAGACAGTGGGGAGCCATGAGCGACTGTGCCTTCCCGCACGACGCCGACCGGGCCGGCTACTGCGAGGGCTGCGGCCTCGCGATCGGACCGGCGCCGGACCCGGCGCCCGATGACGCGCCCGAGGCCACGGTGCCATGTTCGAACTGCGGTGAACCTCGCGACGGCGGCCGCTTCTGCGAGCGGTGCGGTCACCGGTACGACACCGAACCGAGCTCGGTCGAAGACCCGCGGTCGGTGTGGGTGGCGGTCCTGGCGGTGGACCGGGAGCTCTTCGACACCACAAGCGCGGTGGCGCGCGGGTTCGAGCTCCCGGACGCCGCCGAGCGCCGCGTCGAACTGATCGGCAGCACGATCCGAATCGGCAGGCAGAGCCGCCGGCACCCGACAGCACCCGAGATCGACCTGTCCGGAGCACCCGCGGATCCAGGCGTGTCCCGCGAGCATGCCCAACTGCTACGCCAGACCGACGGGTCATGGGTACTGGTGGATGCCGGTTCGGCGAACGGGACCTACCTCAACGGCAGCGCGGAGCGCGTTCCCCGCAACCAGCTCGTACCGCTCGTCGCCGGCGACCGCATCCGGCTCGGGATCTGGACCAGCATCACGTTGCACGCAGCCACAGGATCTTGACCGAGCGCAGATTGGTGTTATAGGCGCCCCGGCTCAGTCACGGGTCCCTGACGAGGGTGCTGGCGATCTTGTTATCGCGGGCTCGGATGAAGCAGGGTCGGTGCCGGCGGCGGGATTCGAACCCGCACTGTCTTGGTCCTAGGCCAAGTGCCTGCTGCCAGTTGGGCTACGCCGGCGGTTGCCACCACACCAGGTCTTCGTCTGAGAGTGGCAGTTCGGACACAGGATACGGAGGTTCTCGATCCTGTTGTCCGTGTGGTCACCGTTGATGTGGTCCAGGTGAAGCGGAAGAGCCCTTCCGCGCCAGTTCTGGAGCCGGCACTCAGCGCACTCAGATTTCAGCAATCCCGCCGCGACGAGCCGCCGGCGGAGGTCCGAGTTGCAGCGATACGTCGAACCCCGGATCAGGATCTGCCCGAGCGGAACGGACCTCTGGGGGAGCTTCCGGTTCCGCGCCCACCGAGTTCCCGTGAAGTGCGACATGTCCAGCCCCCATGATCGGATGTAGCCGACGATCATTCGGTGTACGCCCCCGTTCGGGGTGTAGCCCAGGCGACGGCTCACCTCGGAGATCGAGTCGCTCACTCGGACTGCTTCCGCGAGGTCGGCGTCCGACCAGCGGCGCCGGACGCGGGAGACTCCGACGTCGGAACGAGGGATGTGCGCAGCGTCCAGGCCCAGCCGCGCAATATGTGCCCGCAGGATGTCGTACTTCCCCGGTTGGAGACCCAGCCGCCGGCACACCTCGCTCAGCGTCCGGCTTGCCGCAACCGCCGCCGTCAGTTGCTCGTCAGTCCAGTTTCGCGCGCGTGGCATGAAGCCACCATATCGAACATATGTTCGAGATTGTCTACAGATTCAGATCGCGAGGTCCTTGCGGAGCTTGGCGACGTGACCGGTGGCGCGCACGTTGTACAGCGCACGCTCGATGCGGCCCTGCGCGTCGAGCACGAACGTCGAGCGGATGACCCCGGTGACGGTCCTCCCG
>Ga0208612_1000993_pt1 | contig 11936 bp, 11 predicted proteins | sample AntDryMetagUQ889_FD_188089 | JGI IMG/M metagenome (GOLD analysis project Ga0208612, IMG submission 188089) | Polar desert microbial communities from Antarctic Dry Valleys - UQ889 (SPAdes) | ecosystem: Environmental > Terrestrial > Soil > Desert | place: Antarctic Dry Valleys | collected 2008-12-31 | reverse complement strand
GCCGAGCTTGCCCGGGCGAAGCTCCCGGACCCTATGGCGGGATACCTGACCGGACTGGCCGACGAAGCGGTCGTGCGCTACCGGCTGACGCATGCTTAGAACCAGGATTCAGGAGCGAGGCCGCCTACGAAATGCCAGCCACGAGCACCAAGATTCTGCGGCGGAGTCAACGTGATAGCTGTGATCGAGACACAAGGCCACACGCATGCTTACTGTCTCGACGTACTTTCCGATCCGCACCCCGCCACTTCGGCATATCGAAAAGGAGGAGCGCCCCGTATGCCCAGGCCCCATAGTGACCGGAATGACCGCCTCTGACCGCTCCACGACCGCCGAGACTGTCCTTGTGGCCGCGCTGGCCGCCGGCGCTACGCAGGCCGAGGCCGCAGCCGCGGCGGGGATATCGGAGCGCACCGTGCGCCGACGCCTAGAACACCAAGACCTGGCTCGCCGCGTCGCTGAGGAGAGGTCACGGCTCGTTACCCACACGGCGGCACGGCTGACTGGATTGGCCGGAACTGCCGTCGATGCGCTCGGGGAGCTTCTCGCCGACGATGTTCCACCCGCGGTGCGGCTGCGGGCATCGCTGGGTGTGTTGGAGGCGGCACGGGTTTGGCGAGAGTCCAGTGAGCTCGAGGAGCGCATCACGGCCATCGAAGCCGAGGTTCTCCTCGAGCGTGAGGCGGCAAGGTGAGCCGCAGTCAACAGCGACGCGTAAACCGGCTGTGGAGGGTCGCCGGGCCTTGCGATGCTTGTGCCGAGCGTGAGCTGCTGGAGATCGAACAAGAACAGACGCGAAGAGAGCTCAGGGAGACCCATGAGCGGTGCAAGGCGCGCGATGCGGACCCGGCGTGGTGGAACGACGAGGCCGATCGACTCGTGGGCAGGGCTGATGAGCTTGAGCGCAACGGTGGCGAGGACGGCCTGAGGGCAGCGGCGCAGCACGAGGCGTCGTCCGCGGCCGACGAAGATGCTCGCGAGACGCTGGACCGCCGCAGGGTTCGGCTCGCCCAAGGCTGTCGCCGTTGCCAAGAAGCCGCGGAGTTGCTCCCCAGCCCGGACGTCGTGCGCCTCGCGAGAAGAGTGCGCGAGTCCCTTAGTGAGCAGGAGTTTGATCCTATCGGGTTGCGAGAGACAGCCCAACGCTTCCAGGCGCGTGCCAACGAACTGCAAGCGGCTGAGGACTCTTCGAAATGACCCCCGCCTCGCGTTTACGTTGCGCAGGGCTTCTGGCGGACCGGAGACTTTGTGGATTGGGTGCAAGGGCCCCTTGAGCGGGCGGGCCTCGCGAGGAGCATGTTCTCGGCCGCCGTGCGGGCATGAGACCGGGCACCAAGCGTCCCAGCGTCGGATCACCACTCGGCCAGGTGCTGGTAGTGAACCCGGCCCATCATGTGCATGTCCGCGCTCGCTTCGAACTCGTCCGTAAAGACGTTTAGGCGGGACCGTCGGGCAGGTCGCGGCAGAACTCCGTGTCCTCTTTGGGGACGAGGCCATCAAGCGAGTAGTCGAAGATTCGCGCTATCAGCTTCCGCATCAGGAGCGCGCCACACAAGATCGTCGACCAACTCGACATCGGAGGCGCCCCTGCAGTCACTCAGGGCCATACGGCTATCCGCCGGCGCCGAGCAGGTACAAGGCGATTCCGGCCAGGGCGCAGACAACGAGGGTGCGCAGCACGCTCCAGCCGCGACTGAAGATGAGCGCGCAGCCGAGCGCGGTGACCGAAGGACACGGGCGAGCACGTTGCAGCGTCTCGCTGAAGCCCTCGTATCGGGAACGGTGGGTCTGGGGACGGCTGAGGACGTCATGGGGTTCTTGCTGGCCGCTGCCACCCCTGTCTTGGCTCCGGAGAGCCAGTATCGCGCGCGGGTTGAGACGCGCCGACGCCGCCGCGAGGTTCGGCGGAAGCACCAGCCGGTGACTGAGCACAGCGTGGAGATTGTCGACCTAGTACGACAGCCGTAGTTCGTTACTTGGGCGGCTGATGGTGCGGCTGGGGTGGCTGGGCGTGTCGCCGGGACAGGGTGCGGCCACCGCTTCAGCATCCGGTGTTTGTGATGAACAACGACGCCGCGGCGGTGGCCGCGGCACACAGCGTAGACCTGGACCGGTGGCGTGAGGCGTTCAGCGAGGTGCTGGACCTGCTTGCGCCGCGGTTCACCCGCTACGAACCGTCGCGGCACGCTGCGGCGCTGCTGCAGGGCTTGGTTTCGGGGCTGGAGCGGAAGAACTGTTGGACGATCGCCGAGCACCGGGGTCGGGCCACCCCCGATGGGTTGCAGCATCTGTTGGGGCGGGCGACGTGGGACGCCGAGAAGGTCCGCGACGACCTCCGCGGCTACGTCGTCGAGCACTTCGGTGACCCCGGCGCGGTCCTGGTCGTCGACGAGATCGGGGATGTGAAGAAGGGCACCCACACCGTGGGCACCCAGCGGCAGTACACCGGCACCGCGGGCCGGATCGAGAACGCCCAAGTGGCGGTCTACCTGACCTACGCCGCACCACGAGGGCACGCGCTGATCGACCGGGCGCTGTACCTGCCCAGGTCGTGGACCGGCGACCCCGACCGGTGCGCGGCCGCCGGGTGCCAGCCGAGATGGAGTTCGCCACCAAGCCGGCCCTGGCCGGGCAGCTGATCACCGGCGCGGTCGCCGCCGGTATCCCGGCTGGCTGGGTGGCGGGGACGAGGTCTACGGCGCCGACCCCCCGCTTCGTGCGGTGATTCGCGGCCACCGCTGGGCTACGTGTTGCAGATCGCGGCCAACCGGCGGGTGCCCACCCACGCCGGGCCACTCCGCGTCGACCAGCTGCCCGCGCTGCTCCCACCGAAGGCGCCGCACTGCACCTGTGGCACCGCGTGCTGGACCAACGCTGGCCGGACGAGATGGACACCAACCAGAGCGAGGGAGTCGCTGCATGACCACGTATTGGACGACGATGGACTCGCCGATCGACGAGCTGATGCTGGTCGCCGACGACGACGGGCTCACCCACGTTGCGTTCACGCCCTTCGTCCCGCCGTCGGGGGAGAGCGCTGACCAGCACCCGGTGCTGGCCGCGGCCCGACACCAGCTCGGTGAGTTCTTTGCCGGTGAGCGGCGCGACTTCGACCTGCCCCTGGCCGCCAGCGGCACCCAGTTCCGCCGGCTCGTGTGGGACCAGCTGCGGACGATCCCGTACGGCACCACGACAACGTACGGTGCGATCGCCCGCACGCTCGGGCTCACCGGTCACGGTGCCCGTGCGGTCGGCGTGGCCAACGGGGCCAACCCGATCGCGGTGGTCGTGCCGTGTCACCGGGTGGTCGGCAGCGACGGTCGGCTGACCGGCTACGCCGGCGGGCTGGACCGCAAGCGGGCGCTGCTGGCGCTGGAGAACAGCGGGTTGTGCTGAGCGGTGTTGCGCTGCCAGCCATCAGGCACGCCCGCGAGTGTCGGACCCTTCGGTCACGCTCGGCTGCATGACTGCACAGAACTGGTCCGGGGTCGCCGTTTCGCGCTGTGGGAGTAGATCCCAGGAGAGCGACGGCCCGCCGGCGGTGACGTCACCCGTCTGGCCCCGGGCGGCGCCCGCTGATCTCACGGGTTCGTTCCTCCCGCAGGCTGCGCAGGTGCACGGCTGCCCAGGAGCGGAACGGCCGCCACGCCTCGGATACCTCAGCGAGAGTCGCGTCCGGGCCGTAGCGTTCAGCGACCTCGGCGCCCAACCTGTGCTCGTTTCGGGGGAGCGCGTCCGGTGCGTTCGCGCCGCGGATGACGACCAGCTCGGCGGCGAAGGGCCCCAGGCCCTTGATCTCCTGCACGGCGCGCACCGCCTCGTCCGGGTCGACCGACCGCAGGCCCGCCCCGTCGAGACGACCCTCGAGGGCAGCCTCGGCCACCGCGCGGAGGTATTCCGCCTTACGGCCAGGCAGGCCAAGGTCGAGACGGCGCAGCACCGCCGGCGCCGGGAACGCACCGTCGTCTCCGTGGCGCTCGACGAGGTCGTCGCGCAGCCGGGCCGCCTGGACGATCCGGACGCGCTGGGACAGCACCGACCACGCCGCCGCCTCGTACGGGGAGTGGAAGCCGCACGGCCGGAGCCCCGGCAACTGTGCCTGTGCCTCCGCCATCACGGGATCGCGTTCGGCGACGGCTGGCCAACCGCGGGCGTCGACGTCCAGCGACAGGAAGCGGCCCGCCTGTGCGGTCGCAGCCTCGAGGTCGCCGTCACCTGTCAGCAAGATTCTCGCCGTGCTGCCCTGCTGGGTCACCGCCACCTCGACGCGGCGCCAGTCGCCCTCGGCGCAGAAAACCGAACGCAGCCGGTGCGCCTCGTCCTGGCCAGTCAGCGCCGCGGGGGCGAACCCCTCCCAGAAGGTCTTGCTCGTCGCGAGTGACCACGGCCCGAGCACCTCCACGTCCGTGCTGTGCTGCGTCATCGTCCGCCCTTTCGCGGCTGCAACTACGAAGGGGACGGTAGCGCCGGGCACCGACAACTGCAGCCGCTCGAGCACCCGGCGTCCGCCCGTCAGGTGAGGGCGAACGGCGGGTAGCGGTCGGTGACGAGCAGGAACGCGTACGCCTGGACGCGCAGCCACCAGCGGCCGACACCGACCACGAAGTCGAACAGCCCGCGTGGGTAGCGGCCGGTGAGCAGGATCGCGAACCATGCGACGCCGACCGCGAAGAACGCGGCTACCGACAGCACGATGAGCACCAGGAAATGTGGTATCGCGAGCAGCCACTTCACCAGCGGCAGCCAGCGGTTCAGGTCGCGTTCGACCTGGGGATAGTCGATCTCGAGGTGGACACTCTGCTGCTCGACCGTGGACGGGTACTGGTCGGTGAGCAGCGCCAGGTACGCGCAGATGCGCGTGCCGAACCGTGCGAGCTCCACCGCAAAGTCGAACCACCAGCGCGGGTAGCGTCTTCTGAACAGGATCATCAGCAGCGTCGCGAGGAACAGGCCGGCGGTGATGCCACCGCTCGTCGTGCCCACCTCCGCCCCGGCCGCGTCGTACGCCTGCTGGGTGGCGCCGGCCGTGAGCAAGCCGATGACGACCGCGACCGGCACGATCAGCACCAAGCGGAAGAGGGTCGTTGCCCGGTTGTGCTGCTCGACGTAGTCGACGTCGAGGCGCGCTGGGTAGACCGGCGCTGACGACAGTTCGTTGGACATCAGACGAGTGCTCCTTCGTGCTGGGCGGGCTGCGGGTCGGGTTCCAGGCCGGGGTCGGGCAGACCGGCCCCGCCGTCGGTGTCGATGGTCGGCAGCAGGCGGTCGAGCCAGCCGGGGAGCCACCAGTTGGCGTCGCCCATCAGCGTCATCGTGGCCGGCACCAGGATCATTCGCACGATCGTGGCGTCGATGAGGATTGCGGTGGCCAGGCCGAGCCCCATCATCTTGACGGCGGGGTCCTCGCCGAGGACGAAGCCGAGGAACACCGAGATCATGATCAGGGCGGCCGAGGTGATCACCCGGGCGGTGCTGGCGATGCCGCCGATCACCGAGGCCTCGTTGTCGCCGCTGATCCGGAAATGCTCGCGGATGCGGGACAGCAGGAACACCTCGTAGTCCATTGACAGTCCGAAGAGGATGGCGAACATGAGCAAGGGGATGAACGAGATGATCGGCACGGTCGACTCGAGGCCGATGAGGCCCATGCCCCATCCCCACTGGAACACCGCGACCAGCACGCCGTAGGCGGCACCGACGCTCAGCAGGTTGAGCAGCGCAGCCTTCAAGGGCACGAGGATGGACCGGAAGGCCAGCACCAGCAGCAGGAACGACAGCGCGATCACCGCGCCGATGAACACCGGCAGCCGGTCGCCGACCTTGTCGCCCATATCGGCCCAGATCGCCGTCTGACCGCCGATGTGGGCCCGGGCGGGGCTCCCGTCCAGCACCCGGGGGAATACCTCTGCCCGCAGCCTGGTGATCGTGTTGAGGGTGGTCTCGTCCTGCGGGGCGGTGGTCGGGGTGGCGATCAGCGTCGCGACGCCGACCTCGGTGTTGACCTGCTGCGGACCCACCGCGGCGATGCCCTCGTCGGCCATGACGGCGCTGACCAGAGGGTCGACGACGCTCGGATCATTCGATACGTCGACGGCGATCACCAGCGGGCCGTTGCTCCCCGGACCGAAACCGTCGGCGACCAGGTCGTAGGCACGGCGCTCGGTGCGGGTGTCGGGCAGTGCGCCCTCGTCGGGAAAGCCCAGCCGCAGGTCCAGCACCGGAGCGGTCAGCGCCAGCAGGCAGACGGTGGCGCCGACGGCGTACGCCCACGCGTTGGTGGACACGTGCCGACCCCACCGCAGCCAGCCCACACTCGCCGTCAGACGGCCCGGTGCTGGCTTGCGTCGCAGACCGTGACGGTTGATCCGGGTCCCGGCTACCCCGAGAAGCGCGGGCAGCAAGGTGACAGCGGCGACCACCATGATCAAGACGATGACCGAGATGGCGATGCCGGCGGCCGTCAGGAACGGGATGCCGGCCACGGCCAGGCCGAGGATCGCGATGACCACTGCGCCGCCGGCGAAGACCACCGCCTGGCCGGCGGTGGCGACGGCTCGCCCGGCCGACTCTTCCACGCTCAGCCCCTGGGCCAGGTACTCGCGGTGTCGCGTCACCAGGAACAGGGCGTAGTCGATGCCCACCCCGAGCCCGACCATGGCGGCCATCTGCGGGGCGAAGCTCGGAATGTCCACCAGGTACGTGATGAGCGACATCGAGCTGATCCCGAGCCCCAGGCCGAACAGCGCCATCGCGATCGGCAGCCCCATCGCGATGAACGACCCGAAGGCCACCAGCAAGACGATGACTGCCACGACCAGACCGATCATCTCGCCGACTCCGGTCGGCGCCTCCTCGAACGCGAAGAAGAGCTCGCCGCTCAGCTCGACCTGCAGCGGGGAATCCTGCTGAGCTGCGGCGCCGAGTTGCTTGAGGGTGTCCAGGTCGCCCACGTCCAGCTCTTCGACCACTGGGTACTGCACCCGTATGACGGCGACCCGGCCGTCGGACGACACCGACCCGCTCGCGATCGCAGCCTTCGGTCCCGCGGCCAACGCACCCGCCGGATCGGTGGTGCCGAGTACCTTCGGCAGGTCGGCGACCCCCGCCTGCACCTCGGCCAGTGCAGCCCGCGCGTCGGCCGAGTCGAAGAACGTCCCGTCGTCCAGCGGCGTCAGCACCACCTGCGCCGTCAACCCTCCCGAGTCCGACTGTGCGTCCGTCAACAGCCGGGTGGCCTGTGTCGAGTCGAGCCCGGGGACCACGAACGAGTCCTGCAGCTTTTGACCGAAGGCCCCGGACGCTCCCACCACGAGGACGGCTACAACCACCCAGACCCCGATGACGGTCCATGGGCGCCGGGCGGCGAACCGACCGACTCGGTACAGCACACGCGACATTCCTGGCTCCTTCAGCGGTGGTTTGGTGGGCAGGCGGTCCCATCGTGATGAATCCGACCCGCCGGGCGCCTCGGCATCGGGGTCGCAGTTCCCCTGGCCGATAGGACGGGCTGCGCCTCGTACCGTGGGCCGGTCCGCCGCCGGCTGAGCTTCCCTACGCTGCAGGTGTGGTAGGACACGCCATCCGGTCGTTGTGGGCCGAACCGCGAGCACCGGACCCCCCGAAGCGCATGTGGCGAGACTGGGTGCTGGTCGCAGCGCTGGCGCTGACAGCGGCATTCGAGGGGATCTTGCGAGATCAGCTGGTGTGGCGTCCGGTGGCGCTCGTGCTCGGTGTCGGCTTGGTCTTCACGCTGCTGTGGCGGCGGAGCCAACCCCTCGCGGCGGTCGCGATCGCGTTCGGAGCCGTCATTGTGCTGAGCGTCGCTCAGCTGATCGGCGCCGACGGCACCGTGGGGCTGTACACCATGGTCTACGTCGTCCTGCTCCCGTACTCACTGCTGCGCTGGGGGTCCGGCCGGGAGGCCGGGATCGGGCTGCTGATCATCCTGGTCGCCCTAGTCCTGGGCCTGACCGCGGACTACACCGGAGTCGTCGACTCAGTGGCCGGGAGCATCTTCTTGCTGTTCCCGGCCGTGCTCGGCGCCTCGGTGCGCTACTGGTCGGCAGCTCAGCTGCGAGAGCGGGACCAGGTCAAGCTGCGCGAGCGCGAACAGCTCGCCCGTGAGCTGCACGACACCGTCGCCCACCACGTCTCGGCCATCGCTGTCCGGGCGCAGGCCGGCCGTGTCCTCGCCTCATCCGAGCCCGACGCCGCCGTCGGTGCGCTCGAGGTCATCGAGGAGGAGGCCTCACGTACGCTCGCCGAGATGCGCACCATGGTCGGCGCACTCCGCCAGGGCGAGGACCCCGCGCTCGCCCCGCAACAAGGCGTGGCCGACATCGAACGACTCGCCCAGCGCGCAGGGGACGGACCACCTGTGGACGTGGAGCTGTCGGGCGACCTCGCCGACCTCCGGCCAGCGGTCGATTCCGCCGTCTATCGTCTCGCGCAGGAGTCGATCACCAACGCCGTACGCCACGCCCGGCACGCGTCCCGCATCGACGTGCGGGTGGCGGGCGACGGCGACTGGGTGCGCCTGAGTGTCCGGGACGACGGGGAACGCGACGCATTTGGCGCCTGGTCCCCGGGGTACGGCCTGCTGGGCATGACCGAGCGAGCCACGCTCCTCGGTGGCAGTCTCCAGGCCGGACCGAGCGCGGACCGCGGATGGACCGTCACCGCGGTGCTGCCCCGCAACGGTGTCCGGCCATGACCATCCGCGTGCTGGTGGCTGACGACCAGCAGATCGTTCGCACTGGGCTGGTGATGATCCTCGATGCCCAGCCCGGCATCGAGGTGGTCGGCGAGGCGACCGACGGACACGAAGCGGTGGCGCTGGCCCGCGAGCTGCGCCCCGACGTGTGCCTGTTCGACATCCGCATGCCCGACATGGACGGCATCGAGGCCACCCGGCAGCTGGCCGGTCCTGACGTCGACGACCCGCTGGTCATCGTCATCATCACGACCTTCGACCTCGATGAGTACGTGCATGGTGCGCTCAAGGCGGGAGCCCGGGGCTTCTTGCTCAAGGACGCCGGGCCGGAGCTGCTTGCCCAGGCGATCCACGCCGCCGCCGATGGGGACGCGCTGATCGCGCCGAGTGTCACGATTCGACTGCTCGAGGCGTTCTCCGACACCCGCATGGGCCAGCAGCCGGCTGAACCGATCGAAGCGTTGACCAGCCGGGAGGAGGAAGTGCTGATCCCGGTAGCGCTGGGTCGGACAAACGCCGAGATCGCCGACGAGCTCTACATCAGCCTCAGCACGGTCAAGACCCACCTGGCCAGCCTGATGGCCAAGCTCGGCGCCCGGAACCGTGTTGAGATGGCCATGTGGGCGCACGAGACTGGCCGGATCAAGCGCTGACTCCGTGTAAGACAGTCGCCGGCGTTACGCACCAGGCGATGATGCATTCGTGGGGCATGCGCAACACAAACGCATCATCGTCGGCCCACGAGCTCAGTGGCCGGTGTTTCACGGGAGTCCCGGTCGCTGTGCGTTCGTTGCCCCGGCAGCAGTTCCCGGTCAGCCGCGCCATCAACGCCTGTGGGTCCGCACTACCGACCTCGGCGAGGAACTGCTGCGCCGCAACCCCACGAAGCGTCGTGCCTACCTGACGCCCCAGTACGCACTCGGTGAGGACGGCCGTGAGTTCTTCACGATGATGGGCTGGCACGGCGATAACAACGCGGCGGAGAACTGGTTCATCGAGCGCCCGGTGGCCGGGGCTGACGAGATCGCCAACCACGTCGTGTGGGCACTGCGCTACTACTTCGGGATCGCCCATCCGCAGTTACTCACTTACCAGGCGTGGGGTCCCTCCTGTGCCGGGGCCGACGTGCTCGGGCTGTGCGCCACCGACGAGGTGCCGAGCGACGAACCGCACGCTCCACACCGGAGCATTCGTGGCCGCGAGTCGGTGCTGAGTCGCCTGGCGCTCAAGCCGGTCGACCGCGACGACCTGCTGCACATCGTGCAGAGCGTGCTGCGCGAGAAGTACGAGGGCGAGCCGACGATCGATGATGACGGCGACTTCGTTCTCCACCACCTGGGCCAGCCACTGTGGGTCCGGGTCCGCGGCGACCAGCCTGCCGTGGAGATCATGGCCCGGGTCGCACATGACGTGCACTCGCGTCGTGCCACTGCGGTCGAGATCGGGCTCCTCAACCGCGACAACCTGTGGGTCAGCTGGACGCTGCGTGACCGCACGGTCTGGCAGGCCCTCGTGCTGCCGGGGCTCCCGTTCGTGCCGACTCACCTGGACGCGATGCTCGACCTCTTCCTCGAGGCGATGGCCGCTACCCGCGACGACCTGGCCTACCGCACCGCGCGAAGGTGGCCTGAATGAAACTGACTCCTGCACAACTCGACCGCGCGTGCGGAACCATGCTCGGCACCGCGGTCGGGGACGCCCTCGGCGCCGGCTACGAGTTCGGCTCCGCCCCGCTCGGACCGGAGGGGCCGCGGATGATCGGCGGCGGCCTCGGCGGGTTCGCCCCCGGAGAATGGACCGACGACACGACGATGGCCTGGTGCATCCTCGACGTCGCCGCAAGCGGCACGGACCTTCGCACCGAGGAAGCACTCACCGCGATCGCAATCTGCTTCCGGGAGTGGTACAACACCCGGCCCCCGGACATCGGCAACCAGACCCGCCGGGTGCTGGGAGGCGTCGGAGCGGAGCCGACGGGTGCGACCTTAACCGCGACGTCGTATGACCTGCACGCCCAGACCGGCCACACCGCCGGCAACGGATCCCTCATGCGCACCGCACCAGTGGCGCTCGCACATGTCGATGATCCATTTGCGCTGACCGAAGCTGCTCGCAAGGTCGGCGCGCTGACGCACTACGACCAGCACGCTCAGGAAGCCTGCGTGCTCTGGTCCCTCGCGATCCGCCACGCCATCGTCTACGCCGAGTTCGACCTGCGGGCGGGCCTGACGCACCTCGACACCGACGCCGCGGCGTACTGGACCGAACGACTCGACGAGGCCGAGACCTCCGACCCGCAGCAGTTCAGACCCAACGGTTGGGCCGTCGCCGCTCTCCAGGCAGCATGGTCCGCCATCGCGCACACTCCCGTGCCAGTCGAGGAGTCATGCCGCCACCTCGTTGATGCGCTCGCGACGGCTATCGCGATCGGCGACGACACCGACACAGTCGCCGCGATCGCAGGCGGACTGCTCGGAGCCCGCTGGGGTGCCTCCGCCGTGCCTGCGCAGTGGCGCCGGATCTCGCACGGCTACCCAGGAATCACCGGCGAGCGGTTGGTACACCTCGCCCACCTTGCCGCCAACAAGGGTCCGACCGTCTACGACTGGCCGGGGACCGACCACATCGACTACGCCAGCCAGTACGCGCTGACGGGCACGCTGGTCCGCCATCCCCACGACGACGGGGTTTGGCTAGCCGACGCGTCCGCCCTCGACGACCTACCCGAGGACGTGACTGCTGTGGTCAGCCTCTGCCTCGTCGGCAACAAACAGATCCGACCCGACATCGAACACGTCGGCTACCGGCTCATCGACGTCGCGAACCCCGAAGTCAATCCCAACCTCGACTTCATGCTGCTTGACGCCGCTCGCACCATCGCGGCGCTGCGCGATGAGGGACACGTCATACTCCTTCACTGCGTCGCCGCGCAGAGCAGGACACCTGCCGTGGCTGTCGCCTATTCGATGCTTCGAGGTGTGCCCGCCGAACGGGCACTCGTCGAAGTGTTAGGCGCGCTGCCGGCCGCTGACCCGAATCCCGGCTTCCGGGCTGCCTTGAATCACCTCGCGGCTACCCGACTTCAGGCTTGAATGGGGTGGGATGAGACATATGGACGAGCCGACCGGAATCTGTCAAGTCAACTGAGACAGTTGCGATCAGTTCATTTGGGGTTCGTTCTCGGGCTGGTTGATCCAGAACTGGGTTGGCATCACCGGCGGGT
>Ga0208612_1000989_pt1 | contig 11961 bp, 8 predicted proteins | sample AntDryMetagUQ889_FD_188089 | JGI IMG/M metagenome (GOLD analysis project Ga0208612, IMG submission 188089) | Polar desert microbial communities from Antarctic Dry Valleys - UQ889 (SPAdes) | ecosystem: Environmental > Terrestrial > Soil > Desert | place: Antarctic Dry Valleys | collected 2008-12-31 | reverse complement strand
CCGCGACCGGGCCCCCGTGCCGCAGCCGTCGGCCCCGACGCCGGTCACCAGCGACTGAGGCACGCGCAAAGGGTTGCCTGCGCCCAGTCGATGCGGCACGCTCGGACAACGTCGTCGCAGGAGGTACGCATGGCTCTGCACCACTCCGAAGAAACGCATCAGATGCTGGTCGCCCGGGTACCGCAGGCGACCGGCAAAGAGCTTCCCGAGTGGTTCCAGAACCTTGAGTCAGGGCCGGCGTTCGGCCGCTTCGACGACCGCGTCAACTGGTTGCGCGATGAGTACGGCCTCGCTCACGGGCATGCGACGGCGATCGTGCACGAGCACGCGCTGCACCGAGATGCACGACTGTCCGGCTTGGTAGTAGCCGCCGAAGGCGATCCGCTGCGCGGCCTTGTCCAGGTCGGCGTCGGAATGCACGATCACGCCTGCATTGCCGCCGAGCTCGAGCGTGACCGCCTTCTTCGGGTCGGCTCCTCGCAGATCCCAACCCACCTGGGAGGAGCCCGTGAAAGAGATCTTGGCGAAGCGCTGGTCTTTCGCCAGCTCTCCTGCCTCGCTGCCTCCTATCGGCAACACCGACAGCATGCCCGCAGGCAGCTCCGTCTCGCAGAACAACTCGCCCAACAACAGCGCGCCGAGCGGGGTCTTGGTCGCGGGCTTGATGACGATAGGTGCCCCCACCGCGAGTGCGGGGGCCATCTTGTGCGCGACCAGGTTGACCGGGAAGTTGAAAGGCGCTATCGCGAGGACGGGGCCGAGCGGGAAGTGGCGGATGATCCCCATGCGGGAACCCAGAGCCTCCTCGGTGTCCAGGCGCATCAGCTCTCCGCCCCACCGCCGGCATTCCTCTGAAGCCCATCGGAAGGTCGACACCGCGCGGGCGGCTTCGACCTTCGCCCACTTGACCGGTTTGCCACCCTCACGGGCGATGACCTCGGCTACCTCGTCCAGCCGTTCGTGCAGGCGGCGCGAGATGTGATCTAGAGCGGCAGCGCGCACGTGGATCGGCAGCTTGCGGGTCTCGTCGAACGCGCTGCCTGCCGCCGCGACCGCATCTTCTACGTCTGCCGGTGAGGGCGATCCCACGGTTGCGACTACTTCGGAGTCGTAAGGGCTCTTAACCTCGAACGGGTCGCCCCCGCTCCTCCACTCCCCTGCTACGAGGAATCTCTTTAGGTCCGGCACGTCGCCTCACCCCTTCTGACGTCGAAAATCCACGCTGGGACGTAGTCCAGTTAGCTGAAAACGGTCAGGCTTCGATGTTCGTCATGACGTGCTTGACCCGCGTGTAGTCCTCGAAGCCGTACATGGACAGGTCCTTCCCGTAGCCTGAGTGCTTGAAGCCGCCGTGAGGCATCTCAGCAACCAGGGGGATGTGCGTGTTGATCCACACGCATCCGAAGTCGAGCCTGCGCGCCATCCGCATAGCGCGCCCGTGGTCCTTCGTCCATACGCTCGAGGCGAGCCCGTACTCGACGTCGTTCGCCCAGGCCAGAGCCTTGTCCTCGTCGTCGAAGCGTTGAACGGTGATGACAGGTCCGAAGATCTCTTGCTGGATCAACTCGTCTGACTGTTCCAAGCCGGCGATGACGGTGGGCTCGTAGAAGTAACCCTTGCGTTCGGCAACTCGGGTGCCCCCCGTCACCAGCTCGGCATGATCCGGCGTCTTGTTCAGCAAAGCTTCGACGCGTTCCAGCTGATTCGCGTTGTTAAGGGGGCCGTAGAGGATGTCGGGGTCGTCGGGCATGCCGGTCTGCGTGTTCTTGGCCTGGTTGGAAAGCTCGCCGAGGAAGTTGTCGTAAACGCGCGAGCCGGCCAACACGCGGGTAGCCGCCGTGCAGTCCTGGCCCGCGTTGAAATACCCGGCCATCGCGATCATCTCCGCGGCCGCTTCTGCGTCGGCGTCGTCGAACACGATCACGGGGGCCTTGCCTCCGAGCTCCAGGTGCACCTTCTTGAGATCGGTGGCCGCCGCTTCCGCAACCGCCATGCCGGCCCGCACGCTTCCCGTCAACGAGCACATGTCGGGCTCCTTGTGAGAGATGAGGGCGGCACCCGTTTCCCGGCCACCACAGATGACGTTGAAGACGCCGGGGGGAAGGAACTCCGCCATGACCTCGGCCATGCGCAGCGTCGTGACGGGAGTGGTCTCCGATGGCTTGAGCACGACGGTGTTGCCCGCCGCGATCGCAGGAGCCCACTTCCAGACCGCCATCATCATCGGGTAGTTCCACGGCGTCACCTGCGCGCAGACGCCGACGGGCTCGCGGCGGATGAACGAGGTGTGGCCCGCCATGTACTCGCCCGCGGACCTGCCCTCCAGGACGCGCGCGGCTCCGGCGAAAAAGCGGATCTGGTCGATCATCGGAGGGATCTCTTCTTCGAGAGTGAGCTGTATGGGTTTGCCCGTGTTCTCCGACTCCAGCCGCACGAACTCGTCGGCCTTGGACTCCAAGGCGTCGGCGATGCGCAAGAGTGCGAGGCTGCGCTCGGACGGCGTGGTGTCGCGCCACGACTCGAAAGCGCGTCGCGCCGCGGCGCAGGCGGCATCGATGTCAGGCTGCGTCGAAGCAGGGGCCTCGGCGAACCGTTCCGCGGTGGCCGGGTTGATCAGTGGGTCGGTGGCCCCCTCAGCGGCGTCGGTGTAGCGACCGTCGATGAAGTTCTGGAGCTTGCGCGCTGGCATCGAGCTGCCTCCTTGTACGGGTGCCGCTGAATGGACCCGATGCTAGTGCGCGCACCTGGGCCGGGAGCGTCCCCCCAGGCACAGGGCCGCGTCACCCGTTGTACAGATTGACCAAGCGCGCGGGATGGGCCTAGCGACCGTGGGCGATCATGCTGTTGAGGATCTGACCGCCGGCAACCGTGACCGCGTAATCAGCCAGCCCGAAGAAGTGATCGAACTTCTCGGTCGGCTGCGGAAGCAGCGCACCTATGAAGCCGATCGTGCCGCGACCCAGCGGGATCCGTCCCAGCCCGATGTCGGTCTCGTCTTCGATGTGGGCGATCGCTTTGCCCTTCGCCTTCGACAGCGCGCCCGCTTTCACGATCCAGTGCGGCGAAGAGTCCTCGGCCACCGAGAACCCAAGCGGCACCTCGTAATAGGTCTGCGAGGCGGTGTGGTGAACCTTGCGCGTGTAGGGGTCCGAGAAGTCGTCGATGTTGATGTGACCCGCCGTGTAGATGCGCTTCTGGATCGCGCCCTTCTTGACGAGTCCCAGAGGTCCCAGCAGCCTCACCGCCCGGTCCGTCAGGACCAGGTTGCCGCCCGCACGGACGAAGCGCTTGATCTTGCGAACGGCGCCGCGGCGCGCTCCCTTGCTTCCCTTGTAGGCGGTTCCGAACGGCCTGTCGGCCAGCACCAGGCTCTGCAGGTGCCGCAGGCCCCGGCCGCCGATCGTGCGACGAGTGACCTCGCGCAGGGGCCGGGCTGCGAAGCGCGACAGGTCGCGGAAGTACCTCATGCGCGTCGCCCTGTACGGCTTGGGCGACACACCCTTCGGCGGCTTGGGACCGCCGTAGCCGTCGCGTTTGGTGACCACACCCGGAGCCTTGAAGTAACCGGCGCGACCCAGCCGTGGGCGAGCCGTGACGCCGTCGAGCGCGATCGCGTCGACCATCAGGCTCTCGATCTCAGCTCGCACCGAAAGGATGTGCGCCTCTTCGAGAGGGGCGCTCCAGGCGGAGTTCGGCACCAGGTGCGAGAGGAAATGTTCGACGTCGATGTCCATCGCGCCGATGCGCTCGGTGAAGTAGTCACCCATGAACCCCGCCGCGTCGTATCCCACCACGTCGAATCCGGTCGCGTACTCGGCGGGCTTCATGCTCTCGTCTCCCATGACCCCTCCGGGATCGAGCCCGGCCTCTTCGAAGTAGCGCGTGATGTTCGAAGCCATGTGGCGAGCTCCGCGCTCTTCTTGGGCTTGCTCGAGAGGGTTCCACTGCCCCGCCGGCAACATGATGTCGACGAACGCGTTGTTGGCCGAGGTGAGCTCGCCGTGTAGGTCGCCTGTCACCACCGGATCGATCTTGCGCGCGAACTCGTCCCATGCCTTCGACTCGGGCTCGCTGAGAGCGGTGTAGCTCACCTTGCTCCACCCGACCGTGGGGAACTCACGGTTCAGGTCCACGCCATTGCCGTTCCCACGCTGGAAGACCCCGCCGTTCTGGGCATCGCCGCGCGCCCACCCGTCCGGGTTGATGTTCGAGAGATAGAGGTGAACCTTCTTCAGCGCTTCCGACACCGGCACCCCGATCGAATCCTTCTCGGTGCCGTTGCGAAGCTCGTGGTTCGGCTCGTCGGCCGCCCAGCGCGCCAGGTCCTCCATGTAACGGGCACCGCCCTCCAGCCCGGCCCGTTCGGGGCCGTGCACGGACAGAGAGACGACGACCGGAAGCTTGTCGCGCTCGGGGGCCTGGAAGTCCGTGATCTCGACGACCCAGATCGGACGACCGCCGACCGAATCCGCCTCGTGGCCTACGTAGGAGTCGAGCTTGCGTACCTTCACGAAGCGCGGGAAGTCGCGCTCCAGGGCCTTGATGCCGGCTTCGTACTCGCCGTTGTCGTGCTGGATGAATGAGGCGGAACGCTCGGCCTCGGGAAAGATGCGATCGCCGCACGCGGTGCGCGGCTCGTCGGCACAGACCGGCGAGGCCGCGGCCGGAACGAAGGGAGCCGCGGTGGTGACGGCCAGCGCGAGACTGAACGCCACGCGGATGCCGCGTTGTCTGAACATTCCTACACGCTACGGGGTCGGTGGACCCTCGCGCGCGCCGTCACTTGCTCTCGGCAAGCAGGTCGAGCGCTTTGCAAGCCAGCCAGATCTCCATGCGGTCCTCGGAGGAGAACAGATCGCGCTCCATCAACTCCTGGGCCTGGTTGATGCGGTAGCGAAGGGTGTGCCGGTGGATCCCCAAGATCTGGGCCCCCTCCTCCCAGCGACCTCCCGCTTCGACGAAGGCCCGCACCGAGACGAGCAGATCCGAGTCACGCTGTTGGTCGCGTTCGAGGATCGATCCCAGGATCGAGTTCACGAAGCTCTGGAGGACCGGCTTGGGCTGGTTCGCCATGAGAAGGCTGTAGGCACCGAGGTCCCGCGGTGTCACGAGGGCGACCGAAGGGGGCGCCGCTCGTAGCGCGAGGGTCGCGCCGATGTAGGAGCGCCGCAGGTCACGCAGCTCGACGGGCTCGCCGACCGCGATGCGCGCTCGCTCGAGGGAGGGCTCGGACGCCTTGAGGGCGGTCAGCGCTGCGGCCGCTATCGATTCGGGCTCGGCCCCCACGACCAGACCCACGGGCCGGGTCGCAACCAGGGCAGCGCGCGACCGCTCCGAGCGCGCATCCAGGGCCTCGTCCAACATCGAAGTGGCCAGTTCGGGGTCGGCGACGTCGCATCGGGACAGATCCATCACAACTATGGATACGGGTGCACCAGGAGAGAACCCGGCCAGTTCCAAGCGGCGCAGCAGTTGGGGACCGGTGACGTGACCCTCCGCAGCTTCGGCCAGCAGATCGCCGGTGACCCGGCGCTCCACCTCCGACACGGCACGTCGCGCGGCCAACAACAGACCCAGCAGCGTCACGGCGTGACGCACGACGACCCGGTCGCTCACCTCGATGCGGCCGGCCTTGCCGAAAACGGCTATCCCCTCGTGCCTCTTGCCGGAATCCACGGGATGAGCCAGCAGTGAGCCCGCGGGCCCCACCGACGAGCTGGTCGACGCCCCGGTGCCATCCACCAGACCGGGAGGCAGCTGCTTCCACACGACCTGGGGGGACGGCGGCGCGAGGCCGGGGGCCGCCGCAGAGGCGACCACTCCACCCTTCAGGTCGAACAGGTACGACCATCCTGGTGCGAGCGCGACCACCTCCTCGAGAACGTCGGCCGGTCCGGACCCCGCTCCCACCAGTCGCGCTAGCCGGTCGTGCACTGCCTCGGACATCTCGAGCTCTCGCATGCGCTCCTTGTTGAGAGCGGACGACACCGCCTCCGTGATGGCGATGAAGGGAACCGGATAGGGAACCTCGAGCACGGGGAAGTCAGCGCGGTCGGCCGCCCGCAGGATGGGGGCCGGCACCGCGTCGAAACCGAAACCGAGGCCGAAACCTAGTCCGGCGAGTCCCGCCTCAACGAGACGTTTCAGATACGCACGCTGCGAGCTCGGGGATGTCTTAAGACCTAGACCGGTCGTGAGCAGAAGCTCCCCTCCCGACAGCCAGCGCGAGGGATCGGCAAGCTCGGAGGTGTGCGCCCAGCGGATCGATCGGTGAAGTCCTCCCCGGCCTGCAACCGCGCTCAGTCCGAGTCCCGGCATAGCCAGCAGGTCCTCCACCGTCAGAGGCATAGCCAGAGTGTACAAATCAGACTGGGCAACTTCGCCGCGCTGAACCGAATCCACGCGCCTGAGCGAAGATAGCTTGCGCGCGTGCCATGGAGGTCGATGGCCGCAGACCAGGGGGGCCGGAAGATCGAAGCTCGCGAGCGAGAACGCTGAGATGGGCTCCGCAGGCTCTGGACGCCAGCGTGTTCCCCTGACGCTCCCCGGCCCCCGTTCCCAAGAGCTGATCGCCCGGCGAGATGCCGCCGTGCCGCGAGCGGTGTTCAACACCGTTCCCATCTTCGTCGCCGACGGGGACGGCGCCGGCGTGACCGACGTCGACGGCAACCGCTTCATCGACCTGGCCGGCGGACTCGGCGTGCTGAACGTGGGACGCGCGAACGAGAGACTCCAGCGCGCCGTTCACGAACAGGTCGACCGGTTCCTGCACGAGTGTTTCCACGTGTCTATGTACGAGGGTTACGTGGAGCTCGCAGAGGCCCTCAACCGGATCACTCCCGGCAACCACGACAAGAAGACGATGTTGGCGAACTCGGGAGCCGAAGCGGTTGAGAACGCGGTGAAGATCGCCCGCTATGCAACCGAGCGCGACGCGGTCGTCGCGTTCAGCAACGCCTTCCACGGCCGAACCCTGATGGGCATGACACTGACCGCGAAGGACATGCCGTACAAGCGCGGCTTCGGGCCCTTCGCCCCCGAGGTCCACCGTGTCCCGTTCCCCTACTGCTACCGCTGCCCCTTCGGTCTGGAGCATCCCTCCTGTGGGATGGCCTGCGCCGAGCACACCGCGGATGTGATCGATTCACAGATCGGGGCCAGCGAGGTCGCGTGTGTGATCGTGGAGCCGGTGCAGGGCGAGGGCGGCTTCGTGGTTGCGCCGGATGACTTCCTGCCCGCCCTGCGCGCGATCTGTTCGGACCGCGACATCCTGCTGGTCGACGACGAGGTGCAAACGGGCATGGGGCGCACGGGCAAGATGTTCGCCGCCGAGCACTACGGCCTGGTGCCCGACATCGTGACCACGGCCAAGTCGCTGGGCGGCGGCCTTCCGATCAGCGGCGTCACCGGCCCGGCCGATGTCATGGAGGCGCCCCACGTCGGCGGCCTGGGGGGCACCTACGGCGGCAATCCCGTCGCGTGCGCAGCCGCTCTCGCCGTCATCGCTGAGCTGACCGAGACCGACCTGCTGGCGCGCGCAGAGAAACAAGGTCGTTTGATCCGCGAGCGTTTGGATCCTCTCGCCGACGCGCTCGGCATAGTCGGTGAGGTGCGCGGGCTGGGGCCGATGGTGGGCGTCGAGCTGGTCGTCGACGAACAAACGAAGGAACCGAACAAGCTCGCGGCAGCCGGCGTCTTGAAGAGGTGCCACAGCAACGGCGTGCTGATCCTGAAAGCCGGCACCTATGACAACGTCGTGCGATTGCTGGCTCCCCTGGTCATCTCGGACGAAGACCTCCACGCGGGACTCGATGTGCTCATCGAGGCGCTCGAATGGGCGAACGGAGGCATGGCCTAGGTGAGAGTCAACGGCAGGAAGACAGAGGCGCTCGAATGGGCGAACAGAGGCATGGCCTAGGTGCTGATCGGCGGCGAGATGGTCGAAGGCAATGGCGCTGCGGTGGGCGTGGTGAACCCGGCAACCGAGGAGTCGCTGGGCGAGGTCCGCTCTGCGGATGCGACCCAGATCGACGCCGCCGTCTCTTCGTCGCTGGCGGCCTACAAGGCATGGAAGAAGACCCCGGCCCCCGAGCGCGGAGAGATGCTTCACGCGCTTTCGTCATGGATCGTCGAGCGCACCAACGCCCTTGCAACGACGCTGACACGCGAGGGCGGCAAGCCGCTTGTCGAGAACAAGGATGAGATGGGATGGAGCGCGTCCTGCCTCGGCTATTACGCAGAGCTCGGACGGACCGAGCGGGGTCGCGTGATCCCGTCCGGTGAGGAGGGTCAGCTCAACCTCGTCGTGAAGGAGCCATACGGGCCCGTTGCCGCGATCGTTCCCTGGAACTACCCGATTCTCCTGTTGGCGTGGAAGCTGGCCCCCGCGCTTGCGGCGGGGAACACCGTCGTCGTCAAACCCTCGCCATTCACCCCGCTGTCGACGCTGGAGCTGTGCGAGGGCTTCGCCGAGATCTTCCCGCCTGGCGTGGTCAACGTGGTGACGGGCGAGGGCGACGTGGGGGCCGCGCTGGTAGACCATCCGGACATCCGCATGGTGGCGTTCACTGGATCGGTCGATACCGGGAAGTCGATAGCGCGGGCGGCCGCGGAGCAGGTCAAGAAGGTGCACCTGGAACTGGGTGGGAAGGATGCATTCATCGTCTGTGATGACGTGGACCTCACGATCGCGGCCAAGGGTGCGGTGTGGTCCGCGTACCTCAACAGCGGACAGGTATGCACCTCCGCCGAGCGCTTCTATGTGCTCCCCGACGTCTACGACGACTTCGTCGAAGCCTTCGTGGAAGAGACCGAGAAGCTCGTGGTCGGCGACCCGATGCAGGACGAGACCGACCTGGGTCCTATGGTCCGCGCCGTGCAGCGCGACAAGGTCGAAGCGCAGCTCCAAGCCGCCACCGCTTCCGGGGCCAAGGTCTTGCGCGGGGGTGATCGTGGCTCCTTCGACCTTGGCTACTTCCTCACACCCGCAGTGGTCGTCGACGTCGACGAGTCGATGGAGCTGTTCAGCAAGGAGACCTTCGGGCCCGTAGCTCCGATCGCCAAGGTGGCCTCTCTCGATGAAGCGATCGCGCGTACGAACGCCAGCGAGTACGGGCTTGGCGCGAACGTCTACACCCAGCGTCTCGACTACATGCTCAAGGCCATGGAGGAGATCGAGGCTGGAACGATCTGGTTCAACGACCCGCTTACCGACAACGAAGCCGCTCCCTTCGGAGGCATGAAGGCCTCGGGCGGCGCACGCGAGCTGGGGGCCGAGGGTCTCGAGGAGTTCCGCCAGAGCAAACACATACACATCGACGCCAAGATGGACGTGAAGTCATGGTGGTACCCGTATAAGGACTACGTGCGCTACCAGGCCGAACACGGCACCGCCCCAGGATGAGTCTCCGTGGCTGACGTACGGCTCGAGGATGTGTCCAAGGTTTTCAAAGAGACCATCGCCGTCGACGGGATCTCGGTCACGGTCTCGGAAGGAGAGTTCTTCTCCCTCCTAGGCCCGTCCGGATGCGGCAAGACGACCACCTTGCGGATGATCGGAGGCTTCGAAGAGCCGACGCAAGGAAGAGTCTTCCTGGGCGGTGCCGACGTGACGCGGTTGCCGCCGTACAAGCGCGACGTCAACACGGTCTTCCAGTCCTATGCGCTGTTCCCCCACCTCGACGTCTTCGAGAACATCGCCTACGGGCTCAAGCGCAAAAAGGTGGAGCGGGCGGAGATCCAGCGCAGGGTGGACGAGATGCTGACCCTGGTCGACCTCCCCGGTCTCGGGGCGCGCAAGCCGACCCAGCTCTCTGGAGGACAGCAGCAGCGGGTCGCGCTGGCACGTGCTTTGGTCAACCGCCCCGAGGTTCTCTTGCTCGACGAGCCTCTCGGCGCCTTGGACCTGAAGCTACGCAAGCACATGCAGCTCGAACTCAAGAGGATCCAGGCCGAGGTCGGCATCACTTTCATCTACGTGACCCACGATCAAGACGAAGCGATGACGATGTCCGACCGCATCGCGGTGATGAACGACGGCCGGATGGAACAGATCGGGCCCCCGCAAGAGGTCTACGAACTCCCGTCGACGGAGTTCGTCGCGGCTTTCCTGGGCGCCTCCAACCTGCTGGACGGCGAGGTGGAGGCCGGCCAGGGAGACGTCGCCAAGGTGCGACTTAGCGCGGGAGGTGTGGTCTCGCTGCCGACGGAGCGACTTCCGGTCACCGCCGGAGCAGTACGCGTCGGCGTGCGGCCCGAGAAGCTGCACATCTCCACGCCGGACGACGAGGGGGTCACGAAGACGAACTCCGTGGAGGGGGTCGTGGAGGCTTCCAGCTACACCGGGGTCAGTACCTCTTATCTCTGCCGTACACCCGACGGCGCGCACATCTCCGTCTACGTACAGAATCAAGACAACGATCAGGTCGCACCTGCAGCCGGAGCACGGGTACGCATCGGCTGGGATCCGGAACACACATTCGCGGTCAGGGCAACGGAGGCATCACAGCGAGGAGGCGAGCACGATGGACGCACGTGATCGACAGGGATCGGACTTCCCGAGCGAGCTACAGGAGCTTCTCGCCGGTGCTCCGCAGCGCCAAGGCCACATCAGCCGTCGCGACCTCCTGCGCCGGATGGGGATCGGCGCGGGTGCCTTGTCGGTCAGCGCGTTCCTGGCCGCGTGCGGGGTCTCGGGCACCAACGAGAACCAACCTTCGGGCGACGACACCGACGCCCCTTCGCTGGCCGGACAAGACCCCGCGGGCGAGCTGAACTTCGCCAACTGGCCGCTATACATCGACCGCGCCAAAGGCCGACGGCCGACGATCGACGACTTCACGAAAGCGACCGATATCCAGGTCAACTACAAGGAAGTAGTCGACGACAACGAGAGCTTCTTCGGAACGATCAGGGAGCCTCTCAACGCCGGACAGAGCACCGGGTGGGACCTGATCGTCGTGACCGACTGGCTGATCGCCAAAATGAACAGGCTCGGGTACCTAGAGACCCTCGACCACGAGCTGCTGCCCAACTTCGCCGCCAACGCGGGCGAGGTCTACAAGGACCCCACCTACGACCCCAACAACGCGCACAGTGTCCCGTGGCAATCGGGCATCACCGGCATCGGTTACAACCCGAAGCTCACCGGACGCAAGATCACGAGCCTCAACGACCTCTTCGACCCGGCCTTCAAAGGCAAGGTCGGCATGATGACCGAGATGCGGGACACGATGAACCTGACCTTGCTCGGGATGGGCATCAACCCTCAGGACGCAACCGTGGACGACGCGGAGGCTGCGTCGCAGAAGCTGCTGGAACAGCGCGACGCCGGCATCGTGCGCGACTACTACGGCAACAACTACGCCGATGCGCTTGCCCGCGAGGACCTATGGCTAACGATGGCCTGGTCGGGCGATGTGTTCCAGCTGCAGTTCGACAAGCCCGAGCTGGAGTTCGTCGTTCCCGACGAGGGCGGGATCTTGTGGGTGGACAACATGGCGATCCCCAAGGGGGCCGAGCATCCCGTCGACGCGCACATGTTCATGGACTTCGTGTACGACCCCGAGATCGCTGCGCAGATCGCGGCGTGGGTGAACTACATCTGTCCGGTCCCCGCGGCGCAAGACATCCTCAAGAAGGCGAAGGACAACTACACCAAGACCGTAGCCAACAGCCCGCTGGTGTTCCCGACTCCAGAGATGGAGGCCCGGGTGCACCACTACAAGGACCTCGACGAAGAAGAGGAAGAGGCCTGGAACGAGTTCTTCGGGAGCGTGGTCCAGGGTTGAACGAGGCCCGGGCCCCCGGCCGGAAACGACTTATCCCCTACCTGCTCACTTTCCCGGGCGTGTTGTGGCTGGGTTTCTTCTTCATCGTCCCGATGGCGACGATGTTCTCGATCAGCCTGCAAGAGGGATCGCTCGAAGCCGGGTTCCGCTTCACGGGTCACTGGCAGACGTA
>Ga0208612_1000988_pt1 | contig 11968 bp, 11 predicted proteins | sample AntDryMetagUQ889_FD_188089 | JGI IMG/M metagenome (GOLD analysis project Ga0208612, IMG submission 188089) | Polar desert microbial communities from Antarctic Dry Valleys - UQ889 (SPAdes) | ecosystem: Environmental > Terrestrial > Soil > Desert | place: Antarctic Dry Valleys | collected 2008-12-31 | reverse complement strand
CAGCGATCCAGCGGTGCTCACGCTGAACCCGCATGAACGCATGCTGGTCGCTTTCGAACGCCAGATCGTGGCTCTTGGAAGTGCCATCTCACGCGCCGTCGAGAAGGATGATTGGCGCGCCCGGCCTTCGCCTTATTGCATGAGTTGCTCGTTCCACGATCGCTGCCCAGCGTGGGCAACCACCGCTGCCGACGCTGCGGAAACCTCAACCTCCGAGGGCTAACTCCTCGGGGCTCGGGCCTTCTTCACCGCGTCCCGGAACTCGGCAGAAGTGAACCTGCCCGGCTGGATCTCGGCGGCATGCGTGAGCGCGGACTCCACCGCTGCGTCTTGCGCCCGGACCATCGCAACCTTGTTGGCCACGACGCCGTCCGTCGGGTGCCTGAGAACCCGCTCAGCCATCCGGCGCGCCGCAGCCATAAGGTCGCCGTCCGGCACCACCTCGTTGACAAGGCCGGCCTCGAGTGCGGTCTCTGCATCGATGAGATCACCGGTCAGGAGCATCTCGGCAGCCCGTGTGGGACCAGCGAGCATCTGCGTGAGCCATGCGCCGCCCGTACCGGGGATCACGCCTAGGCGGACCCAGATCTGGCCGAGCTTGGCGTTCTCACTCGCGATGCGCAGGTCACAAGCCAAAGCAAGATCCATCCCTGCCCCCACAGCCGCGCCATTGATGGCTGCTATCACGATGGCGTGCGATGCCCGGATGTTGCGCACCATCTGCTGGAACGATTCATAGAGAACCCCGGATATCTCGCCCGGGTCGAGGTCGTTCCAACGTGCGAGCTCTTCCAGATCTCCACCAGCGCAGAAAGCTTCGCCTCCACCCGTCAGGATGATCAACCGGCTCCCTTGGGAGGCCTCGATGATCGCTTCCGCTACCGCCCGGGCGTCGGCCGAGCCCAAGGCGTTCCGACGCTCGGGTCGGTTGAGGGTCACGATCGCTAGATCGCCCTCTCGCTCGATAAGGACCTGGTCACTCATCCCGGAACCCTAGATGCAAAAGACCGCCCCGAAGGGCGGTCTTTTCACGATCTGCGATCCTCTACTTGGGGTTCTTGGGAAGCATCCGTGTCATCTTGGTTCCACACACGGGGCATGCCCCCTGAGCGGCCCGCGACCCGTTGGCGAGTTCCTTGACCTCGCCCTCGAAGTCACGCTTCTCACGACACTTGACGCAGTAGCCGTTGTAAGTCTCGGCCATCTCTTCACGCTCCTCTCTAATGCCTGGCTGACGAACTCCGTCCGCAGCCTCCATCGTGCCACCTCAAGCGCCTGAGGGTGGTATTTCGCGTCACGGAGAGTGATCGATATGGGGGTTTTCGGGCGATTCTTGGTCACTCTCCGTAGAACTCTCGGAGATAGGCACCGGAACGGACCTCCATCTAGGGGGCGCGCCCCTGTAACGAGCGAGGAAGTAGAGGCACGTCAAACCCACGATCAGGGAGGTGATCTGGCTGCCGGTGAGGCCTAGGTAGCGCTTATCCACCCGCAGGAAGTCAGTGAGCATCCGCACCGTCCCGTACCAGATCACGAAGAAGATCGTGAGGAATCCAGGCTGTCGAACCTTGCGCCCGAGGTATAGGAGAACGCCGAGGAGGACGAGGGTGGAAAGGAAATCGTAGATCGCCGTTTGGTGCACCACCTGATCGAAACAGCCGAGCGAAGGTGGGTCGGCCCCGCCCGACAGATCCGGATACGGGAGCGGGGCGTCCCCCGAAGAACCGAGGCACTTGAACCCCAGCGGGAAACTCGTGGGACGCCCAAGGTGGTCGCCGATCAGCAGGTCACCGATACGTCCGATGACGATCCCTAGGGCGAGCCCCGGAGCAGCAAGGTCCACCGTGCGCCAGAATCCCAGGTGGTGCTTGAAGGCGTACGGAAGGGAGAAGAGGACCGCGCCGGTGATCCCCCCGAGGAGAGAGATGCCGCCCTTCCAAACCGCGAACACCCCGAGTGGATCGTCTCCCCCGTCGGTCACCGCGGACAGATGACCGAGGACATATCCGACGCGGGCTCCCACGATGGCGCCGATCAACGCGTAGAAGAGCATGTTCCAGATGTCGGTCTCATCAGGGCCACCGAAACGCTTGGAGCGCCGCACCATCAACTGCGCGCCGAGGAGATACCCCACGGCGATACCGATCCCATGCGGTGAGATAGCGGCCGGCCCGATGTTGATGCGCGGGATGATCTCCCAGGACAGCGGATCGAAGAAGCTCATGGACTGCGCCTTCCGAATTCGACGAAGCATGCGTGTGTGACAGGCATCTTCTCGGCGAAGAATCTCTCGACCGCCTCTGCGTACACGCGTATCTCGTACTGAGCGAACTCAGAATTTCGCAGCGACAGGAAGTTCATGAGGGAACGTGCATTCAGCGTCCAGTAGAACTGCGTGTAGATGCCGAACGGCAGGACAGCGCGCGCTAGTTCCTTGGCCACACCCTGTTCCATCATCGTGTTGTACTCGGTGTAGAGGTCTGCGTAGATCCGCTGCAGCCGCTCTCGTGTCTCCTGAGCAAGTTCGTCATCCACCGACTCGAAGGTGTAAGCACCGGGCTTACCGACCTGCCCACGCACCGCGGCAGGATCCGGTACATAGAAGTCATCAGCAAGCTTGTGATACCGAGCCGATTCTTCATTGAAAGAGTTGTGAACGACCATCCCGTTGGCAACGAAGTTGTGCCACGGGCCCTCCACGCAGAGGTCATAGGTCTGCTCGATACCCAGATAGCGGATGGAGGCGACCGCAACAGGATGAGCCATCAATCGATAACCCTTACGAACAGGGAGATCCTTCAGTTCTTGGGCCTTTCCCACGAACTCTTCGAACCTCTCGGCGAAGGCAACTTCAGAGGCTTGGGTGCGATGGATCTGTTTGTGGCAAGCATCACAAACTGAGATCAGATTCCCGATGTCTCGAGCTAACGAGATATCCGCCCACACCGGGATGATGTGATGCGCATGAAGCAAGCCGCCCCTCGATCCGCATGATTGGCATGTGTAGTCGAATTGGAAGTGAACCTCTGCCGCATGCTCAGTGGTCCACCTGGCGATGTTCGCCCGTTCGGAGGACACGCCCCCTCGCCAGAAGTTTGAATTAGGTCCTGACCGCGCCTTCTTGATGGCATCTTTCCATTCGGGGGTCCAGGTTCTTTTGACCTTGTAGCCCTTTCGCCCGTCATTCCAAGGCCGATCCCCCGGGCGAAAGTTGCGTTCCTCTGGTTTGAATCTCAGGTCGTGCCGCGCCAGCCATTTCCGGATGGTGTGATAGCTACACCCAGCCCGATCTGCGATCTCCTGAACGCTCAGGCCTTCGTTACGACGTGCCTCGAGCCAGGAACGATCCGAATAGGCCTTGGTCCCATTCGTGAGAAGTCGGCAAGAGCGTGTTGCCCGTGCGTCAAAACCAGAACCCACAAGACCCACCGCTTCACGCAAGGTCTTCCAACCCTCGTCCGTAAGGAGGCGGTGATTCTCAGTGGCCTTGATCGACTTGCCATCTTCAAGTTCGAGTGAATAGATAGGCTGGTACCCCTTGTCGACAACGTCAGAGATCGTTCCTGTCGTGAACTCATTCGTCTCTTCGTTCAGTACGCGCAGGCGCATCTTCCGAACACGCCACCGTGCATCCCTCAGTTGGGTACTCCCCTCACTGAGACAACGCGTAACGGCTCTGCGGCCGATACGAAGTTCTCCTGCGATCGAACGGATGCTGTGACCATCGGAGCCCAGTGCTTCGATCCGATGTTCATCGTCTTCCGAGAGGCGATGTCCGTTCATCTCACCGAAGTGCCACATACGGTAAAGCTCTTCCATCGTCTTCGATAGGGGTGCAGAGGCGCATCCGGTGTTGTCCTCGAACTTCACGACCGTGTCACCTGTTAGGCATCCGATGCGGTGGCGGAACCATTCGCGGGCTACGAAGATCGGGGTGCGGATGTGGAAGCGGAAGGAGTTGTGTTCGAACGGCGAACCGTGTCGGTCTCGCATCAAGAACTTGATGAGGCCGGCGTCCTTGTCGTCCATCTCTTCTTTGCGGACGGCGAAGCTCACCCGCGCCGAGTTGATGACCGAGAGATCGGTCGCCATCGAGTCGTCGAGGCGAACGAATCCGTGGTCGAAGACCTTCAGCTCATCCGGGTTGGGACCTGCGCTGATGGGAGGCTCGGTAGGTTCGATCGGCACAGACAGGACAGCCTTTCAGGTAGGGGCCAAGGACGGTCCCCTACCCTACTCAGGCCCTGCAACAGGTCCGCGTCTTTGTTCGCCGCTCCACTTCGGCGGCCCTTGAGCTTGGCCTTTTTGGTTTCAGAAATCGGGGAGGCACGCTTGACAAGCGAACATATGTTCGACTATAGTGAAGGGGTTCTGTTCACCAACTGTCCGCGCAGTTTGGGGAAGGTCTTCTGACCGAAGTTGAGCTTCAGCACCTCGAAGAAGCGAGCACCGCCGAGGTGATCCACAACCTAGATCGAGTCTCCACAGAGGTGAATCGCGCCCAGCGCGAGCTCTTGCGGGCGATCCTCGAATGCGATCTGCGACGTACCTATCTGCAGGACGACTGCCGCGACACTGCACAATGGGTGTCGCTTCGTCTCGGGATGAACACCTGGAAGGCGCGCCGGATGGTGGCCTGCGCTCACGCCCTCGAAGAGCTACCCCGTTGTGAGGATGCGTTCCTGTCTGGTCAGTTGTCGCTCGACAAGTTGATGGAGCTGACCCGGCTCGCAACACCTCAGACCGAGAAGAAGCTGGTCACCTGGGCGCGCCGGGTAGCCATCGCCACGATCAGGGCAAGGGCCGATGAGGCGCGCAGGATCCCCAAGGACGCGGTCGAGGATGCCGAGCGGGTCCGGGCCCTCGGATATCTCTTGAGCGAAGACAACACGAGGATGGATCTCTACGGCTCTCTTCCTGTTGCCGATGGGATGACGCTGATGAAGGCGATAGACCGCAGAGCCGAGCAGCTTCCAACCGACCCCGAAGCACATGACCCTTTGGGGGCGCGCCGAGCAGATGCCCTCGTAGCACTAGCAGCAGGTCAGATAGCAGCGGATCCAGATCCCGACCGAGCGACGGTGGTCTTTCATGTCTCTTTCGAGGGTCTCTTCGGCGACAAGCTGAACGGGGTCTTCGAAGATGGACGCCCATTGTCTCCTGAGGCTGTGTCTCGGCTGATGTGCGACTCGAGGATCCAGGCGGTCCTCGAAGAGGACGGACAGATCAAAGGCATCGGACAGACCTCTCGTCAGGTCCCGCCATGGCTAAGGCGAGTCCTGATGCGCCGGGACAACGCCACCTGCACCTTCTTCGGCTGCGGAGCGAAGGCTCACCTTCATGCCCATCACATCGTTCCGTGGCCCTTGGGACCAACGGATCTAGACAACCTCACCCTCGTCTGTCCGTTCCATCACAAACTCGTCCACGAAGGTGGCTGGCATGTGGTGATGAACAACGACCAGGTCGACTGGTTCCGCCCCGACTGGACCCCCTACATCCCCAGAGCAGGCCCAGTAGCCCTCGCTGTCTAGATCCAAGTGAATGAACTGCTTTCTACTTCCCTTCCCCCTGGAAGGCGATGGCGGCTGCCGCCGACCGATGCTCAAAGCTCTCGCTGAGGGAGGTGGTGGACGCCAGCGCCGTCACTGGCAACGTTTCCTGGCGACCGATGCTCAAAGCTCTCGCTGAGGAGGTGGTAGGCGCCAGCGCCGTTCCCCGATCGCCGGTGAATGGAGGCTTAGGAGCCGAAGATGCGGCCTAGGAGGCCTTTCTTTTCACCCGACTTGCCGACGCCGCGGGTCGTCAGGCGCAGTTCGCGCTCTAGAACATAGGCTGGCTTGGCGCCGAGGCTCCAGTTGGTCACCTCGCCCTTCTCGAAGCGGAGGACAGCTGGGATCGAAGACACGTTGTAGCCACTCGCTATGGCCGGATGGGCCTGGATATCGACTTTGGCGAACGTGACCTGACCGGCCCACTTCTCGGAGAGGGTCTCGATGGCGGGAGCGATCTGCTTGCACGGGCCGCACCAGTCCGCATAGAAGTCGACGACGACCGGGAGCTCACTTTCGAGCACTTCCCGTCTGAAATTCTCGTCGTCGAGCGCCACAACACCCATAGCGGCACCTTACGTCAGGGGCTTCGCTAAATCAGCTCGGGCGGATGCCGAGATCGATCGGATCCGGTTAGAGGTAGCCGGGCGCCGGAGGCGTGGGAAGGGATTCGTCAGGGGCCTCCTTGTAGAGACGCCCTCCGAACTTGTCTTTGATCTCCTGCGAGTACTCGTCGGCGGTGGTGGCCACGGCGCCGAGCGAAGCCTCTAACTCTTGAGGGTCCAGATACTCGCCGAGGATGTTGTGCACGAACCACACGGCGCCGTCCTCCACCTCTACGCCGAAGGCTCCGAACACGAAGTCGAGATTCTTCGTCAAAAGGTAAGCGGTGAGCTCTGCCGTCACCGGAACGCCGAGGTTCGTTATGGCGAATATCCGCACCACGGAGGGTCCTTCAGGGATCCAAGTTGGCACCACGAATGCGGGGCAGGTTTGAAGGGGAAGGACGTAGCTGCCGTTGTCGTCGACCTCATAAGACTCCGTCATGCCGGCAAGTTGGGTCTCGATCGTCTCGCGCAGCTTGATCATCGCCTCGGGCTCGCCCTTGGGCCGAGGCTTGGGGTGTGCTTCCTCGATCGGTCCGGAGGTTTTCTCAGCTTTCGACGACTTGGCCATCGCGGCAGTATAAGGAGGGCGTGACCTCAGACAAAATGGAACCGGTACGGGCCGCTCGCGGCAGCGAGATCACCTGCAAAGGGTGGCCACAGGAAGCAGCACTGCGGATGTTGATGAACAACCTCGACCCCGAGGTTGCCGAACGACCAGAGGACCTCGTGGTTTACGGCGGCTCTGGTAAAGCTGCTCGCGACCCAGAGGCTTTCAGGGCTATCGTGGCGGAACTACAGCGGCTCGAAGGTGACGAGACCCTTCTCGTGCAGTCCGGGAAACCCGTCGCCGTCTTCAAGACCCACGAGCGTGCTCCCCGAGTCCTCATCTCGAACTCGATGCTCGTACCCGCATGGGCGAACTGGGATGAGTTCCACAAACTCGAAGCGCTCGGACTAACTATGTACGGCCAGATGACTGCGGGGTCCTGGATCTACATCGGGAGTCAGGGGATCCTGCAAGGGACTTATGAGACGCTCGCGGAACTCGCCGAGAAAAACTTCGGAGGCGATCTATCTGGCCGCGTCGTCTTGACCGGAGGGCTAGGCGGGATGGGCGGCGCGCAGCCACTTGCCATCACGATGAACGGCGGCGTGGCCCTATGCGTGGAGGTCGACCCTCGGCGCATCGAGCGGCGCCTCGAAAGCCGCTACCTCGACCGCACCACGGCAGACTTGGATGAAGCACTCCGCTGGGCCGCCGAAGCCAAAGATGCAAGGCGCGCCGAATCGATCGGCATCCTCGGAAACACCGCTGACGTATTGCCTCAGATACTCGAGCGAGGTTTCCTTCCCGATGTAGTCACCGACCAGACATCGGCCCACGACATGCTCGATGGCTATGTCCCCCATGGGATGACCTTGGCGGAAGCTGAAGCACTACGCGCCAGCGACCCCGAGACGTATACGAAGCGTTCATTCGAGTCGGTCGCCGTGCACGTCGAGGCATGGCTCGAGTTCGGTGTTCGGGGCGCGGTCTGTGTCGACTACGGCAACAACATCCGCGAGCAAGCGAAGAAGGCAGGGGTCGCCAACTCGTACGACATCCCAGGTTTCGTGGAAGCGTACGTCCGTCCGCTCTTCTGCGAGGGCAAGGGCCCTTTCCGTTGGGCGGCGCTCTCAGGGGACCCGAAGGACATCGAGCGCACGGACCGGGCGATACTCGAACTCTTCCCCGACGACGAGCGGCTGCACCGCTGGATCGCTATGGCGCAAGAGAAGGTTGCTTTCCAAGGTCTCCCGGCGCGCATCTGCTGGCTGGGCTACGGCGAGCGTCACCTTGCGGGGTTGCGATTCAACGACCTCGTTGCATCAGGTGAGATCAGCGCACCGATCGTGATCGGGCGCGACCACCTCGACGCGGGGTCGGTCGCTTCACCTTATCGGGAGACCGAAGGCATGATCGACGGGTCCGACGCGATCGGAGACTGGCCGATCCTGAATGCTCTCATCAACACAGCTGCGGGCGCGCACTGGGTCTCGGTCCATCACGGCGGAGGCGTGGGCATCGGGTATTCACTACATGCGGGCATGGTGATCGTTGCCGACGGAACCAAAGATGCTGCGGCACGCCTTGAAAGTGTCCTGAAAGCCGACCCAGGGATGGGTGTGGTTCGACATGTCGATGCCGGTTACCGGCGCGCCGCCGAGGTCGCAGACGAGCGCGGCGTCAGGGTGCCCCTCGCTCCTAACATCCGCGATTAGGGGGTATCTAGAGGGGCTAGGAAGACCTTTGCTCTGAGGGTTGGGATCGCTCGCTTGACCGTTCGCAGCGCTTCGCCCGGAGTGACGCTTCCAGTTACTTCTGTCACGACCGCCCAGGCACCCGGCCGCACCGCTAGAGGGACCGCTCGATTCGTCACGACCTTTGCCTCTCCACCGAGCGTCTCGGCAACCGCTGCTGCAGCGCCCTTGGACTCGAAGTCACCGACTATGACGCCCATCTCGACCGGTTCCGCAGCTGACGCCGACGTTGTTGTCTCGTCATCGTGCACCTCGAGGTCGGGATCGGTGAGGTTGACGGGATCAACGAGGACAGAGCCGCAGCCAACCGGAGTCAGTCCCTCAGACGATTCGACGACCAGTTCCCAGTCGCCACAACGGTCGCTGAAGACATTCCACATCAGACGTCCATTCCTCGAGCCCGCGAGGAACATCTCGCCCGGAAGCTTGCGAACCTTACGAGCGCCCGCATCACTCGCCGTCCATAACTGGAACCTGGGCTGAACCGTTGCAGACGCTCGGCCCGTGATGCGAACGAACAACAGTGACCCATCGGGTCGTGCTAATGGGGTCCGGATCACGGACCAACGATCGGCGTTGGCTTCGAAGTCGGTCCACTTGGACCAGCGCTCCGTCGCAGCGTCGAAACCCCACAGGTTGTTCAGTTGATCGTCTTCATAGACGTCGACCCCCGCCACCGATTCCTGGCCGACAGCCGCGAGTTCTCCCCCTTCGACGAAGGTCGGAGAGAAAACGGCGGTTGCTGCACTCGGACGCGCGATCGTGGTGACCGCCTTGGAGCCTTCGCTCCAAAGTCTGAGGCTGGTCATATCAGCGGCCCACGCGAGGTCCCCCTCTGCCGACCACGAAGGATGCGTGATCTCGGCGCTGCTGGCGATCCTCGTAGTCCCGGCTTCGGTGACGACGACGAGGTGGTCGGCGTTCGCCTCGTCGTCCACATAGGCGGTTCCGGCGCCCTCCCTCACCGCGAGATGCCGCAACAATCCCGAGTCGAGAACGGGGCGCATGTACTGGCAACCGGCCCTCTTATTGCCCACAACCACGATGGCGCGGTCCGAGATCGCTATCGTCCCTTCGCCGGCTGCGATGTCAGCCCTGTCATCACTACCTGCACAACCCTGCAGCGGGGCGTCAGCGCGACTCGCCACAGTCAAAACGGAGGCCCCAAGGCTCGTTCCGAAGAGAAGGCCCGCAACTAGCGCGATCTTGGTACGCATCGGTCTCAGATTCCTTTAATAGCCGGTCACGTATTGGAAATGCATGGGATCGTTGAAGTTGAGTCCCCAGTAGAAGTTGCGGGACATCCACAGGTTGGGGAGATAGCGCCCGAAGCGCTTGCCGTTCGCTCCCCTGCCGTCCCACCAGGTCTGTCCGTACGGGTTGCGCAGGGTGTTCGTGTCGATCGCCACGCCCCACGAATGAACCGACCACGATGTTCCGCCGGTCTTCGCGCGACACGCGTATCCCCAGACGCCATAATCAACGGCCTTCCCTTTCTTGTCATCGAGGATCGAGCGCAGGATGCCCTGGTTCATCACCCTGCCGATCTTGAGATGGGTATAGACGTATCCATCCTTGCCCCGACCCCAGGCGTTCGGGAAGTAAGCGCGGGCGTCGTTCGCCTTCGGCCCGCAATGGCGCCCGAAGGTTGACTGGAGTCCCGAAAGGCCATCGGGTCGTGGAGGCGTCTCCGGATATGGCGAGCCGCTTGGGCTTGGGCTTGGGGAGGGGCTCGGACTGACGGACGAAGAGACGCTCGGGCTCGGAGAAGTGCTGGGCGACGACGCATCTGGGGTCGGCTCGGCCGGTTCCGGAGATGAGGCTGACTCGGTCGGAGAGGGGTCTCCACCGATGACCGAGGTCGGAGAACCCTCGGGGAGAGGGGTGGGGTCTGAGGCCATAGCAGCTAGGGGCGTGAGCCCCAGAAGACCGATGAGAGTGCCGACCAGAAAGGGGCGAACCAGCGATCGCCGGGAGTCACAGAAATCATCGGTCATCCAGGCGCTCCCTTCCAGTTGGTCTCTCCCGGGGGAGAGGGCTGGGACGGGCGCCCTAGCGCCATACGAACCTGTGTCTTAGGTGCGCGTCCACAATTTCGTGTACCTATGTACCTTCTCAGAAAAGAGCCAGGGAGTCCCTACGCAATCTGCTTGATATGCCTTCAGATTCCGCGCTCGGTTTGTAGTCATATAGGGCGCGGATCGCACACAAAAACGGGGGTTTAGGGGCGAGTCCAGTCCTTCGTTGCCTCGGCGACCCGGGTTCGGACCTCCTCGTTCGAGATCCGGGTGAGTTTCCCGCCCTCGGCCACGACGGCCCCCTCCACCATCACTTTCGAGATGGCGGTGGACTGCATCGAATGGACGATGTGACGTTCTAGATTCTGAGGTGGCTGGAGGGAGAGGTCGGTGAGGTCGAGGGCAACGAGGTCGGCGCGCCGTCCAACCTCGAAGGCGCCGACCGGCATCTTGAGTAGGTCGGCCCCGGAAGTGGTGCCAAGCCGGAAAGCTTCCGGCGCGCCGAGGATGCTCCCGTCGGCGCGCCGTGCCTTTGCCACCAATGACGCCATCCTCATCTCGTCGAACACGCTCTGGCGGTTGTTCGCGCAGCCGCCGTCGGGACCGAGCGCAACCCTGATCCCACGCTCCAGCATCTCGGGGACCCGCGCGATCCCGTCTCCGAGGAAGGCATTAGCTCCGGGGCAGTGGACGACACCCACATCGTGCGTTGCCAACAGATCGAGTTCCTCGTCGTCCACCCACACGGAGTGCACCGTCACGAGATCGCTGCCGAGGAGTCCTTCCCTCGCCAGGAGGCGAACAGGCGTCGTGCCATAGCGCTGTCTAACTTGCTCGACCTCGTAAGACGCTTCAGCCAGATGCAGATGGCACGGCGCGCCGACGGCCGCGGCAGCTTCCAGAGCAACTGCGATCGTTTCCGGCGATGCTGCATGCAACGAATGAGGAGCAGCTTGGATCGAAACCATGGGGTCCCCACTGTGCCTAGCCTCTAGTTCAGCGAAACGGCGCGCAGCGTCCTCGGCTGTCTCCCTATAGCGCGCCGGCGCTTTCGTCGGCGCATCGATGTCGTAGAACGCTCGGGCGAGTACCAAACGGATACCGATGTCTCGCGCGGCCTCGATCACGCGCTGCGCGTTCTCGTTCCCATCGTCGTGCAAGTAGAAGAAGTCGACGATGGTCGTGACTCCGGCCACGAGTGCTTCTGCGAAGGCGAAGAGAGCGCCGGCGTAGATGTCGTCGCCCGAAAGACCCTCTGAGAACGGGTAGAGGACGTCATCCCGCCAGCGATCGAAGGAGAGATCATCTGAGAACCCCTTGAAGAGATTCTGGAAGGCATGCCCGTGTGCGTTGACCGTTCCCGGCACCAGGGCAACTGCGCCCCAGTCCTCGAGGGTGGCCGACGTCGTTCCATCTCCGGACCTCGACACGCCGGTGATCACGCCATCGTTGATCTCGAGGGACACGCCTCGCTGGAATGAACCATTCA
>Ga0208612_1000987_pt1 | contig 11971 bp, 12 predicted proteins | sample AntDryMetagUQ889_FD_188089 | JGI IMG/M metagenome (GOLD analysis project Ga0208612, IMG submission 188089) | Polar desert microbial communities from Antarctic Dry Valleys - UQ889 (SPAdes) | ecosystem: Environmental > Terrestrial > Soil > Desert | place: Antarctic Dry Valleys | collected 2008-12-31 | reverse complement strand
GTGCGCCGACAGGGCGCCAACCGGGTCGTCGATGTACTTGTCGATCGCGTATACGCCGAGCACCACAATCACACCGGCAACCGCGCCGATGATCGGTGCTGCCCACATCTCCACATAGCCGGACGGGGCTGTGATCGCGACCAAGCCGGCGATCGCGCCGTTGCCGGCCATGCCGATGTCGATCGAACCTGACCGCAGCTTCGCTGTCGCGACAGCGGCGAGCACTCCCGCCGCGAGACCGGCGGGAAGCTCGAACGGCGGCGCCAGCTGCGCCAACGCAAGGGTCGTGTCGCCGAGCTCGCGAGCCTCGTCTCGGCAGCGTGGGCAGGAGCCCAGGTGGGCCTCGAATGCGACGCGTTCATCGGGCTCCAGGGCGCCGATCAGATAGCCGGCGAGATCGTCGTGGCGGCTGTGCTCAGACAAGGCCTCGCACCTCCAGCTCCTGACGCAGCGCCCGCAGCGCGTGGTGGGACCGGGTCTTCACGGTGCCCAGGGGTATCCCAAGCCGCTCGGCGATCTGCCGCTGGGTGAGATCGTCGTCGTAGGCCAGCTCGAGCGTCTGTCGATGCTTGTCCGAGAGCGTCTGCAGGGCCGAGCGCACATCCAGTCCGAGCACGAGCTTGTCGAAGGGCTCGTCGCCGGGGCCAGCCGAGCCGAGGTCGCCCTCGTCGGTCGACAGCGGTCGCGAGGCGGCCCGGCGCTGCAGATCGATCGCGGCGTTGCGGGCGATCGCGTAGACGAACGTGCGCACCGACCCGCGCTCGGGGTCGTAGCGCTTGGCACCGCGCCATAGCCGGACGAAGGTGTCCTGCACCATCTCCTCCGCCATTCCGCGGTCTCGCAGCAACCGGAGGCCGAAGCCGAAGAGCGGGCCCGAATAGCGTTCAACGAGTGCCTCCAAGGGCTCGCCGCGATCGCCCGCGCCCATGCGAGCCATGAGATCCGCCTCGGAGGCCACTAATGGCGGCCCTATCGCGCCCGTGCCGATGATTCGAGATACCTCCGCTGGGTGGTTCGCGCCCCGGCGTGCGAACGGTTCATCGGCTGGTGGGTTTACGCGATGCGCCGAGGGTCTCGATTTCGGCGCCGCCGACCGGCAGGCTGAGCCTGCAGAAATGACCACCGAAGGGGGTCAGGTGAATGCTGCGCCGCACGATCCGCGCCCGCCCGGTCTCGCGGACGGCATCGATCACGTCGGGTTGAGCCTCGAGCACCTGGTAAGGGGCCAGGTCGGGCAGCGTGTCGCGGGAGAACCAGATCAGCCCGAGCCGGTAGAGGTTGGCGAGATAGGCGGGGACGCGAGCCGGATGCCGGCAGCCCGCGTGCTGGGCGATCATCGAGAGTCCCGGGGCGACGACCACGGAACCGACGTCGAGCGGGCGCCAGGTGCGCACGTCGACCGCGGGCTGGGGCCCCTCGGTGGCGAGCAGGCGCAGGACCCGCGCCTCGTCGGGCGAGAGCTGCTCGAGGATCCGGGCGTAGGCCGGGTGCTCGGCGCCGTGCTGCTCGAGGTCGGAGGAACGGTCCAGCAGAGCGGTCCCGCGGTCGAGCAGGGTCTGCTCGCGCTCGTGGGCCCCCGGCTGGCCGTTGGGGCCGGCGAGCCGCCGTTCGATATCGGCCGTGCCCAAGAATCGCTGGGCGCCGGTGAGGACCTCGTCGCGGGCCTCGTTGAGCAGCGTGACCGGCGACTCCCCGGTGAGCGCGGCACGGGTCAGCCGGCGGCCGGCGCGCAGGGCGCTCTCGGCCGTCCATTCGGCGGTGCGCAACCAGGCGGCGGCGGCGATCCGGGCGAGCCCCGGCGCCGCCTCCAGCGCGCTCGCGTCCGCCTCGTAGCTACGAGGCGCGCGCGGCTCGCTGTCGCCGAGCGAGCCGTCGACGTGCCCGGTGAAGCTGTCGCTGGGCACTGTCATCGCCACGGACGATAAGTGATGCCCGGGGCCCGGGGTTCGGGTGAAGGGTTCCCTGCTAGGGGAGGTCCCAGCCGAAGTAGACCTCGACCCGGCTGATCTTGGCGCCGTCGAAGCCAAAGATCTCGGTGTTGCGGAATCGCCGCCCGTCGCTCTTCGTGCTCTCGTAGGTGACGATCACCTCGTCATTTGCCTCGAACAGGCGCTTGTACTCGAATGCCTCGATCGTCTTCGAGTTCGGCCAGCAGCGCTCGAAGTACGTCGCCCGGTCGATGCCCACATCGGGGGGCGCCGAGAAGGTGAAGTCGTCGCTCAGATGCTGCTCGAGGATGCCGCGATCACCGGATTCATACGCGCCGTAGCAATCGCGGACGACCTGCAGACGGTCCTGGGCAGTCACTGGGGCTCCTCTTCGCGTCGGGTTCGTGAGCATAGGACCGGTCGGCCGCTGCGCCACTAATCTGCGGCCATGCGCACGGCCCTGGAAGCGCGGGAGCAGATCCTCGCCGACCTCGCGATCGCGATCGAGCAGATCGCGATCGCGGCCGCCTGCCTGGGAGCGGCCTACGAGCTGCTCGACGAGCTCACCGCCGACCGGCTCGAGGCGGAGCTGTTTCGACCGGTGCAGAAGGCCTTCGGGCGGGCGAAGCGGACCCACAGCCAGTTCGCCGCGCGCGTGGCGCTACCTGGGTACGACCTCGAGGCGCCCTCGGCGGGACTGCCGTCGCAGGGCGTCAAGTCGTTCGTCGAGCGGGCGGTGGGGGCCGCGGGCGCCGGCGGCGGGACGGTCGCCGACCTCCAGGACTCGATGCTGCCGATCGAAGCCGGCGACCCCGAGCTGCGGGTCGGGCTCGCGGAGGTCCGCGAGCTGCTCGACCAGGTGCCTGGCCGAGCGCGCGAGTTCCTGCGCACGCTCGGCCGTTAGCCAGAGGCGTGCGCTAGAGCCCGTAGGAGCGCCCGACCACGTCGAGCATGATCTCGTCGGTGCCGGCGCCGATCCGGTTGAGGCGCTGGTCGCGGTAGGCGCGCTCGATCTCGTACTCCTTCATGTAGCCGTAGCCACCGTGGATCTGCACGCACTCGTCGGCGACCTCGTGGCAGACGCGGGTGGCGAACAGCTTCGCCATCGTGATCTCGCGGACCGGGTACTCGCCGTTGGCAAAGCGCCAGGCGGTCGCGTGGACCATCTGCTTGGCCGCCTCGATCTGGGTCGCCATCTCGGCGAACTTGTGACGGATCACCTGGAAGCGGCCGATCGGGCGGCCGAAGGCCTCGCGGTCCTTGGCGTACTCGAGGGTCTTCTCGAACATCCGCTCGGAGGCCGCGTAACAGCCGGCGGCGGCGACCAAGCGCTCGCCCTGGAGCTCCCAGGAGATGTGGTAGAAGCCCTTGCCGATCTCGCCCAGGACCGCGTCGGCGGGAACCCGCAGGTCCTCGAAGGCGAGCTCGCCCGTATCGGAGGCGTGCATTCCCATCTTCTCCAGGGTGCGCGAGATCGAGAAGCCGGGGACGGTCTCGCCCTGCTCGTCGCGCAGATCAACCAGGAACAGGGTGATCCCGTCGTGGCGCTTCTCCGGGTCGGTCTTCGCCACCAGCACGCAGAAGTCCGCGCGAGCGCCGTTGGTGATGAAGGTCTTGGCGCCGTTGATCACGTACTCATCGCCGTCGCGGATCGCGGTCGTGCGGATCCCGGCGACATCCGATCCGGCGCCCGGCTCGGTGATTCCGAGGCAGCCGATCCGCTCGCCCTTGATCCCGGGTACCAGGTAGGCCTGCTTCTGCTCCTCGGTGCCGAGCAGGTGCACGGGCGGCAGGACCATGTCGCTCTGGACCGCGAAGCCCATGTTGGTGCCGCCGGAGCCCGAGTAGCTCATGCACTCGGCCCGGACCAGTGAGTAGAAGTAGTCGCCGCCCTGCCCGCCGTACTCCTCACCGAAGCAGAGGCCGAGGTAGCCGAGCTCGCCGGCCCGGCGCATCGCCTCGTCGGGCCACAGCGTCTCCTCCCACTCGTTGCGGTGGGGCCAGAGCTCCTTGCGCACCCAGGCGGTCATCGACTCGCGCAGGTCGAGATGCTCGTCGCTGAACAGGAAGTGCTTGCGCGAGGCGTCGTGCTCGGGCTTGATCACGGTCTCGGTCGCTGAGGCCACGGGCAGCTCCTTATCGCTTGGAAGTAAAAAGTGTACAGTACTACTTTCTACTTTGGCCGAGTTCGAGAAGATCCGCTACGAGGTCGCCGACCAGGTCGCGACCCTCACCCTGGACGACCCGGAGACGCGCAACGCGCTCTCCGATCAGCTGCTCGCGGAGCTGCTCGCCGGCCTGCGCCGGGCCAAGGGCGACGACGCGGTCAGGGTGGTCGTGCTCGCCTCCTCGCACGAGAAGGTGTTCTCGGCCGGGGGCAACCTGGCGGGCTTCGGCAGCGACGCCTCGACCGCGGAGAAGTTCTTCGCCAGCAACGCCTTCATCGAGGTCTTCGAGGAGATCGGCAGCCTCGGCAAGCCCTCGATCGTCGCCGCCGGCGGCCACGTGCTCGCCGGCTCGCTCGGGATCGCGCTCGCCTGCGACCTGATCATCGCCAAGGACAGCGCCGGCTTCGGCACCCCCGAGATCAACGTCGGCCTCTTTCCGTTCATGATCATGGCGCTGATCTATCGCAACGTCGGCCGCAAGAAGACCACGGAGATGCTGCTGCTCGGCGAGCGGCTGAGCGCCGAGCAGGCGCGCGAGGCCGGGATCGTCAACAGGGTGGTCGCCGCCGGCGAGTTCGACGCCGCGGTCGCCGAGTGGGCCGCCAAGCTCGCCTCGAAGTCGCCGCTGATCATGCGCCTGGGCAAGGACGCGATCCGGCGCCAGATGGACATGCCGCTGGGCGAGGCGCTCGACTACCTGCGCTCGCAGTTGGCGATCGAGCTCTCCAGCGAGGACGCGATCGAGGGCGTCACCGCGTTCTTCGAGAAGCGCGAGCCGAAATGGAAGGGCAAGTGAACGAGCCGGGCGGGCTGCGCAAGCTCACCGATGACCTGCATGCCCGCCGCGAGCAGGCGAAGCTCGGCGGTGGCGAGGAGAAGATCGCCAAGCAGCACTCGGTCGGCAAGCTCACCGCCCGCGAGCGAATCGAGCTGCTGGTCGACCCCGACAGCTTCTTCGAGATCGGGATCCATGGCGGGCCGCATTTCTCGCAGCGCTCGATGGAGGGCAAGGAGGCCGCCGCCGACGGCGTGATCACCGGATGGGGCGACGTCGACGGCCGTCCCTGCGCGATCGCCGCCTACGACTTCACCGTGATGGCCGGCTCGATGGGGATGACCGGCGAGCTCAAGGTCACCCGCCTACGCGAGCTGGCGCTGCAGAAGCGGATCCCGCTGATCTGGCTGCTCGACTCGGCCGGCGCCCGGATCCAGGAGGCCTCCGGCTCGCTGTTCGCCGGCTCCGGCCACCTCTTCCGCGAGGAGGTGAACATGTCGGGGGTGGTGCCGTTGGTCGCCGCGATGCTCGGCCCCTGCGCCGCCGGCACCGCCTACATCCCGGGGCTCTCCGACTTCGTGCCGATGGTCGTCGGCCACGGGGCGATGGCGCTCGCCGGGCCGCACCTGACCAAGGCGGTGACCGGGGAGGAGATCTCGATGGAGGACCTCGGCGGCGCCAAGGTGCACTGCCGCAAGTCGGGTGTCGGCGACCTCGAGGTCGAGGACGACCGCGAGTGCATCGACGCGGTCAAGGCCTACCTCTCCTTCTTTCCCTCCAACTGCGAGCAGAAGCCGCCCCTGCGCCCGACCGAGGACCCCGACGATCGGATGTCGGAGAGGCTGCTGGAGATCGTCCCGGACTCCAACCGCAAGCCCTATGACATGTACGAGGTGATCCGCGAGATCGTCGATGACGGTGAGATCTTCGACATCAAGCCGAAGTTCGCGAAGACCGTGATCACCTGCCTGGCGCGCTTTGGCGGCCAGCCGGTCGGCATCGTCGCCAGCCAGCCCAAACACCTAGGGGGGATCCTCGAGAACGACTCCGCCGACAAGGCGGCGCGCTTCGTCAACCTCTGCGACGCCTTCGAGATCCCCCTGGTGTTCCTCCAGGACGTGCCCGGCTTCATGGTCGGCTCGAAGACCGAGCACGCCGGGATCATCCGCCACGGGGCGAAGATGCTCTACGCGATCTCGCGGGCGACGGTGCCGAAGATCACCGTGATCGTGCGCAAGGCTTACGGCGCCGGCTACTACGTGATGAACGGCCGCGCGTATGAGCCCGACCTGATCGTCGCCTGGCCGAGCGCCGAGATCTCGGTGATGGGGGCCGAGGGCGCGGTCAACATCATCGGCCGCTCCGCGATCGAGGCTTCCGAGGACCCGGAGGCGACGCGGGAGGCGATGCTGGCGGCGGTACGCGCGACGATCGACCCCTACATCGCCGCCAAGAACGCGCTCATCGACGACGTCATCGACCCGCGCGAGACCCGGCCGACGATCATCCGCGGGCTGCGGATGGCGCGCACGAAGAAGGTCGAGCGCCCCTGGCGAAAGCACGGGGTGATGCCGGTATGAGCGGGGACCGGCTCGAGCTGGTGGTCGGCGACGGCGTGCTCACGTTCGACGGTCACGTCCTCGAGCGCTTCGGCTTCAGCTACGCCGACAGCAGTCGCGTTCACGCCGCCCAGATCGAGGACATCGTGCTGGTTCGCAAGCGGCTGGTCGGCACGCTGCTGGAGGTCAAGGGCCGCGGCTCCGCGGGCATGATGTTGTCGCCCAGCGTCGATGACGCCGAGTACGCCGAGCTCGAGCGATTCGTCGCCGAGGTCAAGTCGAGACTCGGAGGTCCGGCGTGAGCAGGTTCGAGGATCCGGTGATCATCAGCTGCTCGATCTCGGGGGCGATCGCCAACCGCGAGCAGTGCGCCGCGATCCCCTACACGCCCGAGGAGTACGCGGCGGAGGGGCGCCGCGCGGTCGACGAGGGCGCCTCGCAGATCCACATCCACGCGCGCACCACCGACGGCGTTCCCAGCTACGAGGTCGACGACTTCCGCGCGATCACCGAGGCGATCCTGGCCGAGGTCGGCGACGTGATCGTCAATTACTCGACCGGGGCGATCGGGGTGCCGATCGAGAAGCGGCTCGAGTACCTGCGCGAGCTGCGGCCCGATGTCGCCGCACTGAACATGAGCTCGATGAACTACGCGAAGTACTCGCGGCGGCGCAAGGACTTCGTCTTCAAGACGGTGTTCGAGAACTCGTTCGACACGATCATCGAGTTCCTCACCGCGATGCGCGAGCTTGGCATCAAGCCCGAGCACGAGTGCTTCGACGCCGGCCACGTCGCCAACCTCGACCCGTTGATCGACATGGGCCTGGTCGAGGCGCCGCATCAGATCTCCCTGGTGATGGGGGTCACCGGCGGCATCCGGCCGACCACCCGGAACATCTCCTTGATGTCCGAGCAGATCCCCGGCGGCCCCGATCAGGGCGCCAACTGGCAGGTGATCGGGATCTCGCGCGAGCAGTGGCGGCTGCTGGCGACCTCGCTGACGCTGGGCGGCAACGTCCGCGCCGGGCTCGAGGACAACCTCTACCTGCCCGACGGTGAGATGGCGCGCTCGAACGGCGACCTGATCGCCAAGGCGCGGCAGATGGCCGAGGACATCGGCCGCCGCGCGGCCACCGTGGCCGAGGCGCGCGAGCTGCTGGGAGTGCCGAGCAAGCGGGCCACCTCCTCGGCTTCGCCTGCGGGGGTGCCCGGCGCCGAATGAGCGCGGCCGCGCTCAACGGCATCCGCGTCCTCGACCTCAGCCGCCTGCTGCCGGGCGGCTTCGCCTCGCTGCTGCTCGCCGACCTCGGCGCCGACGTGATCAAGGTCGAGGACACCGGGATGGGGGATTACGTTCGTTGGGCGCCGCCCTACTACGGCGACGACGAGCAGCAGCCGCTGGGGACGCGCTCGGCCCTCTACCTGTCGCTGAACCGCGGCAAGCGCTCGATCCGGATCGACCTCAAGCAGGAGCGCGGACGCGAGGCCTTTTTGCGCCTGGTCGAGGATGCCGACGTCGTGCTCGAGAGCTTTCGCCCGGGCGTGCTCGATCGCCTCGGCGTCGGCTACGAGCGCCTGCGCGAGCGCAACCCCGCGGTCATCCTCTGCGCGATCAGCGGCTACGGACAGGACGGTCCGAACACCGCCCGCGCCGGCCACGACACCAACTACCTGGCGCTCAACGGCGTGCTCGGGCTCACCGGTGCCGCCGACGGGCCGCCCGTGCAGGCCGCCGGGCAGATCGCCGATCTCGGCGGCGGCGGCCTGATGGCGAGCTTCGGCATCCTCGCCGCGCTCTACGAGCGCCAGCGCTCCGGCGAGGGGCAGCTGGTCGACATCTCGATGACCGACGGCTCGCTCTCCTGGCTGGCGATGGTCGCCGCCCAGTTCCTGCGCGATGGCGAGCTGCCGCGGCGCGGCCGCGGGGCGCTCAACGGCGGCATCGCCTGCTATTTGCCCTACGAGTGCGCCGACGGCTGGGTCAGTTGCGGGGCGCTCGAGCCCAAGTTCTGGCAGGCGTTCTGCCGCGGCGTCGGCCGCGAGGACCTGTTCGAGCATCAGTTCGCGCAGCCGGGGTCGCCCGGCTGGGCGGCGGTCGCCGAGGTCTTTCGCGGGCGCAGCAAGGGCGAGTGGGCCGCCTTCAACGACGAGCACGATTGCTGCATCGAGCCAGTCCTCGACCTCGACGAGGTGCTCGACTCCGAGTTGGTGCGGGTGCGGGAGATGGTGGTCGAGGTCGAGCAGCCCGAGCTCGGGCCGGTGCGCCTGCTCGGTCACCCGGTGAAGCTCTCGCGCACCCCGGCCGACCCGACCAGGCCGGCGCCGGCGCTGGGCGAGCACACCGGGGAGGTCCTCGCCGAGGCCGGCGTCGATGCCGCGACCCTCGAGGAGCTGCTCGCCTCGGGGGCTGTCGCCGGCCCCAACACCGACGCTTCCAACCCCTCGTTCCTGGCGTGAACGCGTCCACCGACACCGGTGGCGCCCTGCTCAAGATCAGCGAGATCGCCGAGCGCGCCGAGGTCCCGGTGGCCACCGTTCGCCACTACCTGCGCGAGGGCCTGCTTCCCGAACCGGTCAAGACCTCGCGCAACATGGCCTACTACCCGCCCGAGTTCGTCGATCGGATCAGGGTGATCAAGCAGCTCCAGGAGGAGCGGTTCATGCCACTGCGGGTGATCCGCGAGCTGCTCGAGCGCGAGCACACGGATCCCCAGCGCTTGCGGGCGATGCTCGAGTTCGAGGACCGGATCCTCAACCGGGCGCTGGTCTCGGAGCGGCAGCGGCTCTCCGCCGACGAGGCCCGGGAGCGCTTCGAGATGCCGGCCGAGGTGCTCGACCGGCTGGCCGAGGTCGGCGTGCTCACCCCCGACGCCGCCGGCTACTCGCCCTCGGACGTGCGCATCATCCAGGCGATCAGCCGCTTTCGCGCCGGCGGCTACGACGAGAGCCTCGGCTTCACCGTCTACGACACCCTGCGCTACAAGGGCGCCCTGGAGACCCTGGTCGCCGAGGAGGTGCGGGTCCTGGGTGAGCGGCTGGCTGCCGAGGTGGACCCCGAGCGGGCGATGGAGATCATCGAGGCGGGCATGGGCCCGCTCAACGACCTGATCGCGGCGCTGCACACGAAGCTGATGGTGGCCGAGCTCGAGCGGCGACGGCCGGGCGGCGGCGATCAGGCGCCGGACTGGGTCGGCACGCCGGGCGGGTAGTTCTCGGAGGCTCGAACTCACTCTCGCGTCGATCGACGCCGACCGTGAGCGTGGCGCGACCGTCGTCCTCGATCGACAGCGACTCGACCAGACCCGGCGATCCCGCCGCCGCGCTCGTAGACGACCGGCGGACCTGGTTGCTCGCTCGTTCGTTTCCGCCGCCGGAGACGCGGGTAGGCCGCGGACATGGAGATCGAGGACCGCCGCACCGAGCCCGACCACGACGACCCCCGCGCCGCCGAGCCGCCAGCCGAGGGCGCCGACGAGGGCCACTCGCCGGGCTCGGGGGATCGAGCGTCGAGCGATGAGCCGGGCCCGCTCGGCAACCCCGACGTCGACGAGGAAGCCCAGAGTCATGGTCAGCAGGACAGCTAGCCGATGAAGTACTGGACTCAGCTGGCGACCGAGCAGTTCCCGCCGAGCGCGATCGTCGCCCAGGCACGGGCCGCCGAGCAGGCCGGATTCGATGCCGTCAACGTCAGCGACCACCTGCAGCCCTGGTGGGAGCCGGGCGAGTCGGGCCATGCCTGGGTGATCCTGGGCGCGATCGCCGAGGCGACGGAGCGGGCGCGAATCGGCACCGGGGTGACCGCCCCCGTGTTTCGCCACAACCCGGTCCTGGTGGCGCAGGCGTTCGCCACCCTCGAGGAGCTGGCGCCGAACCGCGCCTTCATCGGGATCGGCTCGGGCGAGTCTTTGAACGAGTCGCCCGCGGGGATGGACTGGCCGGAGGTCGGCGAGCAGGTCTCGCGGATGGAGGAAGCGCTGGAGATCATCGGCCGCCTGCTCGAGGGCGAGCGCCTCGACTACGAGGGCGAGTTCTTTCGCACCAAGCGCGCCTTCCTGCACACGCGGCCGCCGCGGCGGCCTGAGATCTACATCTCCGCCTTCGGTCCCCGCGCCGCCGAGGTCGCCGCGCGCCACGGCGACGGCCTCTGGACGCTCGCCGACCCCGAGCAGGCGCCGGAGATGATCCGCGTCTACCGCGAGGCTCGCGAGCAGGCCGGCAAGGATCTCGGCGAGGTGATCCTGCAGACCGGCTTCTCCTGGGCCGAGGACGACGACGCCGCGCTCGAGGGAGCGCGCGTCTGGAAGGCGACCCAGCCGCCTGAGTTCTATGTCGACGATTGGAGCGACCCCGCGGAGATGCAGCGAAAGGCCGCCGAGGAGATCTCCGACGAGGAGTTCATGCAGTCGTACATCGTCTCCTCGGACCCCGACGTCCACGTCGAACGAATCCGCGAGATCGAGGCGATGGGGGCAACCGTCGTCTGCCTGCAGAACGCCTCCGGCGCCGACCCGCTGGGCGCCCTCGACACCTATCGGGAACACGTGCTGCCCGCTCTGCGACGCAGCTGACCTGCCTTAACCGAAAACCCATCAGCCGGGGCTGGCGCTGCTTTAAACTGGCCGCGCGCCCAAGGGACGGCCGGCGGGGCTGGTCACTAGCGAGAATTTCCGCGGCGGTTGCGGCTCTGCGGTCGGAGCTGGATCGCTGCGTTCGACTCGAGTTGCGGGAGGTCGCGGATGTCGCGCGCGGGCGGTGAAACGCAGGACAAGGGGACGATGCGTCTCGACGACGAGCAGGAGCTGCTGCTGCGCTACGCCGAGTCACGGTCTGCCGCGATCCGGGAGGACCTGGTCAAACGGCTGATGCCGCTCGCCCGCTCGCTGGCGATGCGTTACCGGCGCCAGACCGAGCCCCTCGACGACCTCGTTCAGGTCGCAAGCGTCGGCCTGGTCAAGGCGATCGACGGGTTCGACCCGTCCCGCGGCCGGCCGTTCTCGGCCTACGCGGTGCCGACGATCCTGGGCGAGCTGCGTCGCCACTTTCGCGACCACGTCTGGAACGTGCGCCTGCCCCGTGGCCTCCAAGAGCTGACCATGCGGGTCGACGATGCGACCAAGACGCTGGCCGAGGAGCTCGGCCGGTATCCGTCGCCGGCGCAGATCGCCGAGCACGTCGGGGTTTCGGTGGAGCAGGTGCTGGAGGCGCTCGAGGCCAGCCATGCGCGCCGCACCCTCTCCCTTGACGCCCCACGGGTCGACGGCGAGGAGGCGACCTCGACGATCGAGACGATCGCCGACACCGAGCGCGGGTACGACCGGGTAGAGGCGGCGATGGCCTCGACCAACGCCGGCCTCGATCAGCGCGAGTGGACCGTGCTGCGCCTGCGCTTCGTCGAGGAGCTCACCCAGTTCGAGATCGGCCAGCGGCTCGGCGTCTCGCAGATGCAGATCTCACGGATCAGCAGGCGCGCGCTTTGGAAGTTGCTGGGTGCGGTTCGCGGCGGTGACGGTGACGCCGGGCCGGTGCCCTCCTCCTCGGATC
>Ga0208612_1000984_pt1 | contig 11980 bp, 8 predicted proteins | sample AntDryMetagUQ889_FD_188089 | JGI IMG/M metagenome (GOLD analysis project Ga0208612, IMG submission 188089) | Polar desert microbial communities from Antarctic Dry Valleys - UQ889 (SPAdes) | ecosystem: Environmental > Terrestrial > Soil > Desert | place: Antarctic Dry Valleys | collected 2008-12-31 | reverse complement strand
GTAGTGGTGCCACGGGCAAGCCCGAACCGGGGAAACCGCGCCGTGTCTGGCACACCAGCCGTGCGTGCGTGAGTTTCACATCAAGCCTCTAGAGTCGTCCGCAGTGAGCAAGAATCCTCTCCGCGTCGCCGTCGTCGGCTCGGGTCCCGCCGGCTTCTACGCTGCCGCTGCGCTGCTCGCAGCCGATCCGCCCGCGGAGGTCGACCTCCTCGAGCGCCTACCGACTCCGTGGGGCCTCGTGCGGCTCGGCGTCGCCCCCGACCACCCGAACATCAAGGCCGTCTCCCGTGCCTTCGAGCGCACCGCGACCCGGCCCGGCTTCCGTTTCTTCGGCAACGTCGAGGTCGGCCGCGACGTGACCCACGAAGAGATGACAGGCCTCTACGACGCCGTCCTCTACTCGGTGGGCGCGCAGGCCGACCGGCGCCTAGGGATTCCCGGCGAGGAGCTGCCGGGGTCGTGGGCGGCGACCGAGTTTGTCGCCTGGTACAACGGCCATCCCGACTATCAACACCTCAGGTTCGACCTCTCGGCGGAGCGGGCGGTCGTGATCGGGAACGGCAACGTCGCCCTCGACGTCGCGCGGATGCTCGCGCTGACGCCTAACGAGCTCGCGCAGACGGACACGACCGACGCCGCAATCGACGCGATCAACAGCGCCGGGATCCGCGAGATCCTGGTGGTGGGCCGGCGCGGTCCCGTCCAGGCCGCCTGGACGCCGGTCGAGGTCGGTGAGCTCGGCGAGCTCGCGGGGGCGGAGATCGTCGTCGACCCGGTCGACCTGGAGCTCGACGAGGCGAGCGCGGCGGAGCTCGCGGCAGCACCGCCGACGGTGCGGCGGAACCTCGACCACCTACGCGAGTACGCCGCTCGGCCGCCCGGGGAGAAGCACCGCGCGATCCGGCTGCGTTTCCTCTCCTCCCCCGTCGCGATCCACGGCGCCGAGCGGGTGGAGGCGATCGAGCTGGCGCGCAACGAGCTCGTCGGCGGCCGCGCGATCCAAGGCGACGAGCGGGAGCTCGTACCGTGCGGGATCGTCTTCCGCAGCGTCGGCTACCGCGGCGTCGCGCTTCCCGGCCTGCTCTTCGACGAGGCCTCGGGCACGATCCCGAACGAGGGAGGGCGCGTCGAGCCGGGTGTCTACGTCGCCGGCTGGATCAAGCGCGGCCCGAGCGGAGTGATCGGCACGAACAAGAAGGACGCCGCGGAGACGGTGCAGCTCCTGCTCGCCGACGCGGCAGCCGGACGGCTGCCGCGCTCCGGTGACGGCAGCCTCGAGCAGCTGCTCGAGGGCCGCGGCGTGGAGGCGGTGCTCTACGCCGGCTGGGAGGCGATCGACCAGGCGGAGCGCACGGCGGGCGAGCCATCCGGCCGGCCGCGCATCAAGCTCTGCTCCTGGGACGAGCTGCGCGCCGCCGCACGCGCGAGCCAGCTCGCCCCGTAATCCCTCCTCTCAGGGAGGCTCGCGGCCCGGCGGCGAGCCGACAGGGAGAACGTGGGGTCGAGCACGGTCGAATGTCTCCGCTGCGGTCGGGCGCGCCCGTTCGCGGCCCAGCCACATCACGACGCGGGTGAGTGTCCGCGCTGCGGGTACGTCGGCTGGGCCTACTCGGCCGAGCTAAGCGAGCGAACGCGCAAGCTGCTGCGGGACGTCCCGCTCGAGCGCCGGTTCTCGCTCGGTCACGTCGCCTGATCCCGCTCGGCTCGTCATCTAGAGGCTCGATCTGAACTCACGCACGCACGGCTGGTGTGCCAGACACGGCGCGTTCGCCGGCTCGGGCTTGCTCGTAGCACCACCACGCGCCGCGCCCGACCCCGCAAAACCGCTCCGTCTGGCACATCCCCGCACGCACCCGAGTTCCACATCAAGCCTCTAGACTCGTTCCCGTGAGCGCGGAGGCGGAGCAGGAGCCCGACATCACCGAGCTCTGGGGCGGCGAGACCCGCAAGGCGGTCGCCAACTTCCCCGTCTCCGGTGAGCCGATCCCCGCTCCGGTGGCGCGCTGGCTCGGCCGGATCAAGGCGGCGGCTGCGCGCGTGAATGCCGAGCTCGGGCTCCTCGACAAGGAGAAGGCAGAGCGCATCTCGGCCGCGGGCGACGCCATCGCGGACGGCGAGCACGACGACCAGTTCCCGATCGACGTCTTCCAGACCGGCTCCGGGACGAGCTCGAACATGAACGCGAACGAGGTGATCGCCTCGCTCGCGGGTGGGGACGTCCACCCGAACGACGACGTCAACCTGGGCCAGTCCTCCAACGACGTGTTCCCCTCCGCCGTCCACCTCGCCGCGCTCGGCGAGCTCGAGCACGACCTCCTCCCCGCGCTGGAGATGCTCGCCGCGTCCCTGGAGCGGAAGGCGGTCGAGTTCGACGACATCGTCAAGTCGGGGCGCACGCACTTGATGGACGCGGTGCCGGTGACGCTCGGCCAGGAATTCGGCGGGTACGCCGCGCAGGTGCGCCAGGGGATCGAGCGCGTCGGCGAGAGCCGGAAGCGGCTGGGACGGATCCCGCTCGGCGGGACCGCTGTCGGCACGGGCCTGAACACGCACCCGGAGTTCGCGGCGAAGGTGCGCGAACTGCTCGCGGCGGAGACCGGCCTCGAGATCTCGCCTCCTGCAGACCCGTTCGAGGCCCAGGCGGCGCGCGACGGGCTCGTCGAGGCCTCCGGCGCGCTGAAGGTCGTCGCCGTCAGCCTGACCAAGATCGCCAACGACCTGCGGCTGATGGGGTCGGGACCGCGGGCGGGACTCTCCGAGCTCTTCCTGCCGGAGCTCCAGAAGGGGAGCTCGATCATGCCCGGCAAGGTCAATCCGGTCATCCCCGAGGTCGTGACGCAGGTGGCCGCTCAGGTGATCGGGAACGACGGGGCGATCGCGATCGGAGGCATGCAGGGTCACTTCGAGCTGAACGTCTTCGTTCCGATGATGGCCCGCAACCTGCTCGGCTCGATCAAGCTGCTCGCGTCGGCCTCCCGCCTGCTGGCGGAGAAGTGCGTCGACGGGATCGAGGCGAACCGGGAGCGGAACGAGCTCTACGCGGAGCTGACGCTCTCTGCGGCCACAGCATTGAACCCGTACATCGGCTACGACAAGGCAGCCGAGATCGTCAAGGAGGCCGCGGCGAGCGGCCGCTCGCTCCGCGAGGTCGCGAGGGAGCAGGGCGTCGAAGACGCTGTCCTCGACGAGGCCCTCGACCTGCGCACGATGGCCAAGCCGCACGCGTAGCCGCCGGCCTTCCTCGACAAAGTTCGCCTTGGTGCGGTAGATTCCGACCCGGCTCAGCCGCCACGATCGGCGCGGCGGCTCAAACGAGAGGACAGGGGTATGAGAGGGATTGCAAGGGGGGCATCGCTCCTCGTCGTGGGGCTGCTCGCCGTCGTTTTGACGGCTGGTGCCACGGCACGCCCGTCGTCGAGCGCAGGGGGCATCAGCGCGTTCGCCGAGTCTTCGCCCGAGCGTTTTGCTCAACTGCTCGGCGCGCACAACTACGCAAATTTCAAGCCGGCCGCGCTCGGGCGCACTGGGCCGGTACGGGTCATCCTCGAGCTCACCGGCGCATCGGTCGCCGAGCGCCAGGGCGACGCGAAGCAGGGCGGCTCGACGTTGACCGATGCGCAGCGGAGCTCGATCCGGGCTGCGCTGGAGGAGCGGCAGAGTGAGATCGCAGCACGCGTGACCGCGCTCGGCGGCACTGTGCATCTCCGCTTCCAGGACGCGTTCAACGGCATCTCCGTGACGATCGCGGGCAACAAGCTCTCGCAACTCGAAGAGCTCGCCGGCGTCAAGCGAGTCCGCGTCGCGCGTCTGTTCAAGCCCGACAACACCGCCTCCGCGCAATTCGTCAACGCGCCGCAGGTATGGAACGGTGCAAACGGCTTCACGGGCAAAGGCGTCAAGGTCGCCGTCATCGATACGGGTATCGACTACACCCACCGCATGTTCGGTGGCCCCGGCACCGTGGCGGCGTACGAAGCCGCGGACGCCGCCGACACCGTGCTCGGACAAGGTGAGTTCGGCCGCAAGGTGATCGGCGGCTTCGACTTCGTCGGCGACGACTACGACGCAAGCTCCGACGATCCGGCCGAGCTGACTCCGAGGCCGGATCCGGATCCGCTCGACTGCGACGGCCACGGCTCGCACGTCGCTGGCACGGCCGCCGGATTCGGCGTCCTCGCCAACGGCACGACCTACACCGGGCCCTACAGCCCGAGCGTCTTCACGACCAACAGTTTCCTGATCGGGCCTGGCATGGCCCCGGAGGCGCTGATCCTCGCTTACCGCGTCTTCGGATGCGGCGGCTCGTCCGCCGAGGACGTCATCGTTGCCGCCCTCGACCGTGCCGTGGCGGACGACGCCGACGTGATCAACATGTCACTCGGCTCGCCCTTCGGCCGCACCGACGAGCCGAGCGCGATCGCGACGAACAACGCCGTCGACGCGGGCGTCGTCGTCGTCGCATCTGCCGGCAACAGCGGGACGGGTGCGTACATCACTGGCTCGCCGGCCGCAGCGGACAAGGCGATCTCCGTTGCCGCGATCGACGGCTCGCGGGCCGAGCTCCCGGGCGCGAACATCAACCTTCCGGGTGGAGGCAGCATCCCGGCAATCAACGCGAACGAGGCGCCGCTTCCCGCTGGCCCGTTGCAGGTGAAGGTGCTGCGGAACGCCGACGGCACCGTCTCGCTCGGCTGCAAGCCGGCTGACTACGTGGACGTCGCGGGCAAGCTCGTCGTGACGCTTCGCGGCTCCTGCGCACGGGTCGCCCGTGCGGTGTACGGCCAGAAAGCCGGCGCCGCGGCGGTCGTGATGATCAACACGTCGTCGGCGTTCCCGCCGTTCGAAGGGCCGATCGAGGGGAACCCGGACACGGGCGAGAAGTACCTCGTCACGATTCCGTTCCTCGGCGTTCGCGGCCTGCTCGGGCCGAGCCCATTCGACGATCCCGACCGGCTCGTCGCCGCGGACGGCCAGGTCGTCACGCTGACGCCGGCGACGATCCCGAACACGACGTTCAGGACGCTGGCCTCGTTCACGTCGAACGGGCCGCGGAACGTCGACAGCGTCCAGAAGCCTGACGTGACCGCTCCGGGCGTGTCGGTCTTCTCGACGAACGTCGGTACCGGCTTCCGCGGTGCCTACATCTCCGGCACGTCGATGGCATCGCCTGTGACGGCCGGTGTCGCGGCACTCGTCCGGCAGGCTCACCCCACGTGGTCGCCGGCCTTCGTCAAGGGCGCGCTCATGAACACGGCAGAGGCTGGGCCCTCGAAGATCGTGTCGGGGTACGACCCGAGGCGAGCGGGCGCCGGCGTCGTCCAGGCCGATCGCGCGGTCGCGACGGTAGGTTTGACCACCACGACCAACGGCCGGAACACGCTCAGCTATGGCTACGACCAGCTGACGGCCGCGTACTCGGAGAGTCATTCGCTCACGATTCACAACACGGGCGGAACGGCTCTCACCTACAACCTGACGTCGGCCTTCACGGGCAACGCCCGAGGAGCCGACTTCACGTACTCCGAGAATCCGGTGGCCGTTCCCGCCGGTGGCTCGAAGACAGTGACGGTGACGGTGTCACTCACGGCAACTGAGGTGGCGGCGCTGCCGTTCGCGGTCGAGTCGAACTTCGGCGGGCTCGCCCACGCGATTCGCGGCGTGGTCGTCGCGACGCCGACCACCACCGGAACCGGCCTCCTCCCACTGAGGGTGCCGTTTCTGTGGGTGCCGCGGGGGCTCTCGAACGTCCAGGTGACGAGCGCACCGGCGCTCTTGAACTCGACGATCGAGCTGCAGAACACCGGCATCCACAGCGGTCTCGCGGATCGGTTCGTGTTGGCCCAGACGGATGCGAACGACGTGCCGCATCCGGAGGACTCGACCGACATCCGCGCGATCGGGATGCAGACGCTGCCGCGTGAAGCGCTGTGCGGCAGCGATCCGATCGGAGTGTGCGGGACGGATGACGACCGGGCGTTGGCCTTCGCGATCAACGTCTGGGGCTTCTACTCGAACCCGTCGGTGAGCGAGTTCGACATCCTGGTGAACACGGACGGGGACGAGGATCCCGAGTTCATCGTCGTCGGCGTCGACATCGGTGCAATCCTCGCGGGCTCGTTCGACGGCCGGTTTGCATCGGTCGTGTTCGACGCCGAAACAGGCGACCTCGTGAACGCGTGGGTCGCCGAGGCGCCGATGAACGGCTCGACGATGGTGCTGCCGTTCCTGGCCAGCGACATCGGCATCTCGGGCCGGCCCGTCCGGAATCCGTTCACGACGATCGAGTTCCAGGCGTACTCGTTCTCGATTGTCCCGGCCGACGACGGCGACGAAGCGACGCCCGAGGTCAACACCCTCGAGGACATCACCGCACCGGCACGGATCGGGCTCGGCGGCCTGCTCGGCTCGAGCCGCGGCGGCTCGTCCTCGGTGTTGCTCGCTCCGGGAGAGTCGGCGGTAATCCCCGCGCCGACGCCCCTGCTCCAGCAGACGCTGGGCGCGAAGGGCTGGATGATCGTCACGCATGACGACGCCAACGGCGCTGCACAGGCCGACCTGGTGCCGGCACCATCGATCGACCTGCCGCTCCCCTAGGGAGGCGGCAATAGCAACAGGCGACGGGCCCCGGGAGACCGGGGCCCGTTCGCGTGGTGGCCCGAGCTCGGTTCGGGTATCGCGGACGAACGACGCCCGGCGTGGCCTATGGCCCCTCCCGGAGCGGGTGTCGACGTGCCACCGCGACTGCCGGCTGTCGGAGCCGCGAGGTGCACGGCGGCCCCCGGACGGCGGCGCGCCGGCCGGGTACCTCCTCAAGCCCTAGCGCGCAAGCGTCGCGAGCTTCGTCTCGAGGCTCGTGCGCTCACGCTCCGCGATCGGCGCTCGGAGCGCTCGCTGCACGGTCTCGATGTCAGGATCCTTGTCGTAGTAGAGCCGCAAGAGCTCGACGAGGCTCGGGTGCTCCCCGGTGCCGGGGAGCAGCTCGATCCGCGCGCCCGCGGCCACCTCCCCCTCCTCGAGCACACGCGCGTAGGCGCCGGTACGCTCGGCCGCTGCGAAGCGCTTCACCCAGCCCGGCTGACTCACCCCTAGCAGGCCGATCTTGTTCGCGAAAACCGCGCACGGGACGCGGGGCGCAGTCAGCTCGAGCAGCGCTGCCCCCACTCGCATGCGGTCGCCAGGCCGCGGCTCGTCACCGAGATCCGAGACGGTGAGGTTTTCGCCGAAGGTTCCGGGCGCGAGCGTGGTGCCGAGCTCGGCCTCCCACCAGGAATAATCCTGGCGGCTGTAGAGGTAGACGGCCTGATCGGCGCCGCCGTGGTGCACGGTGTCGGCGACGATGTCGCCAGAGAGACCGAGCCTGCCGATGAATGCTCGCTCGACCGGCCGCTTGTCGATCCCCGTATCGACGGAGCGAGCGCCGAGGTTCACCGTCTCGCGACGACCGAGGTTGACCGCTTCGAGGCGCACGGCCGTCAGTACGCGAGGGCGCCGCGGCCGGTTGCGGCGGCGTGGCGCTGCTCGTCCGCGCGGTAGCTCGAGCGGACGAGCGGGCCGGCGAAGACCGAGCCGAACCCCAGCGCCTCACCCTGCTCGCGCAGCCAGCGGAACTCGTCGGGGTGCACCCAGCGGTCGATCTGCACGTGCTTCGACGAGGGCTGGAGGTACTGGCCGATCGTGACGACATCGACCTCGTGGGCGCGCAGATCGCGCATCGTCTCGACGACCTCGACGTTCGTCTCACCGAGCCCGACGATGATTCCGGACTTCGTCAGCACTGGGTAGTCCGCAAGCTCCTTCGCGCGACCCAGCAGCCACAATGCCATGTCGTAGCTCGCCTTGGCGCCGCGCATGTTCCGGTGTAAGCGGCGCACGGTCTCGATGTTGTGGTTGAAGACCTCGGGGCGCGCAGCGAGCACGGTACGCAGGGCTTCCTCCTCGACGCCGAGGAAGTCGGGCGTCAGCACCTCCACGCTCGCCTGCGGCAGCTTCGCCTTGATCGCGCGGATCGTGGCCGCGAAGTGGCTCGCACCGCGGTCGGGCACGTCGTCGCGGTCGACCGAGGTGACGACGACGTGCTTGAGCCCCATCTGCGCCGCCGCCTGTCCAACTCGCAGCGGTTCGAGCGCGTCGGGCGCGCTCTCGGGCCTGCCTGAGTGCACGAAGCAGTAGCGGCAGGCGCGCGTGCAGGTCTCGCCGAGGATCTGAAAGGTTGCCGTGCCGCGGCCCCAGCACTCGGAGATGTTCGGACACCTTGCCTCCTCGCAGACCGTGTTCAACGAGAGGCCGTGCAGCAGCTTCTTGACGTCGAAGTAGCGACCGTCGGCGCTCGGCGCGCGCACCTTCATCCATTCGGGCCGGCGCGGACGCTCGGCAACGGGAAGCGAGGATTCCATGGCAGTCACTCTAGTGATGGCACCAGCCCGAACGCTGGCACGTGCAGGCAGCATGGCGCGGATCTCGCGGTCACCGGACTGCGAGCTGCTCGTGCACCGGCTGCGGCCAGAGGCCGTGGCCCGCGTCGGCCGGTAGCTCTTCCAGCTCGAGCGCGAAGACCTCAGCAAGCGCTCCCAGGGCATAGGGGCGCACCTCGTCCACCGTCACCGAGCGACGAAGCTCGCGCGCAATCGTTGTGAAGGCCGCGTCCTCGAGTCCGCAGGCGGTGATCCACTGGGTGAACGGCGCTGGATCCAGGTCGACGTTGAGGGCGTAGCCGTGCGTCGTCACCCAGCGGGAGATGTGGATCCCGATCGAGGCGATCTTCCGGGGAGGCGGGTGCAGCCACACACCTGTGAACCCGTCGATCCTTTGCCCGTCCAGTGAAAACGCTGCAAGCGTTTGCACTAGCGCCTCCTCCAGGTCGCGGCAGTAGCGCTTGACGTCCTGCCCGTGCCGCCTGAGGTCGAGGATCGGATAGCAGACGAGCTGGCCGGGCCCGTGGAAGGTCGACTTGCCGCCGCGGTTCGTCTCCACGAGCTCGACCTCCGCCCCTTCCGGCACGTGCAGCTCGGCCTCGTCCGTGCGCCGGCCGAGCGTGACGACGGCCGGGTGCTCGAGCATCAGGATCGTGTCGGGGATGGCGCCCTGACGGACGGCACCGGCGAGCGAGCGCTGGAGCGCCCAGGCCTCGCGGTAGGGCACGAGGCCGAGGTTCATCACGTAGGCGCCCTTCACGCTCCCCCAAGCGTAATCGTGCCGCGGCCAGGTCGCGAAAAGTGCGGAGCCAGGCGGTCACCAGACCCGAACGGTGCGACGACCGAGGGCGGCAACGGCGCGAGGATCGGATCCCGGGTGAGCATCCTGCATACCGCACCGGGATCCGCCTCGCACGCCACGACGTGACGGTCGATCGGCGGCCAGGAGCAACCGCAGGTTAGTAGTCCGACTCGCCCCAGCTCTCGAGCCGCTTGCGCAGGTCGCGCAGGAAGCGGCCCGCGAGCGCGCCGTCGACGAGCCGGTGGTCGTAGGTCAGCGTCAGGTTCATGATCGGCCGGACTGCGATCACATCCTGGCCGAGCTCGTCCTGCACCACCCACGGCCGCTTCACGACGGCGTAGGTGCCGAGGATTCCGGCCTGCGGCTGGCTGATCACCGGCGTTCCGTGGAAGGTCCCGTACCCACCGGGGTTCGTGATCGTGAAGGTGCCGCCCTGGACGTCGTCCGGCGTCAGCTTCTTGTCCCGGGCGCGGGCTGCGATCTCGGTCACCGCTCGCGCCATCCCCAGGAGGTTCAGGCCCTCCGTGTTCTTCACGACCGGGACGATCAGCCCCTTGCCGTCCGCAAGCTCCACGGCGAAGCCGAGGTTGACGTAGTTCCGGGTCACGATCTTGTCGCCACGGATCTCGCCGTTGATCCACGGAAAGTCGCGGAGCGTCTCCACCGTTGCTCGGGCTACGAAGGACAGGTAAGTCGGGTTGACGCCGTACGCGGTGCCGTACTCCTGCTTCAGCTTCCCGCGGATCGCGACGACCTTCGACATGTCGACCTCGATTGCGCTCGTCACGTGCGCGGACGTGTCGAGCGAGCGGCGCATGTGCTCGGCGATGCCCCGGCGCATCGCGGTCATGGGCTCCACGGCTTCACCCTGGGCAGGTTCGCCGGCCACAGCCTGCGGCTGGGGCCGAGGCGCCGCCTGTGGCGTCGACACTGCCTGCGCAGGCGCTTGGGGTGCTGCCGGCGGCGGAGGCTGAGGCGCCACGGGGGTCGCCACCTCTGACGGTGCAGCCGGCGGAGTCGCCGAAACCTGCTGCGGTGTCGCCTCCTCAGCCGGAGGCGGCGTAGCCCTTATCGAGGCGCCGGACTCGACGAAGGCAAGGATGTCTTTTTTCGTGACGCGTCCGCCGGTGCCGGTGCCCTGCACCTGGCTCACGTCGACGCCGTGCTCGGATGCGATCCGCGCGACGACCGGCGAGAGGAACGTCCTGCCGTTGTCGCCGCCACCTGCGGGTGCTGCGGCAGGTGCTGGAGGTGTCTCGGCCGGGGCCGCTGGCGCCTGCTGCGCGGGCTCGGCCGCCTGTGAGACGTCGCCGACCCCCTCGCTCGCGGCGGCCATGGCCTCGTCGGCTGCTGCCTGGGTCGCCGGTGGTGGCGGCATCTCATCCTGCGTGACGGTGCCGACATCGGCACCTCCTACCTCAGACCCAGCCTCAGATCCGGCCGGCTCAGATCCGGCGGGGGCGATCACGGCGAGCACGGTGCCCACGTCGACCGTCTCCCCTTCCTGCACCACGATCTGGGCAACGACGCCGGCGCCAGGGCTCGGCACCTCGGTGTCGACCTTGTCAGTCGAGATCTCGAGCAGCGCCTCGTCCTGGGCGATCGGATCGCCCTCCGCCTTCAGCCACTTCGTAATCGTCCCCTCGGCGACCGACACGCCCATCTGCGGCATGACGACCTCGGTTTGCGTGTTCGTGGCCATAGGTCTCCTCTAGTACGCGGCGAGCTCTCTCAGCCCTGCGACGACGTCGTCCACCTGGGGGATGAATGCCTTCTCGAGCACCGGCGAGAACGGCACGGGACAATCGGGTGCGGCGATACGCTTGACCGGACCGTCGAGGTCCTCGAACGCCTCCTCGGCGATCGTGGCCGCGATCTCGGCGCCGAAGCCGCCGGTGCGCGTGTCCTCGTGCAGGACGAGCACCTTGGAGGTCTTGCGCGCGCTGGCGAGCACCGCCTCGCGATCCCACGGCATCACGGTGCGCAGGTCGATGATCTCGACCGAGACGCCGTCCTCGTCGAGCTTCTTCGCGGCCTCGCCGGCCGTATAGACCATCGCGCCCCACGTGATCACCGAGACGTCATCTCCTTCGAGGTGCGTGCGTGCCTTGCCGAATGGGATCGTGTAGCGCTCCTCGGGCACCTCGCTCTTGATCCGGCGGTACAGATGCTTGTGCTCGAAGAAGAGCACGGGGTTCGGGTCCTGGATCGCGGTGATCAGGAGGCCCTTCGCGTCCTCCGGCGTCGCGGGGCAGACGCACTTCAGCCCGGGGATGTGGGCGAAGGAGCTCTCCGGATTCTGGGAGTGGAACGGCCCACCGGAGAAGCCGCCGCCGGACGGGAGCCTGACGACGATCGGCACGGGCGTGCCGGCACGGAAGCGTTGCTTTGCCGCGACGGTGACGAGGTGATCCCAGGCGCAGGAGACGAAGTCGGCGAACTGCATCTCCGCCACCGGGCGCATGCCCATTATCGCCGCGCCCGTGCAGGCGCCGACGATCGCGGTCTCGGCAAGCGGCGAGTCGATCACGCGCCAGGGCCCGAACTCCTCCTGGAAGCCGAGCGTCACCTTGAACGCTCCACCGTAGACGCCGACGTCCTCGCCGATCACGAAGACCCGCTCGTCACGGCGCATCTCCATGCGAAGCCCATCCGAGATCGCCTGGAGGTAGGTCATCTCTGCCATCGCTACTCGGTCCTTCGCCCTACTTGTGGTGGGGCGTGTCGAGGTCCTCAGGCGTCGCGTAGACGCCCTCCAGCAGAGTGG
>Ga0208612_1000982_pt1 | contig 11994 bp, 12 predicted proteins | sample AntDryMetagUQ889_FD_188089 | JGI IMG/M metagenome (GOLD analysis project Ga0208612, IMG submission 188089) | Polar desert microbial communities from Antarctic Dry Valleys - UQ889 (SPAdes) | ecosystem: Environmental > Terrestrial > Soil > Desert | place: Antarctic Dry Valleys | collected 2008-12-31 | reverse complement strand
GAGATGCTTGCCCGGCTCCCAGGCCGTAATGCGCGCGAGCTCGAGACCTTCACCGGTGTCCTGGTCGTAGACCTCGAGGAGTCGGCCGCCGATGCCTGGCTCACAGCGCATCGCCACGAGCTTGCCGGCGCCGTAGCTGTTGATCGGCCCGCGGACCCACCACAGGTCGATCTCGTCGGTGACGTCGTAGCCGGCGTCGTCGTCGGCGACGAGCTCGATCCAGTCCTGCTCCCGTCCGCGGCTTCGCAGGAACCGGCGCACCTCGTCGTCGGACGGGAAGACGGTGGTCGTGGCGCCCAGCTCCGTGCCCATGTTCGCGAGCACGTGCCGGTCCATCGCGGAGAGGCCCGAAAGGCCAGCTCCGAAGTACTCAACGATCCGGCCTGCGCCGCCGTCCACCCCGTGGCGGCGCAGCATCTCGAGGATCACGTCCTTGGCACTGACCCAGTCCGGAAGCTCGCCGGTCAGCCGCACACCCCAGACCTCAGGCATCTTCACGGAGAACGGCTCACCCGCCAGCGCCAGCGCGACCGCCAGCCCTCCGCAGCCGATCGCGAGCATCCCCACCGCCCCGCTCGCGGGCGTGTGGCTATCACCGCCGTGTAGCGTCTGACCGGGTCGGGCGAACAGCTCCTGGTGAACCGGATGAGAGATGCCGTTGCCTGCAGGGCTGAACCACATGCCGAACCGCTCGCAGGCACTGCGCAGGAAGGCGTGATCCTCCGCGTTACGCTCGTCGGTCTGTGCCATCAGGTGGTCGATGTAGCCCACCGCGACGGGCGGACGAACCCGGTCCAGGCCCATGGCCTCCAGCTCCAGAGCGATCGTCGGCCCGAGAACGTCCTGGACGAGCACCTGGTCTATACGCAGGGCGATCTCCCGTCCCGGCGTGAGGTCACCGTCGACCAGATGCGATTCGATCAGCTTGCGCGTCACGCTGCTTCCCACAGACGTTCGCTCCTCACCGACGCCAGTGATGATGGGCTGAGCCAACGGCAGCGTACCGAGCGTAGAACGCTCGCCGCGAAGGCCTGTCTCGACCGGCCCTGCTCGACGACCTAGATGCCATGGCCGAGCAGTTGCTTTTCTTCGCCGAGCTGAGTTTTACCGCCAATGGACTTCGTGCCGGTCGGGCCCGACAGCGACAAGCAGGCGCGGCGGCTCGCGGCCCAAATGCTCCCAATGGTGAGGACCGCCGTCTCTGCCTAACGCTGCCTGCCTGCTTCCTATCCCGTCCAGCGGCCGCCTGATCGACGCCGTGCCGGCCGACACGCAGAAGCAGCACTGGGCAACCCCGTATCACGCTACCGGGGTATCCCGGCTGCGACTGGGTGCTGCTAACCCCGGTAGCCGCAGGGTCCCAACCATCGCATAACGGCTTGGCCTCGGCAGTCGGTCGCTGCCTGTGAACGTCGCTGCTCTCGCGTTGTCTACCGGTAGCTGCTCGGCATGGCGGCCTCGGGGTTGGTCAGCAACTCCGCCGTCGGCGCAACCGCTGCTCGGGACGCGCCCCTGTCCACGAGGTCATATGGGTCCGCTCGTAGCCGATGTGGATGTGGTCGTGGTGGTCGCAGTTGGTGAATGGCCGGGGCTGGCGATGGCCAGGGGGCTGCCGACCTCGTCGGGGTGGAGTGGTCCTTGAAGCGAGGTGAGCAGGACGGTGAGTTCGTAGGCTGCGGCGCTGCCGGAGCGGACAAGCTCGCCGTCAACGACGGCGATGCCCACGGCGCGGCCGAGGTAGTGCTTGGAGACGCTGCAGCCGGGATAGTCGCCGCCGCCGATGCACCTGGAGTGGCCGCTGTGCAGGCTCGACAGGTACAGCTCGTAGCGGGTCGACAGTTGCTGCAGGAGCGTGAGGGCACGAGCGTCGATGCGGCCGCGGCGGATGTCCTCGCGGCCGGCCTCGTAGATCTTCAGCCGCGGGTTGGCCAGAACGTCGGCGATCAGGTCACCGCTAGCGGGCATAGCAACGGTCGGCGCCACCGCGTATTCGGCGGCCTTGGCCAGGACCGTGTCCACGTACTCCCAGGAGTGGTTGTAGGCCCAGATCGCCTGGCGGATGCGCGCGGGGTCGCCGGCGCCGTGGGCGCACAGGTAGCCGGCGGCGGCGTGGATGGCGTCGGCGGGGTCGTAGACGTTGGCGATGCCGTCGCCGTTGCCGTCGACCCCGTAGGGATGGTGCGGCGGCACGGTCCGCACCAGCGGGGAGCTGCCCCAGGTGTTGCCGGCCTTGCCGCCGATGCCGAACTGCATCGGGCCCGCGGCGCTGGCGAAGTTCTGTCCCGAGTGGACGCCGGGCGCGTCGATGGTCCCGTGCCGCGTCTCGACTAAGCCGATGGCCGCGAGCACCGACCAGTTCAGCGGCGGGCAGCGCTCGCCGGGCGCGGCCATGTACACGTCGAGATAGTTCGGCGGGATCTCGGTCATCGCATATCGCTCGGGGCGTCACCGCCGGCAGCGTTCGCGGTCGCGATGACGAGCAGGACCGACAGGGCGATGAGGCTGGCGAAGCCGAGGAGCGCGACGGCGACGAGGTTCTTCATGCCGTCAGTTCAGAAGGCCGCGTCGTCCACGAGCCACCCACCATCGACACGCAGCACGACGACGTTGACGAGCTGGACCTGCTCCTCCGGGCTGCCGTCGGGCGCCGCGTGGCAGGTGACATCGGACGGGGAGCGCCTGATCAAGCGCCCGGTCCCCTGTCCGAGCTGGCCCCCGTCGGTTGGTGGTCGTCAGCTCCAGCAGCCGGGATTCCGCGGTGACGACCCCGCCAGCTGCGAGGTCCGGCCGCTTCCACGGTGCTGATCTCGGTCCCCACCACCACCGGCAGCGGTGCCACGACTCGACGCGCTGGGCGTCGGTCCACTCCGCCAGCCGCCAGGGGTCACCCACCATCGCCCATAGCTGGTCAGGGGGTGGCGCCGCTGACCTGGTACAGCTCTGCTCGCACCGTCACGGTGCGCCACGCCTACCGGTCACGTCACGGCTCGGACGGCCGCCAGCGTCGCGGCGCTGTCGCGCGGCGTGCGCAACCGGTCAGAGCGGACGATGTCGCGCACCACGCCGGTTGCGTCCATGACGAAGGTGGCTCGGCGGGCGTAGCCACGGTCGTGGTCATAGCAGCCGTACCGCCGCGCCACCTCGCCCTTGGGATGGAAGTCGGCCAGCAGCCCGAACCCGAAGCGCTGCTGCGCGGCCCAGGCCTTGAGCACCCACTTGGAGTCCACGCTGATCCCGAAGACCTGGGCCTCCAACTGCGCGTAGTCGTGCAGCGAGTCACGCAACACACAGAACTCGCCCTCGCAGGTGGGGCTGAACGCCATCGGCACGAACACCAGCACGACCGACCGGCCACGCAGCTGTGACAGGGTTACCTCCTGGAAGTCTGAGGAGGTCAGCGTGAAGTCCGGTGCCGTTTGCCCGACCTCAACCAAGGCCGGCCGCTCGACCCCGAGCCACCAGCTTCTCGCCCATCTTGCGCGAGGCCTCATCGATCATTTTGCCGTCCAGCGACGCGGCGCCCTTGCCCGACTCGACGGCGTCGGCGTAGGCGGCCAGCAGCCGCTCGGCGAAGGTGAACTGCTCCTGGCTGGGGGTGAACACCTCGTTGGCGATCGTCACCTGTGAGGGGTGGATGCACCACTTGCCGTCGATGCCCAGCAGCTTCGCGCGGGTCGCGGACTCGCGATAACCGGCGGTGTCGCCGTAGTCGCCGAAGGGCCCGTCGATGGCGTCGGCGCCGATGGCCCTGGCGATGTTGACGATCTGGGCGAGGATGTAGTGCCACTGGTGGCCGGGGTAGTCGCTCTCGATCATGCCGAGGTCCAGTTGCGGCACGCCCATGTTCGCGGCGTAGTCGCCGGGGCCGAAGATCAGCGTCTCGGTGCGGTCGGTGACCTGGGCGATCTCGGCCATGTTCAGCGAGCCGGTGCCCGTCTCGATCTGCACCTCCAGACCCAGGCGCTTGTCGGTCTCCAGGTCGGCCTCGAGCTGGTTGAGCAGGTTCTCCACGAACCACAGCTGCCCGGCGTCTTGGACCTTGGGAATCATCAGGCAGTCCAGGTCGGCGTGGGCTCCGCGGACCAGCTCGACGATGTCGTCGTACTGGTAGCGGGTGGTCGCGTCATTGACGCGCACGACCACAACCTTGCCTCCGTAGTCGTTGCTGTTCAAGGCCTGCACCACCTTGGCGCGGGCGCCCTTCTTCTCGTTGGGCGCGACCGCGTCTTCGAGGTCCAGAAAGATCTGGTCGGCCTCGCTGGCGGCGGCCTTGGCCATCATCTTGGGATCCGAGCCGGGCACGGCCAGGCAGGAGCGGCGCAGCCGGGTGCGACGCTCGGGCGCGGTACCGACGCTGCGGAAGTAATGCATGGTCACGGGCGGGCCCCCTTGAGGGAAATGGGAGAGCAGGCAGACAGCGGGTCGACGTCGCGCAGCGACGCGTCGAGCAGCTCGACGGGGTGGAACAGCGCGGCGTCGAGGTAGCGGCGCAGCTGCAGCAGGCAGCCGGGGTTGCCCGTCGCCACGGCCACCGCGCCGGTGGCGGCGACGGTGGCGGCCTTGCGGCGGCCCAGCTCAGCGGAGGGCTCGGGCTGAATCAGGTTGTAGATCCCCGCCGAGCCGCAGCACATGTCGGGCTCGGCGACCTCGGCGACCTCGAGCTCCGGGATGCCGGACAGCAGCGCGCGTGGCTGAGCGCGGACGCCCTGGGCGTGCGCCAGGTGGCAGGCGTCGTGGTAGGCCACGCGTCCGCGCACGGGATGGCGTCGGGCCCGCGGACCCAGCTCGGCGAGCAGCTCGCTGACGTCGCGGACCTTGGCGGAGAACGCCGCCGCACGCTCGGCGTACGCCGGGTCGTCGCGCAGCAGATGCGCGTACTCCTTCATCGACGAGCCACAGCCGGCGGCGTTGACGACGACCGCCTCCACGCCGGCGGCCTCGAAGGCCTCGATGGTGGCGCGGGCGAAGGTCACCGCCTGGTCCTCGCGGCCGGCGTGGACGGCCAACGCCCCGCAGCAGCCCTGGGCCGGCGGGGCGACGACGTCGCAGCCCTCGGCGGCCAGCACGCGGACCGTGGCGGCGTTGACGCCGGCGAAGAACACCGACTGCACGCAGCCGGTGAGCACCCCCACGGTCATGCGCCGGGGCCCCAGCGCGGATGTGCGCGCTGCCACGCGGGAGGTGACGTCGCGCAGGCGGACGTCGGGCAGCAGGGCCTGCAGGGCCCGCACCCGTGCCGGCAGGTAGTGGTCCAGCCCGAGGTAGCGCATCACGGCGTCACCGTGGGCGCGCTGGTACAGCCAGCCGGCCAGCGCGGCGACGCGCAGGCGGCGGCGGTGGGGGAACAACCAGAAGATCAGCGCGCGGAACGCGCGGTCGCCGGCGCCGCGCCGGTGGTTGCGCTCGATCTGGCTGCGCGTGGCCTCGATGAGCTCGTTGTACTGGACCCCAGACGGGCAGGCGGTGACGCAGGCCATGCAGCCCAGGCAGGCGTCGAAGTGCCCGACGTAGGTGTCGGTCATCTCCGCCGAGCCCTCCAAGCCCAGCTTCATGAGGTAGATGCGCCCGCGGGGGCTGTCCATCTCCTCGCCCCACAGCGCATAGGTGGGACACGCCGGCAGGCAGAAGCCGCAGTGCACGCAGTCGGCGATGCGGTCCGCCGACGGCGGGTGCAACAGGTCGAACGCTCCGGTGGGGCAGGGGTCGCCGCCTGCGGTGTCCACGCCCTTGATGACCGTGCCAGGGTCACCGACGCCCTGCCCGGCGTGCGGCGTCTGGCTCATGTCAGATACCTCCCACGAAGCGTCCCGGCGCGCAGCGGCGGTCCGGGTCCAGCTGGGCCTTGACCGCGCGCATCAGCGTCAGCGCGCTCAGCGGGGTCACCTCCGGGTCCAGCCATGCGTCAAGGTCGTGCGGGCCCCGCCGCAGCACGACCGTCCCGCCGAGCGCGCTGACGCGGCGGCGCCAGTCGGCGACGGCGGCGGCGCAGGCAACTGGGTTCTCGGCCGTCAGCCGCGCGGTGTGCAGGCCCAGCGCGGCATGGCTGGCCAGCTCCGCCCGGACGCCGGCGGCGCCCGCGGCGGCGTCCAACGCCACGGTCACCGCCGCGCCACGGTCAGGCAACGCGGCGGCCCGCGCGACGGTCTCGCCCGGCTGGCCGGCATGGGCTTCCCGCAGTCGCCGCCAGGCCGCGGCCTCGTCGTCACCGTCGAGACGCTGGCAGCCGGCGCCGAGATCGCCGGCCAGCGCCGCCACGGCGTCGGCCTGGGCGTTCACCCCGGCGGCTCTTCCCTCCAGGCGGACCCACAGCCCACCTTCGGCAGCGTCCATGGCGCTGGGTTCCACCACGGAGTGCGCCAGCGCCAGCGCGAGATCCGTGGCCAGCGCGGGGTCGGCGGGGATCCGCAGCGTCAACGACGTCTCGGGCAGCGGGTGCAACCGGACGATCACCTCGGTGACCAGCCCCAGGGTTCCCAGCGAGCCGCACAGCAGCCGCACCAGATCGAAGCCGGCGACGTTCTTGACCACGCGACCCCCCGACCGGGCCACCTCGCCGTCGGCCAGGACCACCGTCACGCCGATGGCGAGGTCGCGGAGAGTGCCGTAGCGCAACCGCCGCGGGCCGGCGTCGTTGGCGGCGAAGACGCCGCCAACGGTGGCGCCGTCCGCGGCCAGCGGCGGGTCGATGGCCAGCCACTGCCCGGCCGGCGCCAGCGCCTCCTGCAGCCGGCTCAGCGGCATCCCGGCGCCCACGATGGCGACCATGTCGCCGGCGCTGTGGTCCACCAGCTGGTCCAGGCCCGCGGTGTCGATGACCGCGTCGGTCGACTCCGGCGCAGTGCCCCAGTCCTGCTTGGTGCCCGCACCGCGGAACAGCAGCGCCCCGGGGGTGTCGCGGACCGCATCGCGAGCTTCGCGCAGGTCCGTGGGGCGCAGCACGCGGACGCCGACGTCGGCTCTCACAGCCGCTCCACCACGCCGGCCAGCTCCAGGGGGTGGGGCTTGTAGGGCCCGGGACGCTCGCCGCACAGCCGCGGCGTCGGGAACACCTTGCCGGGATTGGCCAGGCCGTGCGGGTCGAACCCCGCCCGCACGCGCGCCATCACCGCCAGGTCGGCCTCGGAGAACATCTTGGGCATCGAACAAGCCTTGTCCGTGCCGACGCCATGCTCGCCGGTGATCGAGCCCCCCACCTCCACGCACAGCTCCACGATCGCCGTCGCCAGGCGTTCCGCCCGCTCGGCCTCGCCCGATCGGGAGGCGTCGTACAGCACCAGCGGGTGCAGGTTGCCGTCGCCGGCGTGGAAGACGTTGGCCACGCGGAGTCCCTGCTCGCCGGCCATCTCCGCCATGCGTGCCAGCACCTCGCCGAGGCGCATGCGAGGGATGACCCCGTCCTGCACGAAGTAGTCCGGCGACAGCCGGCCCATGGCGGCGAAGGCCGCCTTGCGCCCCCGCCAGATCAGCGCCCGCTCGGTGTCGTCGGCGGCGACGCGGATGTGGGACGCACCCGCGTCGCGGCAGATACGTTCCACGGCGTCGAACTCGGCGGCCACCTCGGCCTGAGGCCCGTCCAGCTCCACCACCAGCGCCGCACCCGCGTCGCGTGAGTACCCGGCGCCGGTGGCCTCTTCGCAGGCCGCGATGGCCAGCGCGTCCAGCATCTCCACCGCCGCGGGCACGATGCCGGCGGCGATGACGCCGCTGACCGCGTCACCCGCCTGCGCGGGGCTGGCGAAGTCGGCCACCAGCGTGCGGACCGCCTCGGGCGTCCGCAGCAACCGCACGGTCACCTTGGTGGCGACGCCAAGGGTGCCCTCGGCCCCGACGAACACACCCCGCAGGTCATAGCCGGGCGGGTCCAAGGTCGGCGCGCCAAGGTCCACCACGCTGCCGTCGGGGGCCACCACCTCCAACGCCACGACGTGGTTGGTGGTGAAGCCGTACTTCAGGCAGTGCGCACCGCCGGAGTTCTCCGCGACGTTGCCGCCGATGGTGCACACGATCTGGCTGGACGGGTCGGGGGCGTAGTACAGGCCGTATGCCGCGACGGCACGGGTGATCTCGGCGTTGGTGACGCCGGGCTCGACGACCATGCGCTGGTTGGCCACGTCGATGTCGAGGATGCGCCGCATGCGCGACAGCACGATCAGGACACCCTCGGCGTGCGGCAGCGCGCCACCCGACAGGCCGGTGCCGGCCCCCCGTGCGACGAACGGCACCCCGCGGCGCGCGCAGGCCAGGACCGTGGCGGCGACCTGGGAGGTGGACGCGGGCAGCACCACCAGCGCGGGCACCACGCGGTAGCCGGTCAGGCCGTCGCACTCGTAGGTCGCCAGCTGCGCGGGATCGGAAAGGACGGCGCCGGTATCCAGCGCCCGGCACAACTCGCGTCGAAGGTCGTCCAGAGCCACCGTCCGCCTTCCACGGGTTTCCCGCCTGCTGGAATAGGCTGATTGGCGAGAGGGGCCAACCTAGCCAGCCCCAGGACACGTGGTCAAGCAGGAGGCGGCGTGGCGACCCGGGAGCCGCCACCCCGACATAGCCCCTTGTCACGACCGTCACCCTGGGTCTAGGTTCCCGCAAGCCGGTGGGGTCGGTTCGCCTGCCGGTACCGACGGTGATCCCGCGTGGTCCCTGGCATGGAGGTTGGTCCCATGGCAGAAACGATCGAACGCTCGGCCGGCGGTGGCGACGGGCTCGCCGCCGAGATCCCCGCAACGTACCTGCCCGGCGTCCCCTACGCCGACCTACCCGAGCCGGTCTCCCTGGGGCGGGTGGTCGGTCCCGGGGTGATCCTGCTCGCGGCCGCCATCGGCTCCGGCGAGTACGTCATCTGGCCGTTCATCGCCTCCCGGGCGGGGCTGTCGCTGATGTGGATCGCCGTCATCGGCGTGATCACCCAGTACTTCATCAACATGGAGATCGAGCGCTACACCCTTGCCACCGGCGAGACGGCGGTGACGGGCTTCACCCGCCTGTGGAAGCCGTGGGGCGTGCTGTTCATCATCATGACCGTGGTGCCGTGGGCTTGGCCGGGCTGGGCCACCGGCGCGTCCACCACGATGACGTTCGCCTTCGGCTTCGCCGAGTCGTCCATCGTGCCCATCACGATCATGCTGCTGATCGCCATCGGCATCGCCCTGACGGTGTCGCCGATCATCTACCAGACCGTGGAGAAGGCCCAGTTCGTCATGGTCGGGCTGATCGTCGTCTTCCTGATCCTGGCCGTGGTCCAGGGCATCACCGCCGACGCCTGGGCCGAGCTGGGGACCGGTCTGGCCAACCCCCAGCAGATCCCCGCCAACCTCGGCGCGGTCGCCCCCGCGGTCCTGCTCGGCGCGCTGGCTTTCGCCGGCGCTGGCGGCAGCCTCAACCTGGTGACCAGCAACTGGCTGCGTGACAAGAACATGGGCATGGGCGCGCGCATCCCTCGGATCGTGTCGCCGCTGACGGGCCAGGAGGAGGCGGCCGCCACCACCGGCTACTTCTTCCACCAGGACGAGGAGAACCTGCGCCGCTGGCGAGGCTGGTGGAGCGTCGCCAGCAAGGAGCAGCTGGTTACCTTCGTGCTGTTCGGCATCCTGGCCATCGTCTTGCTGTCGGTGCTGACCTTCGCCACCATCGGCTCGGAGAACGTCGGCGAGCAGTTCGATTTCATTCAGGCCGAGGGGGAGGCGCTGCAGCAGACCGTGGCGCCGTGGTTCGGCACCACCTTCTGGCTCACCGGCGCGATCGTGCTGTTCTCCACCAACCTCGCCGTGCTCGACATGGTCGGGCGCGTCACCGCCGACGTGCTCAAGGTCGGCGCCCTGCGCGACAACGACCGCTGGACTGAGAGCCGCGTCTACCTCATCGTGGTGTGGGCCGAGATCCTGCTGGGGTCGCTGATCCTGTTGTCGGGCGTTTCCCAGCCGCTGCTGCTGCTGGTCATCGCCTCGGCGCTCAACGGCCTGGTCATGTTCGTTTACTCGCTGCTGCTGATCCGGCTCAACAACGGTGTCCTGCCGGCCAGCATCGGGCTGAAAGGCGGCCGGTTGGTGATGATGTGGTGGGCGGTGCTGCTCTACGGCGGCTTCTCGCTGTTCACGATCATCGACCAAGGCCGCCGGCTGTTCACCGGCGGCGAGTGACGAGGCACCGCCGATGCTCAAGCGCCTATGGCTGCGGACCCTGCTGGCGATGACGCTGTGGGCGCTGATGGTCAGCGTCGCAGTGCTCCTCGGCTGGCTGTAGACCGGCGCTCGCCGTACGCCGGGATCAGCCTTGCGCGCCGGTGACCCGCAGGCGAACGCGGTGGTGCCCGCCAGGATCTCCGGAAAGTCATAGTCCAGCGTCGCCCGTGGTAGCTGCGCTCCAGCCACCGCTGCTCGACGTCGGCAGACCCGATGTGCTCCATCATCAGGGTGCTGTTGGTGGGCGCCACGGCGTGGTCCTGGCGCGGGGTGACCACCAGCGTCGGCACGGTTACGGCCCCGAGCCGTTCGCGAACCCTGGTCAGCAGCTGCAGCAGCGAGGTGAAGGTCTCCAGCGGCACCGTCGGGTATGGCTTCTCCTCGCCACCGGGCTTGGCGATGTCGTTGCCGACCCAAGCGCTCGTCGTGCACGCGGAACTGCCAGGCGGTGGCTGGGTATTGGCGGCGCCGCCCCTCGGCGGTGCTCACCAGCACCCGGTCGCCGTCGGCTTCGACCGCCGCGACGACCGCTGGCTGTTCGCCTGGGCCGAGCCGCACACGTTGGCCTTGCTCGAGCGCGTGGACGGGGACGCCCTCGTCGGGGCGGGCTGATCGGCTGCCTCCCGGCCGAGATAGCGGGCCGGGTAGTGGTAGTCGTGGTCACCGTCCGCCCGTCGCGAGGCTTCGTACTGCCTGCGCTCGCGCCGCGCCCACGCGTCGTCGGACACGCCCGCCTCGATGAGTTCCCGCGTCTCCCCGCGGGCTGCGAGGCGCTGCATCACCTCTGCGAGGTCCCGCAGGTTCGCGGGGCCGCGTCGTTGCCCAGGGTGCGCCGGCACCACGCCGTCACCTGCGCATACTCGCGTTCGGCCTGGGCGGCGTTGCGGCTGCGGCGACGGGCCCGTTCCCCTTGCGCGGCAGCCGCGTCGACACCGCCGTGCCGGTCGACCGCGTAACGTTCGGCGGCGAAGCACAACAGCAGGTAGGCGTACAGGCCGGCGACGGGCACTCGCAGCTCGGCGGCGACGAACTCGTCGATCTGATCGAGCCGCACGTCCTCGTCGAACGCGCACTGCTCGAGGTGGGTCAGGATCTGGTCGGCGAGAGCGGACATGCGATGACCTCCTCACGGTCGGTTGGTTAGACGGATAGCTCGCGGCTCGTGGAAGCGGCACGGCGGCGGTCGTGGTCGAGCAGCGCCGCGACGCGGCCGAACAGGTCACCGGCCGTGGGACACGGCGCAGGCGGTGCCACGTCAATGGGGTCGTCTGGCACGTCGTCGGGCGTGGGACAGGCGGCCAGCGCCGCAGGCAGGGTGGTGTCGAGGCGGTGCCCGGGATGGGCGGCGGCGACGGCCTGGGCCCAGCGGACGAGAGCGGCGCACGCGGCCGGCGCGCTGCGGCGACCCAGCCCAGGGAGGGGGCGGGTCAGCCGTTGGACCGCCTCGGCCAGCTGGGTGTCGTCCAAGGCGGCGGAGACGGCTGAGGCCCAGGCGATCGAGGACCCCTCCCGCTCCCGCTGCTGCCGGCGCCGCCCACTCCGAACGGCCCCCGACGCTTCCGGCCCAACGATCGACTCAGCTCGTACAGCGCGACCACCGCCGTGACCAGGACGCGCCCGGCCCTGACACCTGAGCCTCGGCGTGCCGCGCGCCAGAATCGGGATTGTATGGGTGGTCCTCGTCAAGAGGCGCTCCACGTGTCCCCAGTTCAGCGCGAGGGGCCGGCAAAGCCGCCTCAGGCCAGCGTCCCGTCCGCACGCCAGGTTCTGGTGCTCATACGCGTCACTCGGCTGGGAGCTGAGCATCACCGCTGTCGCT
>Ga0208612_1000981_pt1 | contig 11995 bp, 8 predicted proteins | sample AntDryMetagUQ889_FD_188089 | JGI IMG/M metagenome (GOLD analysis project Ga0208612, IMG submission 188089) | Polar desert microbial communities from Antarctic Dry Valleys - UQ889 (SPAdes) | ecosystem: Environmental > Terrestrial > Soil > Desert | place: Antarctic Dry Valleys | collected 2008-12-31 | reverse complement strand
GCGACTGTAATTATGCCGGCCCGCTCACCGGCCCCACCCAGCCTGAGCTGCGGCAACAGCAGACCCAGCCAGCACACCCGCCAATAACGACCCACCCGGCATGATTGCCGTTATGCCGGTCCCGGCATAACGGCAAGAAGATCAACGGCCGGAAACGGCACATCGCGGTCGACACCGGCGGGCTGCTGCTGGCGGTCGTGGTCACGATGGCCGGGATCCAGGACCGCGACGGGGCGTGCCGGCTGCTGGTGGCGCTGCGCGAGCGGTTCTCCACGATCAGCCTGGTGTGGGCCGACGGCGGCTACGCCGGACGCCTGGTGATCTGGGCGCGCAAGGTTCTGTCGTTCACCGTCGAGGTGTCAAGCGCATCGATGACCTGGTCGGCTTCAAGGTTCTGCCCCGACGCTGGGTCGTCGAGCGCACCTTCGCCTGGATCAGCAAGTACCGCCGCTGCGTCCGTGACTACGAGACCCTGCCCGAGCACCACGAAACCATGGTCCACATTTCCATGATCATGACGATGTCCCGCCGGCTGGCCCGCACCGGAGACTGGCAAACCGAGTTTCAAAATGCGCTCTAAGATCCGGCGCCGTGAGCGATCCAAGCCGACCAGGGCCGATCTCGTCGCCCGCACCCCCGACGGGATCGTGCACGTTGAGTTCGTCAAAGACCCCACACCCAACTTCGACCAGCGCATGGTCGACTACCGGCTCCGGCTGCGCCGCCGCGACCGCCACACCGCCCTGTCCCAGTACGTCCTGGTCCTGCGCGACGTCCCCGTCCCGGACCACTACACCGATCCCGGCCCCGACCTGCACAGCTGCACCTGGACCGTCGTGCATCTGCACCGCCTGGACCCCGACGCACTGCTGACCAGCCCCCCACCACTGCCGCCGTTGCCGTGCTCGCCCGCGGCACCCCCACCCAGCGCGCCGCGATCCTCACCGCCGCAGCCGACCTGATCACCGCCCGCACCGACTCCGACCGCCGCACCCTCCTGCTCGGCGCCGCCGCGACGCTGGCCTCGATCGTGCTGCCCCGCGCTACCATCACCACAGTGCTCGAGGAGGCCGCCATGCCCGTACCCGTCCGTGACACCCCACTGGGCCGTGAGCTCTACGAGGAAGGCGTGCAGGCAGGCATGCAGGTATGCAGACAGGTATGCAGACAGGTGAGCATCAAGCAGTCCTGCGCCTGACCACGCTGATGCTGCGCCACCGCTTCGGCGACGACCCTCGCATCGACGCCGTCGCAGCGAAGCTGTCCACGCTGCCTGACGACGACCGCCTGAACCGCCTCGACGCCGCCACCGAGCTCGACGACCTCGCTGGGTGAGACACGACCGTCGACACCGCCCACCGCCGTCCCTCACAGCTCGACGGTCTCGGCGTAGACCAGACGGCGGGCACGCGGAACCAGCTGCGCGCTGTCGCTGCCGAGAACCGCGTCATCCAGCCAGGGCTCGAACTCCTTGATCACCAGACGGAACCGGCCGGGGGCCCGGTCCGCCGGCAGCACGATCTCGCCCTGCCACAGCAGGGTGTCGGTGGCATCGACGGACTCGGCGACGGCGCCGGCCACCGTCGCCTGCGCCGGCCGCCAGCCCAGCTCGTCGGCCACACCCGGGATCCGCTCCTCGACCGATACCTGCACGAAGGTGCCGTCCTGGCGGATCTGGCCGCCGACGTCACGGCTGGCGTTGTAGGTCTGCCCGGCCACGGTGAGCCGGATCCGGCCAGGGTCGAGCTGGTCGTAGGTCGCGACCGCCGTGCGGTCCGGCCACAGCTGGATGAACTCGGTGGTCACCGGCTGGGACAGCTCCAGGTCGGGCAGCGAGTCAGGCTGGAACCGCACCAGGGCGAACCGGACGAACGCGGAGTACGCCTCGGTGTGGGCGCCGACATCCGGGTCGTAGCTGATGTCGCAGTACCACAGGTCGCGGTCGGCGTCGTAGCCGACCCGATGCCCGGCGACGTCGACGGACTCGGCCAGCCCGGGCAGCGTCAGCCGGGTGCCCCAGGTGATCGCCTGGCTGCCGAAGTTGGACCGGTTCAACGCGACCCGGCCGCGGCTGGAGAACAGCGGGTCGGCGCCGGCCTGGGAGATGAACCGCTTGAGGGTGGGCCGCTCGGGGTCGGTCGGGGTGCGGCGCAGCAGCACCACGCCGAGCAGCTCGCCCGCGCCGGAGGAGTACCACGGCCGGTCCAGGTACACCCGCAGCCCGTGCCCGCGCCGCCTGCTGGCGATCAGGTTGCTCTCCGCGCTGCGCTCCCAGCCGAACGTCGGCACCACGTACCGCACCCGCGGCGCGGCCGGCGCCGCCGAGCTGGGCACGCTGACGGTCAGCTCCTCGCTGTCCCGGGCGAAGCCGCCGGGCACGTCCGACGCGAAGTACTCGCGGAACCGCGAGGTCGCCGTGGCGCGGTAGCGCACCCTCCGGTGCCGGGTGTCGCCGAAGCTGTGGGTGGGCCAGCGGCCGGGCACGAACTCCACCCGGTCGTCGATCGTGTGGTAGCGCGCCACCCGCCGGCCGCCGACCTCGATGTCGACCAGTGGCCGGTTCAGGTCCGGCTGCACCGGCGGCACGGGGAGCGGCAGGTCGAGCAGCACCGCCTGGTTCGGCCGGATGGCGGGCGGCCCGTCGCGCACGTCGTCGACCGCGTCGTCCCAGCCGGCGCGCAGCTCGATGCCGGCGGTGCTGCGGGCGTGCACCTGCAGCCCGCCGAGCAGCTGGGCGACCGGTTCTCGACGCGCGCGCTGCACCTGCAGGGCGTTCCACACCGGGCGCCCGAGCGGTTGCTGGACGGCGTGCACCAGCACCAACCTGCGGGCGGGTGTGAGCATCGCATGGCCACCGTGCACCGCGAAGTGCGCCGAGGAGGCCAACCGCTGCGCCAGCCGATCGAGGGCCCGGGGATCACCCAGATCCACCCGCTGCCAGATCCGGCGGGTCTCGGCGTCGGCGTACTCCCGCAGCCAGTGCCAGACGGCCATCAGCCGCAGGTCGTCCTCGGCCATGAATGAGCTGAGCGGGACGTCGACGACGGCGCCCTTGGGGAGCGCGACGGTCAGCACGCGGGTGGTGGCGTCCCACGCCGGCGGCGCGTCGCCATCGCGCACGACGATCCGGAACGGCTGCAGCTGCGGCCACGGCCCGGCCCAGCCGATCCGGGTCGCCGACCCGGATCCGGCGATGCCGTCGGCGGGGGTGCTGAAGCCGAGCTCCCCGCCGCGGACGGTGCCGATGGCGCCCGCCGGGGTGCCGGGCAGGTCGCGCAGGGTGGCACCGCGGGACAGCGGGTCCGGCAGGTAGGGCAGGGCCAGCTGGGCCGAGGCGTCGACCGGCATGTCGGTGGCGGCGTGCACCGCGAACTGTCCGGCGTCGCGCTGCACCAGCGTCAGGTAGCTGTCCGGGTTGAGCCTACCGTTGCGGTCGATGGCGCCGTGCGTCTCGGCGAACTGCACGCTGGACCGTGGCGCGGCGATGTGCCGTTCCGCGGTGGCCGCACTCGGCGCGGAGTCGGCCGCCTCGGTCGCGTTGGCGGTGCGCAGCACCAGCCGCTCCAGCGCCTCACCGGGGGTGGTCTGCTCGGTGATCGGGGAGCGCAGCACCACGGCAGGCGTCGGGACCGGCTCGAAGCGCAGGTAGGGGAACCTGGTCGGTGCCAGCGGCAGCCCGCTGTCCGGGGCGTCCTGCAGGGTCGGGCCGTTGCCGGCGAGGTCCATGGTGCGGGCGCGGACCCGGTAGGACTCGCCGAACCGCAGCGTGGGCAACGACCCCGGCGTGGCGGCGACCTCCACCCGCAGCTTGATCGAGGTGAGTGGGTCGTTCGGGTCGTCGCTGACCTGGCCGTCGGCGGTGACCCCGCTGCCGGGTCGGCGGGCGACCAGGCTCCACCCGGTCCATCCGGCCACCGTCTCGGTCGCGTACAGGTCGGGCGGCGCACCCGGCTGCGGCGCGGCCGCCTCGGTGACCCCGATGTCGACCGCGCCTTCGTCGGCCACCTGCTCGGTCCGCGCCAGTGCGCCGGTGCCGAAGGTGTAGCAGCTGGTGCGTCGGCACAGCGAGTGCCAGCTGCGGCTGGTGCCGTCCCACACGTCGATCCGGAAGCCGGCGAGCAGGTCCTCGGCGAACAGCAGCGTGTCGCCCTGCTCGGCGACGGCGTTGTCGTGCTCGATCGAGCGGCTGAACTGCTCGGTCAGCGCTCCCCCCTGCCCGTTGCGGCCCAGGGCGATGCCACCGGTCCGCAGCGCGGGCAGGGTGGCGCGCTTCGGGTCGCCCGGCGCCACCCTACCCAGCGCGGTCGCCTGGTTGACCAGCTTGAGGGTGGCACCGTCCAGGTCGAGCTGCTGCAGCTGGTAGCGGTCGCCGTCGAGCGCGAGAAGGCCGTCGACGATCTCGCCGCTGCGCGAGCGGGCGGCGAAGCGGCCCGGGCCGACGGTCGCTGCGGTGCTGACCGGCTGGTGCACCGGTTGCGGGCCGGGTGTGTCGGGCAACGTCACCAGCACCCGGATGTTGTGCTCGCCGGCTGGGACGGCGGATGTCGGCAGCTCCAGGTCGACCACGATGCCGAGCCTGCGCATGATCGCCGGGTGGTCACCGAGCGCCGACAGCGCCTCGTGGAAGTCGACGAGCGGGCGGGCCTGCGCCGGGGTCGGCAGGGCGACCGGATCCTCGGGCGGTCTGCGGTGGAACAGCAGCACCCGGGAGGTCAGCGCGGGCCCGGCGAGGTTGTCATCGCCCAGGCCGTCCCGCGCGGCCTGCTCGGCGTCCGCCGTCCACGCCACGTTCCACTCCTGCAGCAGGTCGTCCAGGTCGACCGGCACCTCGGTGCTCGACGGGGTGGCGATCAGCACCCGCCCGTCCTGGCTGCCGCCTGCGATCACCTGCTCGGTCTCCGGGTGCACGGCGATCCCGCCTTCGAGCAGGCGCAGGTCGTGGCCGATGTCGTCGAGCACCCGGTTTCCCGGGCCCATGATCGTGATCCGGCCGTCACGCAGCACGTAGCAGAACCGGAACCGGGGGCTGGTGGCGACGTTCAGCGGCCGGGTGCCCACGATGGGCACCCGCTGGGCCACGGCGCCGGTGGTGGTCTGCACGACCGTGACGAACTGCTGCGGCGGGCTGGAGCCGAGGTCGTTGGTGAGGTAGGTCGTGCCGTTGTCGGGGTCGACGGCCACGTGGGGCAGGGTCGATCTCATCGGGAGTACTGCCGTCGTCCACGCGCGCGCGTAGCCGGCCGCGCCCTGTGGCACGAGCTTCACCAGCTTGGCGGGGAAGGGGCTGCCGCCGGCGGTGAGACCGCCGTTGCCGATCTGGATGATGACCGCTTCCCCGGCGTCGTCGACCGCGACGGCAGCGACCGTCAGGTTCGCCTCGTCGGGCTGGTCGGCCGGCACCTCGGTGATCGTCGCTCCGGTGTCGGCGTCCAGCACCAACAGTCGGCGCTGACCGCCGGCGGCGACGTAGACCCGGTTGCGCGTGGCGCTGACGGCGAGGTCGACCACGCCGATGCCCAGCCTGATCTCGACCGGCTGGCTGAGCGTCGTGCCGTCGTCGGTGAGCATCATGAGGCTGAACCCACCGGTCAGCACCCCGTTGACCGCAATGCCCGGGCCGGAGTTGAGCACGTAGATGCGGGCGCGGTCGGGGTTCGTCGGGTCCGGCAGCAGCGCGATCGCCCTCGGCCCGTCGCCGATCCGGACCTCGGCGACCACCTGCCGGGTCTCCAGGTCGATCTTCACCAGCCGCGCGAACGGCCGGTTGGGGCTCGGCGCCTGGTCGGTGGGGTTGCGTCCCTGGTGGGCGGCGTACACGAAGCGGCCCTGCCCGGCCACCGCCAGGATCTGCGCCGTGGGCTGGCCGTCGGTGCCGAGGTCGACGTAGTCGGTGGTCCAGGTCAGTGGCTGCTGGGCGCCCGCGCCGTCGGGGTTGCGGGTGCCCGCCTCCTGGTACATCCGGCGGATCGAGTCGTACACCCGGCCGGCCGGGTAGGAGATCACCGGCCGGCCGGCGTAGTTGTCGATGACGTGCGAGCGCACGAACGTGTCCGGCGGGAAGATCCTGCGCCACAGGTCGGGGTCGAGCGCGGTGCGGTCGAACCGCGCCGGGATCGCCGGGCCGCCGTCCACCGACACCGAGAAGCCGGCCTGCCGGACCCTGTCGGTCCAGTCCACCCAGAGCGGCCAGAGATCGAGGCGGTCGCCCTCCGCCGCGCTCGCGAGCAACCGCGGCGAGACCATGGCGGACAGCCGCAACGTGCCGTTGCCGACGCCGGCAGGCAGCGCGGTCCAGATCAGGTTCTGCGTGGCCATCGTTCTGCTTCTCCTTGAGAGCGGATTGGGTTCGGTGGCTCGGAGGGTGGGCTCAGGCGAAGGCGGCGGCGTAGCGGCGCCAGTCCGCCTCGGTGAAGCCGTCGCCGAAGGTGGGCGCGGCGCCTGCGGCCACCTCGGCCTGGCCGCCGGCCAGCGCAGCGCTGGGACCCGGACCGGCGAAGCGGCGTTCCAAGGTGACGTGGACGGTCTTGCGGAAGAAGGCGACCCGCACCCGCACCCGGACCGTGGCCTGGCCGCGCAGCTCCCTGGTCTGCGAGCGGTAGGTCAGCGACATCGAGAACTCGACCGACACCGAGATGATGCCGAGCACCCGCAGCTCACCGCCGGCCCGCAGGTAGCCGGTGAGCTCGACCTCAGCGTCGCCGCCCGCCGCGCCGTCCATCGCGGGCTTCAGGGCGAAGTAGACCCCGCCCAGGATGTACACCCGGCCCGCGGCCACCCCGAGGTTGACCGCGGCGGCCGCGCCGAACTCCAGCGAGGCCTCGATCAGCACGATCCGGCCGAGCTCCAGGTGCAGCGCGAAGAAGCCGCCGCCGCCCAGCGCCAGCACGGTGAGCTGGAACGGGCTGTTGCGCTCGGCGAAGTTGAAGCGCAGCGCGGCGGGGGCGTCGATGAACGGCAGGAACAGGCCCGCCCCGAGGGTGATGTTCTCCAGGTTGAAGGCGCCGAACGACAGCGGGGGCAGGCCGAGCGAGTAGCTCACGTCGATGCCGCGCTGGGAGACGTCCAGCGCCGGCGGGTCGCTGAACCCGTCGAACGGGATCTTCCTCCGCAGCTCGTCCAGGAACGCCAGCGGGCCGTCGAAAGTGACCGGAGGGACGGCCAGCAGGGGGTCCAGCGCGGGCTTGCGACCGGCCAGCGAGGTGAAGGTGAGCTCGGCGAAGCTCACCGTCAGCACGCCGGCGAAGTTGACCGCGAAGTTGGTCAGCCGCCCGGTGATCCGGTAGTCCGGCGGCCCGCCGGCGACCTCCTGCCGGAAGAACGTGTCGATGACCAGCTCGGCGCCGGGGTTCGCGACGAACGGTCCGACGCTCTTGATCCTGGGTGACCAGCGCAGCCGGTTGACGACGGCGGTCGGGACACCGGCGGCGTCGCGCTCGATCTCGGTGCCCAGCGCCGGTAGCTGGCGCTCGAACTCCGACACGCCGGTGACCGTCTCGATGAGCTCGAGCAGCGAGATCGTACCGAGCAGCTTCGACCCTCCCAGCGCAGCGAGGCTCCTCGCGTCGAAGGTGCCGGTGGCCAGCCCGGCCAGGTCGCCGACCACCGGCCCGAGCCGCTCGGACAGACCGCTGACCTGGAACGCGGCCGCAGCCAACCCACCCGCGGTCTCCACCGGCAGGTCCAGCGTCGGCAGCGTCGACGCGGTGAGCCTGGCGAACACGGCGGCCGCGTTCTGCGGGCTGGTCAGCCCGTGCCTCAGGTACTCCTGGTACAGCTCGATGTCGAACGCACCCGCGACGCCGAGCATCTGCTCGACCACCGGGATGCGGGCGGCGGCCCGCTCCAGCCGGGGCAGGTAGCTGGTGACGCTGCCGACCGCCTGTTGCACCGCGAAGTCCAGTCGCTCCACGGTGAGGCTGAGGTCGGTCTCCGTCGGGCCGGCGGCCGCCGCGCCCGCGGCGGCCTGCCCGCTCGGCGCGGCGAGCGCGACCGGCTGCGCCGTGATCTCGATCCTGCGGCGGTTGTCGGTGCCGAACGCCACGGCGACCGCGCCCATCGCGGCCTGCTGGGTCAGCAGCGGCTCCGGCACGAAGATCAGTTGGGCGGACCAGGTGACGCGGCGGCCGGTGGGGTCCTGGGCGGAGATGTCGAAGGCGAAGTCCGGGTCCGTGGTCAGCACCCAGTGCGCGCCGGGCGCGCCGGCGATCTGCCCGCCGGCGGCCAGCGCCGGGGTCACCGTGGTCAGCAGCCGGACGCCGGAGGCGAACGGCAGCTCGCGGCCCCGGTTGGTGAACTGAGCTGCGGGGTAGCTGCGTTCCGGCTCGGTCACGTGGATGAACGTGCGTCTGCGCAGCGCGGCGACCGGCCCGGAGCCGGCGCTGGTGACCTCCCGCTCGGTCACCGTGGTCTCCACCGCCTGGTGACCCCACGGGAACAGCGCGCCCCGCCTGACCACGGTCACCTTCTGGTCGCGGCCCAGCGTGCTGGTGTGCCGCCACGCCGTGATGTCCAGGCCCTGCGGTGCCGGCGCGGGCCAGTTACCCCGGACGCGCAGGAAGCCGCCCAGTGCGGTCAGCATGAGCTCGTCCGCCACCACCGGCAGCGGCGTGTACGGGGTGCCGCCGACCTGCCCCGTCCAGTCCGCGGACAGCCGGACGATCTTGGCTCGGTCGGGGAAGGTGACCGGGAGCGGGTCGGCGTGCCCGGGTGGCGGCGGGAGTCGCAGGTCCGGCGTCCAGACCGCCCGGACCCGCGGGTCGGCGGGGGTGTCGGGCTGGCGAAGCCGGGTGTGCCACAGCTCGGCGCGCCCGTCGTGGGTCACCGGTGCGGTGGCGTGCGACCAGACCGAGGTCCGGTCCGGGGACAGCACCAGCCGGTACGGCAGCTCGATCGCGGTCTGGGTGGCGGAGGGTTCGGCGAGCAGCGGTGTCGGCGACGGCAGCGGCGTGCCCGGGGGCAGCGCGACCGGCACCAGGCTGGGCTGCAGTCTCGTCCAGTCGAGCAGGTCCTTGGCCGTGAACGGCAGCGCGGTGAGGGTGTCGGGGAGGCGGAACACGACGCGGCTGCGCCCGGCCAGTATCGCCGCGATCGGTGCCATGACCGTCGTCATGGGGGTGAAGGACCGCTCGGCGATGCTCTGCGCCGGGAAGTGGACGGCCAGGAACGCCGGTTGCCCTGCCACCTCGCGGACCAGCCGAGGTCCGCTCCCGTCGGTGACCAGCCTGAGGTTGTGCAGCGTGAAGCCCAGGGCCAGTAGATCGTCGGGCCGGAGGATGTGATGGTCGAACGGGCTCGCGGCGGGCTGGGTGGCGATGCTCGCCCGGCCGCCGGTCGGGTCGCCCCAGGCCAGCCGTCCGGCCTGCTGGGAGAACGCGACGCCGACGGCCGGCCGGTCGGGGCTGAGAACGGCGGCGACCCGGTGCTGCACGCCGTCGATGACGTAGATCCCGGCCGGGGTCGCGGCGAAGACTCGGTTGCCGTCCGGGTCGGCGGCCAGGTGGCTGGGCGCCGCGGGCAACGGGATCTGGGCGAGCACGCCGAAGGTGTCCCGGTCCAGCACGGTCAGGCTCGGGGTGCTGCTGTTCGTCACGAAGATCCGCCTCGCCCCGGGTAGCGTCGCCACGTCCCGGGTGCCGGTCGTCGTCGGCGTGATCGAGACGGTCTGCAGCACCGCGTTGGTGTCGGCGTCGAGCGCCACCAGGTTGTTGCCCCGGGACACGTAGATCCGGTTGTCGTCGACGGCCACCCCGGACGCGCCGAGCCCGACGGCGACCTGGGTGAGCATCGATCCGTTCTGGTCGAGCACGAACATCGACCCGGACGACTCGACGGTCACGTAGACCCGGCGCCGGGCGGCGCTGGCCACGATCCGGGTCGGCTGACCGTCCAGCTCGACCACCAGCGGCGAGTTGAAGGTCACCGGGTCGAACGCGCGGACCTGCCGGTTCTGTGAGCCCAACCCGCCTACGAGGATCCGTCCGGGTTGGCCGGCCGACGAGCTGACGGCCACGGCCCGCGGAGTCCCGGTCAGCGAGACCTCCCGCAGCGTCTGCAAGGTATCGGCGTCCAGGACGACCAGCCTCGCGACCGGCGCGACGGCCGGGACCTGCGGGTTGGTCACGACATGGGTGAGGTAGACCCGCCGGGCGTCGACGCCGATCCCGGCGACCGTCGCGACCGTCCCGGGCGGCGGCGGCTCCGTCACCGAACGGGTCTCCCACGCCAGGTTCTCGGTCAGTCGCGTGACTGGGCTGGTCATCGCTGGTGCCTCCTTGGTCGAGACCGGGTATGGATGCACGCCCGGCACGACCCGCACCGAACGACGTCGATCGTGTTGGTTGGGTGACCGCCGACGCATCGGCAATCGATACCTATTTCGGCCGATGGCCTGCTGCTCGACGTGGAGCCGTGCGAGGTCCGCCGGTCGTAGTAGGCAGGCTCGCGAGCGCCGCGAACAGCACACCGGGGAGCTCGGCCGGCGTCGGCGCCCCCGGGCGGCGAACCCGTCCGCCGGGGAGTGGCCCGCCCCGCCGGGGAAGTGGCGTATCGCCAGACCGACCAGTACACCGGCGAACCCCAGTACCGGCAGCGGCCACCACATCGGGGTCGCCGCGAAGCCCAGCGCGCGCGGCAGGCTGACGAACACCCACCCCTGCATCGCGTCGACGAGCTGCAGGAAGAAGTACGCGGTCGCCGAGATCGGCACCCCGATGATCGCCGCGAGGAGCAGGAGGCGCGCATAGGCCGGGGAGCGGAGCTGCGCGGGCGCGTCCACCGGTCGTGGTGCCGGCGGCAGCTCCGGGTGCCGGTCGGACCGCCCCACTCGCTTCCGTGTCGTCCATGGGGAGTCCTCCTCTGGCTCTGCGGGCACGGGCCCGCCGGTCGGTCGGACCTGCTCAGCCCGGGACGGGATGCACCGACACCACCGTGACGCCCAGCGTCTGGAGCTGGGCGATGATGCCGTGCAGGTGCGACTCGTCGACGATGTCGCCCTCGATGATCGTCTGCGGCGGCGTCTCCGTGACCCGCATGCCGACGAACGCGACCCGGGCGACGTCCGACAGCCGGCCGTCCACAATGAACTCGTAACGCATCGTCGCCATCACGCCTCATCTCGGGTCGCGGGCCTGGAACGCGGGCTCGTCGCCGGCCATGCCGGCACGGTCCACCGCCTCGCCGGAGCGGACATCGTCCGAGCCGGGTGAGCGCCGCCCGCCCGCGGGGTCGACACGGCCCGGGCCCGCCCCTTGGCCAGCTCGGCCAGCGCCTTGGGGCTGCGCTTCCCGGCGATCAGCGCCTCGATCATCGCCCGGCCGGAGACCCCATGGATGTCGGTGAGCACGCAGGAGATCTTGATCAGGGCATCTTCCAGCAGCTTCTCGATCCGCTGCTTGACCCGGGCGCGGTCCTCGACCAGATCGAACCGGGCCCGGGCCAGATCACGCACCTGGCGCATCGGCTCGGTGGGCACCAGCGAGGGCGCCACCATCGAGCGCTCGGCGAGCTTGGCCAGCCACACCGCGTCGATCTTGTCGGTTCTTGGGCCGGCCCGGGACGTTCTTGGCCTGCGCCGCATTCACCAGCCACATCGTCACACCGGCGGCTTCCAGCAGGTAGTAGAACGGGCGCCAGTAGTCCGACGTCGACTCCAAGACCACCCGCTGGATGCCCTCGCAGCGCAGGTGGTCGGCCAACTCGACCAACGCCCGGGTCATCGAGCACACCTGCCAGACCTTGGTCACCCGCTTGCCGGGCACCGACTCGTGTGGCATCCGGGTGCACACCGTCCCGCTCGCCTTGGCCACATCGACCGCCGCGACCCGCTCCACAATCTGCTCATCCTCCTCGACCTCAAACCTCGATGGGCCGTTGCATCAGTTCCGTCCTCCTCCTCGCCTGAGTACAGTGCAGACGGGGCTGCCCGGGGGTCCGGTGGGAGTGCCAAATCTGACCGGCGTGCTCGTAGCAACAGTGCGCAACCCTTCAAGCAGGGCCC
>Ga0208612_1000980_pt1 | contig 12006 bp, 10 predicted proteins | sample AntDryMetagUQ889_FD_188089 | JGI IMG/M metagenome (GOLD analysis project Ga0208612, IMG submission 188089) | Polar desert microbial communities from Antarctic Dry Valleys - UQ889 (SPAdes) | ecosystem: Environmental > Terrestrial > Soil > Desert | place: Antarctic Dry Valleys | collected 2008-12-31 | reverse complement strand
TTGGAAAGACCTATCACGTCACCGGCTGGAAGGTGGGCTACGCGGCGGCGCCGGCGGCTCTGACTGCGGAAATCAGGAAGGTACACCAGTTCGTGACGTTCTCCACGAATACTCCGGTCCAGCACGGGATTGCGGACCTGCTTTCCACGCGAGCCGGCCTCGACGAGATCCCCGCCTTCTACCAGGCGAAGCGCGATGACTTCCTGCGGCTGATGGAAGGCTCGAAATTCCGACCGCTGCCGTGCCGGGGAGGTTACTTCCAGCTGATGGACTATTCCGGCATCAGCACGGAACCTGACGCGGAGTTCGCGATCCGGCTCACGAGGGAGCATGGTGTCGCGTCCATTCCGACTTCCTCGATGCTCTATCGATCAGCGGCGCCCCTGGTGGTCCGCTTCTGCTTTGCCAAGAAAGAAGAGACGCTCGAACGGGCGGCCGAGCGCCTGAGGGCAATCTGAAGGGCCACGCCTCGCGGACGAAGCTGCGCTCCTGAGGACTTGGGATCTCAGCGGATGCCGCGGGGCATCCCCGATGCTTCGGGGCGTCCCTCGTCGCGGCTGATGGCCTTCATCGCCAGGGCAATCATGGACCCCACATCGGCGACGTTCGCTGGCAGCACGAGCGTGTTGCTCTTCTTCGCCAGCTCGCCGAACTGGTGCACGTACTGCTCGGCAACGCGGAGCTGTACCGCTTCGTACCCGCCGGAGAGCGTGATCGCCTCGGCCACGCGGCGGATGCCCTCGGCTGTCGCGGTGGCGACCGCCATGATCGCCGCGGCCTCTCCCTCCGCCTCGTTGATCTGCTGGGTCTTCCTCGCTTCCGATGCCTTGATGACTTCCTGCTTCACGCCGTCTGCGGTGTTGATGGCCGCATCCCTCGCGCCTTCGGACGTCAGGATTACGGCGCGCTTCTCGCGCTCGGCCCGCATCTGCTTCTCCATCGCCGCCAGAATGTCGTGCGGCGGAGTGATGTTCTTGATCTCGTAGCGGAGCACCTTCACGCCCCAGGCATCCGATGCCTTGTCGAGCTCGCTCACGACCGATGTGTTGATGTTCGTCCGCTCCTCGAACGTCTTGTCGAGGTCTATCTTCCCCACCTCGCTGCGCAACGTTGTCTGGGCGAGCTGGGTGATCCCGAACAGGTAGTCCGAGATGCCGTACGACGCCCTCTCGGGGTTCAACACCTTCAGGTACAACACTCCGTCGACACCCACCTGCACGTTGTCCCGCGTGATGCAGACCTGCGCCGGAATGTCGATAGCGGTCTCCTTCAACGAGTGCCGGTACCGGATGGAATCGACAAAGGGCAGCAGCACGTGAAAACCGGCCGAGATCGTCCCGCTGTAGCGGCCGAGGCGCTCGACCACATACGCACTCTGCTGCGGAACGACGATGGCGGTCTTGGCGATGATGATCAACACCAGCAGTGCCAGGATGAAGAAGACGATCAGCCCACCCGTCATTGAGGTACTCCCCCTTCAGGCTCCAGAAAAATCATCAGGCCCTTCACACGCACGACCGTACACCGCTGGCCGCGCGTCAGCACCGCGGACCCGGCATTCCGGGCAGACCACACCGCTCCCCGCAACTCGGCGCGCCCGACCGCCGCCGGCGGGATGTCTTCGAGCGGCGTTGCACTCTCACCGACCAGACTGTCAACGTCTTCGCCCGAGCGGCTCCCGTGCATCAGCTGGAGGATGGGGTTCCGGAACAGCAGCAGTGAGGCCACCGAGACGACGGAAAAAAGAAGGAACTGGAACCATGTCGGCCCGGCCAGGCCGAACAGGTGGAGGCTGCCGATGGCGAGCGCCGCCACGCCAAAGAAGATGACGTAGAAGCCCCCGGAGGCAGCAATCTCCAGGGCGACGAGGATCAACCCCAGCGCGAGCCAGTGCCACCACTGCATGTGTGGGGGCATTGTAGCCCAGCCGTGGACCGCGCGTACAGCCGCGGATGCGGATCAGGAGACTTCGAGGGCAGCCGGACAGGTCACGCCCGTACCGCCGAGACCGCAATACCCCCCGGGGTTCTTCGCGAGATACTGCTGGTGATACTCCTCGGCATAGTAGAACTCCGGGGCCGGGAGGGTTTCCGTGGTGATCCGGCCGTACCCCGAAGCGGTCAGCCGCTCCTGATAGGCCGCCAGGGACCGCGCCGCGGCAGCCTGCTGGGCCGCGTCGAAACAGTAGATCCCTGAGCGATACTGCGTGCCGACATCGTTTCCCTGCCGCATCCCCTGTGTGGGGTTGTGGCTTTCCCAGAACGTCTTCAGTAGTGTGTCGTAGGAGACCCTCGCCGGGTCGAAGACCACCAGCACGACCTCGGTATGCCCGGTCCGGGCCGAGCAGACCTCCTGGTAGGTGGGGTTCGGGGTGAAGCCGCCCGCGTATCCAACTGCGGTGGAGTAGACACCGGGCGTCTGCCAGAAGACCTGCTCGGCGCCCCAGAAGCAGCCCAGCCCGAAAACCGCAGTCTGCAAACCCTCGGGAAACGGCGGGATGATTCGGTTTCCGTTGACCGCGTGCGTCTGCGGTACGGGAATCGGCTGCTCGCGGCCGCGCAGTGCAGACTCGGGGTCGATCAACTGGGTCTTGCCACGTGAGAAGAGCATGTCCACCACCGTACGAGAAGTGCCGGGCCCCTGCTTCGTGCCCGGGCAGTGTTCAGGGGAACGTCACCGGCCGCTGCGAGATTCCACCCGACTCAGGGGACCCCTGCGTCGATAGGTTCGTTGCAAACTTCCCCTGTCACAGCCTGACCGCCGGCGCTGAGATTCCGCCGAGATTCCGGGCGTAGGTGCGCCGCAGGTCACACCGCGCGCGGCGAACCGGTCGACCGTCGTCATCCGAACTGCTGGGTATGACCGTCCATGACTCCTGCATCGCGGCTCGTAGCTCGGCGGCGGTAGCGTGACCGCCACCATGAGCCGCCCGTCGGTCGAGGTGACGTCCCTGTCCCGGTCACCGACAGCAGTGGCGCTGTTCTGCCACGGCGGCACCGCCGACAGCATCACCCCGCCTTCAGATGGCGCCCTGTCCCTGATTCGCATGCGAGCCATCGTGCGTGCCGTGCGCGGCGGCCTCGAGTCGTACGGCGTCGAGCCGTGGCTGCTGCGCTACCGCTTTGCCGGCTGGAACGGCACGCGGGCTGATGCCGCACAAGACGCCATGTGGGCCCTGGACGAGGTCCGGAGTCGGTACGGCGACCTGCCCGTCGTACTGGTCGGGCACTCGATGGGTGGCCGGGCGGCCATCCGAGCGGCCGGCCACCCCGCCGTGCGCGCCGTCTGCGCCCTGGCCCCCTGGGTTCCGCCTGGTGATCCGGTGGACCAACTGCGCGGCAAGACGCTGGTGATCGCCCACGGCCGGGCTGACCGCTGGGTGCCTGCCCGTGGCTCGCTCGACTTCGCCCTCCGCGCCAAGCGCGCCGCCGTTAGAACCGCCCGGGTGACATTGCCGGGGGGCCACGGAATGCTGCGCCGAGCCCACGCCTGGCACAACTTGGTCCGTGAGGTCGTGCTCGCGGGACTGGATTTCGAACCGTTCGGCCCAGCACTGACGAATGCCTTTCAACAGCCACCACCGGCCGGGTTGACCGCGCCGCTCTGATTCTGGGTAGAGGAGCACGCGAGCGATGACGACCGAGAAGGCGGCGGCCTCGGCTGGCAGGCCGACCGCAGCTGTTGTCGGCAGTGGTGTCGCCGGCCTGACCGCGGCCTACCTGCTCCAGCGGTCGTACGACGTGACTCTCTTCGAGGCCGATGACCGGATCGGCGGGCACGCACATACCCACGACGTCCCCACCCCCGATGGCAGGATCATCCCGGTCGACACCGGCTTCATCGTCCACAACGAGCGCACGTACCCGCACCTCCTGCGGTTGTTTGCCGAGCTGGGTGTGGCCACGCAGGGCACCGAGATGAGCATGTCCATCAAGTGCGAGGGCTGCGGACTGGAGTACGCCGGCGCGCGCGGCCTGAACGGGGTTTTCGCCCAGCGCAAGCGTCTCGCCGATCCGAGATTCGTCCGGATGCTGCTGGAGGTCAAGCGCTTCCACCGGCACGCCCATCGGCTGCTCGCAGCAGAGCCGGCTTCGACGGACTCGATCACGCTCGGCGCGTTCCTGGCCATCGGCGGCTACTCCGACTACTTCGTCCGGCACTTCATGATCCCGGTCGTTTCATGCGTGTGGTCCTCGGGCACTGAGCTGTCGATGCAGTACCCGGCTCGCTACCTGTTCACCTTCCTGGACAACCACGGCATGTTGACCGTCAAGAACTCCCCCACCTGGCGCACCGTCGTCGGTGGCTCCCGCTCGTACGTCGACAAGGCGGTAAAAGGCCTGACCGCGGTGCAGACGTCGGCCCCGGTACGGACGCTGCGCCGTACCGTCGATGGCGTTGAGATCCTGGACGAGGACGGCCAGCATCACCGTCGCGACGTCGTTGTCATCGCCACCCACCCTGACCAGGCGCTGCGGCTGCTCGGCGACCCGACTGACGACGAGCGCTCCGTCTTGGGCGCGTTCGAGTACTCGACCAATGAGACGCTGCTGCACACCGATGCCGCGGTGCTTCCCAGGGCCGAGAACGCTCGGGCAAGCTGGAACTACTTGATGTCGGCGTGCAAACAAGATGTCGATCGGGTTCAGGTCACGTACTGGATGAACAAGCTTCAGCAGATGGACGAGCCGGTAAATTACCTGGTCACGCTCAACAGCAACTCACGGATCGACGAGGACACGGTGCTGGACCGGATGGTCTACGACCACCCGCTCTACACGCCGACCTCGGTCGCCGCCCAGCGTCTGCTGCCCTCGTTGAACACCGGTCGCACGGCGTTTGCCGGCGCGTACCACGGCTGGGGCTTCCACGAGGACGGCTGCGCCGCGGGCGTACGGGCCGCCCGGTACTTCGGAGTGACCTGGTGACCGCTCTCGACCAAGTCGACATTCTCCGGAGAAAGTCGCCTCAGGCTGGCCCCAGACCGGACATTCTCCGGAGAAAGTCGCCGATGCTTCCGGAGTCAGCAGCCGCCGCCGTCACTCCGGCGCTGTACTACGCCACCGTCGGGCACACCCGGCGGACACCGATCGAGAACTCGTTCAGCTACCGCGTCTACATGTGGCTGGTCGACCTCGATGCGCTTCCAACGTACCCCAAGCCGTTCGGCTGGGTGGCCCGCTTCGACACCCGCGACCACCTCGGCGACCCGGCTCGCTCGATCAAGGACAACGTCGTTGCCTATCTCGCGGACAACGACATCGACCTGATCGGCGGGCGGGTGGTCATGCTGGCCAATGCCCGAGTGGCGGGGTACGTGTTCAACCCGATCTCGGTGCACTGGTGCTACGCCGCCGACGGTGCACTCGTCGCCATCCTGGCCGAGGTGCACAACACCTACGGCGACCGGCACGTCTATCTGCTCCGCCCCGACCCCGCCGGCCGCGCGGATGCGGACAAGCAGCTCTACGTTTCGCCGTTCTTCGACACTGTCGGGCAATACGTGATGCGCTTCTCCCCGCCGACTGAGGAGCTCTCGGTGACGATGGCCCTGCGCAAGGACGGCCGTACGCCGTTCTCCGCAACCCTGCGCGGCCACCGCCGGCCGGCTACCCGTGGCGCCGTACTCCGCGCGGCCCTTCGCTATCCGTTCATGCCTCTGTTGGTCAGCGCGCTCATCCGCTACCAGGGCATCAAGTTGTGGGCGCGGCGCCTGCCAGTCGTCCCCCGTCCGGTCCACAAGCCCCAGAAAGGGGTCCAGCAGCGATGACCAGCACTCTGAACCGTCCCGTCGAAGGTGTGCGCGTCGCTCGGGTGATCCCGCGCCCGAACGAAGGCCTGTGGCCGGGGCTGGCCGAGCCACCGACGAACAAGTTCAAGGCGGCCATCGCCGAGACGCTGTTCCGGCGCGCGGTCCCTGGCTTGGAGGTACGGGTCCGTTGGCCCGACGGGACGACCATCGGTGCGGGCGGACGTACGGCGCCGGTCATGACCCTGGTACGGCCGGGCGCCTTCTTCGCCCGGCTCGGCTCCGATGCCAAGATCGGCTTCGGCGAGGCGTACATGGTCGGTGACTGGACCACCGGTGGTACCGACCTCGCAGACCTATTGACCCCCTTCGCCGCTCGGATCTCCACGTTGATCCACCCCACGCTGCAGCGCCTGCGCAACGTCGTCGAGCGCACCCAGCCGGTCGAGGAGCAGAACACCGTCGACCAAGCGCAGGAGAACATCGCCCGGCACTACGACCTGTCGAACTCGCTGTTCGAGGCGTTCCTGGATCCGTCGATGATGTACTCGTCTGCCTGGTTCGAGGAGGGCGACAGCCTCGAGGCCGCTCAGCTGCGCAAGATCGACGGCATCCTCGATCTGGCCCGCGTAGGCCCCGGTGACCACGTCCTCGAGATCGGAACCGGTTGGGGCGCATTGGCTATCCGCGCCGCGTCGGAGCGGGGTGCTCGCGTCACCACGTTGACGCTCTCCACCGAGCAGGCCCAGCTGGCGCGGATCCGTGCCGAAGAGGCCGGGGTCTCGCACCTCGTCGAGGTCAAGCTGCAGGACTACCGGGACGCGCGCGGCACGTACGACGCAGTCGTCTCGGTCGAGATGATCGAAGCCGTCGGCGAGGACTTCTGGCCGACTTACTTCTCCGCCCTGGACCGGCTGCTCAAGCCCGGGGGCCGGGTCGGACTCCAGTCGATCACGATGCCGCACGACCGGATGGTCGCCACCCGCAAGGCGTACACCTGGATCCACAAGTACGTCTTCCCAGGCGGCATCATCCCGTCGATCCGCGCGATCGAGGGAAACCTGAGGGAACACACCAAACTGTCCATTGTGGAGCGCCGCGACATGGGTCCGCACTACGCGCACACGCTCAAGCAGTGGCGCGACCGGTTCGTCGCCGCATGGCCGCAGTTGAAGGAGCAGGGCGAGTTCGACGAGACGTTCCGCCAGATGTGGGAGTTCTATCTCGCCTACTGCGAGGCAGGCTTCCGGGTCGGCTATCTCGGCGTCAGTCAACTCGGCCTGGCCCGCAACCCGTTCTCCGGGCACTGAGGCCCGTGCCCGCGCACCTGTCCGTACCCACTCCGTCCAGCTTCGCGCGCAGCTCATGACAAGGTGGACGGCGTGAAGGTCGCGGGTACGACGTTCTGGATCACCGGTGCCTCCAGCGGGATCGGGGCGGAACTGGCCAGTGAGCTGCTTCGGCGCGGGGGACGGGTCGCGATCAGCGCCCGCCGAAGGGAAGGCCTCGAGGCGGTCGCGCAGGGAAAGATGCACGTCGAACCGCTCGATATCACCGACCGGTCCGCCGTCCACGCAGCGGCGCAGTCCGTACGGGAGGCGCTCGGCAGCATCGACGTTGCGGTCCTGAACGCCGGCACCTGGCAGCAGGTCAAGACCGACAAGTTCGACGCCGAGTCGTTCCGCGCCACCTTCGACACCAACGTCATGGGCACGGTGCACTGCATAGAGGCGCTGCTGCCGACCATGCTGGCGGACGGCCGCGGGGTCATTGCCGGGATGGCCTCTGTCGCCGGATACCGGGGACTGCCGGGCAGTGAGGCCTATGGCGCCTCGAAGGCAGCGCTGATCAACCTGCTCGAGTCGTTGCGCGGGAGTCTTGGCCCCCGCGGGATTCGGGTACAGACGATCAGCCCCGGGTTCGTACGGACCGACCTGACCGCGCGGAACAAGTTCCCCATGCCGTTCCTCATCGACGTCGACCGGGCAGCCAGGATCATCGCTGACGGGATAGCCGCGGAGAAGACCGAGATCGTCTTCCCGTTGCCGATGATGCTGATGATGAAGGTGGCCCGGCTCGTACCCAACGCCGTGTGGCCGAAGCTCTTCGCCCGTACGCCGATGGCGCGCGGCGCAAAGCCGTCGGCGAAGGGCTAGGCTGCGGACGACAACAGAAGCAAACAGGGGAGCGCGAAAGCGCTGAGAGTGCCGATCCCCGGCAGACCCTTAAACCTGATCTGGGTAATGCCAGCGCAGGGAGTTTGGAGGAACTCATGAGCACGTCGTCCACGCCATCCACGTCATCCACCCCACCTGGGTTCGAGGGCTCGACAGTGCCGGCGGCAAACCACCCAGGCGACACTCCCGCGGGTAGCCATGCCCCCGCTGAAGCCATACCGGAGGCGGCCACGCCGCAAAGGCCGTGGCGCACCGTCGACATCATCATCGCCGCGGTCATCGGGGTGGCCTTCGGAGTGGTGTTCTGGGCCTGGAACCTGCTCTGGACCGCGGCGGGGCCGGCCTTCGCCGCGTTCCCACCGGCGCAAGCTTTCATGTACGGGGTGTGGCTGCTGCCCGCGGTTCTCGCGCCGATGATCGTGCGCAAGCCCGGTGCCGGGATCTTCGCGGAGACCTTGGCGGCGGTGGTCTCGACGCTGTTCGGCTCCCCGTTCGGGGTGGCAGTCATCCTCTACGGCCTGGCCCAGGGCGCGGCTGCGGAGTTCGGCTTCGCGATCTTCCGGTACCGGCGCTTCACCTGGTCCAGCGCGCTGCTGGCCGGGCTCTTCGCCGGCGCGATGGCGGCCCTGCTGGATCTGGTCCTGTACTACCCGACCTGGGCCGGTGCTTGGCAGCTGAGCTATGTCGGGCTGGTTTCATTGTCAACGCTTGTGATCGCCGGAGTCGGCGCCGTCGTGCTGTCGAAGGCGCTCGCTGCGACCGGAGTCCTGTCCCAGTTCGCCTCGGGCCGTACCCGCGGCTGACCACGCCCGGCCGTACCCGAGCGCGACTGCACATTCTCCGGAGAAAGTGCGGTCTGGGTGCCCCCTGATGCGACATTCTCCGGAGAAAGTGCGGTCTGGGTCGGACTCAGCTGAGGTCGAGGTCCTCGGGTACGGGTTTCGCTACGTCGGGCGTACGGAATGGTCGCTGCGCGATGCTGACTTCCGGATCGAGCCGGGGGAGCGGATCCTGCTCACCGGCCCGTCCGGGTCGGGCAAGTCAACTCTGTTGGCGGCGATGGCGGGCCTGCTCGGGCCGGATGCGGGTGACGCACAGGGCACCGTACGAGTCGATGGTCGTCCGGCGCGCGAAACGAGGGACCAGGTCGGAATTGTCTTCCAGGACCCCGACTCCCAGTTGGTGCTCAGCAGAGCCGGGGACGAGGTTGCTTTCGGCTTGGAGAACCGCGGGGTCCCTGCCGATCAGATCTGGCCACGGGTACGGGCCGCGCTCGATGCTGTCGGCTTCGGCTATCCGCTGGACCGTTCCACTCAGGCGCTGTCCGGCGGCGAGAAGCAGCGACTCGTCCTCGCCGGCGCACTTGTCACCGAACCCGGGTTGTTGCTCCTCGACGAACCGACCTCGCAGCTAGACCCCGACGGTGCCGACCTCATCCGCGCGGCAGTGGCCAGAATCCTCGCCACCCGCAACACAACCCTGATCCTGGTCGACCACGACGCCGACCCCTGGCTCCCCCTCATCGACCGCGTCATCGAGCTCCCCCTTTTTCCGACTCAGGGCGGCCCTGAGTCGTCGCCGGCGAATGAGGGCGGCCCTGAGTCGAACGATTCGAATCAGGGGCGCCCTGAGTCCGTGAAAATCGGGTGGAATCGGGCGTCCGCGCGGTTGCTGTCGGCCGAAGGGGTTGGGTTCTCCTATCCTGGGGCGGCCGCGGACCCGCCGGCGCTCGCCCCCACCGATATCGAGCTGTACGCCGGACAGGTCACCGCGATCACCGGGCCCAACGGTTCGGGCAAGTCCACACTCGGACTGCTACTGGGCGGTCTCCAGGAGCCCACGGTCGGGCGGATTCTCGCCAGCCCGGAACTGGCCGGAGCACTGGGCGATCGCCCCCCACACCGCTGGCGCGCACGGGATCTGGTTCACCGGATCGGCACGGTCTTCCAGAACCCCGAGCACCAGTTCCTCACCGGCCGCGTACGCGACGAACTGTCTCTCGGCCCGCTTCGCGCAGGTGCCACCAACCCGAGTGCCCATGACCGGGCCGAGGCACTCATGGTTCGGCTCGGGCTGACCTCGTACGCCGAGGCGAATCCCTTCACGTTGTCGGGCGGGCAGCAGCGGCGGCTGTCGGTGGCGACTGCCTTGGCTACCCGGCCCGACGTGCTGATCCTCGACGAGCCAACATTCGGGCAGGATCCGGTGACCTGGGCCGAGTTGGTCGCGCTGCTTACCGAAGCTCGGGACGCTGGAACCGCGATCTGCATGATCAGCCACGACAGGCGCCTCGTCGACGCGCTCGCCGATCAGGAGATCCGCCTCGGCCGGCCGGCCCGCACCACCTCTGTTGATCATCGGAATACAGGGGGGTTTTCCCCGGCCGGACCCCTGAATACCCCAGCGAATTCCGATGATCAACTTCAGCAGACCTCCGCAGCAGCTGCGGCACGAGTTTGGCTCGGGCGGATCAACCCGGTCGCCCAGATTCTTGCGATCCTCCTTATCACCTTCACCGCGCTGGCCACCGTCGACCTGCTCACACCGGCGGTCCTCGTCGCCGCCGAGATCACGTTGCTTCCCGCGGCCGGCCTGATCCGGCCCCGCGCCGTGTTCGCCAAAACCTGGCCACTACTGCTGGGCGCGGCCGGCATCGGGTGGGCCAATTTACTGTTCTCGGCCGGTGGAGGCTGGAACTGGGTGGAGTCGGCCGCTCTGGCGCTGCGCGTCATCGCGGTGGCCCTGCCCGGAGTCCTGTTCATCGCGAGCACCGATCCGGTACGGGTGGCCGACGCATTGACCATTCACTGGCGGGTGTCTACGCGCTGGGCATTCGGCGCGTTGGCAGCAATCCGCTTGGCCCCGCTGCTGGCCACCGAATGGCGCGCTATCCGCCTCGCTCGCAGGGCGCGCGGGGTTGACCCCGGCCGCAATCCGCTCGCCGCCGGGAGGTTGGCGGCCGGGGCTGCCTTCACCCTGTTGGTCGTAGCCATCAGGCGAGGGGCTCGGCTGGCCTTGGCAATGGATGCCCGCGGGTTCGATTCGACGGCGAGCATCCGTACGAACGCCCGAGGTTCGGTGCTCCGACGCCGCGACTACGCCTTCGTCGCGACTGTCGCCCTGCTCTGCGCGGCCGTGACCACGCTGGCCGTCACCACCGGGCTTTGGCACCCCGTCTTCACCAGCTGAACCTCACATCACCAGCCGAACCCCGCAATGTCACGCGCCGCGCTTGGGCACCTCATCCGGAGCGCTGAAGGGGAGAACCGGCGGGGGCTCGACCGGCGGCGGCTCCTCCGTGGTGGGGGTCGGCTCGGGGATCGGTACGGCCACCACCAGCGTGATCAAGTCTCCGGCGGCCACCTCGGTCCCCACTGCCGGAGTCACGTCGACCACCGTGCCAGGAGTTTCCTCGGACTCGACATCGACCCGTTGGAGATTCGTGAAGCCCGCGGCACGCAAGGTGTTCGCTGCCTCATCGACCGGGCGGCCGCGAACCTCGGGGATGGGCAGCACACCAGTACTGACAGTCAGCGTCACCGGGGAACCCGGGGCAACCTGGCTCCCCTCAGCCGGGCTGACGTCGATCACCTGGCCAGCAGTAGCCAGTGACGCCGCCGCCCGCGACGGCAGTACCTGGAAGCCGGCGCCCTCCAAGGTCTGGATTGCCTGCGCCTCGGTCAGGCCGATCACCGGCGGGATGCTGACCACATCCGGCCCGGACCCGACCGCGAAGTCCACCTCGGTGCCCTCGTCGACGGTCTGGTTCGCGGCCGGAGACTGCGCCACCACCAGACCCTCATCGGCGGCCTCCGACGCGACCTGGGTGACCTCGCCGACGGTGAGGCCGGCGGCCTCGATCGCCGTACGGGCCGCGGCCTCGGTCAGGTCGATGAGCGCTGGTACATCCACCGTCGTCGGGGCAGGAGGCGGCTCGTCCTCGCCATTGTTCAACAGCAGGAACAGCGCGACCGCGGCCCCAGCCAGAGCCAAGAGCGCAATGGTGAGCACCACGAATCCGATCCGGCGACGCCGCTCACTCCCGCCGTCCTCTTCGTCCTCGGCGTGCATGGGGACGGG
>Ga0208612_1000979_pt1 | contig 12015 bp, 14 predicted proteins | sample AntDryMetagUQ889_FD_188089 | JGI IMG/M metagenome (GOLD analysis project Ga0208612, IMG submission 188089) | Polar desert microbial communities from Antarctic Dry Valleys - UQ889 (SPAdes) | ecosystem: Environmental > Terrestrial > Soil > Desert | place: Antarctic Dry Valleys | collected 2008-12-31 | reverse complement strand
CAGCCGTGGTTTACGTCTACTCGAACGGATTCAACTCGCGCGAGTCGTTTCGCGAGATCAACAAGATCGGCGGCCGCAACTCTTGCGACCGGTCCTTCCTCAAGGAGAAGAAGGCCATGGGAATCGACTTTAAGGGACGTGACTTTTGCGAGTACTCGCCGCCGGTCGCAGGCGACAACGACCAGCCCGATCACGAGATCGTGGCCGAGGGGCGGATCCTCAAAGACACGCCCAAGAGCGTTCGCGAGCAGTCGTATCTGGGTGTTCGCGTGAGAGTGGGGGCGGGCACGTACTACGAGTTCCGCGTCACTCCCAAGGGACGGGACTTCAAGCTCAATCGCGAGCCCTCCGGGCCAGGCCTTCCCATCAGCGGCAGTTCGAGTCGCATCAACAAGCTCGGCGCGTCCAACAGGCTTCGCCTGCGGGTCACGAATGGCAAGGTGACGGCTTTCGTGAACGGCAAGTCCGTCGCGACCTATGCGGACCCGAACGTAAATCAGGTAACGGGACGAAAGGTCTCGTTCGGCCTCGGCAACACGAAGAAGGCGCGGTCCGGCCCAATCGGCATCATCAAATCGGTGAAGGTCGGCGTCCCGACTCCGTAGCTGTGCCAGGGCCGCTTCGCCGGTCCACGTAGTCTGAATACATGGCCACTGAAACGATCGACCGCCCGCGCACGGGCGGCCCGGGGGGTGGACTTGGGGGCAACTGGATCGTGATCGTCCTGAACGACAACCACAACACCTTCGATGGTGTTGCGAGCATCCTCGCCCGGTTCATCCCTGGGGTGAGCCTGGACGCGGGCTATCGCTACGCGGACCAGATCCACAATCAGGGGCGCGCAAGCGTCTGGACGGGCCCGCGAGAGCCCGCGGAGCTCTACTGGGAGCAGCTCTCAGACGCGGGGCTCACGATGGCGCCGCTGGAGCAGCACTGAGCGGCGGCTGTCCAGCGGCACTTTCCCCCGTCAGCTCAACCGCACCGGCAGGGTCAGCAGCTTGCCGCCGGGGCCGGGGGGAGAGGATCCGATAGCTCCGCGTGAGCGGCCACGGCTGCGCCGAAAGCGCTTGCCTGACTTCTCTCGACCGTTGAGCTGGTGAACGCGGGCCCCGACTAGAACCCTCAGCTCCTCGGTGCGGCTGAAGGGATCGGCAACGCTCTCGCCAGTCCTCATCGACATCGCGATCAGAAGCCGTCCTTCGACCTCGGCGCCGATCAGGGGGGCCTCGGGGCGCTCTTTCGAATCGAGCTGGGCGAGGCGCTCGATCGCGGCTTCGTCGGATGGGCCGAGCCGGCGGATGGTGATTCCAGTAGTGGTTGTGTTCTCGGTCATTCGATACCTCCTGGGGTGGGAACGCTCGGCGCGTCCGTTTCGTGATGTCCACACTCTCTCGCTCGAGCGGGATAAGCGCAACAGGAAGTTCTTTGGGTCGTGATAAGGTGGGCTAATGCTTGATGTGAAGCGTCTTCGAATCCTTCGCGAGGTCGTCTCGAAAGGGTCGTTCTCCGGCGCAGCCGATGCCCTGTATCTCTCCCAATCGGCCGTGAGCCAGCAAATCGCGACGCTCGAGCGCGAGGTGGGGATGAGTCTTTTGGAGCGAACGCGCGAGGGAACCAAGCCGACGGATGCCGGGCGCGTTCTAGTCGAACACGCCGAGGCAGCGATCGCGAGGCTAGACGAGGCGGAGCGCGAGCTTCAAGCCATCGCCGGGCTGGAAGGGGGCGAAGTACGAATCGCGAGCTTCCCCAGCGCCAGCGCGACGCTGCTCACGCTTGGCGTCTCTGACTTCGTCTCGCGCTATCCCAAGGTGAGGCTGAACGTCGCCGACGCCGAGCCCGAAGTCTCGGTGCCTCGCCTCCGCGCGGGCGAGCTCGACCTCGCGATTACCTTCGACTACCCACAGGTTCCTGAGGCCGAGGACCGTGATCTCGAGCGCACGCTCCTTCTCACCGAGACGATGCACGTGGCGCTGCCCGAGAGCCATCCCTTGGCCTCGCGCGAACGAGTGAAGATGACGGATCTCTCAGAGGAGGACTGGCTGAGCGGCGGCTGTCCCAGCTCCTGCGGGATCATCGTCCAGAGGACCTGCCGGGACGCAGGCTTCGAGCCGCGCATCGGCTTCGAGTCCGACGACTACAACGTCCTCCAAGGCTTCATCGCGGCCGGCCTCGGCGTCACTCTCCTCCCCGACCTGGCTTTGCCGACGCTCCGCTCGGACGTCGTGGTTCGCCCGACGGATCCGCCCGCGCCGATGCGCCGGGTATGGGCGACGACCCGCCGCACCCGCTCCGCGGCAACGGACGCGATGCTGGGAGCCCTCGTCTCAGCGGGCGAGCTCTTCGCCACCCAGGCGGAGGCGAAGCTCGAAGCGGTCGCTTAGGGCCGCTCAGCCCGTGCGGTCGAGTGCCGCTTCGGCGACGAGCGAGTGCCAGACCGGGTAGAGCGGCTTGTGGTAGTAGGAGAGCGCTGCCTGGCGGAGCGCCGCGAGCTCATCAGAGGCCCAATAATCCTCAAAGTCCGTGCGGTCTTCCCACACCGAAACCTGTCTGAAATGAAGCGGGTCGTCGATGTTGCGGGTCAGATAGCAGGTGCTGGCTCCATGCGCCAAGGCGCGGTCGAGCGCCGGGCGCCAGATCTCGAACCAGCGGTCGGCTCGGAACGGGTTTATATGCCAGTCGATGTTGTTGACGTGCATCGGCGGTGAATCCTATCTCTGAGGAGCGACGCTGGCGACTCGCTCGCCTACGCGCCCACCTCTGCCCAGATCGCGCCGGGGCCCTCTTCGTCTTGGCCCTCGTTCTTCGAGGTTGCGCCGACCATCGCGGTGATCTTGCCCGCGTGCTTGTTCTCATGCATGAGCTGATGCGCCTCGGGGATGCCGTCGAAGTCCATCGCCTTCCACAGCACCGGGCGGATCTTGCCCTCGGCCATTAGCTGGTTCGCGCGCATGCACTCATACGCGTTCGCGAAGTGCGAGCCCAGGATCTCTTTCTGCTTCATCCACAGGTAGCGGACGTCGAAGTCGAGCGTGTAGCCGGAGGTGGCGCCGCAGATCACGACTTTGCCGAAGGGCTTGACCGTGAAGACCGAGGTGGGAAAGGTCGCCTGGCCGACGTGCTCGAAGACGATGTCGGGCGCGTCGCCCAAAATGCCCTTTACCTTCTTCGCGAAGGCACGGGTGACGCCGAAGCGCTCCTTCTCCTCGTCGGCGGACTCGCCGCCCTTTCGCATCATCCCCGCGAACTCGTTTCGGTTGATGTAGTCGACCGCGCCGAGCGACTTGACGAGCTCGCCCTTCTCCTCGGAGGAGACGACGCCGACCGCGTTCGCGCCCGCCGCTTTTGCGAGCTGGACGGCAAAGACGCCGAGGCCTCCGGCGGCGCCCCAGATCAGAACGTTGTGGCCGGCCTGGATGTTGCACCGGTTCATAAGCATCCGATAGGCCGTGAAGTAGGTGAGGCCGTAGGCGGATGAGTCGACCCAGGAGAGATTCTTCGGCTTCGGCAGGAGCTGCTGGGCCTGGACCTTCGTGAACTGGGCGAACGAGCCCCAGGTCGTCTCATAGCCCCAGATCTTCTGTGACGGCGCGGCCATCGGGTCGAGGCCGTGTACCTCGACGTCCTCGTATGAGGCCTGGTTGCAGTGGACGACGACCTCGTCACCCGGCTTCCAGTTGGTGACGCCTGCGCCGACCTTCCAGACGACGCCCGAGGCGTCCGATCCGCCGATGTGGTGGCCGAACTCGGGGTGGTCGCCGTAGCCGAAGACGGAGACGGGCTTCCCGAGCGCCGCCCATACGTTGTTGAAGTTGACGCCCGCAGCCATGACGCGCACGATCACCTCGAAGGCGCCGGGCTCGGGCACCTCGATCTCCTCGATCTGGAAAGCGTCGGTGGGCTCGCCCTGGCGCTCCTCGCGGATCACCCACGCGGCCATCGTTTCCGGCAGCGTGCCGGGCTCCACGTCGAGGTTCGAAACTTCGGATACGTCAACTGCCACGTGAGATCAACTCCTGCGTCGGTGGGAAGGGCCGCGGAAGCGTATCGGCAACCGGGTGGTTGCTGATTACCGCGCTATCCGCGGATTTCCGCAACCACCACGCAATCTCGCGCCCGGCGTCAGCTTTGCGTCCGGAGGCGCGACTACCTTCGAGAGTCCACATGGAAGCCTCGGAGAAACCACAGCTTGAACTGGGCGATGAGCCCGGCGGGACGGTGCGTGCGCTCGGCGACCGCATCGTCATCGAAGGCCTGAGCGTCGAGGACGCTCGGGCCGCACGGCTGGTCCGCGAGCGGTCGCAAGCCGGCACGCCCGGCTCCAAGACGATCCGCGACGCGATCGAGATCGGCGCCCGAGTCCTCGACTCCGAGGAAACCGCCGTAAACGTCGACTACGTGCGCCGCGAGCTGGAAGCCGGCCTCGGTGAGCTCGACTCCAAGCTCGGAGAGACTCTTCAGGGCAGCGCGGAGGCAATCGCCGAGCAGATCGAGGACGCCTTCGACGGCGATGACTCAGTGCAGGAGCAGCTTCGCGAGATCGTCGCCAAGAACACGCGCGAGCAACTCGAAGCCGTCGCGCGCCTCCTCACCGCCGAGGATTCGACGAATCCGCTGGTCAACGTCCAAAAGCACTTCGGCAAAGCGATGCTCGAGGCCGAGGAGCGAAATCGCACTGAGGTCGAACGCTTGCGCGACTCGCACTCGAAGGAAGCGCGCGCGATGCACGGCCAGGTCGCCGAGCTCCGCAAGGAAATTTCACGCTTGCTCGAGCGCGAGGATGCCGACCGGAGGGTCGCGGAAGAAGTCGAGCGGGGCACGGCAAAGGGCCGCAGCTTCGAGGACATGGCCCACGCGATGCTCGCGGAGATCGCGAGTAATCACGGCGACGCTGCTCATCACACGGGTGACGAATCCTCAGATGCCGGAGGAAAGATGGGCGACACCGTTATCGAGGTGGGAGGCGCGACTTCGGCACCGCTCGCAACGATCGTGTTCGAAGCGAAAAACAAGCGACTGCCTTACAACGAAGTCTGGCCAGAGCTCAATGGGTGCATGGCTGAGCGGGACGCGTCTTATGCAGTCCTCGTAGTCGCCGGTGAAGACAAGGTGCCCAGTCGGCTTGAGGAGCTGACTGAGTATCAGGGAAACAAGATGGTGGTCGTCCTTGACCGGAACGACCCAGACCCTCTAGCGCTCAAGCTGGCCTACCGGTATGTGCGTGCTCGGGTTCTCGCGGGTGGTTCATCCGCGCTGGAGGTCGACGCTGCTGGCGTCCGCGACGCGGCCGAGGAGGCCGCTGCGAGGCTCAAGCGTGCCAACCGCGTCCGGAAGTCCTTGACGAGCGTTACCAACAGCGCCAAGGCGGCAGGCGACGAGTTCGACGAGATGGTGAAGGACGTTGAGCGCTGCCTGACTCGGATCGAGTCACTCGTCGCGGCGGCCGCCGCCGACGAAGGAAGCGAATAGCTACGGAAGCAGCAGGTCGTTCTGAGACGACTCGCCGGGCGGGCCGACGACGATCTCGGTTGGCTCGATCGTCCCGCTCTCGCCGGCGAACGCTTCGTACTCGCCCTCCTCGAGGGCTGTCTTGATCGAGCCGGTGCCGGCCGGGGGGATCTCGCCGGAGCTGGCGTCGGTCGGGCCTTCCAGCACAAGTTCGGTCGGCTCGCCGGTCTGATTCGAGATCGTGATTACGACGAGTCCGGCGGCCGGGTCGGTAGGCGCGACCGTGACGCTGTTGTCGTCGATCGCTGCTGTCAGCTCCACCGGGCTCGGCGGGCGTGGGTTATTTTCGAAGTCATCTTCGCCGCAGCCTGAGACGCCCACGAACAACGCACAGCAGACGGCTGCCGTTGCGGCGCGGGAACCTCCAATGGCATGGGCTACCTCCCGAAACCTCATCTCCGTCGCAAACCCTATTCGACCCGTAGGTCGCCTGTCATGTCGTCTATTCGCTGAACGGCAGATTGACCACTTCGGCAGCGATCTCGCCACCGACGAGAACTTCGTCGCCGGGCCCTGCCTCGCGCCTCAGGATCGCGAGCGCGATGGGGCCGTGGGCGGGCGATAGGACGGCCGTGCCGATCTTCCCCAGCTCCTTCTCGCCTAGCGCCACGACCGCACCAGCCTCGGTCTCGGCCTCGAGGCGAAGGCCACGGAGGTGGCGGTTCGGCTTGCCCTTGTAGTGGAGGCGGGCGACGGTCTCCTGGCCGATGTAACAGCCCTTCGTAAAGCTCACGGCGCGCTCGTTGATGCCCGCCTCTTGAGGAATCGTCTCCTGGGTCATCTCGCGACCGTGGCGCGGGCGGCCACTTTCGACGCGGACGATCTCGAGCGCGTCCTCGGTCACCTGGGCGATGCCGCGAGCGGCCAATGCCTCCAGCGTGCGCTCGGAATCTTCGGCTGCAACCACGAGGTCGAGGCCAAGGTCCGTGCGGATCGAGAGGACTTCGATCCCGTCGATCCGGTCCTCGGCGTGATCGTTCTCCCAGCCCAGGGGCGCGAGGCCCGCCAGCTCAGCCGACGCGGGCCCCACGATCGAGATCAGGGCGAGCGAGCCGGTGTGGTCTTCGACGGTGACATCACGCCCGACCGAGTACATGGTGAGGTGGCGAACGACCGCGGCGAGCGCCTCGGGTTCGACTCCTATTCGGAAGCCATCTGTGGTCCGAAGGATTCGCATGTCCGCCTGCATGCGGCCCTTGCGATCGAGCAGCGCCGAATAGGCGCCCTTGCCGGGCTCGATCGCCTCGACGTCGTTAGTCACCTGCCCCTGCACGTACTCGGCTGCGTCGGGGCCGCCGACCGAGACGAAGCCACGTTTTCTGACGGCAGCACCGGCCTCCTCGCGGAGCGCCCGGTACTGCCCGTCCAGCTCGATCGCAACCTCGCTCACCTCTCCGATTCTAGATTGCGGCGACTTTCGCCCATCGGCGGGGGTCAGACCCGGGGTCAGACCCCTTTAGGGTTTTGATGTGTCAAACTTTGGGTTGTGGACGAACTAAACAACGAAGACGAGCGCGCCCTGAAGCTCAGCCGCCGGCGCCTTCTGGCCGGAAGCCTTGCCGCCGCCCCGGCTCTTGCGGCGCTCCACGAGGCCGTCCCGCACCAAGGTGTCCACGACGCGCTGGGCGGCAACCAGCACGCGGGCGCACAGGCGGCGGGCGGCGGGCATGGCGCGGCGCACTCCGCGAAGGCCTCGGCATCGGGCGTCACCCACGCCCACCTCAACGGCCTGGGCACTGCCGGCGCGACGTTCAGGGACGGCGCGTCCGTGGACCACGACGCCAACGGCTTCAACCCGACAGAGATCCTGCGCGATTTCGACTACGGCAAGACCACGCGCCTGCCGAACGGGCGGGTCCTGCGCGAGTGGCAGCTCATCGCCGCCGACAAGGAGATCGAGGTCGCCCCGGGGGTTAAGTTCCCGGCCTGGACCTACAACGGCCGCGTGCCCGGCCCGACGCTTCGCTGCACCGAGGGCGATCTGCTTCGCATCCGCTTCGTCAACGGCTCCGCCCACCCGCACACCGTCCACTTTCACGGCCTTCACCCCTCGGCGATGGACGGCGTGCCCGGCGCCGGCGACGGCATCATCGACCCGGGCGAGTCCACCACGTATGAGTTCGACGCCGAGCCGTTCGGGCTTCACCTCTATCACTGCCACGTATCGCCGCTCGCCGAGCACATCGCCCGCGGCATGTACGGGACCTTCATCGTCGACCCCAAGGAGGCGCGCCCCGACGCGGACGAGCTGGTGATGGTCCAGAACGGGTGGAACACGACCTTCGACGCCGAGGGGAATCAGCTCTACGCCGTGAACGCGATCCCCTTCCACTACGTGAACGACCCGATCAAGGTCGCTCGCGACGAGTTGATCCGGATTTACCTCGTGAACATCCTCGAGTACGACCCGATCAACTCGTTCCACGTCCACGGCAACTTCTTCAACCACTTCCCGACCGGCACCTCGCTGACGCCGGTCGAGTTCACCGACACGATCATCCAGGGCCAGGCGCAGCGCGGGATTCTGGAGATGAAGTTCCCGAGCCCGGGGCCATTCATGTTCCACGCCCACAAGACCGAATTCGCCGACCTCGGCTGGATGGGCTTCTTCGAGGTCGGCGAGTGAGCGAGCGGGTTCCGCTCTGGGCGCTTGCCGGTGGCGTGATCGCGCTGATCGCGGCCGCGCTCGCGACGATCGCGATCGTGGGCGGCGACACGCTGCCGGACAGGGCGGGCCCGCCGATCGAGGAGCTCGCGGTTGAGAGGGAGCGCCTCGAGCTGAACGAGATCGAGCTGACCGTCCGCAACACCGGGCCTGACCCGGTTCAGATCGCCCAGGTGTTTGTCGCCGACGCCTACGTCAACTTCGAAGGTGCCGAGGAGCCGATCGAGCGGCTCGGATCGGAGAAGATCACGCTCGAGTTCCCCTGGCAGGACGGCCAGCCTTACCTGATCTCGATGATCACCTCGACCGGGCTCGTGATCGAGCACCAGATCGACGCGGCCGTCGCGACTCCCGAGACGGACGGCGATCTGTTCGCCCTGATGGCCCTGCTCGGACTCTACGTCGGCGTGATCCCGGTGACGCTCGGGATGCTCTTGCTGCCCGCGATGCGCCGCTTCCGCCCGACCTGGATCAGGGTCGTGATGGCGGTGACCGTGGGGCTCTTGGCGTTCCTCGCCGTCGACGCCGGCCTGGAGGGCTTCGAGATCGCAGGCGAGTCGGGAGGCGCCTTCGGCGGCACCGAGCTGGTCCTGCTCGGCGCAGGTCTCGCGTTCATGGCGCTCACCGCCGTGGACCGGTTTCTCAAGTCGCGGCGCGACGCCGAAGACGGGGCGAGCGGCGCCCGCCTGGCGCTGATGATCGCGATCGGCATCGGCCTTCACAACATGGGCGAGGGGCTCGCGATCGGCTCGGCCTACGCGATCTCCGAGCTGGCGCTGGGCGCCGCGCTCGTCGTCGGCTTCGCCATCCACAACACCACCGAGGGCTTCGCGATCGTCGCCCCCCTCGTGCGCGATCAGGAGCGCCCGCCTCTTCGGCGGCTGGTCGGCCTGGGCGTAATCGCAGGCGCGCCGGCGATCCTGGGCGCGGTGATCGGCGCGTCGGTGACGAACGCCGAGCTCTCTGCCTTCCTTCTCGGCCTGGGCGTCGGCGCGGTGATCCAGGTCATCGTCCAAATCGCCCCGGCGATGCGCGAGAAGGGTGGCCCGACGCTCGACGCCCTGACCGCCTCGGGCATCGCGGCGGGCGCGATCGCGTTCTATCTGACCGGCCTTCTGGTCAGCGTGTAGGTGCGAGGCATGGCTCACTCAGGCTTCAGACGCGACCCCCAGGCCCTCAACACCGAGGCAGTCGAGGACTACGCGAAGGCGCTCCACGCGCTCGCCCAGCGCTCGAACGGACCGGTCACCACCTCGGCGCTGGCTGAGCGGCTTGGCGTCTCGGCGGGCTCGGTCACCTCGATGCTGAAGCGCATGCACGAGATGGGCCTCGCTGCCCACGAGTCCTATCGCGGAGCGCTCCTTACCGAGCGCGGCGAGCGTGTAGCGCTCGAGGTGATTCGCCACCACCGCCTGCTCGAGTCGTACCTGGCAGAGGTGCTCGGCATGCCCTGGGACCGCGTCCACGACGAGGCCGAGGTGCTCGAGCACTATATCTCCGAAGAGCTCGAGCAAAGGATCGCCGAGGCGCTCGGCGATCCCGAGCGCGATCCCCACGGCGACCCGATCCCGAACGCCCAGCTCGACCTCGCCACCGACGACACGGTGAGCCTCTCGGAGCTCGAGCCGGGCGCGGTCGTCTCGTTCGCTCGCGTGTCCGACTCCGACCCGGAGATGCTTCGCTACCTCGACGAGCGCGGGATCAGGCCGGGCGCCGAGCTTTACCTGACAAGCCGTGACCCGTTCGACGGGCCTCTCCACGTCATCGTTGAGGGCTCCGAGCACGTCCTGGGCGAGCGGCTTGCAGGAGCGATTCGGGTCGTCACCGCGGTATAGGCTGGCCGCATGGCCCTCGCCGAGCGCTTTCAGGAGATCCTCGACTCGCTGCCCGACGACTGGACCGACCTGACGCTCGACTTCCGCCTCCCCAGCGAGGAGCGCTACATCGACGCGGCGGTGATCCTCACGCAGGTGAACGCCCAGCCCTATTCCAAGGCCGACTGGCACTGGCGCATCCTGGTCGCGAACAAGTTCGGCCACGCGGCGGCGGCGCAGACCGTCAAGGGGACGCTGGCGCTCCTAGACGGCGAGGGGATCGAAGGCGAGATGGTCCTCCGCGATTTCCGCGAGGGCCGCGCCGAGATCACGCAGATGTGGGGTCGCCCCGAGTCGGTCCGCCAGCATTTCCGCCGTTCCCGCCGCCTCTAACGGCCCGCCGAGGTCGATCTCGGCGGTTAGGGGGTGGGGATGCCGCTGGCCCGAGCGAAGCGCTCCCAGTTCTCGTAGCGCGCCGGGTCGAGCGATCCCGGCTTGACTCCTGCGGAGAATGCTTCGGCCTCGACCAGCGCCTCCATCTGTGCTTCTTGGGAGCCTCGGTCGAGCCCATCCACCGCATCGAGGAGATCCTCGAGCGCGGCGTCCGGCTCTGAGGCGGCGAGCTCGTACCCGCGCTCGAGGCCGGCCTGCATCGCCTCGACGAGCTCGGGCTCCGCATCGGCAAACTCCGGCGTCGTCACCACCAACAGCTCGGGAAACGGCTCTGCGGCGACGTCTCCGACCCGGAACTCTCGCGTCTCGATCCCGAGCTCCTGGAGCGCCACTCCCTCGGCGTTCCAGAACGCCGTCGCGGCGTCCAGGCGCCCGGCCGAGAGCGCCGCCACGGCATCGAAGCCGATCACAGTCCGCTTGATCGAGGCCGGGTCGCCGCCGTCCGCCTCTACGACCGCATCGAGAACAGCGTCGTCGGATGGCAAGCCGGTGACTCCTACCTCGGTGCCCTCCAGGTCGCTCGGCCGGCGCACGACGTCGCCATCCGCCGCGATCACCGACGCCAGCGGCACCTGCACAATCGCTCCGAGTGGCTCCAGCCCGAATCCGCGATCCGACGCGGTGCCGAGATCGTTGATGTCAATCACCGCGAAGTCGGTGCGCCCGGCGGCGAGCAGCTTTGGGGCATCGGTCGAGTCGCCGGGCGGGCGGATCTCCAGATCGAGCTCGACGCCCTCCACCGAGAACCAGCCTTGTTCCTGGGCCGCGTAGATGCCGGAGTGGACGGCGTTCGGCGTGAAGTCGAGCACAAGGGTCGCCTCGCCAGAGGCGCCCGGTTCAGCACCGTCCTCGCCGCATCCTGTAAGAGCGAGGACGGCCGCCAGCAGCGCGACCATCCGTTTCATGTGGCGCTGAGCCTAGATGCCTAGGAGGTATAGGCTCGCGGCCGTGGCTGACCACAACCTTTCCGAGGAGCTTCTGGTCCACGTCGAGATCCCGAAGGGGTCGCGGAACAAGTACGAGTACGACGAGGGGATCGACCGGATCGTCCTCGACCGCTTCCTCTCCTCGTCGATGGTCTACCCGACCGACTACGGCTACCTGATCGACCACTGGGGCCGCGACGGCGATCCGCTCGACGCGATGGTCTGCGTCTCGGAGGCGACGTTCCCGGGGTGCGTCATCGCCGTGAAGCCGATCGCGCTGTTCAAGATGCGAGACGAGGCGGGCGAGGACGACAAGGTCGTCTGCGTCCCAAACCAGGATCCCGGCTGGAATCACGCGGAGACCCTCGAGGACATCCCGAAGCAGCTTCAGAACGAGATCACGCACTTCTTCTCCGTCTACAAGCAGCTCGAGGGCAAGGAGGTCGAGGTCGATGGCTGGAAGACCCTGGAGGAGGCTCGTGAGGTGATCGAGGACGGCAAGCGCCTCTGGGACGAGCGCATGGGGTCTGACCCCTCCTAGACACGCTCTTGATCGGCGCGGGACGCGCGAGGCTTCTGTACTTCGGTGGGTGGGGAAGCTACGCGTCGCACTCATGGCGGCGGGCACCGGGCTGCTCCTGTCCGCGGCTCC
>Ga0208612_1000978_pt1 | contig 12025 bp, 9 predicted proteins | sample AntDryMetagUQ889_FD_188089 | JGI IMG/M metagenome (GOLD analysis project Ga0208612, IMG submission 188089) | Polar desert microbial communities from Antarctic Dry Valleys - UQ889 (SPAdes) | ecosystem: Environmental > Terrestrial > Soil > Desert | place: Antarctic Dry Valleys | collected 2008-12-31 | reverse complement strand
CTAGGACGCGGGGGGGGGCCGACACACGAGGGGCGCGCGGACGCGGGGGGGCCGACGCACGAGGGGCGCGCCGACGCCGGGGGGGCGAAGATCCGCGCGCTCCGCCCTTGCTCGGATGATGGGCCGCACGTCTACCATGGCCGACGTGAGCGTCGCCGAGCGCATGACTGCTGACGAGTACCTGGCGATGGACGACGAGCGGTGGGGAATGGAGCTGATCGCCGGGGGGGTCGTAGTGGAGCAGGCGAGTCTGGTTCATCAGCGAACCGTGAGGACGCTCTTCGTCGCTCTCTGGGAGTGGAGCCAGGCTGGTGATGGTCGCGGCGAGGTGATCTTCTCGCTCGACGTGAAGCTCGATGACGCCAACGTCTTCGGTCCGGACCTGCTCTGGTACGCGGCCGGGCACGGTCCGGCCGAGGATCGGCCCCGCCCGCACCCCGTCCCCGACTTGGCCGTCGAGGTTCGCTCACCTTCCACCTGGCGCCACGACGTAGGCGTCAAGAAGGCCCTCTACGAGGATCACGGCCTCTCCGAGCTGTGGCTGGTCGACACCGAGGGCGCCACCGTGCTCGTCTTCCGCCGCTCTGAGCCGCGGGCGGACCGCTTCGACGTCGCGCTCGAGCCCGGCCGCGAGGAGACGCTCACCTCGCCGCTGCTGCCAGGCTTCGGGCTGGCGCTCGACGAGCTCTTCCAGCGCTAGCGGCACGTCCGGACAAGCTCGTGGTTGCCTTGCTGGCCGAAGGTCGGCCCTGGCCAGGAAGCGCGAGGCCGAATCCGCGGGGCCGAGGTCCGTCGGCCGTTCTCACCCAAGGCCTAAATAAACTCGCTCCCCTGTCGATGGATGTTCGAGTGGGAGAGGCCCGATCCAACCATCGGCGGGAGGACGGCGCCGCCGGGCGCAGGTGCCGCGCCGGGTGCCTGTTCGACCGCTGGCTCGGGCTCGCCCTCGCGCTCGGCCTTGCGATCGCCGCGCTCGACGTCCTCCTTGGCGCCGAGGTGAGGCTCGGCGCGATGCTCGTGCTCGCGCCGCTCGTGACTTGCATGCGGTCCGGCACTCGCCATACCGCGCTCGCGGGGCTCGTCGCGCTCGTCCTCGTGGGAGCGCTCGGATTGACAGACGGGAGCTTCGCCCACGCCGATCACCTGACGCGCCTGCTCGCGGTGGCGCTCGGCGGGGGGGTGGCGGTCGTGATCGCGCGCATCCGCCAGGAGCACGAGGCCACCGAGGCCCGGCTCGCCGCCGTGCTCGAGAGCGCGCTCGACTGCGTCATCTCCATCGACCACCGGGGCCGTGTGCTCGAGTTCAACCCCGCCGCCGAGGCGACCTTCGGCTACCGGCGCACGGAGGTCTTGGGGCGTGAGCTCGCCGAGCTGATCTTGCCGCCCCGGCTGCGGGAGGGGCACCGAGCGGAGCTCGCCCGCTATCGCATGACCCGCGAGTCGGGAATGCTGGGAACCAGGCTCGAGACGACCGCGATCTGCGCCGACGGCCGCGAGCTGGTTGTCGAGCTGGCAATCACCCGGACCGGCGACGCCGCCGGCAGGCCCCGGTTCACGGCGTTCCTGCGCGACATCACCGAGCGCAGGCAGACGGAGGAGCGACTCGCCCACCTCGCCCTGCACGACCCGCTCACCGACCTGCCCAACCGGCGCCTGCTGGTGGACCACTTGGCGCTCTCGTGCGGCCGCGGCCGGCGTAGCGGGGTGCCCACGGCACTGCTGTATCTGGACCTCGACGGCTTCAAGGCGATCAACGACCAGCTTGGCCATAGCGCAGGTGATGAGCTCCTGGTGGCGCTCGGGCTCCGGCTCAAGGAGGCGGTGCGTCCCGCGGACACGGTGGCCCGCCTCGGCGGCGACGAGTTCGCCGTGCTGTGCGAGGACATGCCGGACGACGACGAGGCCGCCGCGATCGCGCTGCGGGTGTGCGGCGCGGTCGAGGAGCCAATCGAGCTGGCCGACGGCCGGAAGGTCGCGGTCAGCGCCAGCGTCGGGCTGGCCACCAGCCGCGGCCAAGACGATACGCCCGACTCCCTGATCGCTCGAGCGGACGCCGCGATGTACAAGGCCAAGCAGCGCTCGAGGGGCCGCGAGGACGTGCTCGCGGTCTGCCTCGACGCTGCGTAGCGCTACAGAGGCTCGCGGGCCGCAGCGGCAATTGAAGCTCGTAGCTCCGCTCCGCGAACCCGGAGCCCCTGCGGCGGAAGTTGCAGCTGCGCCCAAGCGCTCCCGGTGATATGCAGTGTCGGCCCGTGTCCCGTTCCTGGCCCTGGAAGCGCCGCCGCGCCGAGCTCGCAGAGCCGGACGGGTTTGGCGGCGATGACTACGGGCCGCGTCGCGCCGACTTGCTCCTGTCGAGCGATCACCCGATCGGCAGCGGCGAAGAGGATCGGCTCGGGCGTAGGCCGTTCGCGGAGCTGGTGGCTGCCGAGATCGCCGCGGCGCCGCGCGTCGGCGGCTTCGTGACCGCGGTCACGGGCTCCTGGGGCAGCGGCAAGACCTCGGTCATCAACATGGCGGTCGAGGACCTGGAGGCGCAGGGGGCGGCGACGGTGCTGGTGTTCAATCCGTGGCTGTTCTCGAGCACGGAGCGGCTCGCCGAGCACTTCTTCCGCGAGCTCGGCACCCAGCTCGGTGAGGCTGGCGAGCACCGCCTCGCGCAAATCGGTGAGCAGCTGAGCATCTACGGCCAGCTCGTCGGGCCGCTCGCGCGCGCGGCCGGCCGCGGCGCGGAGAGGAGCCTGCGCAGCCTGCTGATCCAGCTGACCGACGAGCTCACGAAGCTGCGGGAGCCGATCGTGGTGATCGTCGATGACCTCGATCGTCTGGGCGCGGACGCGGTTCGCGAGGTCGTTCGGCTCGTACGGCTCGCCGGCGACTTCCCGAACGTCATCTATCTGCTGGGGTTCGACAGGGCGCGGGTCGAACGGGCGCTCGGAGAGGGCGAGGGCCAGGAGCAGGTCGCCGAGGGCCGCGCCTATCTCGAGAAGATCGTGCAGGTCAGCCATGAGGTGCCTCCGCCCGAGGCCGAACGGCTCACCGAGCTGACCGAGGAAGCCGTGTCTCGCGCGATCGGAAAGGTCTCGGGCCTCACGTTGGATCCTGAGGCATTCCTCGACGTCTTTGCGCTCGGTATCCGGCCGATGATCACGACGGTACGCGACGTACGCAGGTACGCCAACCTGCTGGCATCGAGGGTGCGTCTCCTCGGAGCCCAGGTCGAGGTCTCCGACGTGCTTGCCCTCGAGGCGATTCGGGTCTTCGCCCCCGACAGTCACAAGTTGATCGCCTCGTCGCGCGAGGCGCTCACGACCCCGGCATCGATCGGCACCGGCGCCCGGGCTGCAGACGACGCGGAGAGGGCCCAGATCGTGGCCATCCTCGAGGCCGCCGGCGATCGTCGCGATGCGGTCGAGGAGCTGATCCGCCGCACCTTCCCGGCGTCCGCACGCCACCTTGGGGGCGGCTCTCGCTTCGGCCCCGGTTGGCTTCCGACGTGGCACCGCACGCGGCGGGTAGCCCACCGCGAGATCCTCGACATATATCTGACGAGGACGATTCCCGCCGGGGTCGTCTCGGCGCAGGAGGCCGACGCGGTCTTCGCCAGCCTCGAGCATCGAGACGAGCTCGAGCAGCGTCTCGCGCGCCTCGACGAGCGCCAGTTAGAGGTGATGCTCGAGCGCCTCGAGCATTACGACGGAAACTTCCCGAGCGAGTGCCCCGAGGTGCCGATCGCCGTGCTGTTGAACCAGTTCGAGCGGCTTCGAGCGGGCCGCCGGGGCCTCTACGACCCGGGCGCGGAGATCAAGCTCCCGCGCGTCGTCCTCCGGCTTCTGCGAAGGCTCGACCCCGGACGCGTCGAGGCGACAGCTCGCGCCGCCCTGCCCGAGATCGCGCCATTGAGCGCCCGGATGGAGCTGATCGACCTGATCGGCCATCGCGAAGGAGCGGGACACGGATTGGTCGCCGAGGAGGCCGCGATCCAGCTCGAAGCGGAGCACGTACTGCGGATCCTCGGCGCGGACCTCGAGGCGCTCTCCGAGGAACGCAACCTGACGCCGCTGATCGCGCGAGCGTGTCAGTGGGATCTCGCCCGCGGGCGCGAGCTCGCCGTCAAGCTCGCGCGCGACGATCGGCGCCTCTTGCGACTCCTGCGTAGCGCCACCGGGCAGAGCGGCGGGGGCACGGCCGGCAGCGACCCCCGGCCGGGGGCCTACGAGCTGAACTGGCACGGGCTGGCCGACCTCTTCGGCGAGGAGGCACTGATCGAGCGGATCGCGGCGCTACCGAAGGGGGCCGAGGGGAAGGCCGATGCGCGTGCCAGGGCTGGAGCCGGGCAGGCGCGACTGCATGCGCGCAAGCTGAGCCGCGCCGCAGCGGAGGCGCGCCGGGGCACTAGACACTAGATCAGGTTCGAGAACGACGCGCCCACGTCGCGCGCTAGGTCGAACAGCGGGGCGGGCACGATGCCGAAGAAGATCGTCGCCGCCGCGGCGACGATTGCCACGAAGGCGACTTCCGGCTGGGCCTTCAGGTCGGCCTCCGGCGACCAGCCGGCAAGCGGCTTCGCGTGGCGAGGCGGAAACGTCGGCAGCTCGATCTCGAGCCGGCCCAGCCACATCACCGCGATCACCCGCAGGTAGTAGACGAGCGAGATCATCGAGCCGACGACGATCACGATGCCGAGCCAGGCGTACTCGCCTGCCACGCTGGCGTCGATCAGGTAGAACTTCCCGATGAAGCCGGCGGTGGCGGGAAAGCCCGCGAGCGAGAGCATCGCGATCGTCATCGGCCAGGCAAGCCACGGGCTCGCACGTCCGAGGTCGGCGATCGAGTCGAGGTCGTCGCCGTGCTCGGAGACCCGCTCGCGGGCGATCACGACGGCGAAGGCCGCCACGTTCATGAACAGGTAGGCGGCGAGGTAGAACGCGGTCGCCTGAACTCCCAGCCGCGTGCCGACCACGACCCCTGCCAGCAGATACCCGGCCTGCGCCACGCCCGACCAGGCGAGCATCCGCTTGAGCGAGCGCTGCGCGATCGCGCCGGCGTTGCCGATCACGATCGTGACCGTTGCGAGGATGGCGAGCGCCGGCCCCCACTGCACCTGCACGTCGGGGAGGGCCTCGGCGAAGAAGCGCAGCGTGATCGCGAACGCCGCCGCCTTGGTGGCCACCGCCATGAAGCTCGTGACCGGCGTGGGGGCGCCCTGGTAGACGTCGGGCGTCCACTGGTGGAAGGGGGCGACGGAGGCCTTGAAGGCGAGCCCCGTCATCGTGAGCGCGATGCCCGTGAGCAGCAGCGGGTCGGTGACCCCCACCGAGTCGCTGATCGCCGCGGCGATCCCCTCGAAGTCGGTCGAGCCGGCGGCGCCGTAGATCAGCGCAAGCCCGTAGAGGAGCGTCGCCGAGCCGACCGAGCCGATCACCAGGTACTTGAGCCCCGACTCGAGCGAGCGGGCCCGGCGCAGCTCTCCGGCGCAGAGCACGTAGAGCGGGATCGAGAGCAGCTCGAAGCCGACGAACACCGTGATCAGGTTCTCCGCCCCCGCCAGCACCACCATGCCCGCGACCGAGCCGAGCAGAAGCCCCATGTACTCGCCCGGAGCGGTCTCGCGCAGCACCTTCGCCCGCAGCGAGAGCACCACCGTTACCAGCGCCGCGACGTAGAAGATCATCGACAGGAAGAGCGCGAGCGAATCGATCGCGAGCGCCCCCTCGATGATCGGTGCGCTGTCGCCGGCCTCCCAGTTGGCGATCGTGAGGCCCATGGCGATCAGGAGCGCGGCGGCCGCGAGCGCCGGGACGAGCGTGCGCTGCACGAAGCGGCCGCGGAAGAGGCCGGCCATCGTGACGGCGATCGACCCCCCGATCGTGGCGAACAGGGGTGCGAGGCCGCGGTAGTCGATCTCCGGGGCCTGGATCTGGCCGAGCTCGATCACTGACGCTCCACCCGCGCCAGGTCTTGCTCGCGCTCGGCCACCTCCGCGGCGGCCTGGATCTTCGCGGTGGTCGCCTCCTCGCTGCGATCGAGCAGAAATTGGGGGTAGACGCCGAGCGCCACGACGACGGCGGCCAGCGGCACGATCGCCACGAGATCGAGCCCGCCGAGCTCCGCCGGCTCGGCGCCGGGCCCGACGCGGTTGTGCATCGCGCGCTGGAAGACGCGGATCATGTACACCGCCGCGAGTGCGACCCCGACGCTCGCCACCAGCCCGTACACGAGCTTGTCCTCGTAGGCGCCGAAGAGGATCAGGATCTCGCCGACGAAGTTGGGCGAGCCGGGCATCGCCAGCGTGGCGAGGGTGACTACGAGGAAGAGCGCAGCGAGCACGGGCGCGCGCAGGGCCATCCCACCCATCTGCGCGAGCGAGGGTGACCCGGCGGCGCGCGCGCTGAGCACGGCGATGATGAAGAAGAGCGGGGCGACCACAAGCCCGTGGTTGACCATCTGCATCAGCGCTCCCTGGGCCCCCTTGTCGTCGAGCGAGAAGATCCCGAGCACGATGAATCCGAGCTGGGCGATCGAGGAGTAGGCCACCACGAGCCGCGCCTCGTCCTGCGAGAAGGCGAGGATCGAGCCATACAGGATCGAGAAGACGGCGAGCACGATCAGCAGCTCCTGGTAGTGCTGCGAGGCGTCGGGCAGGATCGGCAGCACGATGCGCAGAAAGCCGTACACGCCGACCTTCGAGAGCACGGCGGAGAGCACCACGAGCACCGGGGTGGGCGTCGCGCGATAGGTGTCGACGACCCAGCCGTGGAAGGGGAAGAGTGGGGCCTTGACCAGGAAGGCGGCGGCGAAGAGCAGGAAGATCCAGTTCTGGGTGCCCTCGGGGAGCGTGCGCTGCTCGAGCACGGCCAGCGAGAACGACAGCTCGCCGCCGTCGGCCGCCAGCACCCCGAGCGCGACCGCCCCGGCGAGCATCAGCAGCGAGCCGACGAGCGTGTAGATCACGAACTTGGTCGTGGCCCGCACGCGCTCGCCCTCGCCCCAGCCGCCGATCAGGAAGTAGAAGGGCACGAGCATGAGGTCGAAGAAGACGACGAACAGAGCGAGGTCCTGTGCGCAGAAGGCTCCGAGCACGGCCGTCTCGGCGAGCGCCATGTGGAACATGAAAAGGCGTGGCCGCTCGCTCGTCTTGACCGCCCCCCAGAGCGTCGCGGGCACCCACAGCAGCGCCGTGAGCGTTATCAGGAAGAGGTTCAGACCGTCCACGCCGAGTTGGTAGCGCACGCCGAGCTCGGAGATCCAGTTGTCGTCGGTCACGTACTGCAGGCCGCCCGCGGCGCGGTCGAAGTCCGCGATCATCGCGACCGTGTAGGCGAGCACGCCCACCGTGGCGGCCACCACCAGCCAGCGCCCGAGGCGGGCCGGAAGGAAGGCGCCCACGAGACCCGCGGCCAGCGGCAGGAAGACGAGGATCGAGAGGTGGAAGGTCGTCATCAGCTCGACACGATCAAGAAGTAGAGGACGAGGCCGCCGACGCCCATCAGCACGAGCGCCGCATAGGCGCGCAGCTCGCCGGTCTGGATCGCGCGGGCGAAGGAGGTGCCGGCGCGCACGAGGCCGACCGTGCCTCCCACGAGCACTCCCTGCACGAACGCGCTCTCCACCACGCTGCGCCCGAAGCGCCCGCAGGCCGCGACGGGGCGCACGATCGCGAGATCGAAGAGCTCGTCGAAGTACCACTTGTTGATTAGGAAGCCGTGTATCCGCTTGAAGCGCTCGCGGGTGCGCAGACGCAGCATCGGGTCGCGCAGCAGGTAGTAGTAGGCCGCGGCGATCCCGATGATCGCGAACAGTCCGCCGACCACCAGACCGATCAGCTCGGCGCTCTCGCTGGGCACGCTCTCGTGGAACTTGGACTCCTTGAAGGTGGGCTCGAGGAAGTGCTCGAGGGTTTCGGTCAGGCCGGGGATGCCGACGGTGCCGGCGAGGACCGCGAGCAGCGCGAGCGGCGCCATCGCGGCCTTCATCGGCCACTCGCGCTCGGCGATGTGGTGCTCGGCGCCGGGGAAGCCCACGCCGGTGTCCTCCTCCTCACCGGTGGCCGGGTTGGCGTGCTCGCCGTGGGCCAGCTGGCCCTGCTCGAGCTCTCGGGCCTGGGTGACCGTGGGGCCGAGGAAGACCCGGAACACCATGCGGAACGAGTAGAAGGCGGTGATCAGCGCGGCGATGTAGCCGACCACCGCGAGCACGACGTAGAAGCTGCCGCGGTGGAGCGTGAAGGCGAGGATCTCGTCCTTTGAGAAGAAGCCCGACGTGAGCGGGAACGCGGCGAGGGCGAGCGCGCCGATCGTGAAGGTCACGAAGGTGAAGGGCATCGCCTTGCGAAAGCCGCCCATGCGGTTGAGTGACTGCTGACCGCTCATCGCCGCGATCACGGAGCCGGCCCCCATGAACAGGAGCGCCTTGAAGAAGGCGTGCGTCATCAGGTGGAAGAGCCCCGCCCCGTAGGCGGCCACCGACACGCCGAGGATCATGTAGCCGATCTGCGACATCGTGGAGTAGGCGATGACCCGCTTGAGGTCGGTCGCCGCGAGCGCCACGGTGGCGGCGAAGAGCAACGTCGCCGTGCCGATGATCGCCCCCACGTCGGCGGCCGCGGGCGCCAGCTCGAACAGCGGGTGGCAGCGCGCGATCAAATACACCCCCGCGGTGACCATCGTCGCCGCATGGATCAGGGCCGAGACGGGGGTCGGTCCCTCCATCGCGTCCGGGAGCCAGGTGTGCAGCGGCAGCTGGGCCGACTTGGCGAAGGCTCCCACGAGGATCATCAGGCAGGCGGTCACGATCTGGGGCGAGTTCTCCCCGAACACCTCGGGCGCGCGCTCGAAGACCCCGACGTAGTCGAGCGCGCCCGTGCCGTCGAACAGCAGGAAGGCGCCGACCACGAGCCCGACGTCGCCGATCACGTTGATCACGAACGCCTTGATCCCGGCCTCGACGGCGGTCCTGCGCCGATACCAGAAGGAGATCAACAGGTAGGAGGCCGCACCGACGAAGGCCCAGCCCACGATCAGGAGCACGAAGTTGGCCGCCAGCACCAGCAGCAGCATCGAGAAGACGAAGAAGTTGAGGTAGGCGAAGAAGCGCGCGTAGCCCTCGTCGGAGGCCATGTAGGCGACCGAGTAGAGGTGAATCAGGAAGGAGACGCCCGAGACGACCAGGCACATGAGCACCGACAGCGGGTCGACGAGGATCGACAGGTCGGCCACCACGCCGGCGGTGTCGAGGTAGGTGAACGCCGTCCCCACCAGGGCGCGCGAGTCCTCTGGGTGGGCGAGCAGCTCCTTGAGCATGGCGAGCGAAGCGACGAAGGAGAGCCCGATCGAGAGGGTCCCGAGCCAGCCCGCGCTGCGCCCTGGCAGCACCCGCCAGCCGAGCGCGATCAGCAGCGTGCCGGCGAGCGGGAAGGCGAGGACCAGCCAGCCATAGCTCGTGACATTCATCCGCGTAGCTCGCTCATCTCATCGACGTCGATCGGAAGCCGGCGCCGGAACATGGCGACGATGATCCCGAGGCCGATCACGACCTCGCATGCGGCCACCACCATCACGATCAGGGCGAACACCTGCCCGTCCTGGTTGCCGAGCATGCGCGAGAAGGCGATCAGGGCCAGGTTGCCGGCGTTCAACATCAGCTCGAGGCAGAGCAGGACGACCAACGGGCTGCGCCTGGTCATTACGCCCGCTGCTCCGATGCAGAAGATGAACGCCGACAGGACGACGAACCAGGAGGTGTCCATCAGCCTGAGGGCTCCGGCCTCGGCTTGCCCACGCGGGGCGTCCCGTGCGCATCCGGCCTCGGCTCGTCCACCCGGGGGGCACCCCCGTGCACCCCGGGCTCGCGGGCATCCTGCGCGCTCGACTCCTCGAGGCCCTTGCGCTTGCGTGCCAGTACGACCGCGCCCACGGCAGCGATCAACAGCAGGAAGGACGCCGCCTCGAAGGGCAGCAGGAACTTCGTCAAAAGCAGGCGCCCGATCTCCGCAGGGGAGCCGAAGCCGGCGCTGACCTCGGCCCCGCGCGAGCCGAGCGCGTCGAGCGAGGACCCGAGGACGGCGATTGAGATCTCCACGAACACAGCGAGGGCAAACAGTGGGCCGAACGCGGCCACTGCGCCTCCCTCGATCGGTCGCAAGGGCTCGTCCGATCCACCGACGTAGGCCACGACGAAGACGTAGAGCACCATCACCGCGCCCGCGTAGACCACGACCTGGGCGGCCGCGATGAAGGCCGCTTGCAGCAGCAGGAAGAGCACCGCGAGCGCGACCAGGTGGGTGACGAGGGCGAGCACCGAGTAGAACGGGTTGCGCAGGAGCACCACCCCCAGCGCGCCCGCGATCGCCCCGAGCCCGGCCCCGAAGAACAGGATCTGCTCGAAGATCACGGCTCGCTCCGCACGCGGCCTGCGCCGCGAGTTGCCACCTATTCCCCCTCGCGCCGCAGCGGCGTGCGCTCGAGCGCGTCCGCGAGCAGCATCTCCTTCGTGAAGATCAGGTCCGAGCGCTCATAGTCGGCCAGCTCGTAGTCGTTGCCCATCGTGATCGCGTCGAACGGGCACGCGACCTCGCAGTAGCCGCAGAAGATGCAGCGGGTCATGTTGATCTCATAGACGGCCGCGTAGCGCTCGCCCGCCGAGACCTGGTTCTCCGGTGTGTTCTCCGCGGCGACCACGCGGATGCACTCGGCCGGGCACGCCGCCACGCAGAGCGAGCAGCCGACGCACTTCTCGAGCCCCGTGTCCTCGAAGCGCTGCAGCTTGTGGCGCCCGCGGAAGCGCGGGTAGACGGGGGTCTTCTCCTCCGGGTACTCGACCGTCGCACGGTCCTCGGTGAAGCGCCCGAAGGTGGTGCGAAGGCCGCGCAGGGTGGCGCCGAAGGTGCGGTAGGCACCGCCCAGGCCCCCCGGCTCAGGCCCGCGCTGAACGGCGATTACGTCTTCTGAGACCTCGTAGCTCATATCTCCATCTCCCTAGCCGCCAGCGCTCAGCGACTTTCAAGTCGCCACCAGCACGATCGCGGTGACGAGCACATTCAACGTGGCCAACGGCAACAGCACCTTCCACCCGAACGACATCAGCTGGTCGTAGCGCAGCCGCGGCAGGGTCGCACGGATCCAGATGAAGAGGAAGACGAAGGCGAACATCTTGAGCAGGACCCACAGCGGGGCGAGCGCCACGGGACCGGGCCCGTGCCAGCCGCCCAGAAAGCACGCTGTCGCGACCCCGGAGATCACGAGCACCTCGATGTACTCGGCCATGAAGAACGAGCCGAAGCGCATGCCGCCGAACTCGGTGTTGTAGCCCGAGACGAGCTCCGCGTCGGACTCCGGGAGGTCGAAGGGCGGCCGCGACGATTCGGCGAAGCCGGCAACCATGAAGATAAGGAAGCCGACGAACTGCGGGATCACGAACCAGAGCCCGCGGCCCTCCGCGCCCTGGGCCTCGACGATGTCCACGAGCGACAGGGAGCCCGCCATCATCGCGACCCCGAGCAGCGAGAGCCCGATCGCGACCTCGTAGGAGATCAGCTGCGCGGCGGATCGCATCGCGCCGAGGAACGAGTACTTGGATCCCGAGGCCCAGCCGCCGAGCACGAAGGCGTAGAAGGCGAGCGACCCGAAGGCGAAGAAGTAGAGCAACCCGATCGGCACGTCGATGCCATAGAGGCCGAGCTCTCCGCCCCAGGCGCCCTGAGGGCCGAAGGGGATGATCGCGAGCGTCGCGACCGCGGTCGCGATCGAGATCACGGGCGCGATCGCCATCATCCACGGCACCGCGGTCGCAGGGGTCGAAGCCTCCTTTGAGAGCAGCTTGAGCACGTCGGCCAGCGGCTGTAGCGCGCCCCGGGGCCCGACCCGGTTGGGCCCGAGACGCGACTGGAAGCGCCCGAGCAGCTTGCGCTCGACCAGCAGGATTATCGGGACTATCTGCAGGATGAAGGCGAAGATCACGATCGCCTTTACGATCTGCACGAGCGTGGCCTCCACGACGGGCGTCTCGGCGGCCAGGGCCAACATTA